>ERZ842401.568-NODE-568-length-54002-cov-6.130295_pt1 | contig 54002 bp, 47 predicted proteins | sample MGYA00521270_ERZ842401 | MGnify/ENA primary metagenome ERZ842401 (study PRJEB31892, sample SAMEA3878208) | bioreactor metagenome | biome: Moose rumen | place: Sweden | collected 2011-10 | study: EMG produced TPA metagenomics assembly of the PRJEB12797 data set... | reverse complement strand
TGTTTTCTCTTTTTTATGTAACAATTTATTTTCCCACATCTAGTTTACTACATCACATTTAGAGTGTTAATTGACTTTTTAAATAGAGTGGTGTAATATATGCATAGAAATGTATGATTGGAGGAATTTTTAATGAAAACTGAATTGACTATTTGGGACAGACTTTTTGATTTAGATGTTATTTTTCAATGTTATGATAATGAAGAAATTATTCCTGAACAAGAAGAAGCATTAAAATTAATGTTGCAAGCAGATCAAGAAATTAATTCTGCAAAGGATGCTATTGAAAAATATACTAAAGAAAATTATCCAGAATTTGAAATAAAACCTAATATTTTTACATATGTTGTGCCTAAAAATATTTTTGTTGCACATTCAAAAAATAAAAAGACAGCAATAATTTGTAATTATAAACCAGATATGGAGCATGGGTTAGCAATTGTTTTTGAAGATGGTAAATTTAAGGAAATAGGAGAAGAAGGAATAATATATTAGAAACACTATATAGTGTTTTTTTTATTTATAAGGAAAGTGCGTTTAGATTAAAACAAAGAAAAATGCGATAGCTATAAAACTATCACACTACAAATAAACCTACTTATCTTTAGAGATTCTAATTGGAAATGATGGACTTCCACAATAAGGACATTCCATCTCAAATGATTTTTTAGCTTTAATAAATTTTAGAAATCCTAAGTGTTCATTAATAACGAAACTTGGGACTGGATCTAGTTTGTGACACTTTTTACACTCATAAACATATATTACTTCATCTTTACCAAAGTAAGAAATTCCATCCTTTAATACTTTTTGTATTTCTTTTTCACTTGCCATAATATAATCTTCCTTTATGGGTATGTACTTTTATTATACTTATAAAAGTCTTTATCATTCTCAGTGCATATTATCATAACTATATTATATAACAAAAGAAAACAACCTCAAAGAGGTTGGCGACTAAAATTTATTTTAGTCTTTTTTTAGATACGGAACAAATAAAGTGAAAAGATTAAAATAATTTTAAATAGATGACTCAGAAAGAGTTTTTAGTAAAATTAGCTTAAAAAATTGACTTTTAATAGAAAATATGGTGTAATCTAGTCCAATCGAGGAGGGGTTAATATGTATGGAATACCAGAAGGTTGGATACATGAAAAAAATAATAAATTCTTTGAGATAAGTGATTTTGTTTCGAAAATAAAAGTGAATGATAGAGTTTTATATCATGCACAAGATACAGAAGAAGAATTTGAAAAATATTTAGAAGAACTAGCTCGCTTTTCAGATAATAATGATTATACAATGATGTATTAATGGCTTGATTCAGCTGCTAGAGAATTACAACAATCAGTACAAGTAGAAGGTAATTCATTTGGAAATAAAGAACTATTATCAGGTGATTTATTTTTTGATAGTTTAAATATAAGCCATGAAAGATTAAAGAAAATACATAAATTTGTTTGTGAATACTCAAAAGTAAAAACAAATAACCCTGGAGAATATCGTAAAAAAGAAAATGTAACAGTAGGCGACTTTTATAATGGAGAATATGTTCCATATTGGTATCCTCCTGAAAGAGAAGATGTAAAGAAATTTATGGATTCTTATATGACATTTTACAAAACAAAAAGTGTAAAAGAAATATATAATAATCCATTTATAAGAAGTGCACTTGCACATTTAATATTAGTAAGAATACAACCATTTGATGATGGAAATAGGAGAACATCAAGAATTATACAAAATCTTTCATTCACAAGTTCAATTAATAAAATATATGGCACTAATTTAAAATTATCTCCACTTAATATTTCAACAAATATAAATTTGAGCAGAGGTACATATATAGATAGAATCCATAGAGTTAAATTTGATATAGATTCAGACAATAATGATGAAGTTAATGCCTTTATAGACTTTATATTAAATATGTATGATGAACAATTATATTTCCAAAGAAATAATATTCCAACAATATTATCAACAATAAAAGAAAAAGATATTAACGAAGTAGAAAATATGGAAGAAATGGTATCAAAAAGTAAGATAAAAAAATTACCTAAATAAAATACGTGTTATACGTATTTTTTTGTTATAATTATTAAAAGGAGAAAAACAATGAAAATAAAATTAGAAAACTTAGAAATACAGGATAATAATATTGATTTGGATAAATATATTGAGTTTAGAGAAGATGTAAAAAGTAGAATGGAACATCCAGAATGGTTAGGAGATTTTACAAAAGAAGATTTACAAGAATTACTAAAAAATGGAAGTAAAATTTGGATATTTTATATAAATAATGAAGAAGTATGTTCTACAATGGCAATACCAGCTAGAAAAAAAGATATGGATAAATTCGAACTTAATATAGACTTCAAGAAAACAATAGATTATGGACCAACATTTGTAAGTGATAAATTTAGAGGAAATAAATTACAACTACAGATGACAAAATTTTTAGATGATTTCTATATAAATAAAGGATATGAATATGCAGTATCAACTATTCATCCAGATAATATATATTCAATAAATAATTTATTAGGAGATGATTTTAAAAAAGTAGGATTTAAAGAATTGAAGAGAGGTCCAAGAAATATTTATAGCAAAAAATTAAAAAAATAATTTAGCACTCAAACTTGACAAGTGCTAAATAGAGTGATACGATTTAATTGTTAGATAACTTCTAACAAAATTTGAGAAAAGAGATGACAAAATTGAAAAAACAATTTAAAGCAGAATCAAAAAAGTTATTAGATATGATGATTAATTCTATCTATACAAACAAAGAAATATTTTTAAGAGAATTAATTTCAAATGCAAGTGACGCTATTGATAAGTTGTATTATAGATCACTAACAGATAAAAAGGTATCTGTAGATAAAGATGAACTTGAAATTAGAATAAAAATTGATAAAGATAATAGAACATTAACAATATCTGATAATGGTATTGGTATGAGCGAAGAAGAGTTAGCAACAAACTTAGGTACTATCGCTAAAAGTGGTTCAGAACTATTTAAACAAAATAATGATAAACAAAAAGATATTGATATTATTGGACAATTTGGAGTAGGATTCTACTCATCATTTATGGTAAGTGATAAAGTAGTAGTTAATAGTAAAAGCATTGATGATAAAAAATCATACACTTGGACATCTGAGGGAGCAAGTGGATATACAATTGAAGAAGGAAATAAAAAAGATAATGGTACTGATATTACTTTATATTTAAAAGAGTCAGACGATGATAATAGTTATGAAGAATTCTTAGAAGAGTATAACATTGAAAGACTAATTAAAAAATATTCGGATTATATTCATTATCCAATTAAAATGCTAGTAGAAAGAACTGAAACAAAAAATGATAAAGAAGAAAAAATTTCAGAAGATAAAACATTAAACAGCATGATTCCAATTTGGAAAAAGAGTGAAAAAGAAGTAAAAGAAGAAGAGTATAACGATTTCTATACAGATAAATTCTATGATTATGAGAAACCATTAAAAGTAATACGCAGTAGTGTTGAAGGAAGATGTTCTTACACAAGTTTATTATTTATTCCTTCACATGCACCATTTGATTATTATTCAAAAGAATATGAAAAAGGATTACAACTTTATTCAAAAGGTGTACTAATAATGGATAAATGTAGTGATCTATTACCAGATTACTTTAGCTTTGTTAAAGGTTTAGTAGATAGTGAAGATATTTCTTTAAATATCTCAAGAGAAACACTTCAAGAGAATTATCAAATAGAATTAATTGCTAAAAGCTTAGAAACAAAAATTAAAAAGGAACTTGAAAACTTCTTAGAAGAAGATAGAGAAAACTATGAAAAATTCTTTAAAGACTTTGGAATGCAATTAAAGTATGGAGTTTATTCTAGTTATGGTGCTAAGAAGGATGTTTTAGGTGATTTATTACTATTTACTTCTTCAAAAGATAAAAAATATACTACACTAAAAGAATATGTAGAAAGAATGAAAGAAGGACAAAATACTATTTATTATGCATGTGGAGAAAGTATTGATAAAATAGATATGCTTCCACAAGTAGAAACAGTAAAAGAAAAAGAATATGAAATTTTATATTTAACAGACTATATGGATGAATTTGTATTCAAAACAATGATGGAGTATGATGGTAAAAACTTCATGAATGTATCTGATGAAAAATTAGATCTAGACTCTGAAGAAGAAAAAGAAGAATTAAAAAAATCTAATGAAAAAAATAGTAAATTATTTGATGAAATGAAATCAATATTAAATGATAGTGTTTCAAAAGTACAATTTACTCATAGACTAAAAAATCACCCAGTATGTTTAACTTCTAAAGGAGAAGTATCAACTGAAATGGAAAAAGTATTAAATTCTATGCCAAATAATCAAAATGTTAAGGCAGAAACAATTCTTGAAATAAATGAAAATCATCCAATAAGTAAGAAGTTAGAAAAACTTCATAAAGAAAAAAATAAGGAAGAACTTGAAAAATATACAAAGATCTTATATCAAGAAGCAAGATTAATTGAAGGTCTCCCAGTAGATAATCCTACAGAACTTACAAACTTAATATGTGAAATTATTTCAAAATAAGAAGAGAAATCTTCTTTTTTTTTAACTTCCATTATTTAAAATAAAATGATATAATTAGGGCAGAAGTTTTGAAAGGAGAAAGTATGAAAAAGTTTTTTAATGAATTTAAAGAGTTTATCTCAAAAGGAAATGTAATTGATTTAGCAGTAGGTGTTGTTATTGGTAATGCTTTTGGTAAAATAGTATCAAGTTTAGTTGACAACATTATGATGCCACTTGTTGGATTATTATTAGGTGGAGTTGATTTTTCTGGCTTATCAATTAAATTTCAAGGAGCAAGTATTAAATATGGATTATTCATACAAAATATAGTTGATTTCTTAATAGTTGCATTCTGTATCTTTACAGTTATCAAAGTAATGAATTCATTTGATAAAAAAGTAAAAGATAAACTTAAGAAAGAAGAAGAAAAGAAAGAGGAAAAAGAACCTGAATTAACAAAAGATCAAGAACTTTTAGTTGAAATAAGGGATTTGCTTAAAAAACAAGAAAAAGAAACTAAGAAAAAATAATTCTTAGTTTTTTTAATCAATAATATGATATAATATTTTCTAGATAGAGGTGTTATACATGAATGAAGAAATGACAAGATTAATGAGAATGAATCAGAATGCAAATATGAATAGTAATAACAATAATCAAAATAATCAACCATATGATATAAAATCTAAACGTATAAGTATACTTGAAACATATGGAGAAAACTTTAATGAAAAAGAATTCATTACTAACCCTGCAATTGGGAGAGAAAGAGAATTAAAAGAATTAATGTTAACACTATTAACACCTGACAAGTCTGCAATATTATCTGGTCCTCCTGGTGTAGGTAAAACTTCTATTGTAGAAGGTTTAGCATATTTAATACAGAATAATATGGTGCCTGATAGAATAAAAGTATATAAAATAATTAAAGTAAACACATCTGCACTATTAGGTATAGATCCAGTAACAGGTGAATCAAAGATTCAAAACTTAATTGAAGAAATAAAAAATTATGAACACTTAATATTATTTATAGATGAAATTCATACTTTAATGGGACAAAAAGGAGAAGCATTAGACTTTGCAAATATGTTCAAACCTGGACTTGATAGAGGAGATATAAAAGTAATCGGTGCAACTACTACTGAAGAATATGAAAGATTTATTTTAAGAGATAAAGCCTTTGTAAGACGTTTTCAAAAAATAATTGTTAATGAACCAACAAGAGAACAAAATATTAAAATATGTGTAGGAACTGTACCAAAAATTGAAAAGAGAACAGGTGCAACATTAATGTATTCTGATTATATAAAAGAAGAAATAATGACATTTCTAACTGATATGACAAGTGAATTTAAAAGAGTTTATGAAAATGGTTCAAGATATCCAGATGTAACACTTACTTTAATACAAGATTCATTTAGTTATGCAGTGTTTGATAACAGAAGATATGTAAATATACTTGATATAAGAAAGGCAATTGAAAATACAAAGAGTGTTTATCCAGATGTTATATCAAAATCATTGCCATTATTTGATGAAAAATTCAGACCAGAAATAGAAAGAGCAAAGATGAGCAGATAAAAAAGTACAAAAAAGTACTTTTTTTTTACAAATATAGTTTTTTGTGGTAAAATAAGTTCTAAAAAAGAGGTGCGGTATGAATAAAATAATAAAAAAAGTATTGTTAATGCTTGTATTTATTTTGATATTAAATTTATCAAATGTTTCTGCATTGACAAAAGCAGAGTTAAAAAATTTAAATTTAACAAGAATAAAATCATATAGTTTAGAAAGTGGATATAGAAATGTTCAAGGAGGAACAATAACAGATAAATATATTGTCCTAGCAGAAATGTATAGTGATGATGGAAAAACAGCATTAATAGTAATAGATAAAAATACTTTAAAAAAGGTTAAAACAATTACAAAATATCAATTTAATCATGCAAATGACATGACATTCAATAAAAAGACAAATAAAATAATTATAACAGCAGGAGCAGCATATCAAAAAGTATTTATATTAAATAAAGATACATTTGAACTTGAAAAAACAGAAATAACAACAAGAGGGTATTCATCAATTGGATATGATGAAAAGAATGATAAATATATAGCTAGAAGAGGACAAAAAGCATATATACTAAATTCTAAATTTAAAGAGGAATCTTCGTTTAGTATTTCATCTGAAGATTTAACTACACAAGGGTTCGAAGTATATAATGGAAAATTATATTATACTTGTTATGAAGCAGGAAGAGTAACTACATATCAAAAGAAATATGCAAATATTTTAAAAGCAAATGAAAATGTGGTTATTGTATATGATATAGAAAGTAAGAAGAAAGAAAAGGTATATTATATTCCTCAAGTAAATAAAGAAGGAGTATATCCAGGAGAAGTTGAAGGAATAGGATTTAATGGAAATAAACCAATTATATGGTCAAATAAAAGTGGATACATAAATTTATTTACCACAATTATAAATGAACAAAAAGTACCTATTGAATTAAAAATAAAAGATTTAGAAGCAAATGATAAAGATATTTTAATGCAAATATATAAAAATAATGTATTAGTAGATAAAGCATACAATGAAAATGGTAAATTTACATTTAATAACATTAAAATTAGTAAAGAAGAAACAACAACATATACTTTGAAAATTGAAAACAATAATTATAAGTTAAATAATAATAAAATTAAAATCAAAACTATTTATGATCCATTTACTAACAAATTAGTAGCAGAATACAATAAAGAAATATTAATTACAAAAGAAACTCCAAAACAAGAAGAAAATAAAGATAATAAACAAGAAAAAGATAATAATAAAGAAAACAACGGGGAAACAGAAGAGAAAAAGAAAAAAGAAGAAAGCAAAGATAATAAGCAAGAAAAAAATAATAATAAAGAAAAAGAAACAGTAGATAGTGATGGAAAAGCTAAAAAAGATGATAACACAAATAAAAATAGTAAAAAGGAAGAAAATTCAGAAATAGAGACTAAACCTAAAGAAACAATTAAGGAGGAAACTCCAAAACAAGAAGAAGTAATTGAAGAAAATAATTCAGATGAAAAAATAGAATTATATGACAATAATGAAAATAGTGGCGAAAATATTGAAGTGCCTGATACAACAACAAGAAGATCATTAAGTATTATTGGCTTATTATTCATGCTAGGATCATTTGTTTTAATAAAATCAAAACGAAATAATTAAAGTGTAGAAAGTTCTACACTTTTTCTGTGGAAAAAATATATGTTGTAACATTTTTCAATTTTTTGTATAATTATATCAATGAGAGTAAGTATGAAAGGTTGTAACTTATCTTAAGCGCCAGGACTATTAATAGTTGACGAGGTCTTTAGTTATCGAAAAATTCGGCGGATGCTAAAGCGGATATAAGATTCGATAGATATATTTCAAAAAGTAAAATCAAAATTATAACAAAAAATATATCCTCTTACACATGTTTTTATAGTGGGAGGATTTTTATAATGTGTGGAATTATAGGATATATTGGTAGTAGAAAAACTACCGATGTTTTATTGAATGGATTATATGCTTTAGAATATAGAGGATATGATTCAGCAGGAGTAGCACTTACTAATAATAAAGAATCAGAAATTATTAGAAGTGTAGGAAGAGTTAGTAAGCTTGAGGAAAAAATTAATAAAGAAAGTAAAGTAGATAGTACTTTTGGTATTGCACATACAAGATGGGCAACAAATGGAGAAGCAAATTTAACTAATGCTCATCCCCATAAAATAGGTAAAGTAACACTTGTACATAATGGAATTATTGAAAACGCAGATATATTAAAAGAAAAATTAATATCTGAAGGATACAAGTTCAATAGCGATACTGATAGTGAAGTAGCAGCAGCTCTTCTTGATAAATATTTAAAAGATAATGAAGTATTAAAAGCAATCGACAAAATGACTTGTGATTTAACAGGAAGTTTTGCATTTGGTATTATTATTGAAGGAGATAATAAATTATATGCACTTAGAAAAGATAGTCCACTTTTAATAGGAATTGGAGAAAATGAAAACTTCTTAGCTAGTGACATAACTGCAATTATTTCATATACACCAAAATATGTATTACTTGATGTAGGAGAAGTTGCAGTTCTTGAAAAAGAAAGCTTAAAGTTTTATAAAAATGGTAAAGAAATAGAAAAAGAAGTTCTTGTTTCAGACAGTAAAGGTGTAGATCATAGTAAAAACGGATATGATCACTACATGTTAAAAGAAATAATGGAAGAACCAGTAGTAATTAAACAACTAATAGAAAGATATTCAAACAAAGATAATTGGAAAGATTTAGATTTAGCTGAATACAAAGAGATAGACATAGTTGCATGTGGTTCAGCAATGTATGCAGGGTTAGTTGGACAAAATCTATTAGAAGAATTTGCAGAGATAAAAGTGAACGTTTATCCAGCAAGTGAATATCGCTATAAAAAGAAAATTTATAATACAAAAACACTAGTAATTTTAGTATCTCAATCAGGAGAAACTGCAGATACAATTGCAGCAATGAGAGAAGCTCATAAACTTGGGGTTGATACATTAGGAATTGTTAATAATCCAGATTCAACAATAGCAAGAGAATGTGATAGAAAGATACTTACAAATGCTGGAGTAGAAATAGCAGTTGCAACTACAAAAGCATATATCCTTCAAGTTTGTGTACTTTCAATGATGGCATTTGTTACTGGTACTAAAAAAGGATTAGTTAAGGAGGGTTTCAAAGTGTTTGAATCTCTTCCAAAACAAATAAAAGAAGTACAAGACAGAGTAGAAGAATATAAACAAATAGCAAAAGATATTTATAAAGAAGAATCATGTTTCTTTATAGGACGTGGACTTGATTATGCACTTTGTATGGAGGGAAGTTTAAAATTAAAAGAAGTTTCTTATCTACATAGTGAAGCATATCAGGCAGGAGAATTAAAACATGGTACAATTTCTCTAGTAGAAGAGGGGATGCCAGTATTATGCATTATTACAAATAAAGATTTAAAAGATAAAAGTGTATCTAATTTGAAAGAAACAGAAGCAAGAGGAGCTAAAGGAATAGTTATTACAACTAAAGATTTAGATGACTTTGATGACTATGAAAAAATAGTAGTTCCAGAATCATCACCTTATACAGTAAGTATGTTAGTAGTACCAGCTTTACAACTTCTATCATATTATGTAGCACTAAATCGTGGATGCGATATAGATAAACCAAGAAATCTAGCTAAATCTGTTACAGTAGAATAAAAGTTAAACTAGTTTTAACTTTTTTCTTTATATAAAGCGAAAAATATGTTAATCTATTCATAGATTTATAAGAGGTAGATATTATGTTTAAAAATAATTATGACGAATATAACTCATATTTAAAAAATGTTTTTTTTAAATTAAAATTTCATGATATAGAAGTACCACAAGGATTATGCATTATAAAAAATAAAGTATATATTACTTGTTATAAAATAGATAATACAAATTCATGTGTTTTAGAATTTGATATGTCTGGAAATAGGCTAAGAACAATTGACTTACATAATAGAAGCCATGTTGGTGGAATAAGTTATGATGAAAAACATAATCTAGTTTTTATTTGTGATACTAATGGAAAAGTATCTTCATATTCTTATAATACTTTTGAAAAGAAAAATAGTTTTGAAATAGCAAATACAAAAGGAGAAAAGTTACTAGAAAAAAATAAATTAGTATGTTCTTATCTAACTTGTTATGATGATAAACTTTTTGTAGGAAGCTTTAATTTAAGAAACAATGGTTTTGTTAAAGTTTTTGATATAACAAGAGAAGAAAATGGAATCACTTTAAATTTTAAATATGATTTTAAAGTTCCAAAAAAAACTCAAGGATTAGCATTTTATACTAAAGATGATAAAACATATTTATTTATAAGTAGATCCTATGGAAGAAAAAATAACAGCAATATAAACATATATTTATTTGATTATGAAAAAAGAGAATTTTTATCAAAGGAAAAAACTATTAAAATTCCACCAATGATAGAACAAATAACTACACTAGAAGATGAGTTAGTTTTATTATTTGAAAGCTCAGCATTTAAATATAGAGATACATGTAAATATATAGTAGATGAATTAGTATCTTTAGACATTAATAAAATAATAAATTAAACTACCTAAAAACATCATTATATGATATTATATATATGATAGGGTGATGTGGGTATGTTGGAAGAAAATACTAAGAAAAAAAGTAAAAAGCCTATAATAGTTGGAATAGCTATAGCTATAATTATAGTTATTGGAGTATTAGGCTTTTTGTTGTTTAAAAATAATAAAACAGAAGAATTTAGTTTAGAAATAGAAGATTCTAAAATATATCCAAATTTTTCAGAAAATACTGTTGAATATGTAGTTTATACAAATAAAAAGCAAATAAAAGTAAATTGTAGTTCAAAAACAAAGAACAGTGGATGTAATAAAGTAGTTAACATTAGCGATGAAGAAACCGAATATGTAATAAAAAATAATAATAAAGAATATAAAATTAAAATACATAGATTAGATGACTCAAACTCTAACATTAGAATAACAAATATTACTGGAGTTCCAACTGATTGGGTTAAGACAGCAAACATCGAAGTAGAAATTGATAATCCAAGTGAAATAAGTGAAGTTGAATATTCTTTTGATGGAGGTTCAACTTGGCAAAAAAGTAACAAATATCAAGTTACAAGAAACCAAGAATTGAATATTGTAGTAAAAGATTATTTTGGATATTTAACAGAAGAAAAAAATGTAAAAATAGAAAAAGTTGATTCTATAAGTCCTAAATTAACAATAGAAAAAACAGAGGAAAATGGAAAAGTAGTACTAAAAGCAGTAGCAACAGATGATGAATCAGGTATAGCTTCTTACTCATGGACAAATGGAAGTAGCGAAAAAGAAATTACTGTAGATAAAGAGAATAAAACATATGGAATCGAAGTAGTAGATAAAGTAGGAAATAAATCTAGTAAAAAAATTAGTTTAATTGAAGGTAATGGTGGATCACCTGATGATGGCACAAATAATCCTAGTACTGGTACAAATAATCCTAGTACTAGTCAAAAAATGCATAAAGCAGTATTTAATGGAAATGGAAGTTCCACAGGTACTGAAGTGTCATGCCAAAGCCCAGAAGATTCATGTCAAGTAGTTGCTCCACAAATACAAAGAAACGGATATGAAATAATTGGTTGGTCAAAAAATAAAGATGCAACATCAGCTGAAGTTCAAGTTGGAGCGCAAATAACATTAAAAAATGATGAGACTTATTATGCAATAACAAGAAAAAGACTAATTGGAACATTTGAAATACAAGATAAAGAAGTGGCAACTATAAAACAAAATTCATCAAGTTGTTACATATATAACACAAATAGTAAATGTAAAATAAAAACACCAAGTATAAGTGTAAAAAGTGGTTTTGAAGCATTAGGATGGAATACAGATAAAAATACCCAAAAGGCACTTGTAAAAGGTGATAATAATTACGAAATTAATAATAATATAAATATGTATTCAATAACATATAATAAAACACCAATATCTATCGAATTTAAAGAAAATGGTGCATCATCCATAAGTGCATATAAAAAATCATGTTACAAATATAATGGTGCAAAAAGTTGTAGTATTACAAGTCCAACAATAACACCTAAATCAGGATTTAGTATTTTAGGATGGAATACCAAATCATCAACTATTGCAACTTGGGAACAAAATAAAGTTAAGACTGTGTCTTCTAATGCAACATACTATGCTATAACAAGAAGTACTTCACTACACAAAATTAAATTTGTTCTTCAAGATAGCAAAGCAGCAACAATAGATAAAACAGAGGAAAGTTGTTATCGATATAATGGTAATTCATCATGTAGTATCAAAGTAGCCTCACTAGTAGTAAAAGATGGTTATGAAGTATTAGGATGGAATACAAATAAGAGTGCAACAACACAAAGTGTAAGTAATAGTGCAACGATAGCAATAAACTCTAATGCAACATATTATTCAATTACAAGAAATAAAACACAATTAACAGCAACATTTGATAAAAATAAGGCATCATCAATAAGTAGTGAAAAAGAAAGTTGCTACATTTATAATGGTAATTCAAGCTGTAAAGTAACAAGTCCAAAAATAACAGGAACAGATGGATTTGAGGGTGTTGGATGGAATAAAGATGGTTCAACAAATATTGAAAGTAATCCTAATTCTACAATTAATTTAACAGAAAACACAACATACTATGCTATAACAAGAAGTACATCGCAATACACTGCAACTTTCCAGCTATCAAGTAATGAAATAGGAAAGATAGATAAAACAAAAGCATCATGTTATAGATATAATGATGCAACTAATTGTAAAGTAACTGCAGCTGTTATAACTCCGCTAGGAGACAACAAAATACTAGGATGGAATACAAATCAAAATGCAAAAAGTGCACAAGTAAAAAGTGGAGGTAATATTACTTTAACAAAAAATGCAACATATTATACAATTAGTAAATCAAATACTGAATTAGTTGCTACATTCATTGTACAAGATGAAGATGCTGCAACTGTTTCAAAAACGGAAGAGATTTGTGAAAGATATAATGGAGCAACTAATTGTACAGTCAATATTCCAACAGCTACAGCAAAATCAGGATATGAAGTAATTGGATGGAATGAGAATGAAAATGCAACAACCTCAACTAATAACAATGGAGATAAATTAACATTAGATGATGATGTAACATATTATTTAATAACAAGAAAAGAAACTCCAATAAAAATAACATTTGAAAAAGGAGGAGCATCATCAATTGGAAGTACATCTAAATCATGCTATTTATATAATGGAGCTACTAGTTGTAAAATAAAAAGTCCAACAATTACACCAGCATCAACAGATGACGCATTAGGATGGAATACAACTCTTACTACATCATCAACTTGGAATCAAAATACAGAAAAATCATTTTCAAAGAATGTAACATATTATGCAATAACAAAAGGAAAAACTGCATACACTGCAACATATACAATTCAAGATAAAAATGCAGCAACAATTAGTAGTACTACATCTTCATGTTATAGATATAATGGAGCAACATCTTGTAGTATAAAATTACCAACTATAACAGCAAAAAGTGGATATGCTGTTGTCGGATGGAGTACAACTACATCAGCAACAACAACAGATTTAAATAGTGGTGATACAACAAATTTATCTAAAAATACAACATTTTATACAATCACAAGAGCATCAGTACCTATCACAGTAGCATTTAAAAGTAATGGTTCAGATAATAATGAAGTATCAAAAGTATGTTATAAATATAATGGAGCTACAAGTTGTAAAATAACAAGTCCAACAATAACACCTAAATCAGGATTTAGTGTAGTAGGATGGAATACAAGTAGTACTACAACATCCGCATGGACACATAATACAGAAAAATCATTTAGCTCAAATGCAACATACTATGCAATAACAAAAAGTAGTAGTGCATACAAAGCAACATTTACTGTACAAGATACAAATGCAGCAACTGCAAGTAAAACATCAGAATCATGTTATAGATATAATGGAGCATCATCATGTAATGTAACAACACCAACATTAACTGCAAAACAATCATATTATACTATGATAGGTTGGAATACAAGTAGTACTGCTAAAACAGCTGGAGTAAAAGTAAATACATCAATGGGAATAAGTGGAAATACGACATATTATTCAATAACAAAGGATACAAGAGGAATAGATGCATTATTTCATTTAACAAATACTGATTATGCCACAATGACAATTACTGCACTATCAAATACCGAAGCAGAAGTTATTGGAGATACTGGAGTAACAATCTGTTATAAATATAATGGAGAATCAAATTGTAAAGTTAAAGCACCAAAATTAACAGGTAGAAGTGGGGCAACAGTTCATGGATGGAGTACAAATAGTAGTTCAACATCTGCATCGTTTGAATCCGAAGCAACAATAACTCTTTCATCATCATCAAACTTTTATTCAGTATTATCAAAAAAGATTACCGTAACATTCCATGCTAATAGTAAAACAACTCTAAATGGAACATCTACAAAAACAGTTACAGCAACATGCACTGCATATAATAATAGTGGCTGCAAAATAAATGAAGCAAATATACCATTAATTTATGGATCAGGAGTAGAAGCTTGGGGATTCTCAAAAACTGAACAAGATATGAGTGAGACAAAACCAAGTAATACATCAATAAATCTTTACAATGAAGTTTTCAAAAAAGATACCGATTTGTATGCTAGGACAAGCAATTTTGCATATAACAAAGCTGCAAATGGAAGTTATCATACAATGAATTACAAAAAAATAGTTGGAAGAATGATAGTTGAAGTTGACCAAACACTAAATAGTGAAGTCACTACACCATATTTGAAAATAATTGATCAAGCTTATAGTAACTGGCCTCGCTTCTTTGATTCACGTGGAAAAATTGTATTATTGGATGATGCTGTATATGAAAACATAACAGGTGGTGGTAGTGGAGGTATTTCATATAATAATACATCATCCCTTATACTTGTACCAATTAGTGATGAAGTAACTGAATATACAAAGGGAACATTTATTCATGAATTAGGTCATGCGTATGATAATTATTTTAGATTAAGAACAGGAACACCAATTAAAAATAAACAAGAACTGATTAATTTATATAATAGTAGCAAAAATACAACACCAAGACCACTGAGACCATATGCATATGAAAAAGAAGATGATGGTACTGGTGGAATTGGAGAATTTGTTGCAGATATCTTTAGATTTTATTATCAAGATAAATATAAAACAATAGTATTTCCTACATCAGCCGATGGATCATATACTTATGCTTCGTCAACGGCCACAAAGAATTATGTTGATAAAATGTTCTGCATTGCAAATAATAATTATAATGAGGAGGCAAGTGCGTGCAAATGAAAATGAAAAAATATAAAAGTCAAATAATAGTTATTGGCTTTGCAGTTGTATTAGTATTAATAGCAATTGGATTTAAAAAGACTTTTTCTAGTATAACTGCTTCAACAAAAAGTTTAGAAAAAACAGCAGAAAGAATTGAATCATATTATGATAAAGAACCAATGGTAGTACTTGTCACATCAAGGGGAGATACAATTTCCATATCAGCTGGATATTATAGATATTCAGATGTTGTAAAAGACGGTGAAATTGATGAATATGATATCGATGCATTAGAATCATATCTTGACAAGACATCAGAACTTGATGATGATTCTATTCTATTATCAGATATAAATGGAGATGGACTTGTTAATAAATTAGATTTATTAACATTGCAAGACTATGTAAAAGAAAAAACAAGTGTTAAATATGATACAAAACCAAACTCTGTATATTATTGCTTAAGTACTAAAAATGATTCTAGTTCATGCGATTGGAAAAGTAGTAATAGTTTTAAAATAACAAAGAATGGAACATATTATATATTTGCAAAAGATAAATCAACAAAAACTATATCAAAACCAACAGAATATGTTTATGAAAAAATAAATTATTCAGAAATAGAAGAATAAGAAAAGTAAATTAAAAATACTCGTTAAATCAAACTAAAGTGCACAATTAAGTGCAATTAGCATCAAAAAGTGTATTTTCAATAGAAAGTGCACTTTTTATAAGGAATTTAAAAGGATTAAATTACTAAAAATATTGAAAAAATATAAAAAAGTGATATATTATTAAACGTCAAAGGAATTTTATTCCACGACAAAAAGTGTAGAAAATGGCATTTTTTAAAAACTAAGTGCACAACGTCTACATAAAAAATATTTTGTTTAAATGGCAATTTATTTGTCAAAGCGGATATTTATAATTGGTAGTTATAAATATCTTTTTTATTTTTTGGTTTTATAATTTTATTTATTTTATAAATTGTAGTCAAGGTTAAAATAAATGCTACACAACCTTGACAAACAATTTAAAAATAAATGATTTGTTGATAACAAAAATAAAAGAAAAAATTAATATTTAAGTAATGAATCGTTTAAAACAACATCATCAGGTTTAATGTAATAACAATTTAATTTTTTTAAAATGTATTCATCACATAGAAATAACATTGCCTCATAAGGACATTTTCCATTTAAAGAATCTCTACATAATGAATTAATATTATTCATAATTAAATCACATTCTTCTTGATCAATTCTTTTAAAAGATGAGCCTTTAGGTAAAACATATCTAATAAACTCATGATTTTTTTCAATCATTCCTTTTTGACAAGACATGTGTGGTTCACAAAAGAACAAATGAGTAACATATTCACCAGTTTCATGCATACATTCAATATTATTTGCATCAAAAAATTCATGACCATTATCGGTAAGAATAACTTGGAATAATCTTTTGTAATCATCTTCAGGAATGATGTATTGAAGATATTCAAACATTCTAGTTACTTCATCTGTAGTTTGACTTTCCATTTTTAGTATAAGCATAAATTTAGTTTTTCTCCATAATAATGTAAGAAAACACTCTGATTCGTCTTGTAAACCAACAACAGTATCCATTTCAACTATATTAACATCTGGATGTTTTGAAATGTAATTAACAAAATCATCATAAGTTCTACCTATTAAAATTTCACGTTCTTTCCTAGTTCTTCTTTTGTTAGAATTTTTTCTCTTTTTGTATTTAACAATTCTAGGAAAATCAAGTGGTCCAAACTCAAATACGCCATTATTTACATAATTATAAAATGATGGTTTAGAAAAATCTAAAATATCAGGGTGATTAATATATAAATGATTTATAGTTTGTCCTTTTTTAATAAGTGGAGTAAGAGTAGTATTTATTGTGTAAACTTCTTCAGGCGTTAAATTGATACCTTTTCTAGCTTCGCTCTTAACTTCTCTGTAAGAATCATCAGCTTTTCTAGCATAATAAGTATATCTTTCTTTTCTACAACCACTTCTTGATTTACATCCATTACAAACATATGGAGATTTTGATAATCTTTCACAAGATATATCTCTATCATAATTATTATTTTTATAAGTTCCATATTGTTTGGGTTGAAAATAAACTTTATTTCTATCTATTTCTCTTAAAATAGATGAATGAGATCTATTAATTTCTTTTGCGATTTGATTAATGGATTTATTTTCGTTTAATCCATCTTCTATATTTTTTCTATCTTCATAAGATAGATGACAATAATTTGCCATAACTTTTAATACCTCCTTCATATGACAAATAAATTGCTTGAAGGGTATTATATCAGTTTATAAATTTTATTGCACAACTTCTGTGCACTTCTTTTCTTATTGCTTTTTTTTTCGATTCGTGGTATAATAAGCGCTATTAAAGGGGGACTAAATATGAAGAAGGTTATCAAAACTGGTATTTTGATTTTATTAATTGTGATAACTCTTGGAACAGTAATAAGTTTATATAACAAAAAAAATACATCTATTCATGATGAAAGCACTAATTTTTCTACAAATAATGAAAAAGAAGTTATGGAAGAAAAATTAAATGATAGTACTAGCAGTAAATCTACTTCAATACAAGAAAAAGAAGAAACAAAAGAAATTAAAGAAGATAAAAAAAGTGAAACTCAAACAAATGAATCAATAAAAGAGGAACAAACTTCAACAACAACTACTACTAGTCAAGAAAATAATGCTGAAGAAAAAAATAATAATGAAGTTGAAAATGATAATGACGGAGTGACAAATACTACTTCTAATGACAACAATACAGAGACAAATAATAATACAAGTAATGAATCAAATAATAGTGATAATAAAAAGTTAATTGAACACCAAGCAACTTTCTACATAAATAATAATTTATATGCAGTTAAATGTTCAAGTGAAAAAAACAGTTGTACAATTAAAACACCAGATATAAAAGTATCAGGTTATGAAAGTATAGGTTGGTCAACAAGTCAAAATTCTAAAGAAATAAAATATAAAGAAAATGAAGAAATTAGTCTTGATAGTGATAAAGTTTTTTATGCAGTTATGAGAAAGAAAATAAATATTGATTTTATTTCGAACGACAGTAAAATAAACGAAAAAAAGACTGAATCAAAAAGTTGCTATATATATAATTTTGAATCAAGTTGTAAAGTAACATCACCATCAGCAAAAACAAGTAGCGATATTATAGCTATTGGATGGAATTCAAATGAAAATTCAAGAGAAAAAGAATGGGCTGAAAATGAAGAAAAATCAGTTAGTAAAAATAAAAAGTATTATTTAATAACAAGAAGTAAAGAAAAAATTACTGCAACCTTTAAAGTACGTGATAACAACGCAGCAACAGCTTCTTATACAGAAACAAGTTGTTACCTATATAATAGTGAAACAAAATGTAAAGTAACTACACCTAAATTAACTGCAAAACAAAATGGTACTGCTATTGGATGGAGTATTACAACTGACGGCTCAACAGCACCTATAAAAAGTGAGCAACAAATTGAAATTGGTAAAAATACTACATATTATTCTATTACATCTTTAAAAGTAATAATAACATTTGACAAAAATACATCATATAACAACAATACTGTTAAAAAAGGTGAAAGTGGATATGATTATTCAAAAGAAAACATTGCAGCTGAAAAGTTAAGTTTTTATGAAACATCATGCTACAGTTATAATGGAAAGGGTTGTAAAATAACTAAAATACCAATAATCTACTCAACAGGAAATGAAATAAGAGGTTTCGCACAAAATCCAACAAGTAGAACTGTTAATATCTATAATGTAGTATTTTTAAGTGATAAAAAATTATATGCAAGAGTATATAATAACGAAAATAGAGGAACATTTAACACTATTTCTTATGGATCTCTTGGAAATGTACCAATTGAAATGGATAGAAATTTAAGTGTTGAATCAAGAAACGCATATATGAATTATATAAAACAATTATATAATGATATGCCAGAATTATTTTATGTTAATGGAAAACTAACTTTATTATCAGAACCAGTATATGCAAGTTCAGTAAAAGGATCATCTGCAGGAATAACTGGTGGTAGTGTTCCAAATGTATTAATTAATATACCAACTAATGTTGTACTAGATAAGAATAGGGAAGCTACAATAGTTCATGAACTTGGTCATGCTTTCGGAGATCAATACGGTAGAAGAACTGGTAATTATCCAGAAAAAAATCCAGAATTAATAAATATATATAATGCATATTCAAAATATTCAACAAAACCAATGAGAGAATACTCATATGCACATATAAATGAATTCTATGCAGATATGTTTAGATTCTCATATGAAGAAAGATTCCATAGAGGAACTGATATTGGAACAGCAACTACTGGTTATACCGCTAAAACAACACCTGAAATTAATAATATATTAAATAGATACTTATGTGTTGCACGAAATGGTTACAATGAAAATGCATCAAGTTGCAAATAAAAATTAGTTCATTTGAACTAATTTTTTTTATTTAAAAAAATATAAATAAATTAATAACCATAATAACATAAATAAAGGATTTAATAATAAAAATTTAATGTGTTTTGTTTTATGATGAAATAAAAGCATAGCAAGTATTTCACCGAAAGCTCCACCAATAAAAGAAATAATAATTAAAGTAAATTCACTAATTCTTCTTTTCTTTTTTATAGCTAATAATTTATCTAATCCAGTAAGTATAAAGCTAATTATATTAATAACTATTAAATAGTAAATAATAATTTTATTCATTAACTTTATCTCCTTGATAAATATCTCTTTTCACCATTTCCTTATCAATATCATTAAGAACACAGAATTTTTTTACAAGCCATTTAGGTTCAATTAAATCATCTATTTTTGGATCACCTGTTATTCTATGTATAACAATTTCAGGCCTTAAGTATTCAAGTTGTTCTACAACAATATCTACATACTCATCTTTTGTTAATACATGAAAACCATGATCATTATAATACTTTTCTAAAGGAGTATCCTTCAAAATACTAAGCATATGTATTTTTATTCCTTGAATATCAAGTTTGTTTAAATATTTAACAGTATCAATCATATCTTCTTTTGTTTCACCTGGAAGACCATTTATAATATGAACAACAACATTAATATTTCTTTCTCTTAACTTATTAACCATTTCATAAAAGCAATCCAAAGAATGACATCTATTTATTAATTTAGTAGTTTCTTCATGAATTGTTTGAAGACCAAGTTCTACAGTTAAAAAACATCTATTATTTAAATCAGATAAATAATCTAAACATTCATCACTGATAGCATCAGCACGAGTTCCAATATTTAAACCAACAACTCCATCTTGCTTTAAAATAGGCTCATAAACTTTTTTTAATTCATCTACAGGAGCATATGTATTAGTACGTGCTTGAAAATATCCAATATACTTTGCATCTGGCCATTTGTTAAGCATAACTTTTTTAACACTATCAAACTGTTTTAAAATATTATCTTCTATATTTCCAGCAAACTCACCACTACCAGATTTAGAGCAATAGATACATCCACCATATCCAACAGTACCATCTATATTGGGACAACTAAATCCAGCATTTAAACTTACTTTAAAAACTTTAGAATTAAATTTATGTTTATTAAAGTAATTTAAAGTATGGTATCTTTTATTATCATCACTATATTTAAATTTATTAATCTTCATATTATTTTATCAACTTCTTTTCATCACTTTTTTCAATTAATTCAAGAATAGCTTTCTCATCTTCAGTTAAATCGGTTAAATTTTTTAATTTGTGATAAGCAATATCAAAGTCATTAAGAATATAATGTGTAGTTATACTCTTACATTTGTAGCACCAACTTGAAGTTTTAGTAAAAATAGTAATCTTCTTAGTTGGAGTTCTTTGAAAAAGAGAAACATTACCACAAACACTACAAATAATATCAACATAATCTGTATCATTTTTTCTTCTCATATAATCATCTCTTTTTTTAAATATTATATCATGTAAGTCAAGTAATACTATATAAAGTGGACATTTACTAATTTTTTTTGTAAAATAAATATGAATTATAAGTAGGTGACATAAATGGATGAAACAATAGGCGCAAAAGGTGGGAAAAACGATAGACGTCGTAGAATGAAAATAACTAAGTATCAATTAGATAAGCTTCTAGAGTTTGATGAAGAAGATAGAAAAAAGAAAAAAGAAGAAAGAATCAAGAAGAAGAAAGAATTAGAAAGATTAATAAGAAGAAATGATTTAATTACATTTATAAAGATTGCACCAATAATAATATTTGGTAACATTTATCAGACATTAAAAAATGATACACCTGAAAAAAAGATATTAAGAGAATATGAAAGAGCAAAAAAAGAAGATTACTTATCTAATCCATATAAAGAATCAAAAGATATTTTTGGTGGAGTAGTAGTTGTAATTAAAGAAGGTTCAACCTATAAAATAATTGATTCTAAATATCCAATAGATGAACATAGATTCTTAAATATTGAAGAAAGATTAAATCAAAAATTAGAATATAAAGTAAAAATAGAAAGCTTTAAAGAAACTAAGTTAATTAGCGAAGAAGATAAGAAAATAATTAGTAGTTTATCACCAAATGAGTTAATAGATAGATATGATGAAAGAATAAAACAGGTAAAAAAGCAACTAGAAAAATTAGTTGAAGAATATAACAATATAATTGATGAAAAAGAGAATATTGAAAACATTGATGATATTGATTTAATGATTCAAAAAGTTGATGAACTAACTGATAGACTAAAAGAATTAAAAGAACAAGAAAAAAATCTTAATACAAACATCGAATTTGTTGGAGAAGAAGAAAAGGACATACTCTTAGAAGGAGAAGAAATTTCATATGATATAGACACTGAGATAGAATATGAAATAGATGAAGCGATTAAAGAATTAGATGTTTTAAAGGAAGATTTAGAAGAAGAAAAGAAACTAAGTACTGAAAAAGAAGAACTAAATATAGATGAATATAATAAAAGACAAGATTCTTTTGAAGAAATAAATGCTAGCATGTTAATGTTTTTAGAAGAGCAAGAACAATTAATTAAACGAATGAATGAAAAATTATCGCAAGACATCAATTATCAAGACAAACTAAATGTAAGATTTGAGACAATAAGTGAATCAACTCAAAGAACATTAGAAACAGCTAGAACAAGAATGAATGGAAACGGACCATTTGCCTTAAGAGCATTATCTGCTATTTCTACAATGACTTTAGGAATGGCTAGAAATGTACTTTTTCCACATACAAAAACTGAATTAACAAAGACTGCAATTATAGAAGATTATTCAAAAGAAATTGAAAATGGTATGAGTGAGATAGAAAATGCAATAAGTTCTATTGATAAAAATATAACTGAAATAGATGATATGGCTTCTGAATTAGAAGAATTATATCCTAACTATAGGGAAGCTACAGATTTAATTTCAAATTTAAGAAATCTACAATCTGATTTAAAATCAAAAAAAGAATCATTAATAGAAAGTGAAAAAGTTGAAGAAAATCTTTATCAACAAAATAATGAAAAAATTCTAAAAAAACATAACTAAAACGAGGATTATTGACACTAATAAATAAAAAAAATATAATTAATTACAGGGAGGTTTATTATGAATTTAACTTTAATAGCTGCAATTGGAAAGAATAATGAATTAGGGAAAAATAATGATTTAATATGGCATCTTCACGAAGATATGAAGTTTTTTAGAGAAAATACAATGGGAAAACCAATTGTAATGGGAAAGAAGACTCTAGACTCATTACCAAAACTTCTACCTGGAAGAAAACATCTAGTATTAACTCATCAAGATATACAAATTGAAGGAGTATTAACATTTAAAAGTAAGGAAGATTTACTTAAATATTTAGATAATTATGAAGATGAAGTAATGATAATTGGTGGAGCTTCTGTTTATGAAGAATTTTTAGAAAATGCAAATAGAATGCTTCTTACAGAAATAGATGCTGAGTGCAAAGATGCAGATAAATATTTTCCATCATTTGACAAAGAAGAGTGGGAAGAAAAAGTACTTTGTGGACATTTAGAAAAAGGAATTGCCTATAAACATTTAGAATACAAAAGAAAATAATTTTTTATAAATTGTTTTATTAAGAATATATGTTTTAATAAAATATAGGAGAAAATATATGAAAAAAAAGTTTTGGATTATTTTTATAGTTCTAGTAGTAATTATTGAAGTTGGTATGATATTTTTTTCTTATAGAGGAGATGTTGACAATACTATACCAAATGATTATATAGTGGTATTTAAAGGTGAAACTGGAGAAACTGTGCATTCAACATATTTATATAAAACTGGAACTGGAAAGAAAGTAAAATACAAGTATATAAATACAACTACTACTTTAAATGAATATAACAGCACTGACTTTAATGAAAAAATCATAAAAAAAGGTAATCTAAAAAACAGAAATGAAATATTTAAAGTTGCAAAAAAGAATGGTGCTAATTCCTATGTTAAATATATAAAGAAAGATAAAATATATACAATAGAAGAATTTATGCAAGTATTCAATTAAATATGTATTTATAGGAGATAGTAAAATATGGAAAGAAAGAGAGAATATGCCTTTGATATACTAAGAGTAATCTCAATGATTATGGTAATTGTTATTCACGTATCAAATGTTTATTCCAGAAGCTTTGGAATAATTAGTAATAAATCATTTTTATTTTCACTTTGCTATAACACAGTATGTAGAGTAAGTGTACCAATATTTTTTATGATAAGTGGAGCTTTACTATTAGATAGAAGTTTTAATTTAAAGAAGTATATCAATAGACTACTAAAATTTATATTATTAATAATAGTATGGGATGTTTTATATTTAGTATGGGAGTATTATTATTTAGGAATAACATATGATAAACTTTATAAACTACTTATAACTCCTTATAGAGCACATTTATGGTTTTTATATACAATTCTTTTACTATATGCAGTACAACCTTTACTAAGAATAATTTTAAATAAGTCAAACAAATATATAAAAGTATTATTACTATTTATTTGGTTAATATTATCAACAGCTAGTATGATCAATATGACCATAGCAAAAGTATTTACTATATTTAGTTATATTGGATTCTTCGTATTAGGTAAATATGTTTATGATTTTTCAAAAGAAAAAGATTTAAAAAAATATAATTTATTATTTATAGTATTAATACTAATATGTTATACAACAAGCATATTCTTAAATTATTCAAGCTCGATTAGATATAATAGATTTTATAATTTATATTTTGCTTATAGAACTCCATTTATTATTTTCTCATCTATATCAATATTCTTATTAGCATTATCTAACTATAAAAAAGATACACTAAACAAAGTAATAATAAAGTTTTCTGATTTATCATTAGGTGTATATTTAATACATGGAGTATTCTTAGATATAACAGTAAAAATGTTAAGATATTATTCAATTAATTCATTATTTGGTATTCCAATATATTCTTTAATAATATTTATTTGTAGTATTATATCTGTATATATTTTAAGAAAAATAAAAGTATTAAACAAAATAATATAAAAAAACTGTACAATTATAATTTGTACAGTTTTTATATTCTAGCAACCATTAAGTTACTTGATGAATATCTTTTTAATCCTTTATTAAATATTAGAAAACTTAATAACACTAAAGTAATAGTAATACCTATAACGATTATAAGTGTTAATATGTTAAAACTTGATAGAACTCTTATTGGTAAGTATGAAATGATACCAACAGGAATTATAGTATATAGTATTATTTTTATAAAACCTTTAAATATTCCTTCAGGATAAGTTGCAAAACTAGGTAAAGCACTATTAATTCTATCAGCAACCTGTTCTGAATTAGTAAACCAGAATGATAAACTACCATAAATAACAGCTATAGATGTAAGAACTAAAGCACTAGTAATTGAAAAGAATATATAAAGTGGAAACAACTTAATACTTTCCTTTGTAAAAAAGAATACTAAAATACCATAAGCCATATCTCCAAGAGCAGATACTTCGACATCACTTGTAATAGCACTTAACAATACATTTTTTGGTTGCAATAAATAATTGTCCAAACTACCATTAACAATAGTATTACTTAAATTATATGCACGTTTAAAGAAAAAGTGACTTATTCCAAAACTTGTAGAAGCAAGACCCCAAAGTAATAGAATTTGACTAAATGTATATCCACCAACATTATCTTTAACGCTATATAGAATAATCCATTGAATAATAAATGATGCGTTATTTAATATCATAAATACAATATTACTAAAAAATGTTATTTTGTTAAGCATTTCTCTAATAAGTGCATATCGTACAGAATAAAGCATTAACTTTATTTCTTTTTTAACCTCCGTTAACATTTAATCTTTTCACCCCTTTCTTATAAACTAATAAACAAAGTAAGTATGTAATAACAATGTAAATAATTTGAGCTAAAATTATTTTACAAAATTCTAAATAGTTAAAGTTAACAAACATTCTTGCTGGACCATATGATACAACATATATTGGACTAAAATTTAATAATGGCCTTAATACTTTAGGAAAATATTCAATTGGGAAAAGTGTTCCAAATATTAGTATTATCTTACTATATACCCAGTAGAAAGGATTAGTATCTTCAACAAAGAAAGCAAATAAACCTATAAACATAATTAGAAAAATATTTATACAAGTAGCAAGCAATGAAGAAATTATAATTAATACAACTTGTATTAATGTAAGAGAAGGTAATTTATGAAGAAATAATATTCCTAATAACAAACCACCTATGAAATAAAATACTAATTTTAAACTAATTTCTCCTAGTTTACTACTAAATAGATAACCAATATAACTATATGGCTTATTTAAGTTATAAGTAATATTACCACTTTTTACATCTTCATTTACTTTTCTACAGAAACCTCTTCCTCCAAGAGTTATCCATAATATTTCAGTAATAATTACATACCAAACCATTTGAAACTTAGAATATCCATTTATTATTTGTGAAGAATCGTTATACATATAATTCCACAAATAGAAAAATATAAGTATATGAATCAAATATCCAATAAAACCAACTAATATATTAAAAACATAGTTTAAATTAGTCATTAATTCAGTTTTAAAGATATAGAAGTACTTTCTCATTTATCATCACCCTTACTATAGATATCACTAATAATATCCTCAAGAGGCGTATTACTAATATTGATATCAATAATATTATCCGGATTTAATAATTTTAATGCATCACTAATATTTTTCTTGTTAGTATCAACTTCAATTTTTAAATTATATCCTTTATCTTTTAGAATTGTAATACCATCTTCATCATCTAGATTAACAGGCTCTTTCATTTTAGCTTCAACTATTTTTTTATTTAAATAATGGTATTTTAAATTTTCCATAGAATCATCAAGAACAACTTTACCATGATTAATTATAATAACCCTTTTACAAAGTTTCTCTATATCTGATACATCATGACTTGTTAAGAAAATAGTAGTCTTATATTCTTTATTCATTCTTTTAATTAACTTACGAATATTTTCTTTAACAACAGGATCAAGACCTATAGTAGGCTCATCAAGAAATAGTACTTTAGGCTCATGAATTAATGATGCAACTATTTCACATCTAATTCTTTGACCTAAACTTAAGTTTCTAACAGGTGTATTAATAAATTCATCAAGTTCAAATAATTCTTTTAATTCTTCTATCTTTTTTTCTACAGCTTTTTCTGGTATATCATAAACAGCTCCAAAGAATTTAAAATTATCATATGGAGTAAGGTGTGTCCAAAGTTGTTCTTTTTGTCCAAATACACAGCCTATTTCATAAGCTAATTTCTTTCTATCTTTTTTCGGATCTAAATCCATTACCTTTACACTACCTGAATCATTATATAAAATTCCTGTTAGCATTTTAATAGTTGTTGATTTACCAGCACCATTTGGTCCAATAAAAGCAATCATTTCTCCTTTTTCTACTTCAAAAGAAATATTATTAACTGCCTTTATAGTTTTATATTTAGGTTTAACAATGGATTTAATAGTTCCTTTAAAACCTTTTTGTTTTGTTTTAACTTTAAATGTCTTATTTAACTTCTTTACTTCTATAATTGCCATATTTACTCCTCCTATTCTAATTATAATTAAATAAACAAAAAAGTCACTATTAAAAAAATAGTGACTCCGTTAAACGTGTAGGCAAAATGCCCTATGTAGCTCGTTTCCTTATACATACTCACTTAAGGCCCCATAAAAAGATAAAAAAACAGAGCCGTATTTAACGACTCCGTAATACGCGTGTAGGAATAATCCCGGGATAGCTCACATAATGCTTATATCCCCTCGTTGCACTAAATATTATCATAAAACAATATTTTTGTCAAATTAATGGTAGACAACATAGTTTTTAAAAGAAGATTTTTTTAATGAATTATCAGAAATACTATTCTTTTTAACATATATACTTTTTAATTTAGGACAAACTCTAAAAGCCCAATCACCAACATCTAAAACATTATCTGGAAAGTATACAATTTGTAAATTATCACATCCAATAAAGGCTTGATGACCAATTCTAATTACTGTATTAGGAATAAAAACTTCCTCCAAAAATTGATTACCATAAAAAGCAGAATCATCAATAGAATAAACTGGTTTGTTATTTATTTGAGAAGGTATTGAAACTTTTTTTTCTTCACCTTCATAAGTCATAATAGTAACATGATCATCATATTCATCATAAGTATAATCTTTATAAATCTGATTTATTCTTACTGGATTATCATATAGTTTATTTAATTTGTTTTCTAATAATTTTATATATATAAATTTACCCAACAAAAATATTAGAAAAATTATAATAAGCAGTAATAATAGTTTAAATAGTATAGGGATGATTTTATTTTTCATAAATCTCCTTTAATAATATTTTTTAACAATATAAGAGCAATCTATATTACTTTCACCAATAAAGAATTGTTCTTTATATTTATACTCTAATGAATCATTTATTAGCAAATTATCTAATAAATTATCTAGATTTTTGCATCTAATATTATAAAATTCATAAAAATCTTCTTTTAATAATGCAACCTCGATATTTATATTTATACCTAATTGATTTAGTGATTTAATTTGATTATTTAAATTAATTAAAGAAGTTTTTTGACTACTATTTATAGGAACAGGTATTTCAATAGTCATTCCTCTAGTTTGAATTCCTTTATATGATGTATTAATATGTCTTATTTTTATATCTTGTCCAGTATAGTTATATTTAAAATCTTGACCATATACACTATGAAAAATTGTTCTAAAATTATCATCATGATATCCACTATATCTTCCATCACTTTCTTTTGAATTAAATAAAGATATAGTTTGAGAAGGAGTAATAACAGTAACACCATTTAGTTCATAAACACTATTACTTCTAGGGAAAGTTTGATATTGTTTTTCTATTGAAAAAAGTTTTGTTCCAGTAGACGCAATATGAATATCTTTATAATAAGGGTAGAAAGAATCTATTCCATCTATTGTTTTCATATCTATTATTCTTTTATTTAGTTTATCTTTTATAACATCAAAAGGAAGAACATTTTGCTGCTTTAAGATCTTAAAAAAGTAAATATATATTGCGTTTAAACTAGATATTTTAATCATCATATTTTTCTCAATTTCAATATTATTATTACAAATATAATTATATAGTTCATGAACTCTTTCTAATATATCTTCATTTTCTTTTGGATTATTAATCACTAATTCTTTTTTTTCTTTATCATTTATTAAACTTATTATGTCTTTATATAATAATTCTATTTTTTCCATCTTATCCCTCTTGATAAATATTATATCAAAAAGAATAAAAATAGTATCAAATATTAATATAAAAGATAAAATTTGACTTTTTAATAAATTTAATATAAAATTCATATACAAAGAGGAGAAATGATTATGTTAAATTATTATGAACGTACAATCATGTATATTTTAGCCTAGTCATACCTGATAACAGAAAAAAATCTATTAGCAGGTATGACGATTTTGTCGTGCCTGCATCCGCCAAATGGATGTAAGTGCGTCTATTTGGTTTTTTATTTGAATTAAAGGAGAGATAGATTATGATAGAAATAAGTTTAAATAAGATAAAAAAATCTTATGGTTTTAAAGATATATTAAATAATATAACATTTGAAATACATACAGGAGAAAGAGTTTCGATAGTAGGAGATAATGGTTCTGGAAAAACTACTCTTTTAAATATAATTAATGGAATAGAAAAGGAAGATAGTGGAACAGTTACAATACGTAAAGGATTAGAAATTGGTTATTTAAATCAACTTCCAGAAAATATATATAATGAAAAAATAGTTAAAAAAGTTTTATATGAAAGCTTAGATGACGTCTTAAAACTAGAAGAAAAGATGAATAGATATGAAAAGAAAATGAAAGATAATCCTAGTGATATAAGTATCATAAATAAATATTTAAATGTACAAGATGAATATATTAAAGCAGGAGGATATGAAATAAATACTTTAATAGATAAAGTAGCACATGGCCTTAATATAAATGAGTTCTTAGAAAAAAAGATGAATGAATTATCTGGAGGAGAGCAAAGAAGAGTTTTACTTGCATCACTTATTATAAAGAAACCAGAAATATTAATACTTGATGAACCAACAAATCACTTAGATATAAACACATTAGAGTGGCTTGAAAGTTTTCTAAACAAGTACAAAGGAACAATACTAATTGTTTCACATGATAGATATTTTTTAGATAAAGTAACTACAAAAACAATATTATTAGAAAATAGTAAATCAGTAATATTTCATGGAAACTATTCTTATTATTTAAAGGAGAATGAATTAAGAATAGAAAGAGAGTTTAAGGAATATAAAGATCAACAAAAAATAATCAAAGAAATGAAAAGAAAAATTAAACAGTTAGAAGAGTTTGGTAAATTAGCTTATCCAGGGGGAGACCCATTTTTTAGAAGAGCAGAAAATATAAGAAAAAGATTAGAAAGATTAGAACTAAAAGACAAGCCAGTAACAAAAAAAGATTTACCAATAAATTTAGATTTTAATACTAGATCAGGAAAAGATGCCTTAGTAGTTAAAAACTATGATTTAAAAATCCAAGAGAATATATTAATTAAAAACATTAATTTTAAAATAAATTATGGTGAAAAAGTATGCATTATTGGGGAAAATGGTTCAGGAAAATCTACATTGATAAAGAGAATAATTGAAAGTAATGAAAAAGAAAATATAAGATTAGGAACTAATATAAAAATAGGATATATTCCCCAGCAAATAACATTTGATAAAGATGTAACAGTACTTGATTTTGCAAAAGAATACTTTATAGGAGAAGAATCACACTTAAGAAGTGCTCTTGATAAATATTATTTTCATGGAGAAAATGTATTTAAAAAAGTAAATAAACTTTCAGGTGGAGAGAAAGTAAGATTAAAATTATTTGCTCTTATACAGGGCAATAGTAATTTTATTATTTTAGATGAACCAACAAATCATATAGATATTTATACAAAAGAAACTTTAGAAACCGCATTAAAAGAATATAAAGGAACATTACTATTTATTTCACATGATAGATATTTCATTAATGAATTAGCTGATAAAATTTTATACATTAACGATAAAAGAATAAAAGAGAATATTGGAAATTATGATGATTTTGTTAATCATAAAAAATAAAAAAACTATTTAAGTTTTAAATTTATTTCAGACATAATAATTTTATTGTTTCTTTTTTTCATATATTCTAAAAAATCTAATTCATCACTATTTAAAAAATAATCATTTTCCTGAAAACTAATTTCATAACCATCTTTAAAAATTATCTTTCTGTAATAAAAAGAGCCTCTCCTTCTTCTAAAAATACTAAAATCACTTTCTATTTTATTTATATCATCATATTTATACATAATTACTTTTTTATCTACTATAAAAATATAATTATCAGTAAGTAGAAGATTTTTGCGATTCCAAAAATTATATTTTCCAACGTTATCTATTTTATTATCTTTTATATAATTATTAATTAATTTTAAATTTTTTTTATCAATAATTACTTCTAAAACTATTATCAATATTATGGATGTTACAGCAATAGTGCTGATAATAATTGTTCCTTTATTATTATCAAAAATAAAGAAAAAGATAATTATAAGTATTAAATAAATAAGTGGAAATATTTTTTTAATTATATTAAATACCTTCATTTCATGTCACCTAAGTATATTGTATCATCAAAACTGAAACACAAAAAATTAAGTTAGTTTTTTTATTAAAATATATATCACCTAAAAACAAAATCATACTAAAGAAATGACAAAATATTAACTCTATCTAGTTGTACAACAAATGGTTCAAAAAGAGTAGTAGTACATGCAAAGTTAATAAGTAGTAAATAATTTATAAAAGAGAATTATTCTCTTTTTATTGTCTAATGAAGAAAATGTTAAAAGACTTTGACAAACTTCCAAAGCTCTTTGGTAGATATGTTAAGTAGTAATTTAATATAATTGTAAGTGAAAGAGGTGATTCTAATATGAAAAAAATAAAGAATAAACTAATTAATATAATAAAGGCTATTAATCCATTTAGTAATAAAGACACTGATAATAAAATACTATATACTGCAAAAATATTATTAACAACACAAGTAATATATTTTGTAACCTTAATAATTGCTGAAGGACTTATAATTGGTACATCATATTTATTTGGATATAATGCAACAGATAAACAAATGCCACAAAATATTACACTAATTATTAGTTTCTTTGGATATATAATTCCAATTATGGCATTCATACTATATACAAAAAAGATTAATAAATCTAATGCAAGTAGAATAGGTTTAGATAATAATTTTAAACCATATATAAAAGGTTTATTAATTGGAATAGTTTCATTAGCACTCATAATTCTTCCATTAATAATATGTGGAGCAGTTAAATTTAATGGATTAAATAAAAATATTAATTGGTTATTTATTATATTATTCTTCTTTGCTTGCTTAATTCAAAGTTCGTTAGAAGAAGTTATTTGTAGAGGATTTATATTCCATAGATTAAAAGAAAAACTTCCTATGGCATTTGCTATAACTATAAATGTTGGATTCTTCTTAATTGGACACTGGTCTCAAATGTTTGAAGCTGGAACATTAATAGGAATAATTGGAGTAACAAATGCTATATTAATTGGATTAATATTTACGGTTTTAACAATAAAAGATAAAAATATATATTCAGCTATAGGTTTCCATCATATATGGAACTTTGGTTTATACTGTATTATTGGTTTAAATTTAAGTGGTAATAAAGTAACTAATTCAATATTTAATATGACAGCAGTTAATAAATTTCTAACAGGTTCTTCCTATGGTATTGAATCAAGTATCATATGTACTTTAGTTTATGTACTTGTACTAACAGCATTATTAATTACTAAAAGAAAAGACACTAACAAATAGTTAGTGTTTTAATATTCAAAATGAACCATATTGGAAATAGTATTTATTTTTAATAAAAGTATATAAATCATAATAAAACTCAAAATAAAAAAGCACAAGAAAAGAGGGAAAAATAGATTCTTTTATATATTAAATAATAAAATAGTAAATATAACTAAAAATATGATAGAATAAAATCAAATAGTTATTTGATTTTTTAAAGAAAAACACAAGGAGAATTAATATGATGGATATAAATAAAAGTATAATAGAAATGTTTTGTGAAGGATTTAAAGATAAAATTAATGAAAATGAAGATTTCAATGAATTTGTATCATCATTTACAAAAGAGCAAATTGAAAAGATTTATAAATTAAATGCTACCATAAATGATAATTCAGAAGAATTAGGACATATATGGTCGCTATCAACTCATCCTAAAAAGGTAATAGTTGAAGATTTTAAGAAAAATATCAAAGAAATATATAGTAATATCCTAATGAACTCACCAGAATATATCATAGACCAATTAGAGCATTACTTAAAAATATATAAAAATGAACTATTAATAATTGATACCTCTAGTTTAAAACTATCTCTACATTTTATAGAATTCTTACATAATTATAATCTAGCAAAAGTGAAATATTTAAAAAGTGATAATAAATTATATATTTATACACCATTAGAATTAAGAAAAGTATTAAATGAAATATTAAAAAATAAAACATTAAAGATAAAATGCAAAGAAAATAGTAAATATAAAAGAAATATACACAATATAATTGCAACCTATGGAATTTTATCTATTAAAGAACTTTCTAAAATATATAATAAAATTTATGACAAAACGGATCCAAGGGAAATTACAAACAGAATAATTACTAATTATGCTTTTGATAATGAAATAAGTTTAGTTAGTACTGATGAAGGATATTTAGCGTATGGTGTCGGTTTTGAAGATGAAGATGATGCTTTATCCTTTTACTATTCATTACCCGAAAATATTAATTACAAAATATATACAAAAGAAGAATACGAAGAAATTGGTGAAGGAACATATCATCAGAAATTTGAGGAATTTAATAAAATATATTTATTTTTAGAAAATATATTTGATATGGATGAAGAAGAGATTTATAAATTTGATGATACTTTTGTATTAGATTATATGTTTACATATCAAATGGACTCAGATGCAGCAAAAAGAAATTTAAGTATAAATTTAAATAAAATATTTGGTGAGATGAATATTAGTGACAGAGCATTTCTTTCCAGAACAATTTTATCTTTAGCAAAAAAATATCCAAATTTCAATTATAAAGGGTATAGTTTCAATGATTATAATAAAATGAATAAATAATATAAATATGGAGTGAAGCTATGGACAAAGTAAAAAGATATATAGATAAAGAAAAGCAGATAAGTGAAATGGAATATGAACTTATTACAGAATTTATAAAACTAAGAAAAGATTCAAATTTGACTCAACAAGATATAGCAAATCAATCTAAAGTAATTAGAACAACAATTGCTAGAATAGAAAATGGAATGAATTCCCCACAAATAAAAACGATGCTTCAAATATTAGAACCATTAGGATATACACTAAAAATTGAAAAAATAAAAAAATAAGGTTTACAAAATGTATCAAAAATGATACATTTTTATTATGAGGTGATAAATATGGGACGATATATTTCTAATGGAATTGTTATTAAAATTGAAGTATATGCTAAAAAAAATGAAAAAAGAGACATAAATGACCTAAAAAAATTAAAAGAGCATTTAAGTAAGTATTTTTGTTTAAAATATTATGATTTAGATATTAAAAAATATGAAAATTCATTTTGTTTTAATATTAAAAAGAAGATACTAGAAGATAATATACATGATTGTATAAGAGACTTTTCTAAACTTAAAAAGCCTGTTTTAAAAAATGTTTTTGGTAATGAAGAAATCGATTATAATTCAAAAGATTTTAATCAAGAAAAATATCCATTAAAATTAGAAGAAGTAAATAATTATAATGGAACAAATTTAGAAATAGTTGGAAAAAAAGGAATTCTTTATCCAGGATATTCATTTGGAGATCCATATTGGTTATATTGGGATTGTGATTTACTTGGATATGAAGGTAAATATCGAATTTGTTTAACGATTAAAACAATTTGGTATGATCAATCAAAAATATCAATGGAAGATGAAACTACACTTTTATATTGTATGAATAAAATGAAAAAAGAATATTTTTCAAATTTATTAGCACAAAGTACAGTATTTTTTATAGATGGATAGATAAAAAATGATTTATATAACAGGAGATACTCATAGAGATTTTTCTAGATTAAATAAGATGATTTTTAATAAAGACGATATGTTAATTATATTAGGTGATGCTGGCATTAATTATTTTCTTAATGAAGAAGATGATAAGTTTAAGGAATATTTAAAAGAATACAATGTTAAAATGTTTTGTATAAGAGGTAACCATGAAGAAAGGCCAGAGAATATTAGTACTTATAAAGAAGTAAATATGTTTGGTGGAAAAGTATTAATAGAAGAGAATTATCCTTACTTAATATTTGCTAAGGCTGGAGAAGAGTATAATATTGGTGGTATAAGGGTATTAGTAATTGGTGGAGCTTATTCAATTGATAAAGAGTATAGATTGATATATGGTTATAAATGGTTTAAAGATGAACAACTAACGAAAGAAGAGATGAATAAAATAATAAAAAAAGTAAAAGGAAAACATTATGATGTAGTATTAACTCATACTTGTCCATATAAATATGAACCAACAGAAGTATTTATTTTAGGTATAGATCAATCTAAAGTAGATAAGTCCATGGAGTATTTCTTGGATAAAGTAGAAAAAAGTATTGATTATAATAAATGGTATTGTGGTCATTATCGTACAGAAAAAATAATTGATAAAATAGAATTTATGTTTGAATCAATAAAAGAATTATTAAATAGTTAATGTAAATATAGATGATTACAAAATATTACACTATAATGTGTGTATCAGTTAGGAAGTGACTAAGTGAGGGATAAAGAAGATGAAAAAGTTGAGTTAAGATCAATGATGAAAGTAAGTAACTTGGTTCCATACTTGAAACAAAAAATATAAAGTTTGAAAAAATATCTGAAAGTGATGCAGAAAAATATCTTAAAAATAACAATAATTATTACAATGTAACATCATATAAGCATAATTTCTTAAAATATCCATCTCCTGCAGGAGAAAAAGAAGGATTATATCAAGACTTAGATTTTGCATATTTAAAAGATATGTCCATCATTGATCATAGATTGAGACTAGTATTATTTAAAATGATTATAGATATTGAACATTATTTAAAAATAAGAATACTAAATCTTATAGAAACAATTGATAAGGAGGATGGTTATAGAATTGTAAACATGTTTCTAGAAAAAGATTTTAATGATGAAAAGTATCCTAAAAGGGTACATAAAAGTATTTTTAAAAAAGTTGGAAGTGATTACTATAACAAAAATTTTCAAAATACGATATAAATCAAGATAAAAAACTAGAAAACATTCCAGTATGGGAATTTCTTGAAATAATAACTTTTGGTGAATTAGTTAATTTTTATGAACTATTTTCAAAAGAATACAACTTGAAAGAGGAAATAAAAAATATTTTTATTTTAAGAGAAATAGGTAAATTAAGAAATGCTGTTGCTCATAATTCTTATGTACTTTCAGACTTAGACAAAAAAGATAATAGTTTTACTCCGGATTTTAAAGTTACTAAATTCTTAAAAGAATGTGGAATTGGAAAAGAAACAAGAAGTAATAAACTAAGTAATTCGAGAATAAGACAAATAACATATACTTTATATATGTTTAATGAAATAGTAACCAGTGAGGGAATTAAGGATAATGTAAATGATGATATAAATAAATTGTTCTTTGGAAGAATAATTCATCACAAAGAATACTATACTAATAATGAACTATTAAAATCTGTTTATAAATATTTCAAAAAGATTATAGAAAAGAATTATGTAGTAAACACTGATAATAATAGTTTGACTTGGTTATAATTATATGATAATATAATTATGCAAGAAAAAAATGTTAAATCATTTTTGCAAGGGAACTATCGAAAGGTAGGGCCCTATTTTTATATCTAATTATAGTTAAGGTTTTTATAAAATGGCATAATAAAAACACACTCTTCCATACTAGCAGGTGTGTTTTTATATTATCTTATTCTTCATTTTACCTTATCCTTTCTTTTTGATATTATCCAAAAAGAATTCTTTTCATCATTTCATCTTTACATTCTTCGAAAACCATTTGTTGTGGAGTTATATATCCATACATAACTTTAAACATATTATTAACACGTTTATACTGACTATTCATATTGTAAAGATACTTCATAATGTTGTATGAGTAATTTTTCATATTTTATCCTCCTTTCACAAAAATTATAGCACGAGGCATCTAGAAGTGTCAAAATCACATTTTGCTTCAATTATTTTATAGTCCTTTCTTCATCTTTTTTGACCTTGATTGCGAGAGGTAAAAATTCGCGAGCTTTACTTGTAAGAGGTAGAATAGAAATAGTCTTTATTTTTATTAAAAGTATATAAATCGTAAAAAAATCAAAACAAAAGAACCGCAAGGGGGTGCGGGGGAAGGCGGTTCTTTTATTATTGGTAGCAGCAGGAACTAGATTTTATTCTATATGAATTAGATATTAAATTCCAAAAATATGTAAATAATAATTATATAGCAAATCTATGAATTAAGAAAAAATATAAAGTACAAAAAAAAACATGCGGATAAAAATTAAAAAAGTGTACGGTTAATATTGACAAAAATGTACGGATATGATATTTTTAAGTAAACTTATAAAGGAGTTTGATAAATAATGAAAATAGAAAATTATAAAAAACGAGTCTTAGATCAAAAAATAGAAACATATTTGAAATTATTTGGTGCAGTATGCATAGAAGGGCCAAAATATTGCGGTAAAACATGGCTAGGAAAATATCATTCAAATAGTATGGTGCTTTTACATAATGATAATACAAATGAAACTACAAATTTGATTGAATTAGCCAAAATGTCTCCTACAACGATTTTAGAAGGAGAAACGCCAAGATTGATAGATGAATGGCAAGAAGCCACAAATTTATGGGATGCTATAAGAATAGATGTTGATAATAAAGGAAAAAAAGGACAATATATTTTAACAGGTTCGTCTACTCCAAATAGAAAAGGAATATTGCATAGTGGAGCAGGACGATTTGGAAAAATCAGAATGAGACCAATGAGCTTGTATGAATCTGGCGATTCGACTGGCGATATATCACTTAAAGATATCTGTGATGGAAAAATAATTCATAAACTAACAGGTGATATTGATATAAAACGATTGGCAAAGCTAATTATAAGAGGTGGATTTCCAGGTAATATTGAATTATCAACTAAGGAAGTTTCAGTTACAATTAATGAATACATTAATTTAATAATAGATGATGATATTAATAGATTAGATAACATTAAAAGAGATTCACATAAAGTAAAACTATTATTAAAGTCACTTGCAAGAAATGAAAGTACGACAGTATCAAACAAGACATTAATAAGAGATATAAAAGATAAAGATTTAGAAGATATAGATAAAGAAACAGTGCAAATATATTTAGATGCGTTAAATCGATTGTTTTTGTTGGATAATGATGAACCTTTTTCAACAAATATACGTTCATCAGTTAGAGTAAAACAATCAGAGAAAAGACATTTTACTGATCCATCAATTACTTGTTCTTTACTAAATATTAAAAGCGAGGATATGCTAATAAAAGATTTAGAAACATTTGGATTATTATTTGAAGCACTAGTAGAAAGAGACTTAAAAGTGTATGCTGATAGCTTCAATGCAAAATGCTATCATTATCAAGACTATCAAGAAAAAGAAATAGATAGTATTATAGAATTAGAGGATGGGGATTGGTGTGCATTTGAAATAAAATTAGGTGCACATCAAATAGAAGAAGCTGCTCAAAATTTATTAAAAATAAAAAATGATATAGTGGCAGAAAATGGTAAGCCACCTAAAGTGCTTTGCGTAATTTGTGGATTAACAAGTTCTTCATATAAAAGACCAGATGGTGTTTATGTAGTACCAATAACTGCATTAAAACCTTAAGAAATAAAAGAGTGTATATAAAATATACATTCTTTTTATTACACTAGCATTGAAGAGTTTTTCCGTTCCCGGCAATTCTCTTCAACAAACACAAAAAAGTACAACCAAAAAGTACAAATTGAAAAAGCGCAAATAATTATGTATAATATAGGGAAATTTATTTAAGGAGCAAAAAAATGAATAAAGAGGAAATATTAAAACAAATATCTAGCAAAGAACAGGAGTTACAAAAGATAACAAATAAGTATATTCAGGAGATAGAAGAGCTAAAAAATCAACTATTAAAGTTTAACAAATCAAAAGGTACAACAAATTTATCATTAGATGAAAAAATTGATTTATTTATGGATTATTTCAAAGGAAGAGAAGATATATATCCTTATTTATCAATAAATAAAAATGATTCTTCAAAGAAATATTATATTCCAGCATGTGAAAACGAATGGAAACAAGGAGTATGTAATAAAACAAAAGGAAAATCATGTAAATCCTGTCAATATAGAATAAACAAACCAATTACACGAGAAACAGTTAAAAAACATTTATATCATAATTCAACAATTGGAATATATCCATTATTAGAAGATGAGTCTTGTCACTTTTTAGCATTTGATTTTGATGATAAAAAAGATGAAAATCACATTAAAGAAGATGTACTAGCATTTGCTAGTACATGTGATAAATATGAAATACCAATAGGAATAGAAAGAAGTAGATCAGGCCATGGCATTCATGTGTGGATTTTCTTCAAAGATAAAATCAAAGCACAAACAGCAAGGAAAATGGGGAGTTTGCTTCTATCTAAAACTATGGATATTCGCGATAACTTACAAATAGATTCATTTGATAGAATGTTTCCAAACCAAGATTTTATGCCAAAAGGTGGATATGGAAACCTTATTGCTCTTCCATTTCAAACTGAACCAGCAAAATATGGTAATACATTATTTATAGATAGAAATTTTATACAAATACAATATAATCAATTTGAATATTTGAAAAGTATCAACAAATTAACAGAAGAAGAAGTATATGAAAAAATCAAGATTTTATCCGAAGAAACAATTGATATTAGTAATCAAAATTTAGAATTAAAAAAAGAGGTAAAAAATAGAAAAAAGATTACTGCTAAATTTCCTAATGAAATAAAAGTAGTATTAGATAATATGGTATGCATAGATAAAGCAAATTTAAGTGCTGAAGTTAAAAATATTTTTAGAAGATTAGCAACATTTGCTAATCCAGAATTCTACAAAAAACAAGCAATGAGAATGAATGTATATAATATTCCTATGATCATTGATTGCAGCAAAGAAGATGAACAATACCTAAAACTTCCAAGAGGCACATATGAATATTTAGAAGATTTATGTAAAACACATAATGTAAAGATAATAAAAAGAGATAAAAGAACAAAAGGAAAAAAGATAGATATAAAATTTGCTGGAGAACTAAGAGAAGGGCAACAGAAAGCATTAGATGAAATGCTAAAATATGATAATGGTATTTTATGCGCACCTACAGGTTTTGGTAAAACAGTACTAGGATGTAAATTGATAGAGAGAAGAAAAGTTAATACATTAATATTAGTAAACAAAATACAACTGCTTAATCAGTGGAAAGATAGAATAAAAGAATTTTTAAATATAGAAGAAGTGGGAGAAATAAGTAGCAGAAAAAAGAATATAACAAATGTCATAGATGTAGTAAGTATAAAATCATTATGGAATAATGGTGAAGTGTTAGATATAGCAAAAAATTATGGAATGATAATTATTGATGAATGTCATCATACATCTGCGTATACATTTGAACAAGCAATAAATAATGGGACAGCAAAGTATATATATGGAATCTCTGCGACACCTACAAGAGAAGATGGCCACACACCGATCATAAAGATGCAATGTGGTGAAATAAGATATGAAGTGGATGTGTTAAAATATAATAAAAGACTAAATATTCCAATGAAAGTAATTATTAGACATAGCCATTTAAACTTTACAGATCCACAAATTAATAACTATGAATTAAATGAAATTAATGATTTAATTTCAAAAGATGTAATTAGAAGTGAAATGGTTATAACAGATATAAAAAAAGAATATGAAAAAGGTAAAAATGTTTTAATATTAACAGAAAGATTAGAACATTTAGACTATTTATATGAAAAATTAGAAAAATACACAAAGAATATTTTTAAATATTATGGTGGAATTGGAAAGAAAAAAATGAAGGAATATCAAGAAAGAAAAAATGATATAGAAGGTAAGAATGAAAATAAAATAATACTTGCAACAGGTTCTTACATAGGAGAAGGATTTGATGATTCTAAATTAGATACATTATTTTTGACAATGCCAATTTCAGGAGAAACTAGATTGACTCAATATTCAGGTAGACTACATAGAAAAGATGAAAATAAAAAAGAAATACTCATATATGACTACGTAGATAATAATTTTTCAAAAACAAGGAACATGTTTTTAAAGAGAAAGAAGACATATGAGAAATTAGGATATGAAATAGTAGATTAACATGTCTGAGTATAAAAAAAATCGTCTTCCCCCCCGCACACTGTGATAAATTATAAAAAAGGTAACTCACTTTAAAATAAGTTACCTCTTATTTATATATAAGAAAAAGAACTCCCAATAATGGTTTTGGAGATGATGTCAATACTTTAATAGACCTTTCTTCACCTTTTTTTGACCTTGAGTACGAAAGGTCAAAAATTCGCGGGCTTCGCCTGTAAGTTGTAGGGTGGATTTAGTCCTTATTTTTACTAAAAGTATATAAATCGTAAAAAAAATCAAAACAAAAGAACCGCAAGGGGTGCAGGGGAAGGAGGTTCTTTTATTACTGGTAGAAGAGAAAACTAAAGAAAAAGCACTTTTGTCAAATAAAAATAGTTGAAAAGATCAAATTGGCGCCAATGTTGTTGCTAATAGATATTTTCTAAATAAAACTAATTTTAAAAATGCAAAAAAGCACAGATTTATGATACAATATCTTTATAAATATGTAGGCAATCAATGAGGTGAGATGTAGTAATATGGATAAAGATAGATTAAATATATTAGCACGTGTTTTGGAAGAATCAAAAAAGTGTATTGAAAAGGGAGAAGAAATTCCAATAGATTTTCAAAAGATTATGTTTCCATCTGGGAGAAAAGAGTGTGAACTTGTATATGGTGGGAAAGAAAGTTATGAACAAATATTAACTAAAGTTATTGCTGTTCCATTACAAGAAGAAAAAAAATTTCCAACAGGTAAAAAAATGAAAGATGGAGAGTGGACAAACAAATTAATATTTGGTGACAATTTACAAACGTTAAAAACATTGATTGAAATGAAAAAAAAGGGATTATTAACAAATCCTGATGGAACTAATGGAGTGAAATTGGTTTATATAGATCCTCCATTTTCTACAAGAAGAGATTTCAAAGCATCTGGAGAAAGTCAAAAGGCATATTCTGATAAATTAGCTGGTGCCGATTTTCTTGAATGGTTAAGAAGAAGGATTGTACTTTTGAGAGAATTGTTGACTGATGATGGATCTATTTATGTTCATCTAGATAATAAGAAAGTAGCATATGTCAAAGTATTGATGGATGAGATTTTTGGTGAAAATAACTTTAGAAGCTCAATAACTTGGGACACATCTATTCCGTATGTTGCTGGAAACAAATGGTTATCAAATAATTGGATTTATTCTCAAGCAACTATTCTATATTATACAAAATCTAGAACAGACTTTGTTTTTAATAAAGAATTTGATAATATAAAGCAACCATCAGGAGATATTTCCAAAAAACCAATAAAGGATGTATGGTGTGATATAAAAAATTTTGCTGGTTTTTTAGGAGCAAAAGATTATAAATCAGGCTATCCTACTCAAAAACCAGAAGCATTACTTGAAAGAATAATAAAAGCTTCATCAAATGATGGAGACATTGTTTTAGATTGTTTTGCAGGATCTGGTACAACAGCAATAGTATCTGAAAAGTTGAAAAGGAAATGGATTGCGGTAGATGTTGGAAAACTATCTATATATACGATACAAAAAAGGTTATTATCTTTAGGTCAAGATAATATTTCACCATTTTCATTATATTCTGCGGGCTTATATGATGAGAGTAAGTTAAATGATTTTGATGAAGAAAATTGGAAAATATTTGCAATGCAGTTGTGGGGATGTAATATTTCCACAACTAAAATTAAAAATTTTGAATTTGATGGAAATAGATATGGATCATTAGTTAAAGTATATTCACCACATGAATTAAAAAAAATTAATGCTAAAATTTCTATTGAGACACTGCAATCAATTAGTTCTAGAGTTGGCGATTCGGCAGGTAAAAATATAGTTATTATTGCACCTAAAGGTCAGTTTACATTTGCTGAAGACGAAATAGAAATAAATAATACTATTTTCACTATTTTAAGAATACCATATTCGATGTTGGCAAGATATACAGAAAACTTTACAGCACCACTTCAACCAAAAAATGCATTAAGTGTTAATGAAGCAGTAGAATCAGTAGGATTTGATTTTATTCAACCTCCAACAGTAGAATTTGAAATTAATGATAATCATCTTATAATCAAAAAATTCAAGAGTAACAGTCGTATTAAAGGAGAAGAATCATCTACCATATCAATGGTATTGATTGATTATAATTATGATGGAAAGACTTTTGATTTGGATGACGTATTATTTGAAAGTAATTTTAAAGAATCAAAGGCAAAATTTAACAAATCCAAGATAAAAGAACAAGCAATGCTAATTTTCATTGATGATTCTGGAAATGAAAAGAAGGTGATTGTCAATGAATAATAGCACTGTTTTCAGAGTAAAAGAAAATGATTTAATTTTAAATGTAAATAAAGATGCTAATGTAGAAGTCTGGGATGAATCAAAATATTATAATTTTATCGATGAACTAGTTGGGAATAGAAATTACCAACGTGAAGCAATTTTAACTGCTTTAAGATTTATGTGTAGTGGAGAGTATTCTAATATAAAGGATTTAGCAAAAATAAATTTTGAGTCTAACGAATCATTAAGAGAAGCTTATACAACTTTTGAAAACTTTCAATCTAAGCTTAGCTTTAATGAATCATTTAATTCATCTATTGACTTGGCTACAGGTACTGGTAAAAGTTGGGTAATGTATGGAATTGCAGCTATTATGCTATCAGAAAAATTTGTAGATCAAGTACTAGTTCTGACTCCAAGTGTAACTATCGAAGATGAATTAACTTTAAAGTTTAAATCTTTTGCTTGTGATGACAGTTTGAATATTTTACTAAATACTATTCCACCAAGAATAATTAATGGATCAGAAAGTATTGTTAGTGGATGTATTTGTATCGAAAACAGAGATGCAATTTATAGTAATACTAGAAGTTCGATTATTGACAGTCTTCAAAATAAGGGAGATAGAACTCTTGTATTATGTGATGAGGTTCATCATGTGTACTATTCTGAGGAAAACAATTGGAAATCATTTATTGAAAAGATGAATTTTAAATATATCGTAGGGGTATCCGGAACCTGTTATTACAAAGATAATTCATATTTTAATAATGTTATTTACCGCTATTCTTTAAAACGAGCAATTGAAGATAGAAAAGTAAAAATGGTTGAATATGTAGCAGATGGTAATATTCCTACTAGAAATGAAGATAAATGGAAAGTAATACTAAAGTCACATGATGACATAAAAAATAAATTAAGTATACTACCTTTAACATTAGTTGTTACTGCAGACGTTACATCGTGTAAAAGAATAGCTGAAGACTTTAAAAAATTTTTAGAAAAGAAATATAATATTTCTCGTGATGAAGTTAATGAAAAGGTTCTAGTAATACATTCAAAGTCTGATGCGGCTGGAGACAGATTAAGATTGAAATCTGTAGATAAAGACAATAGCAAAGTTGAGTGGATTTTTTCAGTATCAATGTTGACTGAAGGGTGGGATGTAAAAAGAGTATTCCAAATAGTGCCTCATGAAGAAAGAGCATTTAATTCAAAATTATTAATATCACAAGTTATGGGAAGAGGATTAAGAGTGCCATTAAATTGGGATTATCAAAATTATGGTGATCCAAAAGTCATTATCTTCAATCATGCTAACTGGGCTTTAAGTGTTAAAAAGCTAGTAGATGAAGTTTTAGAAATAGAAAAAAAGTTATCTAATACTATTATTGAAAATTCTAATTATAATTTTGAATTATTAAATGTTTCCTATAAACCAGAAAAGAAAGTTTCCAAATCAAAAAAAGAGGGAACGTATAAATTGTTTGATAGAGGTTATATAGTTTTACCAACAGATAGTGAATATGAAACTGTTAGTGCCAATTTTATCGATGTATCAAATAATAATGCAAGAGAATGGTCAGCTATTATTAATCACGATACATACAGCATTGAAGATATGGCAAAAATTATGTGGTATCGTTTTGAAGATGTTCCCGATGATGAAAATGAAGGTTTATGTGAAAAATATCAAAAAGAATGGCCAATTGAAAGATTGGAAAAAATGATAAAAAAATCATTGGAAAAGTCCAATAATACAAAGATAACAGAAAATTTGAAGCAGAAATTTTTATCTGCAATGGGTGTAATATTTAGACAAGGTAGTGCTTTTGTGGACTATAATAATATACCTGATGAATACGAAGAAATATCAACCAAAAGAGTTAGAAGAGATACAATTAGTGCAAGTTCACTAAAAAAAGAAAAAGTTATTTTCTGGACTTCTGAAACAGATAAGTATTTTACATTAGAAGAAAAAGAATTTTTTAATGAAGTAAAAGATACAACAAATGCATATAGACAATATGAAATAAGAAATAAGTATGATATGAAGACTCCACAATCTTTTGTTATTGCAGATAGTGATCCTGAAAAAGAGTTCTTGAAAAAACTTACTGAAACTCATAATAACGAGATTAAAGGATGGATCAAATCTAATTCTTCAGGTTTTTATGGAATTGATTATTCTTGGAAAAAAGGAGAACACACTCAAAGAGGTGTATTTAATCCGGATTTTTTCATTAAATATAAAAATAGAATAATTGTAGTTGAAATCAAAGGGGATGAGCAAGTTTTTTGCCCAGAAGTTGAAAATATTGCTAAATATAAAGCTGCACGTGAACATTTTAAATATATCAATAAAAAATTGAAGGATGACAAAATGGATTTAAGATATAAGTTTACTATGATAACACCAAAAAGTTATGAAATATTCTTCAATGCATTTAATTCTAATAGTATAGAAGATATTGATGGTTTTATAAGTCAATTAGATGCCGCAATAGAAGTTTTATCATAAGAAAATAGCAAAAAACTATAATATAAATTTTTCATATTTATTTTGCATTAGCAAACTAAATATTGAAAAAGGAAAAATCATTATTAATAGAAAAGGGGAAGCTTTTAATAACTGCTTTCCTTTTTTTATATATTGAAGGTATACTATAACTGTTAAGACATATGTAAAAAGGAGACGTATAATGGTTAGAATAGAAGAAAAATATAACTTTAATAGTGTGGATAAAAAAATAATAGAAGCAAATTCCATTATTGAAAGAAATATTGAAAGCATTCCTAAAGATCAACGAGGTTTTTTATCACAAAACATATTAAGTCAATTAAGGACATTTGTGGAATATATTGGACTAAAAATATATCTGGAATATAATGAAATTGGGCAAACAATAGTATATGATGATCAAACAGTATCAAAATCTATGTTATTTATCAAGGGAAGAGGAAACCTAAAGTATATAGAGAGATTTCATTACTTTTTGCAAATAACAAAATCCCATTATGTTGAAAGTGATGATGGTGCAGAAAGATTAATGCTAAAATACTATAAATATCTTGTTAAATTAAAAATAACTATGAAAAGCAAATATGGAATAGGTATTTTATCAAATATTAATTTATTTCCAATTGATTTAGATAAAACGTTTAGTGTTTACTACAAAGAAATTGCACATGTACTAGATAATCTTAATGGTGATAGTCCTCCTAAATACAAAAGTGGTAAATATTATATACAAAAAAACAAACCATTTTTTATTGACGATAAAATTTATTATGAAGTTACACTAACTGTTGCAGATGATAGATCTAATAAGTTTGATAGAATGCTTGCTTTTACAAAAGAAGAATTACTGGATAATTATTCTGTAAGAGTGGCAATAAAAGAAGAAATAATAAACATTTTTGGAAAGCCAACTACAATCAACATTATTTACGCATGGAACACTTCAATTAGAGCATGTGAAATAATAAACATGAGTAAGATAGTAGGTATTAGAAAACCAAATTATCAAGCAAACGATTCTGAATATAATAAAACAATGGAATATATGACAAAAAACAATTGTTCTTTATATGAAATGGCAATGCTTGATGATAATGATTATAATGAATTAAGTCAGTTAATACATGGTAGTAACAAGTCAAGAACAATTTTTGATTTATTGGATAAATGTAGAGAATATATAAGAGGAAAACCAAAAGGATCTAATGTTTTAAAGTACTTATTATATACCATGAACAATCGAATTATAAAAAAGCAATATTGTAATGTTCAATGTGAACTATTAAGTAATTTAAATTTAGAATATGGATGTATTCCATTTGATGATATGCCTCTAGCATCATCTTTAAAAGATCATAATCCAAGATTATCAGATTTATTAGATATTTTTTCACCACTAGAAAAAGATTATGAAATGCTTGCTAGAAGAATAAAGAATAATACAGAAATAAAAAACAAACTATATACAGATACGAACGAATTATTAGAATATGAAGATTTAGATAAACAAATAAAAAACTTTAATGAGAAAGTATATTATAAACATAAAGAAATAAGAAGTCTTATAAAAGAAAATAATAATGTTTTCATACAAGGATATGAAAATGACACAATGGATATTATAAAGAAATTACTAAATCTAACAACAAAAGGCATAAAAGGATATCGAGATTCTTTTGAATATTATTTAGATAATTGCGGAAAAGAAATCGATGATCCCAAAAAGAAAGAGATATTATTGGATATGTTTGAAAGTTCGTGTGTTTCTTTAATATATGGTGCCGCGGGGACAGGAAAGTCAACATTAATTAAACACCTTGCTGATTTTTACTCAAGTGCTAAAAAGATATGTCTTACTAATACAAATCCTGCATTAGAAAATTTAAAACGTAATATTAAAGATGGTAACACTTCATTTATGACCATTTATAGTTTTTTATCAGATTATAATACTAATACAATATGTAATATTTTGATAATCGATGAATGCAGTACTGTAAGTAATACAGACATGAAAAAAGTACTAGATAAGTGCGAGTTTGATGCAATACTATTAGTCGGAGATATATACCAAATTGAATCAATTTCATTTGGTAATTGGTTTACAATTGCAAAAAGAATTATTCCAGAATATGCGACACATGAGCTTAATTTTACATGGAGGAGTAATGAACAATATTTACTTGATTTATGGGAACTAGTTAGGTCAGGTGATGATAGAATAGATGAAGCGATTACAAAAAATAATATTTCTAGTCCATTGAATGATTCTTTATTACAAAAAAATAGTGAATCAGAAATAATTCTTTGCCTTAACTATGATGGATTATATGGAATTAATAATATTAATAATTATATGCAAAATATTAATCCTAAAAAATCAATTACAATTGAATTGAATAGATATAAAGAGAATGATCCAATACTATTTAGAGATACAAATAGATTTTTACCAGTAATATATAATAATCTTCCAGGAGTAATAAGAAAAATAGAAGAAGATGCTGATAAATATTGGTTTTCTATAGAAATTCCAAAGGTTGTTAATCAACTTGACTTAAATGGTATAGACTTAGAATTAGTATCTACTGAAAAAAATCACTCAATAGTGAAATTTTATGTAGAAAAATATAGAAATGCCGATGAAGATGAGTCATTATCAAAAGCATTGGTTCCCTTTTCCTTAGCATATGCAGTATCAATTCACAAATCACAAGGATTAGAATATGATTCTGTTAAAGTAATCATAACTAATGAAGTAGAAGAATTGATAACGCACAATATTTTTTATACTGCAATAACTAGAGCAAAAAAAGAACTAAAAATATATTGGACTCCAGAATGTCAAAATAGAATAATTGAGCGTTTAAAGCATATCGAAAATAATAAAGATGCATCAATTATAAAAAGAAAGATAGAAGAGCAAAAATAATAAGCATATATGTGTGTATATGCTTTTTTGTATAAATATTCTCATTTATAGCAATATACCGATATCGGTATAAAATAAATTGATAAATACTACCGCTAACGGTATAATATATGCAGAGGTGATGTTAATGGACATAGCAGAAACAAAAGAAGTCAAAGAAATAGTAGATAATATTAAAGAATTAAATAAACAAGAAAAAGAATTTGAAAGAAAAAAATTAGAAGAAGTATTATTGAAATTGCAGAACAAATATCTTGATAAATCCTTAGCGTTTGAATTATCATACATGACAAATCCAAATGGTACATTTTCAAGTATTGATAAAATCTCGGATGACATTTTAAGAAATAAGATCCCTTACTATAAAGCACTATGCTTAGAAGATTTAATAAATAAATGCGGTCAAGAAAAATATAATGAAATAGTAAGTGAATATGAATTGGAGGTGTAATTATGGAATTTATGACTACAAATGAAGCTGTAAAAAAATGGGGTATTAGTGAAAGAAGGATAAGACAATTATTGCAAGATGGAAGAATAGAAGGTGCTGTTAAAGTAGGAAATAATTGGAATATTCCTATTAATGCTAATAAACCAGCAGATAAAAGAAGTATTAAATTAGATAATATTGAATTCGAATTTGATTTACCAGAAAATTATTTTGATGAAGTAGATGAATTAAATGAAAAATTAAATTCAAAAAGACCTATATCAAAAGAAACAGTAAAATCTTTAAAAGATTCTTTTAATTTAGAGTGGACTTATAATAGTAATGGTATAGAAGGTAATACATTATCATTAAGAGAAACACAAGTTGTGTTAGAAGGTATTACAGTTGGTGGTAAATCATTAAAAGAGCATTTAGAAGTTATTAATCATGAAAAAGCTATTTTATTTTTAGATGATCTTGTTAAAGATAGAGACCCCATGACTGAATGGAATATTAAAAACATTCATCAATTAGTATTAAAAGAAATAGATGATAAAAATGCAGGTAAATATAGAGATGAGAATGTAAGAATAATGGGTGCTAAACATATTTCACCAGATTATTTAATAATTCCTGAATTAATGGAAAAACTAATTCTAAACTATAAAGACTGGAAAAAATATCATCCAATTATAAAAGCAGCTTTAATCCATGGAGAATTAGTTAAAATACATCCATTTGTAGATGGAAATGGAAGAGTTTCTAGATTAGTTATGAATTTATCTTTAATGAACAGCGGATATGTTCCTGTAATTATTAAAAAAGCAAAGAGATTAGAATATTATGAAGCATTAGATAAAGCTCATACAACTGGAGATTATACTGATTTTGTTAAATTGGTTACTGAACTAGAAATTGAAATGTTAAATAAATATTTAGAATTGGTGTAGAGGTAATTTATGGATTCAATTGGAGATAGAGTAAAAGAAATAAGAAATAGATATGGATTAAATCAAGAAGAGTTTGCAGATGCTTTGAATACATATAGAGTTAGAATATCAAGAATTGAAAATGGAACTGTACAGCCAACATTTCAAGAAATAATAGACATTTGTGAAAAATACAATACTAGTGTTGATTTTTTTGTTACTTCAAAAGAAATTTCAACTCAAGATTTTAAAAAAATATCAGAAAGATATGTAAAAAATAATCAATTATTATTTGAAGAAAGAAGAGAAACCATAGAAAGCATTTATCTTTCACTAGCGCAAGAACATTTAAAATCTATATATAACATAAATGATACAAAACAGAACAAATACATAAAAGATAATGAAAAATGTAACAAAATAAGTATAGAAAAAATCGGTATACAATAATAAAATGATTGTGAGGTGAGAAGAATGTCAAATATTATCAAAGAACTAAAAGACAGAAATATAACTTCCCAAATTAGGTATTATGGAAAAAATGATATGGCATCTGGTTTTGAAATTAAAAATATTGTGGATAATTATGATTTATACAATGAATTAATTGATTCTATTAAACCAATTATAAAATCATCAGATGATTATATTAATTATTTATATATTCGTTGCCTTAAAGAATACAGAGAACTATTAGATATTGTTAGAGATGATTTAAAAGAAAGAATAGAAGCATTTATTACAAAAATTGAAAGATTATTTACACAATATGATGAAGGAGATTTAGCAAGGTTCATAATAAGCAATTATAAGAAAGTTCTATCTAATGAGTATGAAGGATTATACATAAAACATGATGTTATAGAATACACGATTGAATACATGTGCAAATACTGTAGTGATAATAAAAATGCAATTGAATATATTATTAAAAATTATTCTTATATAGTTTATGATAACTTTGATTCGTTCAAAAAAATGTTTGATAACTCAGATAATTTATATTATTATGATTTGCTTTTATCAGCTGAAAAATTGAAAAAAGACTCTTCATTTAGACTTGAAGAAATTAAAAATGTATTATTGCATTTAAAAACGAAAAGCGAATCTAAATATGATGAAAAAGCTAATTTACTTGTTAAAATATATAAAGAAGAAACATTTAATGCATCAATTGATGATATTATGAACAAACATTTTAAGTTGAGTGATTTTATAAAAGTTTTATCTCAGTTAAAGCATCCAAGTTGTCATGAATTCGAAATAGAATTTAAAAATCAAGAAAAAATTATGGATGAATATATGCATGAAAAAGGACATGAGCAAGTATTTTATATCGATATAAAACCAGTTATCGAAATAATGGAGAAAAAGGAAATTGAATGGTATATAAAATCTCTATCAATGACACATACAAAAAAAGGCAAAAAACTAATTAGCATATTTGAATCTATAATGGGAAAATCAGGAAAAAAAGGAATTGTTGACTTTGTAACTTCAAATATAGAAACAGATGATACTTTTACATATACAACTATAAATACTTTATCTATTGGTTTATTGCATGGTAAGCATATTTTAAATTATATGATATCTGATAATTCAAGATTGAATGACTTATTAGCATATGTTATGATGGGTTTAGATAATTATTTCAAAGATGAAAGTATATATTTTGATAGAGAAAAATTTGAATTAGATATTAATATGATTTTTGATGCAATAAAAGAATTAAACGAAGCTTATAGAGAAAAAAATGATATTAAAATAAAACGCATAATTTATGGTTTAGAAGTACAGTTATGCGGTGTAATTGAAAAAACTTTAAGAGTTATCTATAGAGAAATAAATAAGGAACAAGCATATATACCATTTGATTCAGTATCTTTAAGATCATTGCTTAATCAACCATCATTACAAAAAGAAATAGGCCAAGGTAATTGTCAATGTATACAATACTTATTAGGCAAAAGAAAGGGCAATATAAGCAAAAACACAAGAAATGACTTTACACACTATAACGATGAAATATATGATAAATTAAATTTAGACACAGTTTTAGAAGCACTATATATATTATTAGTAATATCTAATACTTTACTTTGTAACAAAAAAAAATAGCTTTGTACTAATTTGTAACAAAGCTATTTTTATATAAATATACAAAATATAGTTTTATTCAACAATTATGCATCTATGTTGTTTTATTTTTGAATATTTCTTATTAATAAATTTTACAAGTGGTTTAAATTTCTTTTTATATACGAAGCCTACAAATTGAGAGTATTCTATTTTTGAAATTTTTTTCATATCAGAAAGTGAAAGATAATATTTTTTTATAAAATTATCAATAATATAGTTTTCATATTCATTTTCATCCAAAATAATATCACTCTTCCCATAACTATTTAAAAATTGTAGATAAAGCCAATAGCAAGTTTCATCTTCTGTCTTGGAACTTATGTGATCTAGGCACTTGATTATTTTTTTAATTTGAGTATTAAAGTCCCTTAATGTATTTTTCATTATAGCACCAGATGCATGTAAAAGTTTATTACGATAAGTAATAATGTCTTTATATTCTTTAATATATTGTTTTTCTATGCCTAATAAAAACAAGAAATTTAGAATTGATTTTTCGTTATAAGAAGAAAAGGTAAAAGGCGTGTCGGTAGTTTCCTAATCTTTTGTTTTATCATCTCCTATACATGATACCAATTCAACGAATTTTTTTAAATCCTTATCTCTTATTCTTAATATATATGAATAAATAATATACATAAAAATCATATGGCAACTAATATAAGCATTTTGATACATATCATTTTCCAAACATAAATCTATATTTTTTTCATGATAAGCTATAAATTCAAAATCTTTTCCATCTTTTATGTACATAGGTAAAAAATTAATTAATTTATTAACGTATTCGTTTGTCATTTTCTAACACCTCATTAAAATTATATCATATGATTTGAAATTATATATTATCTCAGTAAGATAATAGGTTTATAT
>ERZ842401.567-NODE-567-length-54107-cov-4.624010_pt1 | contig 54107 bp, 63 predicted proteins | sample MGYA00521270_ERZ842401 | MGnify/ENA primary metagenome ERZ842401 (study PRJEB31892, sample SAMEA3878208) | bioreactor metagenome | biome: Moose rumen | place: Sweden | collected 2011-10 | study: EMG produced TPA metagenomics assembly of the PRJEB12797 data set... | reverse complement strand
ACATGCCACAGATAGCACTTTCGACATCATCCGTCACCTCCTACAAATTGATCTGGCGTATAAATTGTGGTATCAACGCGCTTAAAATAATCAGGTTCTACTCTACAAAGAGATCCAAATGCATTTCCAACTGCGACAAAATCTGCGGCAGAAATGGTGGGATTAATAGCAGAAAATGTTGTGGAAATAGTATCAGTTGTTCCTGCCGCGGCAACTTCCGATACAATTACCATTTTGCTCGAATCAGCCATATATATCACTCCTTTCTTATTAATTCTCCCCACCCATCCCTCCAATTTTTTACCATATCCAGATCTCAAAATGATGAAAATATATGTCTGCTAATGGTGCTGTTGTCCCATTTCGATGCGCATTCCCTATATTAAACGATGAAAAGTTCTGATTATCGTATAAAAATACTCTACCAGAATAAAAACTCAAACTCCAATGATTCTGACACCAGTTATTTATACTTCCGGAACTATCTACCTGGGCAAATCGCGCAGTATTATATTCCGTTGTAGTATTAAATCCGAAAAATCTAATACTAGTTCCATCTGATAACGCGCCTGGTTGTATTTTATAATCGATTTTCACATTCCAATCCCTTACTTCCGAACATGTTGGTATCTCTATCGTATCATATACATGATGATAAAATTTTGATTCCGAAAGATTCCAATGAAATGCTACTTCTGTCGCTGGAATCAAGCTCGGAAATGCATAATTTATTCCATTGATTCGAGTTTGTATTTCCGCCATATTAATTCTCTCCTCAACTCACATACCATACTGCACCATTAACTGTCGACGATGTTGTGCCTAATGTGAATGGATTATGCTTCGATTCTAGATTACTTACTCGATTTGTGACATTATTCAGCGATGTATTGGTATTTCCTAAGCTTGTTTGTACCTTTGAAATGTTTGAATTGGTATTTCCGAGACTTGTCTGAATATTTGTTGCCTTAGTATTCAGAGTTCCGATGGAAGTATTTGCATTTCCGATTGAGGCTTGCAAACTTGAATCATATTTCGACAGGTTTCCGATCGATGTGTTTGCATTCCCGAGACTTGTCTGAATATTTGTTGCCTTAGTATTCAGAGTCCCGATCGATGTATTTGCATTCCCGAGGCTTGTCTGAATATTTGTTGCTTTGGTATTCAGAGTCCCAATCGATGTGTTTGCATTCCCGATTGATGCTTGCAGACTTGAATCATATTTCGAGAGATTTCCGATCGATGTATTAGTATTTCCTAAGCTTGTCTGAATATTAGTTGCTTTAGTATTGAGAGTTCCGATGGAAGTATTTGCATTTCCGATTGAGGCTTGCAGACTTGAATCATATTTCGATAGATTTCCGATAGAAGTATTAGCATTTCCGAGGCTTGTCTGAATATTTGTCGCCCGAGTGTTCAGATTCCCGATCGATGATTCAACTGACGGTTTCCAGCCTTCTAATTCTTGAATCGATTCCCAGTTCGCTGCTATTCCTACTGCATTCGCCTCAATACTACTCGCGACGTATCGAAATTCATCCCATACCGCCCCAACACTACTTTCAATGCTTCCAAAATATTCGTCTACGTAAACAATTTGCCCACTGAGAACTGAATCTAGCTCGCCTAAATCCTGCGACAATGACTCTATTTCATCGTTCATCGCAGTCAAACTCGAACCATAGTTTTCGAAATATTCATCTATTTCTGAGCCCACTGATTCTCGTATTTCTGAACCATAGCTCGCCAGCGATTCTTCGAATTCCAATCTCACCGGCTCAAACATTTCACTCACTACTGATTCCATGTGCGTTTCCATGTCTTCGATTTGCCCTTGTATTGTCCCATTGTATCGATCCAAATTCCCCAGCGTGATGATTTTTTCGTTCATTCTTTTGCTCCTTCACACTGTTATTAATCTCAACGCTATCGCCTGCATCGCTGCATATCGCTGAAACTTCTTCAGTTTTTCGTAAAACGTCGTCGCCCCTATCGACAAATCTCCGCAAATTTTTCGATGGTCTTCTTTGCTATATCGCCGACGGGCTATCGTTTTCGTTAATTCATCTGCCCAACTGTAAGTCCGATCTATCACGTTCAGCCATTTCTCTGGACTCTCTAACACATGATCCCCAAATACTATTTTCTCTATCGGCATTGCATTCCGTATCGCTTGCCCGCTCGTCGGATCTGAAAACGCCAACACTTTCACATTCGTTTTCTGTATCGGTGCTGGATCTTCTCGGATTTCCATTACTCCGCGACGTATCTCTTTCTCGTTGTAGAAAACAAAATCTATCTTTCGAATATACTCCTGCCGCGCTCGCCTATGCATTCAAGTCACTCCATGTTTCACTCGCTCCGATTCCTCCGCACGTTTTGCATTGTTCCATCTTTCCATCGTGCCGACGAGATAGCCGGTTATTCGTCTAATCCTCTCGAATTTCGGCGGCTGTATTTCATAGTCGCAGTCCAAATATCCCTCTGAATTCAACGTGATTCTCAAGTCGACGACTGGAAATTGCTCTCGTGAGTTCAATTCCTTCAGAATTTCTTCCGCGTCGTTGAAACTCAATTTCTCGATGTCTGTTTCTACTGATACTCCATCGATTGAAAAATTTTTCATTTCTGCCTCCAAAAAATCATTGTTTAGATTGATGTTTTTAGACGCGATTCTTCGTTTTCCCTCTTTTTTATATTTTCTGTCAAAATCTTTCTCTAAAAAATGAGCGATATATCAAAGGGGGATATGATCACTGTTACAATGAAATTTTCGAAAAAAAAATCTCAAAAAATTTATATATAGTAAAGCGAAGAATATGTCAAACTATAATTAATGTTACAATTGTTACACGATGTTACAAAAAAAATGTAACGCAGACCGTCGACTTTACAATAGCGTTTATTTCTTTATTCTATCTACATCTTAATAGATACACTATATCCCTATATAGGTATGTGTTACACAAATTTTACGAACATTAGTCAACGTCTTTTTGTGATTTTGAAAAGTATCTGAAACTTTTCATTCATTTTCCGAACATGAGGTCTTATAGGTAGTGACCGATTTTGTAACACCTATCTTGACCGAGTTTTTTTAGTTTTCACTAAAACAAAATGGGGGTCAAAAGTGTTACAATGATTTTTGTAACATGAATGTAACATTTTATGATTCATTTAGTGCATTCATAAATCTTTCATATTTTCTGCATGGCGGATAATCAAATAGTAATAAGACAATAAAAAAAGATCCCCGATTTTTGATCGAGGATCTGCAATTTTTCACCATGGAATTTGATCCAGAGGAATATCTTCTTCTTCTTCTTTTGAATCTTGAGTTTTCGTGATGAATTTCAAACCGATGACACGCCGAGGTTTGCCTTCGATTCGCTTTACTATCGATGGAAGATTATTCACGAGATCTACTTCGACGTCGCCAGATTCAGCGAGCGCACGGATTATCGCGTCGGGATCGAATCCCTGCTTTTTCAGATAATCGCGGAGCTCTGCTGGAATTGCCCAAATGTGAGTTCCGCCTGCGTCATTCGTTATATAGCCGAGCCGTCTGAATTGCTTTTTGCGAACGATTTCTTTATCAATATCGACTTTGACGCGCTCAACTGGATCTTCGAAATATGCCTCGTTGACGTTGTACCAATCGGCGATCAAATCGCGTGCCCTGTCTGCATCGCGAATCTGATTTTTCGTTTCAATCAGTGGAACTAAGAATTGAATCCATTCGTTTGTATCGTCCATCGCCTGCTCTTCGTCAAGCTTGTCGAATAGCTCCGCCGCTAAAACGTCTGTGATTGTGAAAAGTGAAACATACTGCAAGTGAGATTCCTGATGATCTGGATATATCTTTTTCAGTTGTGTGTAAGTCAAATGGTATGCATATTTGAAGAATTGCGCGCCGGCAGTTTTCAATTTTGACTGCAGGAATTTAATCCATTCGATTCCGAGAATTCCGTAAGTGTTTTTGTCGCGGTGATTTGTGTAGAATTTTTCGCAAGTTTCATCGTCGAGATAGAAATTGCCGTCTTTGAATTCACCGACAACACCGTCAACGCGAATCTCAAGAATTCGAGTTTTCTCACCATGTTTAGCGTCTGCTCCAGTCATTGGAACTTCGCCCGTTGCGATTGTTATTCCATTGAATTCTTTCTTTGGAATTTGAGTTCCGTCGCGTCGCAATTTCCCTCGAGATTTGCCCGATTCATTGCCGCGCAACAATTTATTCGCAATATCTCGTTTGTTCCGCTCGTCGACTAACTGCCATTCATTTATATTAGTAGGCAGATCGTTACGTTCAATCGCTAAATCGATCAAGCTTTTCATGGTGGAATTGAAATCAGCCATGAAATCTGCATCGCCCCAAATCGAATTTGCGCCGACCAATGCAGCAGTTTTTCCAGATTGAGACTGCCCCCAAAGATAGAGTGTGAAATTTCGACAGCCAGTCCATCGCAACAATGGTGCGGCTAATTGAGCGACAAATAACAATCTTGCGAATGGATATAGCTTTGCAGACTTCCATAAATCAAGCGCGTCGTCGAAAGTTCCATGCTGTCGAATATGATCTGTAATGCTTGATCCCGTGAGTTTGTACAATTCATTTCCGGAATCGTCGAATTGAAACTCGGGATGAATGAATCTGAAATCGTCTCGCCAGCCTAATTTTTCAATGAGTTCGATTCTCGCGATGTTAGATTTGTTTTTCTCTTTGAACGCGACGAGATATTTATTTGCAAGTCTAGCTTGAGACGCATCGACGCCGATGTTCGATTCCAACAATGCAACTGCAAATTCTGGAATTTTATTGATGATTTTTGTACTGACGAGCCGAGATCTCCAATCGCCCTCGCCGATTCGCCGCGTGAGTTCCCAGAAAATGATTGATTCGTCGCCTGCAGATCCTTCGCTCGTGATAAGTCTTGAAATGACGAATGGAGTAAATGCAGTTTTGACAACCGATTTTTCAGTTTCGAAATCGATTCCATTTTCGGAAATGACGAATCCATCAGGGCTTTCGAAGATCGCGATGTTATCGGGAGCGTCTGGAAAAACTTCGCCGATTGTTCCGCTGATATCACCGAAAATCTTTCGACGTACAACTGGAGAGTTGAGAATCGCGATTGGAGAATGTTTTCCCGCTTGACAGACGAGACAAGAATTATAGCTGCATTGCAGTCCGGATCGTCGAATCGATTCGCATGTAGCAGGTTTCAATTTCTTCAAGCCGTCGATTTGAGCTTGAGTTTTTGAAAAATCGAATTTAGATCCGAGCCAACGCTTGCAGAGATTCATTGCGAATTGATAACCGTCACCGCAATGAAGAATGATTGGCAGGATATATTTCATGGATTCATAGCTGGCAACGACTTCAACGTTTTCGACGAAGAAATTGACAGCGGAGCAATGCTCGATAATTGCAGACAAATCGCCGCTAATCGATTGAAATTCATTGCCGGACGTGTTAAACTTCGAATCGATGAATTCACGTTGACTATCTGAAATTTGGCGTGGATTCTCAGTCTTTGGAATCGTTTTTAGAGTTAGATCGTTGAGAGTGCGCTCAACGTCTACAACTCTAAAAACTTTGCTGGACGCTTCGATCACTTTGCAGATTGGAGCGTCATTTTTGTTTCCGGATTTCCAGTTGATAGTACCAGGCAGCCGAAGCATTCTGGACAGATCTGCAGTTTGATCAATGAAATATTCGCCAGCGTTAGATCTGATAAGGGATTGGAGACGCTCGAGCATGGATTTAGCCCGCTTGCGATCGCTATCAGACTTGATTTCAAAAAGAGAATCGAAGATCCAATATGCATGGATTCCATAGCCGGAGTTGACGATGATAGATGGAGGTAATTCAGCAGGGAGTACCTGAATTGCTTCTTCAATCGACGGAACGAGTTTTTGAGATTGACCATGGACAGGATTATCGACGTCGATATCAATCCAAAGGCAAGGGATCGCAACGATATCAATGGATTTAGCGCGTTGATAAGTTCCGAGAGGATGATCGATTAATCCCATGGAAAATGAAACGTTCAATTGATCCTTGTTGAGAGATTGAGCTGTATTAAGGAGTGAATCAATATCGGAAGTTTTGAAGGAATTGGTGCGTTTGCGTTGATTGGAATTTGTGCGACTCCAGATGTAAGTAAATTGATCTTGAGCCGCGTGGAATATAGCCTGCAGAAATTCCGCTGGAGTCATGGATTTTTTTTCGGAATATATCCCGTTTTCGAAAATAGGTACTTCCCGTTTTTCATGTACGATCCGATCTTCCAATATACGATCTGCTTTTGAATTTTTCCCATGCATGACAGCGACAGCAGTGTCATAAATCCATTTCTCGAGTGATGTGACATAATCCATTTTGGAATTAGCAATTACGCGGAATAAATCAGTTTCAGAAACGAAATTCATTGTTTGAACTCCACCGTTTAGGCGACGTTCCATTTCATTGAAACGTTTAATGAAAGCAACTTTGAACTGAAGAGCTTTTTTGCTATTGAAACCCATTGCAAGGAGTGAAAATCCGTCGCGAGTCATGAAATATTCTCGATTGGATTTTCCACTCGGATCTTTGTAAGAGCTTGCGAAAAACCATTCTTGCGTTGAGCTGTCCTCAAAATTGAGGAGAGCATCGATATCGCGAAGGATATTGTCATGCCGCTTTTCGAAAATAGTTGCAACGGTTCGCGATGAAACGACTGGAGTTCCATTTTTGAGTTCGAAAGAAATTTTGACGTTGAGTTGAGATAAAGCATCCATGAAAATTCCTCCTAAAACTAAAAAAAAAAAAGACGATAGGGCTTGAAATCCCGATCGCCTGTGATAAAATACACGACGAGCGGGGGCGGAGTGGAAGATTGTAGGGTTGATTCTTGACAAAATGAATTCTACAACATCCGAACCGCTTTTTCAATTCCCGAATTTGTTAAATAGATTCAAAGCATCGTCAACGGATCGAGCGATTCCGCCGATAGCACCGTTCTTAATCAATAACGCTTGAAACAGATTTTGTTCTTGAGTAAGCCTGCCGGATTTCGATTTGACTTCGATGAATGCAAATTGACCGATTGTTTTGCCAACATCAGATTCTTCGATTCGACGCGGAACAATTCCAATCAGATCTGGAAAACCTTTCGGAACTCCAGTTGAAAACCAGCGCGGCTTATCATTCCAAGAATGACTGAGATATCCCGAGCCGACGTTGATTCTCCAAAATTCACCAGTTTGATATTTCAGCGCGTCGCGAATAGCGTTTTGAATTTCATGTTCATTCAAGGAAATCACTCCCAAAAAAGAGATAGCAAAGACTCCCGACGATTTTTTTTGTCCTCGGGAGTCTGTTTTATTTTGTGATAGAATTTTTATGCGTTAATGATTTCGCCGGTAGCGGGATTGACGTCATCAGTGACATCGAAATCGGGAGGCATCGAATTACTCGGTGCAGCTGGCGAGGGATCTGAATCATTATTTGATCCTTCAAACCAATCATCGATTTCAGCCGCCGCGATATCCTCCGGATTCTTTGGAGCGTAAGTCTTCAAGAGCATCAGGAGGACAGTTTTTCGCGCCATGACGTCGAAATTTTCTTTCCACGTTTTGGATTGATATTGCCCGCGCCGGGTTTTTTGTTCGTGCTCATTAATCTCCGCAACGGTTTTGAACAATTGCTTTTCGAATCCGTCAACAGTTCTGAATCCCGCGAGATAACCAATGATTTCAGCTTTCGCGCGTTCATTGGGATCTTTAATCCAGTCGATCTCCGCGTCGCCGTAAAGATAGTCGTAAGATTTGAGCTCGCCTTGACGAATATCGACAGCACCGAGCCGCTTGTACTTGTGAGTTCTGAGAGCGAGTTGAATGTGCCCTTTATATCCGATGATGAATTGCGCCTCAGATTTGTTCGTCTTGTAGTTGCGGAATGGAAGGATATACGCCAGCCCCAATTCGTTGCCGAGCGGGAGATTGTAGATAGCCGCTTTCAATGCAACCTGCAGCACCGACATTGGATTGTCTTTGAAAGCGATTGAGAGATTTTGATCGGCGTTGACAATCGAGATGATTGAAGAGATGAATTGCGGAGCGCGTCTGCCGAGGATCTCGTCGAAACGGGATTTGATAGCAGGCTGCGCGATGAGAGAATGCATTGTTTCAGAAACCGATTGATTCGCCTTGACAATATCAGCCATGATTAATCCTCCTTAGATTTGAAAAGATGTTTAAAATTCTCGATAAGAGATTGGAAGAAAGATTTTTTCTCCGGTTGAGGTTGAGGTTCAGGTTCGTCGGGGATTTCAATAAACATCGGAACGGAGATTTGAGGTTCAGATTTCTTCTTTCGCTTTTTCTTCGACATGTGAATTCTCCTTGAGCTTTGCGCGATATCGACGACAATATTCGTTATGTTTTTTTCGATATTCATCGCTACGATAATCGATTGGATGTTCAGCTCGCCATTTGCGCATATACTCACGGTGATACTCTCGATATTCCGGAGTCTTGCGAATTTCAGCATCACGCTTGCGAGCTTTTTCGCGAATCTCGTCACGGTGAGCCGCGTAATATTTGCGATTTCTCGCTCGCGCATCTTCAGCGTGATCCTTGCGATATTGATTGTTTCTCTCACGCAGTTTTTCACGACGCCGTTCCTGTTGAACTTCCGCGACAAGTTGATTAAAGACTTCGAGAGTGAGTTCCATCAGAGATTTCCTTTCCAGTCATATTTTTCGGGATCTCCAAATTTCTTGCGGAATTTGACCCAAGTCTCGAGCTCTTCCATGGTGATTTTGAATTTTGGAGGTTGAGATTTAGGTTGAGGTAGAATTCCTTGACTTCGACGCAACTGAGATCGTTTTGAATTGATACGCTGCCGTTCAAGGAATTCCGGATCGTTTTTCTTTGCATTGTAGTAAGCCCGCGCTCGAGCACGTTTTCGCTCGAGCCGTTCTTGATCGGAATAAATACGTTTAGCCATTGGATATCCTCCAAAAAGCTCGGGAGACTCCTCAAGCCAGCCTCCCGAATCGAATGAAGAGAGGTTTCCAGCTACCGATAAATTGGAGAATCTCTAGCCCTATGAAACACAGTTATCAACTCCTTCGAGGGATTGGTTGTAAAAAGTTTTTGCACATTTGCACAGATGTCTCGAGTCTGTACTGCCCGCTGAATTCCAAAATCCATAGAGTAAAATTGATAATTAGCTCGGGGTATACCAAATCCCTCGATAAAACGGAGATCCGGAGATCTCCGCTGTTCCAAGGATTTAGAGTTTGATTTGCCGAGTGATATCTTCTGAAACCAGCGCGTTCAATTTTTGGATAACCGATTCGAGATAATCGATACGTTTCATCGCAAGCTCGCATTGGTGCTTGAAATCTTCGACGTCAGATGTGAGCTCGAGATTGATATCCTGCGCGAGCGCGAGTTGAGATTCGAGCTTGTGAATACGAGTATCGAAACGCGCGATAATGTTAGAGTTCATCGTCTTCATCGAAAAGATCCTCGCGGTGTGCTCGAGCTTTGCATTTCTTCGAGCAGCAGTTCAAATCAGAGCCGATGTCTTTGAACGGGATGTACCATTTGCCGCAGACTTTGCAGCGTGAGAATTCCTTGATAGCGTCTTGAATTGCGTGGATGTGGGAATTTGAAGCGTGATATCGATGTCCCATTCCGCGAGCAATTCTTTCAGGAAGTTTCGACATGAGAATCAATCCTTTCATCGAATTCGAAGTGAAGTTCCCTGCTCGAGATGTGCGCCGGTTATCAAATCGCCAGTTTTCAGAGCGTCTTTGATTTTGGATTTGTCGAGTTCAAACGTTGCGGGGATTGGAATTTTGAACTGATCGGGGATATCCTCGGGATTGTCGATAACGAGAGAAGAAGGATTCTTGACAATCGCCATCGTTCCGCGTGGAGTCTGAACTTTGGAAGTCTGCATCGTCTCGAGATTCTGCTTGTACCAGTCTTTGATGTATTGGATTCGGTTTTGAACGGTTTTCTTACGCGCCGCGAGCCGTGAGATTTCACTTGAAATTCCGTCTTCGAGATTCTGGAGGGATTTGATCAAGCCGATACCATTTGAGACTTTGACTTCGATAGCTCCGTCGAGAGCCTCGAGAGTATCTTGGAGAGCCTGCTCGGTGATATCGGGATCGTCAATGGAATCGAAGAGAGCGACGTAGGATTGCGAGAGATCGAAAAGTGTGTATGACATTCAGAATCACTCCTTAAGAAGTAAAAAGAAACACTGTAAAGAGAATCGCGAGAATCTGAAAAAGTTTTGTCATTGAATCACTCCTCAGAATCAACGAGCGTCAGTTTGTACGATAAGAAAGCCGCGTCATTGTTGAGAAATTCCAATCCTTCTTTTTGAATCATTGTGAAAAAGAAAAGCTCAAATCCTGCCGGAGCTTGTTGATCATGCATTTTCCACCATGGACGATAATGAGCTTCGAGAATCAGCTCGCCTAATGCTTGCAATCCCTGCGGAGTATTTGGAAAGGTTTTCGATTTGATCTTTGCTTCAGGATTGAGATTGTGGTACAGAATTGAATTCATCGAATCACTCCTTTCATATGGATTGAGGATTAATCGAATTCCCCGAAAACTAATTCGTCGAGCGTGACATTGAAAAGATCTGCATACTGAATCAGTTGAACGAGCTTTGGATATGTATCGCCGCATTCGTGAGATTCGACCGTCACAACTTGAATATGCAATTTTCTAGCAAGAAATCTGATACTCCAATTCATCTTGCTGCGTAATGCATAGATGTTTCGATGAACGCGGATTCTGTCTTCCAATTTAGGAATTGGATAAGACATCACAGTTTCAGATCCGTCGCATTGTCGATTATCCATTTGTTCAAATCCTGCGCAATTTTCAGAGTCTCAACGAGATTGTCACGTGTGATTTCGTTGCGATAATCAGAAAAGAGATTCAACTGCAACTTCGCATGCATGATGTGACGCTCGAGGAGTCTGATGTTTTCTTGAGCTTGTTTGATAAAGATTTTGACTTGTTGCTCAGCCATAAATGGAAATCTCCTTCGAAGTGGGAATTGAATCGCGCTCGATGATTGGAAGGATTCCGCAGCGAGATTTAAGGAGATCGTAGATAAACAGCCTGCCGGATTGCGTCCAGTAAGTGTGCATCTTGCTATGATTCTCGCCGTCAGATCCGAGATAATCGTGAGTCTTAGAACCTGTATATCCCTTGCCTGCATATTTGGATTTCAAGAGCCATGTTTTTTGTCCAGGCAACTGATACTGAACGTTGAGCTGTTTCAAAATTTCGTTGAGCCGCTTTGCAGTGAGTCCATAATCTTTAGCGATTTCGGAGACTGAAACGAGATCCTTGCAGTTCAAAATCAGATCGTAATAACTTGCCTTTGGAGCGAGTTCATGAACTTGCTGTTCGAGGATATGATTATCTTCGAGAGCAAGTTCAAGCTTGCGCCGCTGTTCCTTGATCTGATTGCAAAGATTAATGACAACATCGGGATCAATTTCGCGACGAGGATCGATGTAAAAACCTTGATTGCGAATCGCAGGGAGAACTTCATCGACAACCCAGCGTTCGAATTTTTGAGCGGCTGGAAGTTTTGAACTGAAAATTAATCGATAGAGATTTCCCTCATCAATGAACTTCATTTCTTGATTTCTGCCGAGTCTGTCGATGACGTTCCGTTTTAGAACCCCATCTTCTTTGCAATGATCGAGAACCGCTTTGCGTGGAAGTTGATAACCGAGGATTTCTGCACACCGAGTCGCTGGGAAATAAATTTTCCCGTCAACTTCGAGAGTTTGAAGATCTCCAAATTCCGGCGATGTGAAAACTGTCAATTTGTTTTCCATAACGAATTCCTCCTATGAAGTTGTAATGGTGCAAGGGATTAATCCCCCGATGAAAAGGAGATCCAGCGAATGGAACCGGATCTCCTCTCGACTGAGGATTAAGCGCAGGGATCAGAGCGATTCAGCAAGTCGATGATTTTCAGCGATTCTTGCGAAGTCTGTGACGTTCGAAGAATCAACACAGTCGCGGATGGAAAGCTCATTCGCGAAAAGCTCGTGAGTCCAATAGATGATCGCCTTGTCGTCGCGGTGAGATTGAACGAGTGAAACTGCAACGTCAATCGCGTCGAAGTAATTCGCGACGGAAGTAGTTGCATTGTTGTGGCGGATGATGTAAACTTCTCTCATTAGAATCATTCCTTTCTATTTTCGTTTTCAATGGAGTCGGTGCGTTGCGGGAGCGCATCGACTTCTTTCATTTCCGCGGAAGAATCTCGAATCGTCACGAAATCGTTGCCGACGAGTTTGCAGAGGACAGCGCGTTCGCAGGATTGTTTTGCCATTTCGAAAATCGAGGTTGCGGTGTGAAGATCGTCAGCGTGAGCCGTGAAATCGGAATTCTGGAATCCAAAGCAAGCGATTCGATAGATCATGTCTTTTCGAGCATCAGACATTTCAATGACTCCTTTCATATTCAGCGACAGAGTGGATATCGATTTCTTCAGTCGCGTCTGCAACTTCTTTAACCGCGTCGGCGATGTCACAGATAGCTCCCCAAAGTTCGTTCAGGGAATATTCATCGGGATTGCCATTGCTCAATTCGATTGAGAGGTTGTAGTTGGCGTCAGAAGCTTTGTCCAAGAGGGATTGAATGAGCTTGAGTTTTTCGTTGACGAAGTGGTAGAAGTCGGAACTTGAGCCGATGAACATCAGGAAAACTCCTTTCAGATGTAGATTTCGATTTGCCGGAATTGGATTTTGTCGTTGAGCATTTTCTGCAGCGCGTCGAAGTCTTGAGCATTGCAGAACTTCTTGATCGCGGTGGAATGACGAGTTCCGTTGAGACTGGGATCGAGAAATTCGCGTGAGATAAATCTTGCGAGAGCATTCATTCCGCGGGAGTTGAGAGCGAAAACGGTTGAAGGCATTGCGTGAATCCAATGACCGGAAGAATCCTTTGAATCGATGAAAACGCCGAGAGTCATTTGAAATCCTCCTTTCTGTAGATTCGAGAGAATCAATCTCCCGTGACGAAGGAGATCCGAAGATCTCCCACGTGGCTTGAGATTGAAAATCGAAACGGGATCTGTTATCTTTTCCTGCGCGAGCGTTTAGCGTTCAGAATTTCAACTGGACACGGATGCTGGCGAAGGAAATCGATAACGTCAGATTTCCATTTCAACTGGAGATCGGCGTGTTTGCTAGCCTTCGAAGTGAAAGCTGTACGCTGCGCGAATTGCTTGCCGAGCTCGGTGGGATCCCATTTGCCCGAGATGTTGATCTGCAGGTTGCAGTGCTCGAGCCAAAGATTGACGTTGTAAGGTTTGATAGTGGGATCAAACTGCTCGCCGATCTGAGTTGGAGTCAATAACGCCGAGCTCGATTTTGATGGCGGCAGAATCTCTTTGATTTTGGAGAAATCGCGATTGAAACGATCTTCGAGCATATCAAGGACACAAGTTCGCGCGATGCCTTCTTCGACTTGGAAGGATTGAATGAGAGTGTCGGCGAGAATGCCTGCAGTCTTGATCAAGTTGACGTCGGAATCGAAAGCCTTGATTTGCGAATCGAAATCGAGCTTGCCGTAGAATCCATGTTTTCGAATGGAAGGCAGGATTTCCGATGTAACCCAATGCTTGAACTTTTTCGCCGATGGAAGTTTGCTCGAGAGAATGAGGGAATATAATCCCGATTCATTGATGACCGTAGTCGATTGAATTCCGCCATTTGAAAGGGTGTCACGTTTCGTTACGTCCTCGGGATCAACGTGATCAGCGATTGCTTTTCGAGAATTGGAATAACCGAGCGCATTGCAAACATCGACACCGACAAAGAAGATCTCACCATCGATTTCCAGAGTTCTGATTTCTCCGAATTCTGGAGATTGAAAAACCTGTAATTGATTAGTCATGTGAATTCCTCCTATAAAGTTGTAAAGTTGCGGGAGAATCAATCTCCCAATGGAAATCCCGAGCGAATGGAACTCGGGATCTCTATGGAAAATCGATTTGCGCTGGTGGTTAGATTCTATCGATGTGAGTGATAGGTTTGAGAGTTCCGTTGTCGAGACGCTGAAAGATGATTGCTTGATCCGCGAGTCTGATGTTGCGAATGACTTGAGTTGCGTAAGAGATAGCGACGTTGATGTATGACGAGCACGCGCTTTCGGTGCAATTGTTAAACTTGACGATGTACATTTCGAAACTCCTTTATCTTGCGATGTAGTAGACGTAGCGATTGAGTTTTGCCTGCGCGGTGAGAATTCTGTCGAGAAAAGCTTGAGCGCGTTCAGAATCCGTGTCGTCGCAATAAATCATGATGGTGAAGAGATCAATGTTTTCAGCCAGCATGTAGAGTTCGCAAGCGATGTTGTCGCGAGCAGATTTGGAAATGAGCCCGTCACGGTAAGCATCTTCAATCGCGTCAAGGAATTCGTTGTAAGCATTTGGATCGGTGTTGTCTGTTTGAATCATTCTGTCGATCAAGCTGCGGAGATGTTTGCGTTGAGCCTGCCGCTCGCGTTTAGATTCGCGGTTGTCGATTTTTTCTTGGAGCATCGAATCGGCGTAAGAGATGTTTTCGAATCCCGCAAGCAATTGAAGAAGGAGCTCGTCTTTGTCTTTGGTTGAGAGATAGGAGAGATTGGCTTCGATGTTGTCGAAAAGATGGATTTGAGCGATAGCATCGGCGTCGTCATAACCTTCGGGATTTTGAACTTGCACCGGACGCTTAAATTGGATAACATTTGACATGATTTATTCCTCCTTGTCAGGAATAGATTGTTAAGCTATCGGAGGTAGGATCTCTGATAGCGCGGAAGCGGTTTGTACCCGCGTGTAACGGTTGGAAATGGTTTCCAGCCGTGAAGCTCGGTTGCAAGCCGTTTTTTCATTTCCGGTTAAATACGTAGCGTGCGTCTGTCACGTTTCGTGCGTTTTTGTTTCAAAAAAAATAGATTCATATCGAAGGAAGGAAATTGCGCTTTAAATCGACGGAGAAAATTTTGACTAGGTGTGCGAATTCCACGTTCAATTTTTTCATACAAGGATTCAGATATTCCTAAGGTTTTCGCCATCTCTGATTGTGTGAGGGATTTATCTTTTCGAAATTGCTTTAATATTTTCATATACGATCTCCTTTCTTGAAGTTGGACGAAGTATAGCGCACGAATTGTGCGGAAGTCAACAGAAAAATTTTCAATTTGTGCGAAAAATTTTAGAGCTTGGTTTTATTGATTTCCGCACGTTTTGTGTGTAAAATCTAATCTATACTAAAGAAGGAAAGGAGATAGTGAAAATGATTCCGTTGAAAACATTGCGTTTAAATCGTGGTTTAACTCAGTCTGAACTTGCAAAATCACTTGGAATTTCACCGAGCGCAGTTCGTATGTATGAAACAGGTCAGCGATCGCCGGATTACAATACTCTCAAGAGAATTGCGGCTCTGTTCAATGTTTCAACAGATTATCTCCTAGGTTATGATTCGAGTCACTCTAGTATTCCCGAGTTGACAAAGGATGAAGAAAAATTTTTGTCGATCTATCGCGAAGTTCCAGTTTCAAGTCGCGAATCAATGTTGACCATTGTTAAATCGTTCGCAGATGCGCTGAATGTTTCGAATTCGCGTTCTTTTGCTGTTTGATAGTAGGTGACGTTTGGTGCGGAATTTTTTATCTCTGATAATTGCGCTTTTTGTTTTTGCGACGACATCTGTTGCCTTCGCTACTAAAGGACAGATTGTTTATTGCAAAAATGACTATTATATCGTGATTGCAACAAACAATGGATATACTTGCGGAAATATCTTTGGTTTAGCACCGTGGAATTTATCTCGTGGTGATTATGTTGCAGGTGAGCTTGAGTCATATGGAACTCATGAGATTTATGATATCTCTATCGATGACAGTTTCAGTCTGTGGATCGACGAGTATTGGATGAATGCAGATCGAGCAATGGATTGGATTGAACGTCATTAATTCATCAGAGGAGGGACTGGAATGCAACTGAATATTGAAGATCAACAGCACATCGGTTTTGTTGAGTTAGAACGTGGCGAGCGTATGTATGTTTCTCTCGTTTCTAAAAACGGACGCAACTACATTTCGATCAGTCGCGCGAATCTTGGAAAGGATAAACAAACAGGAAAGCAGAAATTATTTTTCAAAAATTCAATTTGGATTCCGATTAATTCGACAGAGAAGATTGTCGGCTTGATCGGGAAGGCATTCAAAAAGTTTTCTGGCAAGCCGATCCCGCGTCAAACGAGTCTATTCGATGTTCCGCCGAAAAAAGAATCAACTCCGGAACATGAAAATGTAACGCCATTCTTTGATTCCGATATCTGGACTACAGCGACTCAACTCGGTGCAGTTTATGCTGAGATGTATAAGAAATTTGATTCTCGTCAATCTGGAATAATGAACAAATTAACAAAGACTATAGGAGAATTGTATATTCATGGAATTCGAGATCGTCTAGCGGTGCATAAATATTTCGCTGAAACGCTGGGAATAGAGAACGCTCGTCGATTGAGCCCGATAATCAACACTGCATACGATGGATTGAAAAGCTTTTTCGAAAAGCGTGAGCATGACAATAAGTTCCGTCGGTGATCGTGTTTTGCAAGCGTGAGAGGAGAGGATTGGATTGAGAGATAACGCAATGATTGCTGTTGATAGAGATTTGACACGGCGAGCGTCTGAACTCTTTGAGCAAATGGGAATTCCAATCGAAGCAGCAGTTGAGATGTTTTTTAAAGCAGTCATTCGCAACGAGTCAATTCCATTCCAAATTCCTACGTCAGATCCATTCTATTCTGAAACAAATCAACGCTATTTGATGAAATCAATTCATGAACTTGACGAGGGACGTGGAAAAATCCACGAGTTAATCGATGATTAAGATCTGGTCAGATATAGCTTGGAATGAATATGTTCAATGGCAGTCTGAAGATCGAAAGACATTGCGACGAATCAACGCTCTGATCAAAGATATTGAATCGAATGGCGTGCTCAATGGAATTGGAAAACCGGAAGCGTTGAAATATGAGTTAGCTGGTTGGTATAGCCGACGAATCGATGAAAAGAATCGACTGGTTTATCGAGTTGTCGACGGTGCAATTTATATTTCACAATGCAAAGGACACTATGACGATTAGAGGAGAGATAAAGATGGATCTGAAAATCGAAGTTCAGTTCCGAACAAAAAAAGCAGACGACTATCTGTCGCCCGCGGGAAAGGTTGTGATTTCAACTCAATCTGGAGTCGCATTGCTTTCGGATATATCACACGTTCTAACGGACGCTGGAGATTCATCGCTTGGAATGTAAGCTGCCAGTTTCAAATTGACGTTGCCTTTAAGGTTGCAATATTTTTCGAATTCAGATAATTCTCGTGTCAGTTGCGCGATGTAAGGAGTGTAGACGTCGTCAGTGTATCCTTCAATTTCATACGTGATATTCGATTTTGGATTTGAATTTGTCTGTTTCAGATTATTCGTGTCGATGCGGATTCCGCCGATGTTCAATTTGAACTTTCCATGATCCGGCAATTGTTTTTCGACTGCATCAAATACTTGTCGCAATGATTCAAGTTCGATTCCAGCGAATCCAGTTTCGAGATCAATTTCATAGCAAATTTCTCTGTCTTGCATTTGCAATTCCTTCTTTCTTTTTATGGATAGAGTGATTATATCACGGTAGCGTTGCAAGCCGAACAAAAAAAGATCCCCGACGGTATCAGCATCGAGGATCTCATATGAAAGGTTGCGTTAAAAATGAATAAAGCATTTTTGCTTTGGGAAGTTCTGTCTGGAAGAATCAGAGTTTTGAGTTTCAGACAACATTATCGAGCTGGTTTGTTAGATGGTTTGTTGACTGAAGAACTGGATATGTTCTTTGCAGAATATCATTTCTGTCGATTCTTCCAGGCAATATTGAGTTGAAATCACGTCGTCGCAAGATCAAGTCTCGCTCGGTGATTTTGAAAGGAGTATGTTATTCATCTGCGATTCTACCATCGAATGAATCAGTTGAAAAGCACTAAATCGCGAGAAAATTATCTAAGATGTTTTCTGTTGAGATTTTGCCTTCGTCCGATGTTTTGATCGAAAAATCTCTAAACTCTCAACACACGCTATTTTAGAATCAGTTTTTCTCTGAAAGGATGAATGAAATGTCGAAAACCGATAAAGAATTGACTGCCGAGATTGTGATCGCGATGATTAATGCGTCGAATGATTCTCTCGACGCTGATTCCGTCACTGATTTGATCGAGAAAGTTTATCGCAAGCTCGTCGAGCTGGACAAAATCAAACAATCTATGATCAATCAATAAACTCCAACATCGAGAAAATCAACCTTAATATTTCCTTGAATTTCTCCGCGCGATTCCATTTCTCTGATGGATTTCAATGCTGTCTCGAATTCCAATCCATTTGTCACGCGAAGACTGTATCTGTTTCCTAAATTTGCATTTTGTTCGCAACTGAAAAGAGATTTCATTTCTTCAGGTGAGCATTCGATTTGAATTTTCATTTGCATCGTCTCCTTCATTTTTATCGATTATAGCAGAACCTCCGAGAAAATCGGGGGATTTTTTAGTTTCCGGTTGAAATCAGTTTATCGCGCAAAATTCAACAAGTCTCGATTTTCCCTGCGCTCCTTCTTCGATAGAAGTGAATCCATTCTCCCGAGCCGTTCCATTCTCTTACGCTTTCGCTCCTCTTGAACTGTTTTCGGCTTGACTCCGAGCTTTCGAAGTTTTCGAGCATTCTCTGTCGTCGGATGTTCGATGTACGCATCAATCGCTTTCTGCTTGTCGTCTGAAAGTTTATCACGCTTGTCATAGATGATCCTCTGAACGTCTGATGCAATTGTCTCGTCTGTTGATTTGAAACCGATAGCTCGCAATGCTCGTTCAAAGAAATCGTCGTATGTTGAATTCAATCTTCCGCGTTTCCCTCGAGACTCACCGAATCCTGCCGCGAGGAGATTGTAAGCTCCAGGTGAGACGTCGCGAATTGCCTGCATTCCAAATCCTTCATTGAACAAATCGGAAATCAGATTGTAGCCTTTCGACGCCGCGACTCCAAAGAGATCTGAACTTCTTGTAGGAATGACATCTTGCATTCCGACGCGTGATGAAATGTTGACGCCGACAGATCCCGCGATTCCATACATCAAAGCGCGTCCGAGAGCTTTTCCCTCCGGAGATTTTCCGCAGCTTTCCATGATGAATTCTTGAACTGCATTCTTTGGAGAGCCGAGTCCGAGAAAATCCTTCGCAAGCCAATCTAACCAATCTCCCGCTGGAACTCCCATCAATCCTACCGCCAAGAAATACAATCCCCAGAATATCGCTTTCTGTTTTTTGTTCGTGACAGACGACAACATATCTGCCATAACCTCGAGCTCTTTTATTCCATATTTTTTGAATTGCAAAGCCAGTTGAGCAATGACTGATCCTCGACGGAAGATGTTCGGTGCATCTGCAACTGAATAATCGAAGTTCGATTTGCGATTTATCTCTCGAGCATATTTGATAGCCTCGGCGTCAGATTTTCCTTGAGCCTTCGCTTGATCGTATGCTGCGAGAGTCGTCGCGATTCTGCATAGCGCGTCAGTTTTCTGGAAAATCCCCATGCTCCAGTTTCCAAATCTGTCGAGCAAATTCAACGCCGCGATGTTTGAAGTGTGTCCTCGAGACTGATCATAGCCGCTCGAAGAATCTAAACCGATTTCGTTAAGAGTTCCGACTTTGGTTAGAATCGAAAGATCGCGCATCGAAAGAGTTCCGTCGCCAGATTTCAATCCCTTCATATATTTCGCGAAATATTTTCCAAGATTTCCAGCCTCGCCGAGATATCCTGCCGCGTTGATAAGTTGTGAGAAATTCAAGAGTGCCGATGAAACGTTGAAGAATCCGAGAGTCAAATATCCAAGTCTTGAAGTTATTGAATTGGTTAAGGAAAGAGCCGCGCGATCTCCATAATGTGGAATGAAATATTTCTTCCAAAGCTCAGATTTGTTCAACGCGTTGTTGATTGTCATTTCTAACGTTGTGGGATTTCCATTGACGTCGCGAATGTAATTCTTGACGTATTGAGCCAAGCTGTTATCAGTCCAGTCTTTGTCGAAAGCACCGAAAGCCTGCTCGAATTTGTTGATTGAAGTCTCCTTGAATTCGTCCATCGCAAGATATCGCGCCGATGAATTCAGATAGTGTCTCAAAACGTATTGGATATCCTGCTCGAATCCTTTTGAGCCGTGACGCTGCAGGAAATAGCCGTTGAATCGATGACGCGAAGTCGATCTGACAGATCCCGCGACGAGATTCTTGACGTCTGAAAGTTTCATTCCATGATTTTTAGCGATGTTTTGTTGCATTGAATGAAAATCTTTGTCGCCCATGACCGGAGCATAATCAGATTCAGACTGTCCAAATTGTTCGAAGTTAAACATCTGAGGTTCAATGAAAATCTCTTCGCCATCTTGAAGTTTATTCGACTTGAGCCATTCTTCCGCAACTTTGATAGCGTCTTTCTGCGATTTGCCACTTCCGATAACAGCGTGATAACTATTCAAGCGATCCTCCAAATCCTTCGTGACTTGGAATTCGCCGTTGACTTTCTTCTTGATTCTCACGGTGTAATGGTGAAATAGATGCGGAATGTGCCCTTCGCGACGCGTTAATCCTGCTTTGCCTTGTCGATAAGTGATGTTGAAAGTTCCATCGGAATTTTTCTTTGAACGCGTGATTTGAATGACAGGATCGCTGGCAAGCTGATCGACTTGAGCTTGAGTTAGATTCTTTGCAGTTTTACTCCAGTGTTGAGCTTGTCGAATTGTGACAGGGATTTTGCCGTCTGAATTTCTGTCGCCGATTCGCATGACAGTGATGAATTTGTTGCGTTCAAATGATTTCAAGAATGTTGCGAGATTCTTCGGTTGAAAGTATAGAGTTTTAGTTTTGACTCCGCGTTTTCTAGCGTCGAGCTGTCGATAAACTGCCTCGAGGAGACGTCGAATCTTGACGTAAGCTTTAGCTGCAGATCTTGCGACGCCAGTTTCTCGAACGATTTTATCGGTGCGCAATTCATCGATTTGATCGACAGTCTTTCCACGCTTTTCTTCCGATGTGAGTTTACCATATTCGACGCCTTCTTCATCGCCGCGCCATAAGAGTTCATAGAGATTGTCGCGAGCTTTGTCGTCGGTTAAAAGATCCATAGCGTCTTTGAACTTTCGAGCGTATTTGTTTCTGAGCTGGACGAGTTTCTGCATTCCGCGCGTTGCAGTTTCGAAGAAGAATTTGAAAGTTTCATTTTTGATTCTGGAAGGAGAGCCGAGATAATACTGTTTGAGATTGATGTCGTCGATTGGTTTTGATTCAGCGACGTTGATTCTGTCAGATGTAGGTTTTAAGCCGAGATTTCTAGCGAATGTGTCGTTGATGTTGTTGAAACGATCGTTGATAGAAAACTTGATTTGATCGTATGTGTAGAATGACGGTTGCAATGATTCGCCGACTGGAAGGTTATCAGCAATTTTCTCAAGCTCACGTGTCATCGCGTCGCGCTGCGCTTGAGTCAATTTATTCTTTGGAGCATTGAAGAAATCTTTGACTTGATTGTACAAATCTCTAACGAAGTCAACGAATTTCTGGAATAGATTTCGATTGCCGCGGAGTGAATCGATAATCCCCGATCGCTTTGCCGCGTCTTGCATATTATCAGCGAGCATTTCTTCAATCACTTCGTCATCGCTCAACGAGAAAGCCCCAATCTCTTTTCGATAAGCGTCGATCTGCTTGTCGGTAAAAGATTGGGACTTTTTGATTTCCGATAGTATTTGATTGTAAAGATTAGGATTCTGAGCCTGCATCGCGTGGAAGGATTCATGCCAGAAAGTCCATTCGAGAGATGTTGCAGAATTGCGATTAATGAATGATGTTCCGCCTGCAAAATATCCATGGAGATTTTTGTTGCCTTCGAAAAACACAACTGGAACGCCGAGCTGTTTACCGAGATCTTGAATCGATTTCTCTCTCGATGTGAGTTGAGATTGTCTGAGGATTTTTAGATTCTTGAGATAATTATACCTGTTATTCTTCACGGATTTTTTAGCGGAATTATCTTGAGTATCGAGCAATGAAGGCTGTTCGAAGAATGTTGCGCTTGTCACGCGATTAATAATGTCCATCAAAGTTTCTCGTTCAATGGTATCGCCGAAGAATCCACTGCCTAATTCTGGATCTCCTTGAGCTTCAACAGCGCGAGCGATTCCAGAAAGGAATTCTCCGAGTTTCGATGCCTTGCGTTTGTTTGTCTCAAAAATTCTGAGTATGCTAATGACTTCGTCCGATTCCTTGTCTGTGAGTGATGTTTCATTATGACTAATGAAATTTTGAACGTCGCCATCGCCCTGCTTAATTTTATCATAGCGTCGAACTGCGCGAGTGATAGTTTCAGAAAGATTATATTGATATGCATGATTCTCTTTCATCATTAGGACAGCATGTGCCACGTCTGCCTTTGCATAATCCAGCGCGTTCGAGATATTTTTGATCTCATCGTCTGTTGATTCGGTCATTTTGGCGACGAGTTCATTGTCTGGATAAGCGATAGCCTTTAAAGCCTGATTGACTCTGCGAATTGCTGATGCGTTCCAACTTCCACTCTCACCAGTGGTATATTTGTTGTATTCAGATTCTGGAATGATTCTTGAGGCGACGTTATTGAGAAAAGTCCTATTTTGAGGAGCAGAAATGTTTCCATTTTTGACAGGAACATAATCGTTTAGATCTTTGAGTCTGAGTGTTTTAGCGTCATTGATAGCTTGTTCACTCTCGCCGAGTTGAGTTCCGCCAACCATTGCTCCAATGATTGTTTGAGTTTTCTCTTGATCGAGAGTATCGGTGATTTCTCGAATCAGGATTGGTTGATCGATTTTAGAAATCTCATCTGCATCGATTCCAAATTTTTCCGCGTGCTCGATTAGATAATTGCGGTATTTGTCAGCTTGCTTGCGACTGTATGCAGTAATAATCGCCAAAGCTCGTCCGTTGCCATTCAATACAACTCCATCGGATCTCACAACTGGTGCGCCTTGATTTACCTCTTCGGATGCAGTGATTTTTCGCGGCCTAAGTCTGCCAGCCATTTTAGAAATTCCATCTTGCATAGCGACACGCAGGCGATCACGCGGTTGAAGGGCTTGAGGATATTTGCGATTGATTCCATAGCCTAAACCGAGATATTCATGACTTGTAATTAATTCACTAGCGTCGACAATCTTATATCGCGCGTTGAATTCTATTTCCTCTTCAGAATCATCTTCAGAATAGATCGTTAGAGATTTTCCTGTCAATCCTTTCATTCGGTTATCAAGAAGTTTGATTGCGTCGCCGAGATCTTGATTCATTGCTGAATTGGCAGATTCATCATCGTTTTTAGATCCCTTTTCATCTTCAACTTCGTCGGGAGATTCTTCAGCTATATCTTCATCTTCTTCGTTGATATCGTCGCCATAATCCTCGACTTCAGATTCGTTCGATGTTACACTCTCTTTTTTATCTGCATCGTTAATATCGCGACCGCTTTCAGTTCGATATCCCTCCGGCAATGTTATCGCTGGCGGGGATTTTTTAGTTTCCGGAGCATCATCTATTCCTGGAATAACTACCTCGCGATCCGCTTTGAAATCGTCTTCCATCTGTTGAAGAGTCTCGTCTGAAATATCATTCTTCCATAATTTCTGAAGTCGATTCTGTCTTTGAACCCTCAATTCATCTTCATAACCGTTTGCAGGCATTTTCAGTTCGCGATCGATCCAGCGTTTCAGCTCTGGATATTCTGATACTTTAAGCTTTCGATATAACAATGGACGCAGATGTTCATTCGTTTCGATGTATGTTCCATCTGCGATTTCTTTATCTGTCGGTTTGCGATTTGGATCTAATTCAAATTTCAATTTTTCAAAGAATCGCGGAGTTTTATCGCCTAAAAATTCGCCATCATTGACATATCTGAGATAGTTGAAATATGTTGCCTCTGGTAGAGATAATTTTTCAGTTCCAACTGTATATCGAGATTTGTCTGCTTTGAGTTCGAGATTAGCATTTCGAGCTAACAATTCAATTTTAGTTTGAACTTGTGGCGTTAAAGCTTTTTGAATTTCTTCAGAAAATACTGGAGAGAGTATGCTCTTTAAAAAATTGTTGAATTTGACTGAACTGCGTTTGACTTCTGGCGTCGCGTCATTCTCTTGAAGTTTTTTCTTTGGAGTGCGATCGACTTCGTTGAAATCCATCACATGAACTTTGCCTTTAGATTGATCGATCTGAGGTTTTAATCCTCGAGACTGCTGAAATAATGTTGCGCCGCCGAGTCCATCGATTTTTGTTTCATTGACTGAAGTGTTGTCATTCATCGCGTTGATAAAATCGATTGCCTTGTTGATATCTTTGAATAGATATTCTCTGCCGCGAGCATCGTTTTCATCGCGTCTGATTTTGACTTTGCTATATCTTTGCTCTCTGGAGAAATTATCCATTGTCGCGATATCGTCTGCAAATTGCTTAACGATTTCAAGCTCGCCAGTTTCAAGATCTTTCTCGTCGAATGTAATCGGTTGCGTCTTTATCATCAGATCTTCTGCGAATTGTCGATTGTTCAATTCATCGATAATGCTTTGATTGGAATTGTTCGATTTCTGCTCGTCGAAGAATGTAGAGATTCCTTTAAACGACGCGTCGATCATCGAGTCGAATTGCTTTGCTAAATCCTCGCCAAATTTGTCTTTGAATTTTGATTTGACTTCGTCTGCTGATGTTATTCCTTCTTCGCACCAGCTGCCGATCATTTGAGACATCGCTGTCATTTGCTTTTGATCGAATTTTTGCCCCGCCGGATAAGATTTGAGAGTTGTCCAAATAGAATTGAGCCATGGAGTTATTTCATCACCGATAGAATCTGTCATTTGTTTAGCCCAAGTTGCGAATGAATTGATTCCACGTTGAGCATAGATTCCACCGAGTTCAAGTGAAAGTGTCCAGATTTTTGGATTGAATATTGGATTTGCAGATATCTTAGACATTTCAGCTCGCAATTGCTTCGCGATTTCTTCTTCACGTTCCGCGGAATCATCGAAAATATCAACAATCTTAACTGTGTCGTCTGTTGTAGATTCTGGATTTTTAGCGGGCTGTTTGAGTTGAATTCCTGCAGTTTCAGCGAAAAATGCTTCGGCTGTCGCGGAATCTGGAAAATATTTATGCACCGGTTTTTTTGATTCTGTCTGTTGAGCTGGCTCTCCCTGAGATGTCTGTTGTCCGTCTGAAATTAATGCTTTATCAGATGTCTCGGCGTCTTTGATTATGTTATTGACGTCTGCCTCTATTTCTTCTCGCGAAAGCCCAATTGAATTTACAAGAGATGCAATTTGATCTACATATTTCTCGTAAGCATTTTTCATCTTAGATTTGCGCTTTTTGGATTCTCTTGCTTGATCATAGAAACTCATTTCAGTGTTTTGGTTGTCATCGATAGAGTTAGATGCCGCGTCGTATTTCTTAAGAATTTTACTGACTGCTTTATGTAAACGTTGAATTTCATTCCAATAAATATTATCTAGAGGAGTATCGTCGTAGAATGTGCCTTTATATTCCTGCTCAGCTTTGGAAGTTTTGTCGTAGGAAGTTTGCAATTGCCGTTGTATTTGTTCAACACACTCTTTGCTTATGGATTCTGTATCGCTTTCAGTTTCTTTCTTTTTCGATTTCTTCTTCTGCGACTGATTCAAAATTTCATCAGCATTGTTGCCTGTGATTTTCTCTGAAGTTTTTTTGGGAGTTTCAGGTTCTGGCTCGTCAATCAGTTCATCGTCTTCTTCTTCAACTTCATCAGAATAGTCGTCGCGGATTTCGTCTTCATCTTCATCTTCTTCATGGATATCGTCGCCATAATCCTGCACTGGATTCAATTTGCGAATCGCTTTTCCTTGCAATTTTTTCGCTCGAGATTTTTTCGACATCTGAGCTTGATTCAAAATTTCATCCGGATCGCCTGTCACGTCTTTATCTGGATTCTGCTTCGGTGCGTCTTGTTTCAAAATATCGCGATCTGATTCTTCAAAGTTTTTATCTGGAATTTTTTTGATTTCATTATCTGGAATCGATTCATCTTTTTCATTCATCTTTTCTTCGTCGCGATATTTATCCCAAGGTCTGATTCTCTCAATGATATTTTCTGCCCGCTGAATCTCACGTTTTACAATTCTGACTTGATTATCAAAATTGCTAGTCTCTGCTAATTGTTCCAAAACGCGATCTTGAGTGTCATCCATGATCTGAGCGATTTTTGGATTCTTGCGATCTTTCTCGCGTCGATTCCACCATTCGCTAAAAATTCTCTCAGCCTCGTCACTGATTCCATTCTGATTTTTGTCATCATCGTTTGCAGGTTTTTCTTGGTGCAACATATCTGATAGAGATCCAGTTGCGTCTTTTTTGTTTTGATATTGTTTTGTCTCGAATGATGGAGGTTTTTCTTCGCTCAATGGTGTTTCATTTGCATTCGCACGGCGATTCAATCCTTCGATTTCTGCTATCTCGCGATCTGCTTGATCTAGGATTTTTCGAACTGCGTCAACCTGCTCGCCGCTCCGATTCGTTCCGCGCATCGCTTTCGATACATCTTGCCAAGCTCGCCCCATGACGTCTGCTATCTCTGGATTCTTGTCTGCTTTGGGATCATTTTTCTCAAACCATTTTTGTAGCATTTGCTCCGGTCGCGTGAAAACTTTCTGCTCTGGAGATTCTTGAGGTATTTCTTGATCGCCTTTGTCCGGATATTTTTTATCGTCGCGAATTGGATTCTGTTCGATTGGATTTTGAGGGATTTCGTCTTTATTGCTGTCAACATTATCCCAAGGTCGAGTTTCAACTGTCGGCTCTTTATCCAAAGATTCCATTGCGTTGTCGAGATAGATTTGGGCAGTCTGCGAGAATAACTCTGCATCTTCCGGATTTTGGAAGTTGAATGTTTTGTTCCGTGAGTTAAATGTTCCACCGATTTCTTTCGCGATGTCTTTTAAGCCGTTGAATGCTACAGGTTTTTGATTTGGATTTCTCGGTTTACCCATTGTGCCGAGGAGTTTCACTTTGTTGTCGTCAAGCATTTCGACATGGAGATCTCCGGCGTCTTTAGGTTTTTTGCCTGTCAATTTCACTGCGTCAAGAATTTCTGGAGGAGTTCTTCGAGGTTTCGGCTGGTTCTCTTCGACTGGAGGAACTTGAGATTGATCCTCTGTCTGCTGTTGAGTCTGATCTGTCGGTGGATTTTGAACTGGATTTTCTGTCGGTTTATTATCGATAATCGGTGCGTTGCGAAGTTGTTTCATCTGCGTTTCGATTCGTCTTAACGCGTCTTGATCTCCTTGCATTTCTGCAGTCAATCTCCGCGCTAATAATTCCTGCATTCGATTATCTTTTTCTTCTTGAGTCATTCCATTTTGCGGAAGTTTCCATTCCGGAGGTTTTTTCGATTTGATTTCTTCCGGTTTCGATTCCTTCGGTTTTCTTCCATAGTTCATCCAGTAATTGATTTTCTCGTCTGCATCGCGAGCTGTGTCAAAATCGTTTGCATATAACGCGTTGGCTTTTCTCAATAACTGCTGTTGCGCTAATCTCTCGCGAACTTCTTGCGGTGCTAAATATCTGCCTTCATTGTCAATTGCAAAATCGACGATGTTTTGACCTTCAGTTTGTACTACTTGATTCAAATTTTCCGGCGTGAATCTGAATTCGCCGTCTTGATCTAACATTTGATTCGCTAGATTCTTTTGATTCTCATTCCCAGATTTCTGCAGTTGCTTAAGATAATCTGACACTATCGCGTTTGTTAATCCTGATTCGATGTTGTCTTGATTTATCAGATCATTCAAATCAAAAAGCGGACGTGGAATTTCAGTCTGATTCGACTGATTTTCTGCGCCCGCTTCTTTTTCTGTCGTCGGTGTTACTCTGCCGCCGTTATATCCTGCATTTGGTACTGAAATGCTCGATGCTCCTGCATAATACACATCTTCGGAATCTGTAAAGTATCCATTTGTTTTTAATGCATGAATGAATTCTTGAAGACTGTTGACGTTATCTAGCTCCGGATAATATTTCAAAAAGTCATCTACATACGCGTCTGCATATTCCTGTAAATTGTTGAACACACGATAATAGTTATCACCGTCTGGCTGTTTATTTTCTTCACCGTTCGGCTCGACTTGCGTTAAGCCGCCAAAGTTATTGTTATATCTTGCGTTAGGAGAATTGAATAACTCCCCTTTATACGCTGTTTCGTGTCCCCATTGTTGATAAATCCACTCCGGCTTAACGTTTTTCCCAAGCTTTTTGAGTTTCTCTGAAGCATAAATTGCCGCTTGCCATATTTCATTTTCTCTTTCGCTGAAGTTCGGATCATATTGATTCTGACTTGATTCTTGAACGCTGCCGTTGCCTGTCTTAATAATCTCGGTCGGTTCAATTCCCATTTGATTATAATCGTTACCGTGAACTACTTGGTTGCGACTTGATGAGTTCCCGTAATATCCGCCGTTGCCATCGTAAATTACTACGTGATCCATATCGCCGTAGACTATCACATCGCCTTTCGATAGATTGTTAGCATCAAATGGTATCACACTTACTCCAGCTGTTTTTGCATGTTCTAGCAGGTTTGGAACGCTTGCATTTCCTATATCATATTCGTTTTGTAAAAATGGACTATAACTTTTACCAATTCGAGTTATTGCCTCAACACAACCATTTCTTTCATTTGGCATTCTCTGCCCTAAATATGGTTTTGCATATTGATCTAAATCGAATTCTTGAGGTTGATCTTCTGCTGGCGGTTCTTGAGCTTTCGAATCTGGACGTCTGCTATCACTGTATGACTGAACTACAGTTCCTAATCCTCCCATTCCGATCGTGCCCATTAATCCTGCGCGATATGCACTTTCTTCTTCCTGTGTCATATGCAATCCTTCGCCGACTTCTTTTCCCAATTGTCTGTTTGTCGCTCGTGTTTGGATTACTTCTTGGGGAGCTTCAATTAACGCTGCGTCAATTCCGAGTGCACTTGCATTCTTTGCAAGATATCCCTTCAATGTTTTTGGTTTCCATGGAAGTTTGCCTGTCGCCCAAGTTCCAAATGCTCCTGCCGCTAGCATATCCATAGGCAGTGTCTCTTTCATTACTGCTAGCATTTTATTGGCGATTTCTTGATCTGTGTAGCCTTGACGTATTAATTCGTCAATTATTTCTCCACTGTTTACAAATGAATCTGCTACTCCTGTTGGAATTCCATATTTTAAGAATGCTTCAGTCGCTTCGCCGCCTGGCAACGCGATCGATCTGCCCAATAATCCTTTAGTCGCTTTACCTGCTAACGCTCCTATTCCTCGCCCAACTACTCCTCCAAATAATGCAAATGGCAGACTCGTTCCCGTTCCATTCCATATATCTGCCCATGCTCCGCGTGGATCTGTGTAATATCCAGATCCGGGGATTAATGCTTGCATTCCCATTTCATCGTATTTTTGCTGAACACCATATTGATTCGATAGATTCGCGGAATAATTTTCTAAATTTTGTCCAGTTTTATCAAGCGTATCGCCGATTCCGTTCAATCCTAAACCTTCCGCTACCATGCTCAATCCGCGAAGTCCTGTTCCCGCAACACCAGATACTCCGCCTTTGAGATTTCCCCAAGCTGTCTCGCCCCAACCAGGCACATAATTTCTTTTGTAATCCTCCCATATTTCATCTTCGTTGACGCGTTCACGTCTTTGACGCTCATATTCTTCACTGATTCGCGACATTTTTTTTTCACTCCTATCAATATCCCATTTTTCCCCAATAGGGAGAATTGTTAAACCAAGTATCTCTTATCCATTTTCCAATATCGCCATAAAGATCCGGCAGATTTGGATCTCCAATTTTTGTTCGTCCGCCTGGTGTGTAACCTCCATCATATGGACTTCTAAATCTGCTTTTTGTTTGATCTACAGACTTGCTAACTGTCTGATCTGGATTGGCGGGAGTTTCTTTTTTTGATTGATCTGAATTTGATTCTCCATTTTTGCCTGAATAATTGGGTTCAGTTTCGAATAACTCTCCGCTTTCGAGTTTTCTCTTTCGCTCTTCCAATCGACGCCTGAAATCAGTCATCAGATCCCCATCATATTTATGCATGTCGTCTTCTTTCAATCGCTCCAATATTTCGTCGATCATACTCAATGCTAATTCTGTCTTGCCGGCTCTCTGTAGATCGTCCAGATTATCGTCGTACCATTGAACTATATTTTTTGCTTCGATATCTTCTTTAGAAAATTTCTCACTGCCGGATTGATTTGATCTTGATGAACTGCCTTTCGACGCTAATTTATTTGGATCTATAACTCCGAGTGATAACAATGCTGCATAAGATTCCGGCATTCCTGCCGCGACTGCCGCTGTAAAAATTTTCTGTGCTTTTGCATTTTCGAGCGTGCGTTTTACTTCTTCATCTTCCAATTGCCAGCCACGCAACATTGCTAATCTTTGAACCTGCTGCGCAAATGTTTTATCTGACGCTAGCTCTGCTATTCTTGCTTGTGTCCATAGATCCTCGGTTTGATTTCTCAAATTGATATTTCCAGCGTGAGTTATCAGATCTTTCTTTTGTTCATGTGCTACGTTTCGATTGATTTCGTCTATATTGTTTTGGAATAGTGCCAATGCTTGCGTTCGAAGTAGATTATTATCTGCAGTATCCTCGCTTCTTGCATGCGCTAAATCTTCATCAAGTCGATCTTGCGTTTTGCCCCAAGCTTGATACGGACTTGCATAACCATTCATCCATAATTCTGCAGCCGATGGATCTCCTTCTTCCGCCAAGATTTTCGCTAGTCTCATTCCATAATCTGTTAATTGCCCGCCGTTTGTTCCAAATGTTGCAAACATATCATTTGCCGCGTTCATTCGATCATATTGATATTGCGTTGCGTCTGCATCCGCTCTCTCACGCGCATGCCGCTTGCTTAATCCTTGATTCCGATATTCGTTGTATCTCTGATTGTAATAATCCGCGCTGTTTCGTGAATATTTATCAACAAACATATCGCGAATCGCTTTCTCAAATTCGAATCCGATGTTTGTCTCTGCATCGTTCAGCGTCGTTCCACTTCCTACCATGTCTAATGGGATTCCTAGACGCTCGCCTTGAGTTCTTAATTGCTCGGCTCGCTGATGAATCTGCATTTGCGATTGATTCGCTGCCTCGATTTGCTGATTTGCATATTGTTTATCTTCATCGCTTGCCGTTGGATTTTTTAATATCGCGTCGTGCTGATGTTTCAATCCCTCTAACGCGTCCCATTGCTGTTTCAATTGCAATAATTGCATTCCAAAATTTCGAGATTGATTGTCTGTTAATTGAGAATGGTATGCAATTGCTCCTCTTGCAAAGTTTGCATTCGCTATCGATTTTCCCTCTTCTGCATTCTGCGGTTGCGGCTGTTGATTCTGTGGCATCACCGTTGGAGTTTGAGAATTATATCGCGGTGCTCTTCCATATTCTTGATTGAACATCGCTTCCAATTCGCCGAGTGTATTGCCTGCCCCATAACCTTGCGGAACATTATCACCCCACATCCATGTTCTCATTTGATCCGCTAGTTTGCTCGATTCTTCCATTTGAGTTTTGCCAGTTCCATATTGATCTTTCAATTGGGCAATGATCTCTTTTGCTATCAGATCATTCAAATGTTGTTCTCTTTGAGCTTCTAACTCGCGAGATTTCTGTATTATCGGATCGCCCGATAGTAAGTCTCCTTGCATAAAATTCAAATTCATCGCTTATCACCTGCCTCCGCGTAATTGCATCAACAATTTTTGTACATCTTCATCTTTTCCAAAATCTCTGAGCAATCCAAAACCCATTGGAACTCCGCCGACTTTGGATGTTCCTGCTTCGTCTGGTATTGCGATTTCTGGTTTATCAGTTGCAATCGGAAGAACTCCAACTCCTTTATCGTTGATAAGTCCATCATCTTGCTTTATCAAGTACTCGTTCATTGAATCTGGACCTGTTGCCTGCTTCTTATCCCGATCAAATAGCTTTGGTAACATTCCTGTTAATCCAAATCCAAATGCCATTCCTAGCAATGTTTTCCAATCTAGATTTCCTGCCAAATTCCCTGCCATCGCTAAAAAATTTTGATTGTTTATCCAGTTGTTTTGATTCTCGGAATTCTCACTCTGTCTTTGATTATTCCTATTTAGCGGAGTCAATGTCGTTTGTTGATTCTGTTGTGGCGTGATATATGAAAAATTCGGTCTAGTGTTTAAAGATGGATATCGTGTTGCCATTGTTATCTACTCCTCTCATAACAAATATTGTGCGCTCTGTGGAATATTCGGAAAAATCGAATTCGTGTTTTGTCCTGCTCCTTTTTGACTTCGCTGTCCTCCATATTTTCCACTGCCCTGCATCACTGGATTCAACATCTGATTTTGCACTTGATTCACCCCAAAATTCCCCAACAATCCCATCCCTTGATTCATCGGTTGAGATTGCATTGGTTGCGTCTGATTCATTGGATTCGGTGTATTGTTTAGTAGTACATTTGAATTCATTGGATTCGATTGTTGCATCGGTTGAGATCCTACCCATGCTTGATTTCCTGTTTGTTGTACTGGATTCATTGCAGTTTGTGCCGCTGTTCCTAATCCTGCTCCAATTTGTCCTGTCATTCCATTGAAAGATCCGCCATTATTAGGTTGCATTTGATTTGCAAACTGATTTGCCGTCTGTTGAAGTCCTAGTTCCATTTGATTCGGTTGATATGAATTTTGAACAGGCATTCCATTCACTTGAAGTACTCGTGAACCTATTCCTGATATCGGTGTCCCGTTGGGAGTTACGCTGTGCCATGCGCCTGGTACTGAAATTGACATTGTCTTTTACTCCTTCCAATATTGATTTCCGCCGCCTTCGACTATAAATCCTTCCGCTTCAAAGACGTTTTCATCGCTCGCTTCAAAATCATACACACGCTCATAACCTACATAGTCTATCGATTCGATTCTTCCGACTAACGCTAGCTCGTCTCCAACTCGCAAATCTTTTAATTCTATGAATTGCCCGTATGACGTTAGAATCGGTTGCGAATCTGTCGTTTCCAATACTTTCCTTTGATCTGTTTGCACGCGATAAACGTGATTATTGCGCGCTTTCATTAACCTTAATATCCTGAGTTCTTTGCTATTCATTGGATTCTTGATCAGATCCCCTTCGCGAATCTCTTCGATCGGTTTTGTACCTTGTTTGAGTGAAATTTTCGTTCCCGCTGGGAAACATGCTGCTCCTATTAATGCTGTTCCTGCTGCTTGCCCTAAACCTGCTGCTACTGGACCTAATAGTCCACTCATAAAACCTCCACCTCCGTTGCTCATTGTTTGTGTTGTCTGCCCTGTTCCGCGGAATGCACTCGACGCACTCACTGGATATCCTGCATTGCCTGTCGCTGTGTTAAAGATGTTTGCTATCGGTGCCCATGTTGCTTCTTGAGCTCCTGCCGCTGTTGCCATCGGTATTCCTGCATTGTTTATTAGCGCAGTTCGGATGTCATTGTTTCCTCCGATTCCTGCCAGCGTGTTTTGCATCATCTGCTGTATCAGATTCTGGCGATTTCCCATTGTTCCCATATATTCGTTGTATCGCGTTCCATACAATCCTGATAATGCATCGATTAATGCTGTATTGTTTCCGTATTGTTGATTCGTTATTCCTACTCCTGCGTTCAATGCTCCGTTCAATGCATTCATCTGCTGCCCCGTTAATCCGCTTTGATAGCCTAGCATTGTCATTAGATTTCCCATTTGTTGATTCGCTATTCCTGTTTGAGCATTCAACGCGCTATTTCGAGCATCGCCTATCGCTCCCAACAATCCAGTTTGAGCCGCCAATGTGTTCGATGTGTTTTGTCCCTGCTGTTGAGTCAAATTCGCTCCAAATTGATTTGCTTGATTCAGATTGTCTGTCTGTTGACTCGCTAGATTCGTTCTTGCATTTAATCCTGTTGCTCCTTGATCAAACATTGCACTTGCTAAATTCCCTTGTGCATTCATTGAATTTACATCGTTTTCATGCTGACCTTGATACAATCCCTGCAACGCGCTCAATGTGTTGGCGTCGATGTTATATTGTTGATTCGCTATGTTTGCCTGTTGTCCATAACCATTTAATGCATTTTGATACGCTTGATTCAATGTCAAGCCCTTCTGCCCAAGTGCCGTGTTTTCATTATTATAAGCTTGTTGATACATCTGCTCCCGATTCTGTATTGCATTGTTTGTATTTGATAATTGTTGATTTGCTAGATTTCCCTGCTGTGCGATATTTTGTTGATACTGTTGCGCTACTGCGTCTGATGCATTTCGAGCAATATCATTCATCGCCTCATTTGTTACGCTCGAATTCAACACTCCGCGTTGACCTAGATTATTCAGATTTTGTCCCATCGTATTTGTCAACGCACTTCGAATCGAATTTTCCATGTTCTGCTGCCATGCATTTCCTACATTTCCATTCTGCAACCGTGATAGATCTGAATTCGTCGCGTTCGTTGCATCTAACAGATTCCCGCTTTGCTCGATCAAATTCTTATTCGTTTCATCTGCATTCGCTCCATATCTATCTCCAATCTCTAAAAGTTTTCCATAGTTTTCATCTGTCAAATTCCCGATGTTGTCTGATATCCTGCCAAGCAATCCCGTCGCGCTATTTCCTATATCTTGATATGGATTTTCTAAACTTTGTAGTCTCGAATTCGTTTGTTGCGATGCATTGCCTTGCCTTCCATATAAATCTCCCAATAATCCTTGAGATTGATTGACTTGATTATTCCATTCATTCGATATCCCTTGCAACGCTTGATTTCCTTGATTCGCTATTCCCTGCGATTGATTTATATATCCCTGCAGTCCTGCATTCGTTGCATCGTTATTCGTTCCATATTGATTCGAAATCCCTTGATATCCTTGACTCAATTGACTCGCGTTTGCTCCATATTGATCCGAGATTCCCCCCAATAATCCATTCGTTGCATTGGTATATTGCCCAGCTTGATTGATGTAGTTTTGAGTGTCTTGTACATATCCATTTGCGACGTCATTATAGCCCTGCCGATATCCTTCCAATTCCCGATTCGCTTGATTCGTTATGTTCCGAGAATCGTTTTCTAATCCTTGATATCGTCTTTGATTCGCTTCCATCATCGCCTGCTCGGAATTCATCGTTTTATTTAAATCCCGATTCGCTTGATTTACTGCTTGTGTGTTTTGATTCATCGAATCTTCCATTCCCTGCAGATTCCGCGATATCAATCCCTGCGCTTGATCATTCATTCCTTGATAATCCACTCCAAATGGCGGATTCGCATCCATCATCTGCCGCGCTGTGTCATTCATCCATAACGCGTTCGGCATTATTGCATTTGAATAATCAACCATTAATTTTTGCAATGCTAATTCATATTCAGTCGGCGTGTAATTGCTATTCACCACTGTTTTCCCTTTTCCACCGCCGCCGAACAATTGCAAATTCATTTCCATTCTATCAACTCCCAACTTAAAAAGCCGAGGCTCTCTCAAACCTCGGCTATCTCTAACATTATTTCCTGCAGAATTATTCCGCCTGCATTCCCCTCGCCTCTGATATCCAGATATTTACTTCGAAATACGTTGCGACTTTCTTTCATGATTGTCCTCCGAGAAAAGATTTTGTCGCGATTTCCATTCAACACTCTTTGATCTTTTCGTACTTTTAATTCGCTGAAATATGTCCCTCGACCTCTACCTACTCCCGCGATCTTCGTTCGATTCTTCCAAATCCTCGACCGATTTCCCATGATTCTCAATTGACGCGTCGGTATTGGAAATCCTACTATCACTGCTCCTACCATTATCGCCCCGCTATACAATTTCTCACTCATTGGAACAAAACTCACGACCGTTCGTTTCAATAAAAATTCATGCTGACTTACTAATCGCTGGCCGCGGAATTTCCATTGCATCGCTATTCCATTGTCTTCAAAAATTGTCCCATCTAGCTGAGAAATTCTATCTGTTTTGATTATGAAAACTTCGTCGCCAATGCTTATTACATCTATAATTCGCCCGTTGAATTCTCTCACATACCACGCTTGAAAGACCAAATCATAGACTAGAATTCTTGCATTCTCGCCGATTATCCATAGCTGATTTAGCGGTGCTACATATCTCACTTTCGATTCTGCAGGTAGTTTTTGAATTTCTGTTTGTACTAGATTTGATACACTTGCCGCTTTCATGTCGCCGCCATATTGATTTACTTCGATTGTCTGCAGTGAATTCTTTCCGAGGATAAATACTGCGTCTGCTACACTGCAGATCCCTAATCGATTTGTACATTCTACATTGCGGCTCAATTCTGCTATCGCCCAATTTGGATATTCGCCGTCTAATCGATACACGTGCCGATTGTCTTTTACTATTACTATATATTGCGACAAGCTCGCCATTCCTAGAAAATTTCCGCCATCTTTATATCCAGCCTCGACGAATTTTGAACTGCTTTGATCGTTTGAATCCTCTGTCCAATTTTCCTCGTCACCGATTCCGCTGTATCGAATTTCATTCCCGCAACTTACTATCACTCGACCTGCGCGAATATACACACTCGAACAATTTGACGGTGATGTTTCTATCGTTTTCAGTTCCGAACCGTTGTAATATTGCAGTTTTCCTCCAGTCGCGATTAATATTCCATTCTCCCAAGCTGTATAGATTGGATAGAGATTCCCGCTCAATTCTCCTAATTCAGCGTTGTCGTAATATACTTTTCGATTGCAGATTATCAACATTCGATTATTGATTCGATCATACATGCAACCACTGATTCCGTCGCGTTTTATGACATCCTTAGTTCCTGCTACACTTCGCAATTTCCCCGTTGACTGATCAACTTCCATATTCTTAACGTCGAATAATTGATTTGCGCCGATCCCCTCAACTGTCGCGATTGTATTTAAGCCGCCGCTGAAATCGCTCAACGTTATCGATTGCTGTTGATGTTTCGCTCCTAATCTCATTCTTTCACCTCCTCAACTAAAAAAGCACTCCACTTTCAAACGTGAAGTGCTCATGTATGTTTCTTGATTGACTTCGAAAATTCATGATTTGGATCGTACCACATGACTCTAAATTCTGCGCCAATTCTAACGCCGATGATTCGTACAAGATTGTTTAATGCAAACGAGAATATTGCATCTCGGTTTTCTGGTTTAATCTTTCGTTCAATACATTTCATCGCGTCACGCGTTAATATCTTTTCATCATAGTCTAAACGGTGATGTTTCGATTTCCCTGCGTCATGTGTTTGAGTTTTTATTGTTCCCCATGTCATCCGCGAATATTCGATCATCTTCGTCCAGAATAGATTGTGTTGAAAATCCTTGCGTGATGTGTCGAATGCAAATTTTCCCTCGCGATCGATATACTGAAAAATCCAAATTGGACACTGATCATCTGTTGACTCTGTGGGCTTTGTATGTACTGATTTCCGCTTGCCCATCATAATCTCCTAGAATAATATTTTTTCATGCTTTCAAGCGTGATTTCGCGTGTGCATTTTGCATCCTCAGGCAAATCTCCACGAGCATCGCGCCATGGATCTTCGGCGTGTGTCATTTCTTTCAATTCATATGGATCTTTGTCTCCATAATCTTTCAACACAACGTCAACCGATTCACTTTCATCGTCATTCAGTTTTTGGGGATTTCCGCGAAATATATCACCAGTTGTAACGGAAAATTTTCCAACATGTGCACGGTATAGAGGGGGACATACTGGACCGTTCATCCACGCCTCGAATTTTTCTTTGATTAAACGCTCGCCAGTCCACGTAAAATGCCAAGCCTGCGCATAATAGCACAATTTTTGCAATTTCCATGTTGACATTCTCCCGCGCTCTTCCAGGATGTATTTCGCTACATCAAAGATTGAGACCATCTTTATCCCTCCCTTTTCAAACTCAATCGGTTTGCTCTTTGTTGCGATTTTACGTTTTCGTGTTTATCTCGTCAACATTTTCACCAGTATCCCGACACTCTGCAACTCGCTGGCGGTGGATATAATGTTTCTGATATCCCTTGCGCGATATTTGAAAATAACTGCATTTCTTGACTTACATCATATTCGTTATCGATCGGGAGTCTTATCACTGCATATTCGATCAAAAAATCGTCGAAGTCTGTCAATAATGGAGATCGATCTTCCATGCTCAATTCTTCCAGATCTTCGATTAATCGAACTGTATAACCTGTCTCTTTCTTCGGTATCGGCACTAATCTCAATCGATTCGCACCGAGTTTATACCATGCTCGCGGAATTCCTTCTTCATATCGATTCTGAATGTGATGCAGATTAGTTTGCATTATCGCGCGCTCTTTATACTCCCGACTTTCTTGCTGGGAGTATATTTTTTTCGTGTTTCCATAAACCTTTTCCCAATCGTGATAGATTTTTCCATTCGTTTTCCATCGCTTGACACTTCGCAATTCCGTTCCAACTGATACTTCAACGATTTGCAACGGTGCGCGTTCAAACATTATTTCACTGTCGCCTGATTCTAGGATTCCCTTGCGTTCTGTCATTAATACTTCCGGCTCTTGCTCCATTATCACGCGTCGTATGAATCTCATTCCTAGATTTATCGCGTCTATGATTTGATCGTCCTCATACGTTATGCAGTCTTCATCGTGTATTGCTACTCTGATTCGACGTGCTATTTCGCTGATTCTCAACATTCCTCCTCACCTCCCAAGTCACAAAGTAGATTCGATTCCCTTGACTTGTTCTCTCTTCCGCCGGCGTCAACCAGCATTTCAATCCCGTTTGTTTGTTTCTTCCAAAATACTTTTTCTCACCATTCCGCTCGTCAATATCCTCGATTTCATATCCAAAGAGCCGCATGTATGCCTCTGGATTCCGTCGCGTCAATAGCGTTCCAATGATATCTATTCCTAAGATTTGCGCTATCACTTCTGCCACTGACTTCCAATATTTGCCGTCGCCTGATACCTGCTCAACTACTACGATCTTTTCGGTGATTGATAATTGACACAAGCCGCGATCTGGTATGTATAGCTCTTTGAATCCCTGTCTAGTTTTGAATTCATCGCCCGTTTTCTCCCGATAAAATTCTTTCCATTCATTGATTGAAAAACACTGCCATCTCTTCAATTCGACCATCTCCCGCGACTTCTGCTTTCAATGTTGCTACATTGCCTCCAGTTGTCGTTTCATATTTGAACTGACTCTCGAGCATTCCAGGTTTGTCTTCGTTTCTATATGTTGCAGTTCGCGTCATTTCGACGAAGTTTTCTGCTCCAGTGTTGTAGAAATAATCACATTTTACTGATACTCCGCTCGGTGCTGTGAATGTTACCAATCCACTCCCGCTCGCAAATGAATAGCTCGATACTGCTTGCTCAACTCCGTTGAAATACAGTTTGAATCCTTCGTTTGTCAATCCCGTCGTGTGTTGCAGTGTTACACTTCGACGATTTCCATTTCCAACTCCGAGACTCTCGCCACTTACAAAATTCCCTTCGGATCTCAATGATACATACGCTTTCACATTCAAGCCTTCTTTATGAACCAGCGTTGCATGAACTTTTTTCGCAACGTTCGCTAAATGCAATGTTCGAGTCGTGAAATTTCCGCCGATGTATGTTGCTACTGCAGTTCCTGAATCAAAAGTCACTGTATTAAGTCGCGAAGTTTCGTAACCTTGATAATAGTCTGGTATCGGTGTTCCACCTGCATTTATAAATGTTCCTGCTTGAAAATCATTATGTATCAAAATATCTCCGCGTATTTTCAATCCCACAACATTAGTTTGTGTTTCTAACGCACTTAATGGATACCATTGCGTCCATTCTCCATTTGATTTCTTGCAAATAACCGATATCTTTACAATTCCTTCTCTACTCACTTCGAAATCTTCTTTTCTTATCGTGCGTGGTGTTGAAAAAGAAAATAGATTTGACACTATAGATGTTCCTCCATACCTATAGCCCTGTTGTGAATCTGTACTAGTTAAAGGTACACGTTCACCTACTATTTCGATCTTCTTGATTGGGAAAACTTCACTGCTACTTGCTCCTTCTTTTCGCCATAACATTATAACTTGAGCATCAGGAAACGCTCCCCAATTTTCAAATTCTGACATAGTTAATCCGTGTTCCCATAACATAACTAACCATGTAAATTCTTGGCTAAAATTATAAACATTATCACTCTCGTATATATTACTAGAGTAATGCCATGTAGAATCAGACGATACTCTGAGATTTTGAATCGACGTACCCAAGCGAAAATGTCCTGATCTATCCTTCAACAGACGTTCCCAAGTGGTTGATAAATTTGCATATCTTTTCCCCAGTAAAATGTTATGAGACAAGACAATGAATCTTAATCCTTCACTGGTTGCCCCATCGCGCAATGTAACTTTGTATTTCCCGTTAGAAATCGTGTTTATATCCAAGTAGTTATTTGGATATCCTCTGGATGCGCCGGATGTATCTTTCCACTCGTATGTACCATCCGATAATTTTGCTTCGTATAACACTTCTGGCGTTGGAATTCTGCTTCTTGGATTTGAACAAACAATTACAGTTCCCATTTTGACATCTCCTTATCCAATATATTCTGTCCAAGTATAACCAGGTAATTGTCCAGAGACTCTAGTGCAATTCATTCGATAATATTTTCCTTGCATTAATGCGTGACCGTCAAATCTATATTCGAGATAGTAGCTATCTCCATTTCCTGCACCCATTATTATCTCGCCGTTTGCGTTCAAACTACCTCCAAACACTTCAAAGTCTGCTCCATTGCTGAAATCTAAAATTGTTTCGGTGACAGACGTTTGCGCGTTCCATTCGTCAATATTTACTTCTTTCATAGGCAACCAGTTTCCCAGTGTTACGTTCGATCGCGTTAGTATTGCTTGACCATCAACATATGAATTCTGAATTGCAGTTGCTAATCTCAATCGATATCTTCCATTTTCATTTGTCATGGATTGTACTTTGATTTTTTCACTCTTAGTTCCATCAGTTATCGTGTAAATTCCACCGACAAAAATGTTATCTATACTATCGATTTCGATTTCCATCATGTTGGCAAAAATATTTGTCACGCTTGTCGTCGTTGTGTCCAGTGTTGATAGATCTCCTTCAAAATCCTCGAACAATGCGTCTGTTATATATGCTCGAGTATTTGTCGCTTTCTTCAATGCTAATGCTACTTCAGCAAGTTGCCATTCCAATTTTTGCAATGCTTGCGTTTGAACGTTCGATATATCAATCGTCGTCAATTGAGAGCCATTATATTCTCCGAGCAAATTCATTCCATCATAGATTCTTAGACTTCTGCCTTCACCGAGTGAATTTCCCTTCGGTTCACAGATGAATTTCCCTTGACTCGCTCGATATACCAATACATCTCCATCTGTTGCATTGCCTGCCGCTGTCAATTTCCCGTTCAATCCACATGCATAGCCCGAGATATTCACATGCAACAATCCATCGCTCGATACGCGCGGGAGTTTATGGATTTCGCCGGTTTCGGTGATATCGATTTCTTGAATATAGTCTTTCGGTTTCGGTATGAATTTCTGAATTCGACTGCAATATACCAATACATCGCCATGCTGAATTCGCCCTTGCAATTCAACTACTGGAATTCCATTGATCGTTGAGTCTGTATTTGTATTTCGCGGTTTGTTTACCCATTTCTGTTTATTCGAATCGTATACCAATACTTGATCATCTTGCAGATTCGCCGTCTCAATTAGATAGCCCAATAGTCTCAATGGACTTCCGCTGATATCTACATTCGCTCGACCTGTTGTTCTATCTAATCTCAAGATTTTCCCTGCACCGCTATAATCTACTTCACTTTTCGCGACGCAATATCTTTCATAGTCAATCATGTCCTCGAAATTCAAGCTCAACAGTTTCTGCCATGCTACTCCGTCATAAAAATATACTATTTTCTTAGCATAATCGAAGTATAGATCGTGAGTCTCGATTCCCTCTGTTGGAAATGTATCATTCGCGTCGCCTGCATACATTTTCCCCATCTTTTCACTCTTGCCGATCGCTCCGATTTTTCCAGCTGTTATTCCAAAATACTCTGTAGTGATATCTCCAAGCTCAATCCATGCTGTATTTTGTCCGTTTCGAATATACAGTTTCCCCGTCGATGAATTGATGTGCAATTGATATCCAATTGGATCTGATACATCTGCACCAATGCTTGCATCCAGTTTCCGAAGTCTGTTTAGCAGTTGATAGACTATCTCGAATTCTGCTTTCACTTTTTGCGCCGCAGTATCGACATCGTCACCACTCGCGCTGTAATCAATTGGATTTCTCACGTTCCATTCCGCCAAAGCCCTCTCCCCCTCTTCGATTCTTGTTCTGCTGTTTCCGAGTTGCCCATCTCACGTTTCCTGGCTTGTAATCATCATCGTTATCGATTCTGTCCAATGTATATCCCTTTTCTCCATAATGCTTTAGATGTTTTATGTAGTTGTAGAATCGCTTGAATCCATCTTCGCCATGCCATTCGCCACAGACATCTATTCCACGAGCTCCGTAGTATGAATAATCCCAGCGATCTTTGTCTTCGCATCGCGCTATCATCATCTTCCATTCAAATCGCGCTTTCTTGATTTCATCGCTCGGCTTTTCCATTCCATCACCTCCGAACAAAATAACGCGACGAGATTTTTCATTAATCCCGCCGCGTCTTTTTTTGTCCCTCTCAATCTCAGTCGTCTACTGAACTCGTCAAAATGTTTACAACTCCATAATCCACTAAGTCTGTTCCGTTGTATGCAAATTGACTCTTTTTAATTCCAAACATTCGACTAATCGCAAATCCCGCTTTGTTATTGTAATCGAATGTTTTTTCTTCCCAGCGTGGTGCCTCGCCTTCTGCAAATACACATGCCTGCGCTCCGAGCAATAATGCATGTCCTACTTTCGTTCGACTATTGCCGTTTGTCGCTCCTGTTGCTGTTCTCAATACGCGATTCGTCATGTGAATAATCATGCCCTCCCACATTCCTATCGCGCCGCTGAAAATTGGATTCTTATTGCCTCTCACATTTGCATACTGCTGAGCGTCGATCCAACGCTGATCGTTTGTCAAATCTCTAGCCTGCCATTGGTCGATGACTAGCACGTAGTGCTCGTTGCCGTCTACTCGCACTGGACGAATCATTGTATCTTCGTCGGCTGTTGCCAATCTTTTCGCTTTACCTATCAAATCAACGCTAAATCTATCGCCGTCTGATACTGTTGCCTCTGACGTTGCACTCCCGCCATAGATTACTCGATCCGCTGTCGGGTTTGTCGATAACGCTGTGAAAATTCGAATATCGATTTCATGTGCAAGCCATTCCGCTAATGCATTTCGCGCGTCACTTCTCATATCGATTTGCGTTTTCCGCTCGTCAAATCTTCCTACTAATCTCACTGCATTTCTCAATTGATTAATTGTTACGCTGAATTCTCTGTAGGTTAATGCTGCTTCATTTCCCTCGAGCCAATCGTCACCCAATACTCCGCCATCCCGCAGCGGCATTAGCAATGGAATAAAGATTTGATCGCCTGCTGTTTTTGTCAATTCTTCTTTCACATGAACTATCGATTGAGCGTTAGTTCCCATAAATTTCTCGAAGAAGGATTGATGTTTGCCTGCTTCCCATACCTGTTTCGCCCAAGCTTTGTGTATTAGATTTGGATTTGCCGCTGTTGCACTTGTATCTGCGAATAATTGCAGATTGATTCTAAATTCTCTCATTGTTTTCTCCCCCTCATCCATGCATTGGAATATATGCATTCATCATTTGATCTCTGTATTCTTGCGGAATTGAATCCCATTCCCCGCGATCTAGCATTGCCTCGATCTCGCGTTCCGATAATCTTCGATTCGCACTTCCCGCTACGCCCCCAACTCTGCTTGATCTCGGAAATTGCGTCTGTTGTGGCTGTAGATTCAATGATTGTTTTGCGTTTTCGAAAAAGTTTCTCACAAGCATGTAATCGCTCGGAGATGCCATGTTTCTTTGGATTCGATTATACGCACTCGCCAGCGTGAATTGATCGCTCGCGCTATGACGTCTCATATAATCTCCCAATGCATAGTCGCGCACTTTCACAAAATTCGGATCTCTCATTTCTCGATTTGCATATTCATTGTATGCATTCAACGCCGCTTGATGTTCCATCATGAATCGCTGTTGATTCATACTGATTTGCGCCCGAGTCCGTCGAATTTGATCGTAAATGTCATTTCGCGAAATGTTCATCGCTGTCGCCCATTGCGCGCGCCGAGGATCATCATCGTCCATATATTCAAGCGCGTCGATATCGTCATCGCTCCAGCCTGTCATCTGTTTCGCTTTCAGACGTGTATATTTCTCAATCGTGTCCGAGATTTCCGGAGTGATTTTCTGCTCCGGAATCGGTGGAGTCTGCATTTGCTGCTGCTGCGGTGCTGGTTGATTGATATCTCCATATCGATTTCGATACAGATTCAATTCCCCACGCAATTTTTCAATCTCGCTTTGTTCCGATTCCTGCTCCGGCTCTGATTCAGATTCTGATTCCGATTCTTCTTTATTTTCTTCGATTACTTGTTTAACGATCTCCGGATCAATCCCCTCAAATCCTTCGATTTCTTCTATTTCTTGGCTTTCAAGATTTTTCTCGTCTTCCATGATTTTTACTCCTTCGTTGCCTCAAAGATTTTCACGACGCAATTCACGATGTCTGTCGGATTCGAATATTTCCGCGTGACAATATCATCGCACATCGATAACGCCACTTTTAACATCTTGATTTTCACGTCTTTCGCCAATCCTTGTACTTCGTCTGATTGTTCAATCTTTTCTGTCTTGATTTTTTCGCTTGCCATTTCACATTGCTCCTCCCGTGCTGTTTAATAGAGATTCCATTGCCGCTTGAGTCATTGCCCCGCCTTGATTTTGTTGCGGCTGGCTTATCGGCGGCGGCTGTTGATTTTCCATTCCCTGCATTTGTTGCATTTGCATCATCTGCGCTTGCTGAGCTTGCATTGCGTCTGATTGCGCTATTTGTTCTTGCAGTCCTGGAAACATTTGATTCGTCATTAATTGAATTGCATATTCCGCGATTCGTGGATCTATCAACCCTGCCTTGCTTGCCATCGCAAATTGTATTGGCAATGGTGCGTCTTTGAAACTTATGCTCAAATTCCGATTTTCATTCTTGATTTGCTCGAGTTCCATTTGCGCCTGCATTTGTTGCTGAGCATCTTTGTTCGGCAAATCTGAAAGATCCATTATCACATCGAATACTAGATCGCCGGGGATTCCGAATTAAAAAAAGCCCTCGATTTCTCGAGAGCTTGCTTTTTTCATTCTTTTTCTGTAGAATTTTCCTTGCTTAAGGGAAGGCGCGTTAACTCGTTTGAGTACGCGTCTTTTTTTGTATATAATGGTCGTCGCAATCGATCACCCCGTGATCCTTCTTCGTACCATCGTCGTCGTATTGAGTCTATTGGTAACCCCGATTCAATTGATATATCTTCGAGAGTTTGTCCATGATCGCGAACCGTACATCGTCGATTTACTACTTGTGTTTTTTTTGTTGCCCAACGGACATTCCCCGGCTCATAATTCCCATATACGTCAATTCGATCCAAAGTGTAGTCTTTGTCTCCAAAATGCTCTAACTGACTCACGTGTCGATAGTATCGAACAAATCCATCTTCCCCCAACCAATCTTCGCATACTTCAACATCTGCATAATGTGCATTGTTTCGACAGCGATGTTGCATATCACGCCATCTCATTCTTTCTCTTGCAACAGACTTGATTTCTTCATCAGTCATTTACATATCTCCCTTCGTACAGAAAAAAAGACTCGGCAGATTCACCATCAAGGATTCTACCGAGTCTTTTCAATTTGTGCAATACTCCATCAAAAAAAGACGCTACATAGACTTTCACGACTTGCGCCGTTTTCACGTCTAATATCGCGCCTTGATTTTGCAGTTGATACATTTGCTCTATCGGGATTTGTTTGTCGTCTATCGTTTCTCCATTCGCCAGCGTGATTTTTGTCTCATTCTCTCTCTGTTTATACCAACACTCGACTAATCGAATCTTTTTCAACGCGCTTTGATACCACAAATGCCGATCTCGACTCAATTCCGTCTCGGCTGAATCGTATATCGCGCATTGTTCATCGATTTCGTCTGCATGTTCAGGATAGATTTCTTTCAATTCCGATTTGTCTACCCATTTCGCTCGACAGATATATTTCGCGTCTGAAAAATCGTCGCGATGCGCCTCCGGATCTACATACATTCCAAACGGATCGCAACGCGTCACTTTCGCCTCGCCATCTTCCCCGCTTTCATCCATTTCATATTCGACTGCCAGCCAGCCTAATCCGCTTATCGCGCAATCCATGAATGCATTCGATTCTTCGTTGTCAAATCCACATTGATCTAGAATGTATTTTGTCATTCCCTTTCTCACTTGACAGATTTGACTATCGTCGTTTGTTCGTGGAAGAAATTCAATATCATATCTGTTAAGACGTTGGTAACCACTGAGTATATTGACGAGAGGTTTGATCCTGTTGACTGTTATCGCCGGACGCCCTGATTCTGCAAATCGATCTTGATCTTCTTTGCTCCATTGTTTCCCTCGTACAAAATCATAATCCTCCCGAGCCTCGCGCTGCCAATCTCTCCAAAAATCGATTGATTCCTTGAAATAGCGTCTGAATCGATAGACGCTGTCTGCAGGTTCATCACGCACTAAATTCATGCTCTCACCGCCTTTCATTTCATCGGTTCAATTCCTACCAATCCTACATTCCCTTGAAACTCGTTGATACAAATCATCGCCGCATATGGTTCTGAATTTGGATAGATCAATCGCGCCTCTGCTACAATGTAATAATTCATTCCTTTAACGACTTGACTTCCTACATACATCACTGGTTTATAACTCACGCCAGCTAATCCATTCATCGCGCGATTAAATTTTTCTCCGATTCCTAGCTCGAGATTTGTTCCTTCGATCAAATCGCTATCTTCAATGACTTCGACAATTTTCGCGTCATTGCCCCCAATACTCCCTGCTGGAATGTTGATTACAACGCCGACAATCTTTTTATCATTCTCTTTCGTCAATCGCGTTTGAAGGCAAATCAACAAATGATTCGTTCCATTGACAATTTGAGTTCCTAAATACCAGATCGGATCATAGCTCGCACCGAGCATTCCATTCTCTCCGAACACTTTGCCTACTGCGCTCGCTAGATCCTGCGGAAGTTTTTCCGTGCTTTGATTAATCAATTCATAGCCCCCGAGTTTTCCTCCAAATTCAATTCCTCCAAATTTCATTGCATTTTCCTCCATTTCAATACGTCCATGCGCTCGGTTTTTTATGCTCCTCGCGCCAGCCGTCTATTCTTTGTTGTTCCATCGGTTTACTTGGTGTCCATGGTCTGCTTAAACATGCATAGCAGATTGTATCTGCCGCATGATCTTCGCCCTGCGTGTCATATGTCTCCGGATTGTGCTTGTCATATCCCAACATCGGTAACGTTCTTATCACGTGCAGGCAATTCGCAAAAAAATATATCGCCGGCTTATATTGCCCGTCTTTATCTTTGTTTCCAATCAGTCTCTGTTTCAATGCATTTGCCCCTTCAACTCGACCTTTTGAACTCTTGCCAAATGTTACCAATCCCTTTGACGCTAAAACGCGATTCAATTCCTCGCTAATCGACGGTCCAGTTACACCCGTCCGCGCCCAACATGCAGAATCAAGTACTCCATAACTAACTTGCTCATCGCGATTCTCAACCGCAATGATTCGATTCCCAACTTCAGCCGCCGTTTCACCTGTTCCAACATTCGCCTTGCCCCCAAATCCATAAATCTCGCGATAGCACCACATGTTTCCATCGAAATCTACTGCAAACCATAATATGCAATATGGTTTCGCCATGCCCCAATCCATCGCCCGAAATTTTGTCCATTCGCTCGGGATTTTGAATGGTTTCACTACGTGTATCGATTCGCGAAATTCCTTGAAGAATTGACCATCTGGCTGCCCCCACTCGCCAAGCCCTGCCGTCTTATAGCGTTCCGGATCGACTATCGCCATTTCTTCGAAATATGCTCTGTCTGCATCTGACAGCCATTCATTGCATTTGTACGTCGTCGTTATCGCTAAAGTATTTTCTCGCTTGATATCGAAGAATTTTGCCTTTAGAAAGCTCGTCGAATTCCAAGGATTGAATGTCACGGTCAATTGGACAAAATATCCTGCTGGCAATTTCCCGCGCAATGATTCATCTATTCGATTGAATTCCTCTTCTTCAAGCTCGTAAGCCTCTTCCAACCACGCCCAACATAGATTCCCGTGTGACACCGTGATTGAAGTGATTTTTAACGGGTCATCGCAGCCTCTGAATATGATTCGCTGCCCTGTCGGAAGATATTCCAATTCGAGAGGATTTACTCGACTTTTCCAAAAACTACTCACGCCTAATCGCTCAATCGCCCATCTTAACTGTGCAAAGCATGAATCTTTCAATGTCGCCGCTGTCTTTCTTACTACTAACACGTTTGCTAATGGATATTCCATCATTCGACAGATTAGATTCAATGCTGTTGTCGTCGATTTCTTGCTTGCGCGTGAGCCTTTCACGACGCGATATCTCTTTTTGCAATTCCAGAATTCTCGATAGCCCTTGCCGACTATATCCGGCAGCCATGCTGTTACGTTTTCAGTCTTCAAGTGAATCCCCGCCTGATATCACTACTGGTATCGCTGTCGTCACGTTGATATTTGTCTCGAATGCTCCATGCGCTCGCAATAAGATTTCGATTGCCTTGATTCGCGCGAATGCTTTGATTCCCTCGTCGCGTATGATCGCCGTCAAATGCTCTTGGCATTCTTGTACATCTGCTACGCGCTCTTTATTCATCTCGCCCATTAATTCCTTGATTCGCGCTTGAACTTCCGGCTTTTTTAACAGACGACATGCCGCTGAATTCTTTGCTTTCCGCGTTTTCGATTCAAAGCCTGCCGCCTCATATGCTTCTGCCGCTCGGTGATGTTTCATATATTCCAGACAAAACAATTCCTGCTTTTTATTCAACATGCCGTCTCACCACCTTCAATGCATTCCAAAATAATCCGTGATTCCGCGTGCTATTCCTCGAGCAAAATTGTCTTCGTCTGTGACTAGCAGATAATCGTCGTCATTGTTGTCGAGAAATGCTGTTTCGACTAAAACTGCAGGCATCGATGTTGCTTTTGTCACATATAATCCGCCTTCTTTTGTTCCGCGATTCCATAATCCTTTGACTAACGACAAAATCTCGGAATTGATACATGTCGCAAGAATCCTTCCAGAATTTGAGCCGTACCAATACCATGTTTCAGTTCCGCGAGCGTTGCGAGTTGCCGATGCATTGCAGTGAATAGAGACGAATAGATCTGCGCCCCATTCATTCGCAGATTGGCAGATTTCCCATAATGAATCAGACTGCAACATTTTCACTTCATAATTCACATCTTCAAGATATTTCTTGACGCGTTCTGAAATCGATCTTGCTACATCACATTCTCGCCGACCGCTTTCTGGATTCACACATCCCGGATCTGGTTTTCCCAGCGGTGAATGCCCTGGATTCAAAAAGATTTTCACTGTCATCGCTCCTTCAATATTAGATTTTTCACTTCTGAAAGCTGGTGTTTCACGTCTGAAAAATCTTGCTTCATTTCTTCTTTCTCTTCATGACTTTTCTCTACAAGATTCGTTATTGAGTCTGATAATCGATCTATCGATCGCGAAAATTTGATCAACAGAAAAAAACAAATCGCACCTGGTATTCCGATTGTCGCGATTGATTTCACTACCAATTCTTCCATGACTTCGCCCCCAATCAAAAAGCGGAACTGACTTTTCATCAGTCCCGCTCTCTTTGTTTCCGATTAAGTTTTTGGATTAAGCGAACAATGCATCGATATCGCTATCTGTTGCAAAGGTTGACGCGTCTACTGGTGTGTAGCCCAATGCTGCAACTACTTGCGAACTTCCAATCGAAATTGTTCCATCGGTCACTGCGATATTACTGCCAACTTTCAACACTCCGAGATTGCTTGTTGTGCCTGTCGCTACATCGAATGCGCCGTTATTCGCTGTCACATTCGTTCCGGCTTTCGCGACTCCCAATGTGCTGCCTGTTGCAGTCGCTACGTTGAATGCTCCATCTGAAACCGTGATGTTTGTTCCGCCTTTGGCAACTCCAAGCGCACTGCCTGTCGCCGTCGCAACGCTAATAACTCCGTCTGTTACGCCGATGTTCGTTCCAACTTGAACAATTCCATAGCTGCTAGTTGTCGCTTTATCGGTTTTCTTGACGTATGTCGTATTGATTGGATTTCCATCGCTATCGTTTGTTGCGCGATCTGCTGTTGACGCCGCACTTCCAATTTCGATGTAGGCACTTCCGCTCCAGCGATATGTTTTTGCCGGTGTTGAGCCAATATCCACGTAGATTTTGCCTGTCTCGCCGGTGATCGCTGTTGTGTGTGCCGCCTCTTTGTAGATTGTAATTGTTCCTGCATTATCTACTGCATACCCTTCAATTACATCGTCTACATAGCTCGGAAGTTGATCTGCTTTCACAACTCCGTTTTCAAGCGATGCAAATTTCGCTAGATTCGCTTCGTCTTGAAGTGTTTTGAATCGTGTCAGATTCGATACTGTTACAAATGAATTTGTTGCCATGGCTTTCTGCCCCCTAAAAATTTTTTATCTGAAACGAGATTGCTCTCGATTCATTCAACTGAGTTGATTGATTAAATCTGAATAGCTCAATACTGTTACGCCTGCTATTTTTAAGTAGAAATCTGTCACTATCATTGTGCCATTGTTTCGACTCAACATATCGCCAATCGCTATATACACTGTTTGCGTCGGTTCTGTTGAATCTGGAGCTCCATACCACGCTCGATACATCCCTAGACTTGCTGTTGTGCTTGTATCGATTCCGCATGTTTCGCTTACAAAATCTAAATACTTTGTCGTTGCGTCATAAATCCATTTGTAATCCCGCTCGATTGTTATGTCTTTAGATTGCGCCAACATTAATCCAGATAGCGATGAGTTTGTGATATTGCCATTGGTATAGTTATTGAACTGCTTAAACATCTGAATTTTGCCTGCACTCGTTGCGCCATTCATCCATATATCTGACACCATTACTGCAGGTTGCAATGTGCTACGTTCCGATGTTGGTGATTTCCCTGTTCTCACGAGTGAAAAATATGCTCCGCCATTTGAGTCTGATGTTAGATATCTTGCGTCGCGAAAATAGCATTTGACAAAAATTTCTACATCGTCTTCGCTGCCTAAAATTATTGGATAGCTGTTGTAAATATAATTATTTGGAGATATTTCCAAATGACCGTTGACAACGCTTGCATTTCCATTCCACATTGCGGAATTGCTCGTCTCAACTGCATAGATTGTATTGCCTACTCTCACGCGAATCTTGCTTGCATTCGCATCGCTCGGATCTATTAATCCTGCATATTTCAACGAATTCGATACTCTCAACACTAAATTCTTCGCTCGTGATTTGCTGCTATACAGCGTTATCGTGCTCCATGTTCCGTTTGACTTGTAATACAGCTTGCCATCGCTGGTATTTACATAGATGTTCCCTGTTGTATCATTTGTCGCGATTGCTTTGATATAGCCGCTCCCGCCGCTGAAATTTAAATGACCATGAAATCTTTCTAAATTCGACAGCGTTCTAACCACCTGCTATCCAGATATTCCCGCCAACATCTGACGTCGGTATCGCGTTCACTGTTTCATCGCCAGACCCCCCGCTCAATGTTTCGAGTCTTTCATGCAAATGATCTAGACGCTCTAAATCTATGATTTTTTCATCTGTTGCATTTGCCATTTCATTCACCTTCATCTAACCAAATATTCCCGCCAATATCCTCGCTCGGAATGCTATTCGCTTCACTGCTCGGCATATTTGCTCGAATATTTGCTACGTATCGCTCCAAATTCGATAGCGTTACAATTTTCACGCCTGCCATCACAATCAGCCCCCATTCATATGCTCACTGTGTGTTTCGAAAATGCAGTCAATATCATCGTCTGTTGCTACAGGCAATGATCCATTTCCCGACGATCCACCGCTGGACGATCCACTGCCGCCGCCAGATATTGTCACTGGAATTGAGTCGTTGCCTTCCATAATCGCTAGAACGCAAGGTCCGCCGCCCATGTGTTTCCGAGCATAAAAACTTCTTGTAAACGCTATTTTTTGTCCTGGGAACAGTATTAAGCCGCCATTGTCCTCGCTGTTACTGATTTCGATGAATGCTCGTTCCGATACATTCTGCATTAACCCGCTATTTTTATCGATTTTCTGCCAGCCACGTTCAATCACGTATCTCATTGCTTTCACTCCTCAATCTTTTCATTTCTAATAATTTTACCATCTCTTTTCGCGAGTTATTCCCGAAATAACGATTCCTAAAAAAAAGATCCGAAGATCTTTGCGATCCTCGGATCTTTTTTTTTACCGAAAGGCGGCGTAAAGCCCCTAGATTTATCTATGGGGATATAAGCCGCCTTTCGGTCAATCCCAAATCCATACATCCAAATAATGTACATCTAATCGCTCAGCAGGCAATCGCATCGGTCCTATTCCTAACTGCGCACAATTGATGATAATACTTATCAAATATCTTTTAAAGAACAAATAAGTAAATGTTATTATAATATATTGATAATATTCAAAGAATTTAACGATGAAAAAACAAAAATAATAAAAGAATTTGAAGACGAAGATATCAATATTTGGCTAAAAAATAATGAATTTTTAATTAATTCTGATACTGATAAAATAATAAAAAAATATAATTGTGAATATATAATAATTAATAAGACATTAAAATTAAGAAAAGAAAAATATAAAGTTAAAAATTCAATGAATCCAAATAATCCTCAATTTAATGAGTTTATAAAAAGTGATAAAATACCAGATAAATTTAAAACAATAATAAAAGAAAATTTCCTTAGATCTAATAGATTATATGGAACATTACAAGAAAAAAGCATATTTGGAAAAAATAATGAAATAAATTATATTTCAAATGATTTGAATAATATTAATATAAATGTTGAGAATATTCTTACATCTAATCAGAATAAAGTTATACTTAGAACAGGGAAAAAAAAAGAAACTTCTGAGAATAATTTAGAGAATAAAAATAAAAGTAATAATGATATAAATAATAATACTAATAATAATAAAAATGAACATATTAATGCAGAGACTAAAATAATGTTAAAAGAATTTAAAGATAAAAAAAATGAAGAAAATAATAATTATGGAACAAAGGCAATACTTAATAATATTAATGATATAAATAATTTTAATAATTTAGGAGGAAAGAATGATTATGATTATATATATTCAAAAATAAATAATAATTATAATAATAATCAAAACAATGATAACTTTATTATTAATCAAAATAATCAAATGAATTATTTTAATCCACAATTCCAAAATTATAATAAAGATATAAATAATTATGGAATTATGAATAATAATATGGATATGAATATAAATAATAATGAATATCAATATTCTCCTAACAATGGTCTCTTTTTTCAAATGAATAATAATCAATATAATAACTTTTATAATGGACAAAATAATATTCCTTGTTTTAATAATAATATTAATAATAATAATATTATTAATAATATTAATAATAATAATGTCAATAATAATATTATTAATTATAATAATAATAATGATTTGAATGAAAATTTCATGGATAATTATAATAATATTAATAATA
>ERZ842401.564-NODE-564-length-54211-cov-34.656548_pt1 | contig 54211 bp, 44 predicted proteins | sample MGYA00521270_ERZ842401 | MGnify/ENA primary metagenome ERZ842401 (study PRJEB31892, sample SAMEA3878208) | bioreactor metagenome | biome: Moose rumen | place: Sweden | collected 2011-10 | study: EMG produced TPA metagenomics assembly of the PRJEB12797 data set... | reverse complement strand
CGGCGACAGGTGCATATTCTAGTCCCTTTTTTGCGACTTGCAACACCTTTTTGCAGGTCTTTATCTGTTAGCCCAATTTTTGAGCATTATCACACTTTTTGGCCTTATCCCAGGTCACCTTAGCCTTTCGTCCTCAGAGTCGAGAACGATGGAACCGACCTTATCCAGATCAAAGGAGATGTCATGATCATAGGCAAAAACATCTTCATTCAGCCGTGCCTGGTTTCTGGCTTCCTCATTGACTGCGATGTTTTCCCTCTCCACGGCTTCCCGTCCTGCCGCATTTTCATCAGCGACAACCGTCTCATCAGCAGCAGTTGAGGCCATGGCGACCGCAGAAGATACTGCGGCTGCTGCAGTCTCTTTCATTGTTGGTGCCGGACTTTCTGACTTCTGACCGATGCTGTCCATCTCACCGCGGTTTATCTTCTGCTCAATACGGCGCTTCCGGTTTTCAATTTCGGCATCCTTCTCCTCGGGAGTCTTGTAGAAACCGAAAAGATGCCAGAAAGACCGCCACAGAAAGGTCTTTAAAACACCGATGAAGAACAGAACGGCAGCCAGGACTACAGTTATGATCCCAAAGTACAGCCTCAGATCATCCCGGCTCAGGTTTTCAATAAACTGCCCTATCCCGTGACCTTCCACGTACTTGATGATCTCAGGCTGAAAAAGGATCCTTGAAACAACGGCCAGGTTGCCCAGCAGCGTGAGGATGATGCCGGTCTTGGTGAATTTGGGAATAAAGAGCAAAAGGACACCAAAACCAAACAGGATGGCACCAGCCTCCAGCAAACCGGTTTCAGCAAACTCGGCCGGGGTCACCGCCAGGGAAGATCCCGCCATAAAAAAACTGAGGAACAGCAGTAAGCCCAGTTGCCTGAGAACAAACATCCCCTACACCTCTCACATGAGTCAATTATCTGGACCGTAGTTTAGACTCAAGCGGAACCCTTGGTCTACTGATAACATTAGTCACATAGTCATAATAGCCATTGGACTTCTTGTTCTTGATGTTGTTCATGATCTCATCTGCGGTGAGGAAGCCGTTGTTGTAGGCAACCTCTTCCAGACAAGCGATCTTGACGCCGGTGTTAAGTTCCATTGACTGGACAAAATTACTGGCCTGCAGCAGTGAGTCAAACGTCCCGGTGTCCAGCCAGGCAAAGCCCCGTCCCAGGATCTCCACATTAAGCTGTCCTCTGGCAAGGTACATTTTGTTAAGGTCAGTTATCTCAAGTTCCCCCCTAGGAGATGGTCTCACCACACGGGCATAGTCACACACACTGGAATCATAAAAGTACAGACCGGTCACCGCATAGTCTGATTTTGGATGCTCGGGTTTCTCCTCCAGTGAAAGGACTTTACCGCTCTCATCAAACTCCACCACACCAAACCGGGACGGATCCCGCACCAGATAGCCGAAAACCGTGGCTCCGGTTTCACGGCTGGCAGCACGGTGAAGCATATGAATGAAGTTCATTCCATGGAAAATGTTGTCTCCCAGGGTAAGGCAGCACTTGTCACCCCGGATAAAGTCCTCAGCGATCATGAAGGCATCCACAATACCCTTGGGAACCTCCTGAACCGCATAGGAGATGTTCAGACCAAAACATGAGCCGTCTCCGAGAACCTCCACGAAGTTCCGCTGATCCCGCTCAGTGGTAATGATCTGAATATCCCTGATGTTAGCAAGCATCAGAGTGCAGAGAGGATAGTAAATCATCGGTTTGTCGTAGACCGGAAGCAGGATCTTTGAAATAGCGGATGACGCTGGGTAAAGCCTGGAACCAGCACCGGCAGCAAGGATGATGCCCTTCATAGAAAATTCCTAACAACAAAATCAGTGATAACAAACCTGCGCTCCACGGAGATCATTGCAGTCTAAAGCAGTCAAAAATGGTCAAAACGCTAGCAACTGGACAGTGCAAAAAGAAGAGCACTGCACAGAATTCTTCTCTAGCTGATCCCTGCACTCTACTGAAAGTCAGTTCCGACACAACTTCCTGACATTAATACACTCTTACAGAGTTTTGACTGGACAAACTGACATTCAGAAACGCCCTTCAAGACCTGCGTGAAGCAAAACCATCTGCATGAAAGAGAGCATAACCGCCTATTAATATCAAAGATCTAGGTCAAAATCAAACAAAAACATGCAGTTACCAGCCCGGTTTTCATGACAAATCTCTGTCTTCATTAAAATTTATCATTACCATGTCATTTTGTTACATAATTACCCATATTTTTCAACATACACTGGATTATCACTTGTCAAAAACACCGTTTTGCCAAACTTCACATCTGAACTACACATAGTGCTTTTGGGCTGCAAGGATTTTTCAAAAACTTAAGGATCCTGCACTCAGAATTACCACATTCAGCAATTGCTGCCTGCCAGATCAGTGACCATAATCTGAACAGATTTTGCAAAATTTCAGCACCAAAACCGGGCTTCCCGGCAATTTTTGATAAAAGTCATAAAGTTTACTCAAATTTTTTAAGTGCCCATGGCCCGGTGGTTATAATGAAACAAAACAGTGCTCGTACTGACACAAGCCGGAAGTGCACTTGTAGAAACCGAAAGAAGAATCTAAAACACAGAAAAAGGATGGGAATTTGCTATGGCTGAAAGAATTTTAGTTATAGGAAAAGGTGCGTCACAGCAACTGTCAGCGGACATAATGAGCCATTTTCAACAGGTTAAGATGGTTGTTGGCGGCGGTCAGAACAGCATGCCGCTCGAGATGGTTTCCCAGTTGCTCTTCCTGCAGTCCCAGTGCAACCTGAAAATTGACTTCCTTCAGTTTCAGACCAACACGGACGAAGAGTACAACCGCATTCTCTCTTTCCAGCTTGGCCTCTTCCTTATGGATCCTGAAAACGAGGTTGCCCTGCTTTCCAATGATCCCAGCATTGATCCGGTTGTGGAATATGCCAAGAACCTGGGCTACAGACTGCAGAGAATGGAAAGCACCGGTGCCATCAAGCCTCAGGGTGCTCCTGCTGCCATGAAACCAGCCCCTCAGCCTATGCCTCAGCCTCAGGTAGCCCAGGCTCCTCAGCCCCAGGTTGCGCAGCCTGCTCAACCGGCTGCACCGAAGAGCACCAACAAAAAGCTCATTTCGACCCTCATCGGCGGTTCATCAGGACTTATGGGCGGCTAACAGGCCCACTGTTGACATCAGAATGTCAGAAACGGAACAGGAAATTGTTCCGTTTTTTTTTGCTTATCAGGGCCTAACAATCTTCTGCTAAAATAGTCCGTCATCTGCAGTTACGACCGTAAAACACTCAAATATAAGCAGGAGCAAACTGCTCCCCCACAGTTCACAGATCTGATTTAGAACCGGCAAATGCTTTCACTGAACAACCTCACCGTCGGTTATGACCGTCATCCTGTCATTCACCACCTGAACATGACTGTTGAGCCTGGTCAGATGATTGCCCTCATTGGTCCCAACGGAGGAGGAAAATCCACCCTCCTGAAAACCATCATTGACCAGGTTAAACCCATGGACGGATCCATAACCAACTCCTTCAGGAAGATTGGTTATATATCCCAGCTTTACAGCACTAACCGGGATTTTCCCGTCTCAGTGGGTTTCTTCGTAAGTTCAGCCCTGTTCCGCCAGGTCGGTCTCTTTGGCAGGATCAGCAAGGATGCTGTCAGAAACGCCCTCAAAACCGTCCATCTGGAAGGCTTCCAGAACAAGTATCTGTCAACCCTCTCCGGCGGACAGTTTCAGAGGGTCCAGTTTGCCCGGCTTTACCTGCAGCAACCTGAACTGCTCCTGCTGGACGAACCTTTCAGTGCCGTGGATCAGAAAACCACAGCAGAACTGATTGAACTCCTGAAGGAGTGGAACAGCAGGGGAAAGACCGTCATCGCCGTAATGCATGATCTGAATCTGGTGAAGGATCATTTCCCCTATACAGTGGCCCTGGCCAGGGAAATTGTGGCCAGTGGAAAAACCTCTGACATACTTACAGAAGAAACCATTCTGAAAACCTTCTCCCTGGACATGGCTGTGAATCCCAACGCCGGCGTCTGCCAGCGCAAAGATGAACACGAACACTGTGAACAAGAAAAAACTGAAAACTGACACGCCTAACAATGTTTGAAGTTCTCATTGCCCCCTTTTATGAATATGAATTCATGCTCCAGGCGCTTCTGGCCTGTGCCCTTGTGTCCCTTTCCGCCCCGCTACTGGGGCTGTTCCTCATACTGAAGAAAATTAGCCTAACCGGTGACGCCATTTCCCATGCCATTCTTCCCGGCGTTGCCGTCGGCTACGCCGTTGCCGGGCTTTCCGTCACAGCCATGACTGTGGGCGGATTCATTGCCGGCAGCATCGTCATCGTGCTCTCCGGTCTGGTATCCCGGATCACCAGGAACGGAGAGGACAGTTCCCTGGCCGTTTTCTACATGGTTTCCCTGGCTCTTGGAGTTCTGATCATTTCCCTTAACGGCAGCAACATAGATCTTCTGAGCATTCTTTTTGGCTCCCTTTTGGCCATCAATGAAGAATGCCTGTACCTGCTGTCCGCAATAGCCGCAATCACGGTGGTGACCATGACCGTTATCCGCCGCCCCTTCCTCATGGACTGCGTGGATCCCGACTTTCTCAGGCAGAACGGCATCAACGGCCATATCTATCACATGATCTTCATGATCCTGGTGGTGCTGAATCTGATATCCGGCTTTCAAACCATCGGCACGCTCATGGCTGTGGGGATCCTGATCCTGCCCGCAGCCATCTCAAGACTGTGGTTCAACAGCCTTCTCTTCTGCTGCATCCTAAGCCCTCTGGTTGCCTCCTTTGCCTGCTACTCCGGCATAATACTTTCCTTTCATTTCAACTATCCGACATCCCCGGTGATCATCATTACCCTTGGCCTGGTCTATATGATCTCGGTTCTGTGCGGAACCAACGGAGGTCTGCTATGGAAAATCTACCATCTAAAACATTTGGATTCCTGAAAAAACTGTCCCTTCTTCTGCTGCTCCTTCCCGGTGCAGCCCAAGCGGAAAACATCAAAATAGTCACCGCCAACACCATCCTTGCGGACATGACAAAAGAGATAACCGGTGACCGTGCTGAAGTTCAGAGTCTGATCGGACCTGGGGAGGAACTGCATGCTTTCAGCCCCAAGCCCTCCGATCTGAAGACTATCAGCAAAAGCGATCTGTTTATCGCCAATGGCCTTAATCTTGAAGGATGGCTTACCCGTCTGAACACAGACAAAATTCACTGGGTGGAAGCTTCCAAGGGGATCAAGCTGATCCGCAAAAACGGCGCCTCAGATCCCCATGGCTGGAATAGTCCCTACAATGCGCCCGTTTACATCGACAACATAACCTATGCTGTCTGCGGTGAAATGCCGGCGAACTGCAACACCTTCAAGGACAACGCCAAAAGTTACAAGCAGAGGATCGCCCTCATTGCTGAAAAGTACCAGGGCAAATTTAAAAGCCTATCCCCTGCCGCCAGACGCGCCATCACCGCCCATGATGCCTTCGGCTATCTGGCCCGGGACTTTGACCTTGAATTTCATCCCATTAAGGGAATGAACGATGAGGAGGAAATATCGGCCAAGATCCTTGCCGGCATGATAGATCAGATCCGGAGATCCGCAATCAGGGTGGTTTTCGTGGAGAACATTGCCAATACCGCCTATGCACGGAAGCTGGTGTCAGAAACAGATGCCTTTATCGGCGGTGAACTGTATGCAGAGTCAGTCTCATCTGAGGATTTTGCCAACAGTTATGAGAAGGTGCTGGAATACAATCTGAAAACCATTTATGAAGCCATGGAGAAGGCCCAGGGCAGTTCTGACAGTGCGGGGACTGAGAAGGAAGGTCAGGAATAGTCAGAGAAGGCCAGCAGTTCTCCAGTAGCAAGCCGGAGAAACAGCAAAACCATAGTCTTTCGGACAGAAGACAAGAGGCAGTTGGATACTGCCTTTTTCTTTTTCAGGGGGCAGGACTGACAGTCGGTCCTGCTAATCATCGTCCAGGGTGAATTTAAGGCGTCCCAGAACTTTCTGGTAAAACTCACCTGTGAAGCCCTGCTCTGCGGCTTCGGCAATAAGTTCAAGGGCCCTGCCAGAGTTGTCGCCTGATGAACTGACGACCACTCTGTCACCGCATTCGATATTCATGGTGACGATCTGCATAAAATCCTTGGCATTGACCGGGGAACTTACGCTGTCATTCTCCCTGCGGATCCAGACCGGGCATTTGAACATCCGGGCTATTTTGCTCAGCACCGCGGCAGGTCGGGCATGAAGTCCGTGCTCGTTGATAATGCTGATCACGATCTGATGCCATTCATCATCGGGCGAGGCTACTTCCCTGAGCTTTATAAGTCTGTTCCTGTCGGAAGGTGTGATCTTGAAGGGGAGGTCAGACAAATACTTCTGCAGGGTTTCACGTGAAACACCAATCATGGACTTCCGATCATAACTGGCAGCCACCGACAGAGTGTTCAGCAGTGAAAGATAAAGTCCGTCCCTGCCCGCCACCACCAGCAGCACAACGCCCTTCCTGCCCTCATGTTCAAACACCACCGGTGCCAGCACAGTACAGTCAGCATTGAAATTGAACCGGACCTCGCACATGACAGAGTCAGACAGAAGCACCGGTGAAATGATCATATCCGAATCCTGGATGATTTCAGGAAATGCGTTCTGAAGTACTTCAGCAGCATTCCCCACCTCAATATTCGCTGCAACCACCGGAACTTTGGGCTGCATGATACTGATGTATTTGCCCACCCTGGATTCACCCATCACCCAGGAGCAGATTTCCTCCACTGTTCTTTCGGTGTCAAAGAAGACCCCGTCTCCCATGTTAAAGACGACTTTGGCAATCCGCTCAAAATTTCTCTCATGGGTGGGACTCTTGGAAACAAAGCAGATGGCCACATTCACCGTGCTGCCATCTTCCTGCCCGAAGCCCCTGACAAAGTAATAGATCTTGAAGTCATTCCGCGAGGCCAGATGGCAGAACGAATAGTCAAGCATCATAACAGCCACGCCGCCGCCCAGGTTATAGGTGCTGATGACATCACAGGGATCCCCGTCAGGACATGCTCCCATAAGTCCGGACTTTGCCAGATCCTCCAGCACCGCAGCAATGGTTTCCCGGCGTTCCATTTTCTGCTGGAACTTGCATACCTTGGTGCCATCAAGTTTAAACATAAACTTCCTCCGGACTCTGGGGCTTGTCTGATCCTGCTGCTCCCTGCCGCTGGCAGGTTCCTGCGGCCGCATGTATGCGGTTTCTCTTCTTTGCCAGGGTGGATCCCGGCTGATGGACCGGAGTCTGACCGCTCATTCTTCAGGAAAGCCTGAAAATGTCTCTGACTTACCTCCGTCCTGGAGCAGTCAGTAGTCAGTCTGCGAAAAGGATCCGCGCCATCATGCCAGGATCTTGGATCCTGGCATTATTCCACAGTGACGCTCTTGGCAAGATTGCGGGGCTGATCCACATCTGTGCCCTTCAGGACCGCCACATGGTAGGCCAGCAACTGCAAGGGAACAGTGTAAAGCACCGGGGCCGCTACCTCATCGGAGGTGGGCATGGATATCACATGGCAGTTTTTGGCATCCACCAAAGATTTCTCAAAACCGGCGTTCTTGTCGGCAAAAACATAGATTTCACCGTTTCTGGCCCGGACGGATTCAATATTGGACTTGAGCTTCTCCAGCAGATCATTGGTGGGGGCGACAATGATGACCGGCATGTTCTCATCAATCAGGGCGATGGGACCATGCTTGAGTTCTCCTGCCGCATAGGCCTCGGCATGGATATAACTGATCTCCTTGAGTTTCAGGGCGCCTTCCATAGCGATGGGCCACTCATCACCCCTGCCGAGAAACAGACAGCTGGTCTTCTTGCGGAAGCGGCCGGCGAGTTCTTCCAACTCACTGTCCATCTGGAGAATAGAGCCAATCTTGTCCGGCAGGGAGAACAGGGCAGCCAGCAGTTTCTTCTCCTTTTCCCCGTCAATGGATCCCTTACACACACCAATAGATCCGACCAGAAGAAGCAATGCTGCCAGCTGGGTGAGGAAAGCCTTGGTGGAGGCCACACCGATTTCTGCGCCGGCCCGTGTCATAAAGCACAGATCGGATTCCCGGACCAGGGAGGATCCCGGCACATTGCAGATGGCCAGAGTGGCAGAATAGCCCAGTTTCTTGGAAAGCCTGAGAGCCTCCAGGGTGTCTGCGGTTTCACCTGACTGGGACAGTGTCACCAGAAGGCTTCCAGGAACCGTCACCGATTTGCGGTAACGGTATTCTGAGGCGATCTCAACACTGCAGGAAACCCCGGCATACTCCTCAAGCCAGTACCGGGCCACCAGACCCGCATGGTAAGAGGTGCCGCAGGCGACTATCTGAACATGATTGATCTGGGAGAACAGTTCCCGGGCCCTGACTCCAAAGGACTCCGGAACAAAATGCTCTCGGGTAGCCCGGGATTCAATGGTTTTCCGGACGGCGTCAGGCTGTTCGTAAATTTCCTTAAGCATGAAATGGGTGAAGCCGTTCTTGTCGGCTGCGTCATTCTCCACATTGGAAACTGCGGACTTGCGCTCCACCCGGTTTCCGGCGGCATCGTAAATCTCCACACTGCGGCGGGTGATCCTGGCCACATCACCCTCTTCCAGGAAGATAAACCGGTGAGTAACCGGAAGCAGTGCCAGCTGATCGGATGCCAGGAAATTCTCCCCTATGCCCAGACCGATAACCAGTGGGGATCCGCAGCGGGCAGCCACCATGACCCCGGGCTCGCTACTGTCAATGACCGCAGTTCCGTATGCGCCCCTGAGTTCGCCGACAGTCTTCTGGACGGCTGTCAGCAGATCGCACCCCTGGCTCCTGAACCGGTGGATCATGTGGGCCATGACCTCAGTGTCGGTATCCGACTCAAACTGATATCCCTGCCCCACCAGCTGCTCCTTGAGGACGGAATAGTTCTCAATAATGCCGTTATGCACCAGGGCAACAGTGCCAGACACATGGGGATGGGCATTCTTCTCAGAGGGCTTGCCGTGGGTGGCCCATCTGGTGTGGGCAATGCCCAGAGAGCCGGGAAGAGGGTTTGCCTTGACCTTTTCCTCCAGTTCGGCAACCTTGCCCAGACTTCTGATCCTAGCAAGCTTACCGTCGCAGATCACCGCCATGCCGGCCGAGTCATAGCCTCTGTACTCCAGACGCTTCAGACCTTCCAGCAGAATTTCAGCCACATCTCTTTGGGCTACGGCACCAACTATTCCGCACATTGCAAACACCTCATCTATCAGACGCTTTCTTCGGCCTGTTCCAACCCTTGATATGTCTCTGGGGAACCCTGGTTATGACCAGTTCATTCTCACCGACCTTCTTGGTTATGGTGGATCCCGCCCCCAGGGTGGATCCATTGCCGATTTCCACCGGTGCCACCAGCTGGGTGTCAGATCCGATGAACACATCATTGCCGATAACCGTGCGGTGCTTGTTAGCCCCGTCATAATTGCAGGTGATGGTGCCGGCACCAAAATTCACATTGGCTCCGACTTCGCTGTCACCAATGTAGGTGAGATGACCGGCCTTGGTTCCCTCCCCCAGGGATGACTTCTTAGCCTCCACAAAGTTGCCCACATGAACCCTGTCAGCAAGGCTACAGCCGGGACGGAGATGGCAGAAGGGCCCAAGGGTGTTTTCCCGGCCCATGGTTGACGACTCCAGGACGCTGTAGGGGCTGATAACCGATCCCGCAGCTATCTCGCAGTTGCTGATGACACAGCCGGCGCCGATCCGCACGTTGTCACCCAGCTTCACATTGCCCTCAAATACCACATTGATGTCGATGACCACATCCTTTCCGCAGGTGAGGCTTCCACGCAGATCGAATCTCCGGGGATCAATGATGGTGACACCCTGGGCCATGAGAGCCTCTGCCTGGCGCTCCTGGACAATCCGCTCCAGTAAGGCCTGCTGGGCATGATCGTTGATCCCGAGTTTTTCCCGTTCATCGGAGACCTCACAGGTGGCAACATGGATCCCATTGTTCAGGGCAATGGCAAAGAGATCCACCAGATAGTATTCCTTCTGGGCATTGTCATTGCCAACTGCCCCCAGATGATCCCGGAACAGTGACACAGGACCACAGCAGACTCCGGTGTTGATCTCCCGGATCTTCTTCTCCTCCTCGGTGGCATCCTTCTCCTCCACAATGCGGAGGAAGGAGCCTCTGTCATCCCGCACAATCCGGCCAAGACCCGCAGGACGGTCGGTCACCGCGGTGAGCACTGCCAGACTGTCACTGCCGGCGGCAGCAATCAGACGCCGGAGGGAATCCTCGGAGATGAGTGGTGTGTCGCCATAAAGCACCAGCACGGTAGCTGAGGGATCCAGCACCGGCAAGGCCTGCATCACAGCATGGCCGGTTCCCAGCTGCTCCTCCTGCCTGACAAAGACAATGTCATCTGCCCGCAGGGCACTTCTTATCTGCTCCTCCCCGAAACCGCACACCACGGCAATCCTGGCGGGCTCCAGTTTTCTTGCCGTGTCCAGAACATGACTGATCATCGGCCGTCCGGCAAGCTGGTGCAACACCTTGGGCTTGTCAGACTTCATTCTGGTTCCCTTGCCTGCGGCAAGAATGACAATTTCAAGAGACATATTCGTACCAAAAGACTGAAAGAGGAGAAATATCTGATTTTCCGCACAGCGGAAAGGCCTGCAGATCCCAGGATCATAACGCTTCCATTATAGCAAAACGGCAGTTGCCAACAGTGCCGCCACTCAGAATTTGCAACCGGCAACAAGGATCTCACACCGTAAATTCCGGCTCTGGAAACAGAATGCCCCTGTCCGGAAAATGTTCACCCGGAAAAACATGAAATATCATATAAAACCTATAGAAATAGTATATAATCACATCAGTTCTGACAAAGACATTACAAGGGATAAAAACAGTGAAAATAACAACCAAGGGAAGATATGCCCTGCGCATATTTGTCGATCTTGCAGAGCACAACGACGGCGGATTCGTGGCCCTGAAGGACATTGCCAACCGCCAGGGGATCTCCAAGAAGTACCTGGAGCAGATCATATCCTCCCTGAACCGGCCCAACATCCTGCAGGTGAACCGGGGAACCCAGGGGGGCTACAAACTCAGCCGGGAGCCCTCCTCCTACACAGTGGCCGAGATCCTGGAACTGACGGACGGCTCCTTCACCACTCCAGCGAACAACGACAGTGACGACAAGAAGGATGGACAGGAGGACTACACCGCCTTTATCTGGGAAGAGCTACGGGAGACGGTGACCAAATTCCTGGAAAGCATCACCATCCAGGACATTGTTGACCGGAAAAACAGCCTGGTGGGCAACGACTACGTGATCTGACGGCGTGTCACTGCCGGATCCGGCAGGGATCCGGAGACTTCTGCAGGGGATCCTGCTCCAGGCAGGCAGGATCCGGCAGGCAGGAAAGGAGAGATGAAAGGTGATGGAAGTCCGGACACCCCGGGATGGGGGCCGGCTTCATGATCAGTCCGTGAAAAGACTGGTTGAGAGATACCTGTCACCGCAGTCCGGCAGAAGAGCCACAATGGTCTTGCCCAGGTTCTCCGTCCTGGCTGCCAGCACCTTAGCAGCATGCAGCGCGGCACCGGAGGAGATCCCCACGAAGATCCCCTCAGTGCGCACAAACTGTCTTGTGGCCTCCGCGGCATCCTCATTGCCCACCGCAATGAACTCATCACACACCTGGGTGTTCAGGGTTTTGGGCACAAAACCAGCTCCCAGCCCTTGAATCTTGTGGGGTCCGGCAAAGCCCTTGGTCAGCACCGGGGAAGAGGCCGGCTCAACGCCGATGACCCGGATATCCCGGTTTTTGGACTTGAGGTATTCCCCGGCTCCCGACAATGTTCCCCCAGTGCCGATCCCGGCAATGAAGAAGTCAATCTTGCCGTCGGTCTGCTCCCAGATCTCCGGACCGGTGGTGTCAAAATGCGCCCTGGGGTTGGAACTGTTCTCAAACTGTCCCGGGACAAAGCTGCCCGGAAGGCTTCGGGCCAGTTCCTCTGCCCTTTCAATGGCCCCCTTCATGCCTTTGGCTGCCGGGGTAAGCTCAATCTCAGCACCGTAGGCCCGGATGAAATTCCGTCTTTCAATGCTCATGTTGTCCGGCATGGTGATGATAATGCGGTAGCCCCTGACGGCCGCAATCATAGCCAGGCTCACGCCGGCGTTGCCGGAGGTGGGCTCAATGATCACCGAGTTCCGGTTGAGAAGGCCCTTGCGCTCAGCATCATCCAGCATGGCGACGGCTATCCGATCCTTGCTGCTACCGCTGGGATTGAAGGATTCCGCCTTGACCAGCAGATCGGCCAGGATCCCGGCCCTTCTGGCAAAACTGGATGCGCGGATCATGGGCGTTCTGCCAACCAGCTGGGATACGGAATCATAGATTTCTGCCATAACTACCTCTGACAACTGCCCGTTTACGGGCTGAAAACACTCCTGAGCAAGGCTCATGTGCCCCGGTCCCGGGGAACTGCGGACGGGCTACTGTGACTGAAAAACAACGCAATGCGGCGGCTGTCTGCCCGGCACCGCTCCGATCAGCTCTGCTCTGCTCTGCCCTGCCCTTACCTTACCTACCATGTCTGCATTGCCCGTCTCTGCCCTGCCCTGGATCCGGTCTTAATTCACCAGTCCGTTCCAGTCCAGTCACACACACTCAAAGCTTATCAGGGACGGCACTGGCGACATGTTCCCGGTGCCCTGGAACTGCCCTGGGAAAACCTTGGGTCACAGGCAAAAAAAGGGAGATCTTCCGATCCCCCGCTGATATTCTTTTCCTGAGCCCCATTCGATCTCAGCGCCGGCCGCCCCTGGTGATCTCAACCACCCTGAGCTGGGCCATGGCCTTGGACAGCTCAATAATGGCCGATGCATAGTCCACATCATCGGATTTGGACTCAATCTTCTCCCGGGCCGCCTTGACCGCTGCCTCCGCCTTGGCGGCATCAATCTCATCAGCGCGGATGGCCGTGTCGGACAACACAGTGACCCGGGTGGGCTGAACCTCCAGGATCCCGCCGGAAAGATAGAGAACCTCTTCCTTGCCGTCAATGGTGGTGAAGGAGATCCGTCCCGGCTTGATCATGGTAAGCAGCGGCGTGTGTCCGTGCCGGATGCCCAGCTGACCCTCCACACCGGTGATCTGCATGGTCCGCACATCTCCGGAGAAGAGTTTCTTTTCCGCACTGACAATGTCCAGTTTGAACTGCATCAGCTCCTCAGCCATGGATCCTCCCGTCACTTACTTGTCAAGATTGCCGGCCTTCTCAACAGCTTCCTCAATGGTTCCCACCATGTAGAAAGCCTGCTCCGGCAGATCATCATACTGGCCGTCGATGATCCCGCGGAAGCCCCTGATGGTGTCCTTCAGGGAAACATACTTGCCGGGCTTGCCGGTGAACACCTCAGCCACATTGAAGGGCTGGGACAGGAAGCGCTCGATCTTGCGGGCCCGGGCCACCGTGAGTTTGTCATTCTCAGACAGTTCATCCATGCCCAGGATCGCAATAATGTCCTTCAGTTCCTTGTAGCGCTGCAGTACTGACTGCACGTCGCGGGCGGTCTCATAATGCTCCTGGCCCACAATCTGGGGATCCAGCTGGCGGGAGGTGGAGTCCAGGGGATCCACAGCCGGATAGATGCCCAGGGAAGCAATCTGGCGCGAAAGCACAATAGTGGCGTCAAGGTGGGCAAAGGTGGTGGCCGGGCTGGGATCGGTCAGGTCATCGGCGGGAACATACACCGCCTGCACTGAAGTGATGGATCCCTTCCTGGTGGAGGCAATACGCTCCTGGAGGGCGCCCATTTCCTCAGCCAGGGTAGGCTGATAGCCCACAGCTGACGGCATACGGCCCAGCAGAGCCGACACCTCGGTGCCTGCCAGGGTGTAACGGTAAATATTGTCAATGAACAGGAGGACGTCCTTGCCTTCGTCACGGAACTTTTCCGCAATGGTAAGACCGGTGAGGGCCACGCGGAGACGGTTTCCAGGAGGCTCGTTCATCTGACCGTAAACCATGGACACCTTGTCCAGAACCTTGGACTCCTTCATCTCGTAGTAGAAGTCATTGCCCTCACGGGTGCGCTCACCCACGCCGGTGAACACCGAAAGACCGGAATGGGCCTTGGCGATGTTGTTGATGAGCTCCATCATGTTCACGGTCTTGCCCACGCCGGCGCCGCCGAACAGGCCGACCTTGCCGCCCTTGGCAAAGGGGCAGATGAGGTCAATAACCTTGATGCCAGTTTCCAACAGCTCTGTGGTGTTGGACTGCTCCTCATAGGAAGGGGCAGCCCGGTGGATCTCCCAGCGCTCTTTCTCACCGATGGGACCCTGCTCGTCAACGGGGGTGCCCAGCACATTCATGATGCGGCCCAGGGTCTCCTGACCCACGGGGATCTTGATGCCGGCCTCAGTGTCGGCCACCTCGTCACCCCGGCGCAGACCATCGGAGGCACCCATGGTGATGCACCGCACCACTCCGCCGCCGATCTGCTGCTGCACCTCCAGCACCAGGCCCTCCATGGGACCTTCGGTGATCACCTTGAGGGCGTTGTACACCTTGGGGACTTCCTTCTCCTGGAACTGGACATCCACAACGGCGCCAATAATCTGGACTATCACACCTTTTTTCATAATTAAATCCTTATCAAACGGCTGCGGCGCCGGAAACTATCTCAGTCAGTTCCTGGGTGATGCCTGCCTGACGGGCTTTGTTGTAAACAAGCTGCAGATCGCTGACCAGAGCCTCTGCATTGTCGGTGGCTGACTTCATGGCCATCATTCTGGCGGCCTGCTCGCTGGCCAGATTCTCAACCACGGCCTGGTAGACCTGGGACTCCACATACCTTTTGAGAATGGTGTCAAACAGGATCTTGGGATCGGGCTCGTAAATATAGTCCCAACTGCCCTTTTCCGTGGTCTCATCCCGCTTGGGAAGGGGAAGCATCTGCCTGATCTTGACCTTCTGGCTCATGGTGTTGACAAATTCATTGTAGACAATGAACAGTTTGTCAATCTCCGCCCTGTCATAGGCCTCCAGCATGACCCGCACCGTGCCAATGAGTTTCTCAATGGAGGGATTGTCCCCCATGCCGGAAACATGGGCCACCACATCACAGCCGAGACTGGCAAAGAAGCTGCAGGCCTTGGCACCCACCAGGGCCAGGGACACCTTGACACCGCTGTCGCTGAAAGCCTTCATCTCGGTGAGAACACTCTTGAAGAGGTTGATGTTCAGACCGCCGCACAGTCCCCGATCGGTGGAGATGATCAGGTAGCCCACAGAGCGGACCTCCCTCTCCTTAAGATAGGGATGATCGTAGTTGGTGCCACTGGCCGCAATGTTGTGGATCACCCGCCGCATCATGTGGGCATAGGGATATGCCGCAGCCTTGCGATCCTGAGTCTTCTTCATTTTGGAGGCGGCAACCATCTGCATGGCGCTGGTGATCTTCTGCGTGCTTTTGACACTGGAGATCTTGGTTCGGATTTCCTTTGCGCTAGCCATCCTTGTCTCCGGGATCAGTTGGTCTTGGAAAAGTCATCCAGAAGCGCGGTGAGTTTGCTCTCAACCTCAGGTGAGTACTGGCCGCGCTCACTGAGCTCCTTCATGAAGTCTCCATAGCTGGAATCGGCAAAGGAAAGGAGCCTCTTTTCAAAGTCACCAACATTCGCCACTTCCACTTCATCCAGGTACCCGTGATCAACCGCATACAGGATCAGAGCCTGCTGGGCAACGGTCAGGGGTGAGTACTGCTTCTGCTTCATGAGCTCAGTGACTTTCTGGCCGTGGCTGAGCTGGGCCTTGGTGGCACTGTCCAGATCCGAGGAGAACTGGGAGAAGGCAGCCAATTCCCGGTACTGGGCCAGGGCCGTTCTAATGCCGCCTGACAGTTTCTTCATGATCTTGGTCTGAGCCGCACCGCCCACACGGGACACGGAAATGCCAGGATCCACAGCCGGCCTAAGTCCGGCATTGAAGGACTGGGTGGTCAGGAAGATCTGGCCGTCGGTGATGGAAATGACGTTGGTGGGAATGAATGCCGAAACGTCGCCTGCCTGGGTTTCTATGATGGGAAGAGCCGTCAGGGAACCTGTCTTGCCCTTCACCTTGCCGCCGGTGACCCTCTCAACATATGCCTCGTTGACCCGGGCTGCACGCTCCAGAAGTCTGGAGTGGAGGTAGAAGACGTCACCAGGATAAGCCTCACGTCCAGGCGGACGGCGCAACAGCAGTGAAATCTGGCGGTAGGCAACGGCATGCTTGGACAGATCGTCATAGACAATCAAAGCATCCTCGCCGTTGTCCCGGAAGAACTCGCCCATGGCGCACCCGGCATAGGGGGCAAGGTACTGGAGGGAGGCAGACTCGGAGGCGGAGGCCACCACCACAATGGTGTTGGACAGAGCTCCGTGCTCCTCAAGCTTGAGCACCACATTGGCAATGGTTGAGGCCTTCTGGCCGATGGCCACATAAACGCACTTAACGCCGGCGTTCTTCTGGTTGATGATGGTGTCAATGGCCAGAGCCGTCTTGCCCACCTGGCGGTCACCGATGATGAGCTCACGCTGGCCGCGGCCGATGGGGATCATGGAGTCAACGGACTTGTATCCGGTCTGGATGGGCTGGGAGACTGACTGGCGGTCAATAACGCCGGGGGCAATAACCTCAATGGGGGCAAACTTTTCCGCCTCTACGGCGCCCTTGCCGTCAATGGGCTGGCCCAGGGTGTTCACCACCCGGCCCAGAAGTCCGCGGCCCACGGGAACCTGGAGGATCTTGCCGGTGCAGCTTGCCTGCATGCCCTCGGAGATCTCGTCACTGGGACCCAGGACAATGGCGCCCACGTAGTCCCGCTCCAGATTGAGAGCCAGGCCGTAGAGTTCGCCGGGGAGCTGGATCATCTCACCGGACATGACATCTGTCAGACCGCTGATCCGGAGAATGCCGTCGGAAACTGACACAATGGTGCCCACATTTTTGGATTTGGCCTCCGTGCTGAACTGCTCAATCCTCTCCTTTATGAGACTGGCAATTTCAGTGGAGTTCAGCGACTTCTTTTCTTGCATCTTTGTTCCTTCTCTTAGGATTTCAGTGCCAGGGCAAGCTCGTCAATGCGGCTTCTGACACTGGCATCTATGATCTCATCCGGGGTCTTGATGACCACTCCTCCCAGGATGCTTTCGTCCACGGTGTTCACGGCGCTCACGGTGCGGCTGTACTTGTCTTTGAGGAAAGCCGTGATCCTGGCCATCTCTGCATCCGGAAGAGGCTCAGCCGAAACCACCTCAGCATGGAGGATCCGCTCATCCTCATCCTTGAGGCGCCTGAATTCCGCCAGAATGTCCGGAAGGGCCTTCAGACGGTGGTTTTCCACCAGCTGACGGAGGAAGTTCTGACCATAGCCGTCCACATAGCCCTCGGAAAGCCGGAGCAGCAGGGATGTGACCGAGGCATTGCCCGCAGAGGAGTCAATGAATGAAGCCACTTCCTCGTTGCTGACGGCCTGGCTCATGAAGTCAATCATGAAGAGCCACTGGTCAACGGCGCTGTGCTCCTTGGCGAAGTCAAAGGCGGCCTGGGCATAGGGGCGGGCTATAGTTGCATACTCTGACATGTCAATCTTCCGCTGAATGACTAACGCTTGGCACCGGCCACCAGTTCGCTGATGATGCTGCTGGTGGTGTTCTGATCAACATTCTTGCGGATGATCTTCTCAGCACCCCTGACAGCCAGTTCAGCCATCTCCCGGCGGAGCTTCTCCTTGACCCGGTTGGCCTCGGCCTCAGCCTCCTCACGGGCCTGCTCAATGATCTTGAGCCGCTCCTCGTTGGCGGCGGCACGGGCATCATCAAGGATTTTGGCCTGGCGTTTGTTGGCCTGCTCCATGATCTCCGCCACCTCCTTCTTGGTGGCCTTGATCTGCTCCGCAGCGTTGTTACGGGCAACCTCAAGGCTCTTTCTGCCGCGCTCGGCGGCTTCCAGACCTTCGCCGATCTCTTTCTGGCGCTGCTCAATGCCTGCCATTATCGGCGGCCAGACATACTTGAGGCACAGCCAGACAAAAATAACAAACTCAATTGTCTGGCCGATAAATGTCCAATTCAATTCCATCTCTTAGATCCTCGCGGAAAGGCGGATTAGAACACTCCGAACACCAGCAGAAGACCGAAAGCCAGGCTAATCATGGGAATGGCGTCAGTAAGACCGGCGCTGAGGAAGAATTTGACCATCAGGGACTTTTCCAGATCCGGCTGACGGGCTGCGGCCTCAAGAAAACGTCCGCCCAGGACACCCAGGCCGATACCGCCGCCAAGAGCCGCCAGACCCATCATAAGACCGGCGCCGATTACCTTTAACTCTTCCATTTTTAACTCCTAAAAGGGTGAAGAAAACTGAGAAATATCATTCGTTCTCATCTGCCGCAGAGGCGAGGTACACCACAGTCAGCATCATGAAGATGAATGCCTGCAGGCAGATGATGAGGATGTGGAAAATGGCCCAGGGAACACTGAGAAGGGGCTGGGTGTAGAAGGTGCCGGCAGTGTTCAGCAGGGCGATCATGATGAAGATCATCTCTCCGGCGAACATGTTGCCGAAAAGACGCAGACCCAGTGAAATGGGCTTGGAAAGCAGGGAGATGGACTCCAGCATGAAGTTGAAGGGGATCATCACCGGATGGTTGAAGGGATGCAGGGTCATTTCCTTGACGAAGCCCATGACGCCCTTGCGGGTGAAGGTGTACCAGAACATCAGGACAAAAACGCTGACTGCCATGGACATGGTGATATTGGCGTCGGCGGTGGGCAGGACCCTGAAGTAAGGCACTCCCAGGAGCCCTGCGAGATCCGGAACCCAGTCCACGGGGATCAGATCCATGATGTTCATCAGCAGGATCCAAATGAAAGAGGTGATGGCCACCGGGGCAATGAGACGGCTGCGCCGGGTGAAAATGGACTTGACGTTGCCGTCGATAAACAGCACCGCCATCTCCACCATGGTCTGCAGTTTGCCGGGCTTGCCAGTAGTGGTGAACTTTCTGGCCACGGCGGCAAAGAGGATGATGAACAGCGCGCCCAGGACAAAGGACACCAGGAGGGAGTCAACATTCACAGTGTTGGGGTTGATCAGCGGAGCCGGACCGGCATCCTTGGATGTGTGGGCGGCCTTGCAGCCGTTGAAGGTGAGTATGTCCGTCACGTGGCAGGGCTGACCGTCCTTGGTCACGGCATTGACCACGGTTCCGTCACGCAAATCCACCTGCAGGAAGTGAAGATGGTGCTCTATGTACTGGTGAACGTCTTTTTCACTGTTGTCCGACATATGAGAAAAAACTCCTGATGTCATTTCATTCTGATCACCGCTACCCATGCCCCAGCAAAGGAGCAGAGAAGCACAGATGCGGTAAAGGATCCGGCGGCAAAACGCAGATCCAGATCCCCGTGGCGGCAGGCAAAGCAGAAGAGCCCGGCCGTCAGCACGATTTTGATGAGGAAACCGGAAAAGATCCTTGCAACAAAGGCCTGGGGAGACATCCAGTTCATCCTGCCAAGGCAGGAGAGGGCGTGGAGTCCGTAGACGGCAATGAAGATCGCGCTGCCCACTAGGCTTGAAGCCAGGATCCTGCTCCGGTCAGGGAGAAAAAAACAAAGCGGGCTCAGCAGAACCTGTACCAGGGCAGCACAGGCAGCCATAACGCCGATCTGCTGCCGCAGAAAACCATCAGCGGGATCGGTGCTGCCCCAGGGTTTCTCTCCGGGGGGATCCGTCCTGCTCATTCAGCCTGGCGGTTGATGAACCCCATGAGCTTCTCCAGCTCTGCAGCGTCCTTGTAGGACATAACCAGCTTGCCGGATCCGTTGTTGCCGGGCATAAGCTTCACCCGGGAGCAACCTACGGTCTGGCAGATCCGGTTTTCCCATTCCACCAGGTTCTGATCCTTTACCGTGTGGGGCTTCTCATCCTTAGCCGGTCTTTGGAGAAGCTTGTTCACATAAGATTCGGTTTCCCGGACGCTCATCTGCTTTTTGGCGGCATGCTCGCCGGCCTCCTGTTGCAGGGCGGGATCCTCAATGGACAGCAGGGCACGGGCATGTCCCATGTCCAGCTGACCGTCCATGACCAGTTTCTTGACCGGAAGGGTCAGGCTCCCCAGACGCAGGAGGTTGGTGACCTGGGAGCGGGACTTGCCGATCATCTCGCCAATCTGCTCATGGGTGAGGGCAAGCTGATCGGAAATGCGCTGCAGGGCCTCAGACTCCTCAATGGCATTCAGGTTCTGCCGCTGCATGTTCTCAATGACCGCAATGGCCATGGCGTTGCGGTCGTCGGCATTCATGACCACCGCCGGGACTTCTGTGAGTCCTGCCTTTTGGGCCGCCCGCCATCGTCTTTCACCGGCGAGGATCTCAAACTTGCCGTCCTGGGTTTTCCTTACGGCGATGGGCTGGATGATCCCCTGGCGGCGGATGGAGGAAGCCAGTTCTTCCAGGGATTCGGGATCCATGGTGCGACGGGGCTGAAACTGACTGGGGATCAGCGCTCCTGTGGGGATCCTTATCAGGGAATCGTCCTTGATATCCTGGGAATTGACGATCCTGACGGCGCCCTCCGTCTCTGCCGGCTGGCTGCTGATCCCGGCATTGGAAAGCATTTTGTCCAGCCCCATGCCCAATTTGCCCATGCGCGTTTTTCTCCCTGGGAACCACGTCTCCGCAGTTATTCTAAACCATCCGCTTTTTTACCGTCACTAAAATCAATGTGCTTTTGTCAGAAAATGTTAGTGAAAACTGCTTTTTTGCTCACAGTGCAAACAGAAAGACCTCCAGCGGCGGAGGTCTTCGGAAAGAGGATTCTGGCCTGTTCGGACGGGTCCTGGCAGCCTCACACCGCTGCGGCCCTCTGCTGATCCCGCTCCTCACGCTTGAGGATCTCCCCGGCCAGAGCCAGGTAGGCCTTGGAGCCCAGGGACTTGCGGTCGTAGTAATAGGCGGGCTTTCCAAAGCTGGGAGCCTCGGCCAGTTTGACATTGCGGGGGATCACAGTGCGGTAGAGTTTGTCTCCGAAGTAGGTTCTCAGCTGGTTGGAGACCTCGGATCCCAGCTTGTTGCGGTTGTCATACATGGTGCGCAGGATCCCGTCGATTTTAAGGCGCGGGTTAACCGCTTGGGACAGTTTGCCAATGATGGCAATGAGATCCGTCAGACCCTCCAGGGCAAAGAACTCGCACTGCATGGGGACGATGACCGAGTCTGCCGCGCACATGCCGTTGACGGTAAGAAGACTCAGGGAGGGCGGACAGTCGATGAAGATGTAGTCGTAGTCGTTTTTGACTTGGTTCAAGGCATTGTTGAGGATCTGCTCCCGGGCGATCTCGTTGATGAGGGTGACCTCGCAGGAAGCCACGTCGCCGTTGGAGGGCAGGAGATCATAGCCTCCGCTGGTCTGCTCCTTGCTGATGATGACATCCCGCACCGGCATTTTGTCGGTGAGCACATTCTGGATGGTGTGGGCCAGGTCGAACTTGTCAACGCCGGATGCGGTGGTGGCGTTGCCTTGGGGATCGATGTCCACCAGCAGAACCTTCTTGTTGGCGGCAGCTATGGAAGCGGCCAGATTGACGCAGGTGGTGGTTTTGCCCACACCGCCTTTCTGATTAGAAATTACAACTACCTTGCCCATTTCCGTCCCCGGGGATCCTGTGACTGGTGTTCTTTGTTCTTGAGGTGCCTTTTCCCTGAGCGGCGCATTGCAACTAAGGAGAATGAAGGCGCGTCTGAACAGTGGTCCTTGCGGCTCCTGCTGTCAGTAAATGTTAATTGTATCACATTCCCGTGCAGTATTTGCAGGGGGCGGACAGGTCCGGGCTCCGGAGTTCAAGTTTTGGAGTTGTACCGGAACACCACGAGACTTCTGGCGGCATCGGTCCCCGGGACATTCAGTGCGCTTACGGAGACGATCCTTTCCTGGAGGACGGCCTTTTCCTCTTCGGAGACCTTACCCTTCATGGCGTAAAACAGAGTGTCATCACTGCCCATGGCACAGCAGAGCCGATCAAAATCCGCCAGGGAGGCGAAGGCCCGGGAGATGATCCCCTGGAAAGGTTCGCCCTGGTAGTCTTCTGCCCGGATGTTCAGGACACTGACGTTTTTGAGCCCCAGGGTGATCACCGCCTGGCGCTGAAAGGCGGATCTTTTGCCCCGGGAGTCGATAAGGGTGAAATGTCTTTCCGGAAACACCTCTGCCAGGGGGATCCCGGGTATGCCCGGACCGGATCCCACATCGGCGAAGGTGTTTCCCTGGAGGTGAGGGGCAATGGCCAGACTGTCCAGCACATGCCGGCTTATCATCTCTTCCGGGTTTTGCACAGATGTCAGATTGAAGGAGCGGTTCCACTTCTCCAGGAGCAGGACAAAGGACACCAGATCTCCGATCTGCTTTGGGGAAAGACTCAGATCCAGTTTAGCTAGCCCAGTTTCAAGTTGTTTCTCTAGTCGGTCTCTCATCCGTTTTTCCTTCCTAGGAGTCCTTTCTTTTTCAGGTGCACCAGCAGCATTGAGATGGCAGCCGGAGTTACTCCGGAGATCCTTGCTGCCTTGCCGATGGTCTCAGGCTTGAACTTGTTGAGTTTGGAGGCTATTTCCACGGAGATCCCGGGAATGGCTGCATAGTCGCAGTCCTCGGGCAGATAGGTGTTCTCGTTCTTGCGGCTTCTCTCGATGCTTTCCTGCTCCCGGGAGATGTAGCCGGCGTATTTGATCTGATCCTCGATCTGCTGGGCTGCCTGATCACAGGTGGCTTCAGGAGGCGGGAAGATCTCACAGAGCCTGGCATAGGTCATCTCTGGCCGTCTGAGGAGCTCCTCCAGGGAACAGGATTTGGCCAGGGGCTTGTCCAGGTGGCGGTTCAGGCCGGCAGTCACCGCCGACTCGGGACCCACATGGGTGCTGGCCAGACGCTGTTTTTCCCGGGCTATCTGCTCCTGCTTTTCGCAGAACACGCGCCATCTCTCCTCAGAGATCATGTTCAGTTTCCGGGCGATAGGGGTAAGTCTTTCGTCTGCATTGTCCTCCCGCAGCAGCAGCCGGTATTCAGCTCTGGAGGTGAACATCCGGTAAGGCTCCGTGGTTCCCAGGGTGGTCAGATCGTCCATCAGCACACCGGCATAGGCCTCGCTTCTTCCTGGACACCAGCCTTCCTTGCCTTGGACCCTGAGGGATGCATTGATGCCAGCCAGCATGCCCTGGGCTGCAGCCTCCTCATATCCCGTGGTGCCGTTTATCTGCCCTGCGAAGAACAGATTACGGATGCAGCGGTTCTCCATGCAGCTTCTGAGTTCAGTGGGATCATAGTAGTCATATTCAATGGCATAGGCCGGTTTCATGATCCGGGCATTCTCCAACCCCTTCATGGAATGGATGATCTCCAGTTGCACGTCAAAGGGCAGGGAGGTGGAGATCCCGTTGGGATAGTACTCACCGGAGGTCAGACCTTCGGGCTCTAGGTATATCTGGTGGGAGTCCTTGTCCGGGTAGCGCATGACCTTATCCTCTATGGAAGGACAGTACCGGGGTCCCACGCTGTGAATGACGCCGGAATATAGTGGGCTGCGGTCCAGGTTGTTCCGGATGATCTCATGGGTTCTGGCATTGGTGGCTGTTATATAGCAGGGCACCTGCTGGGGGTGATCCTCGGGTTTGCCCAGGAAACTGAATACGGGCAGGGGATCATCGGAGAACTGTTTGGGCAGGATGTCAAAGTTGATGGTTCGGCAGTCGATCCTTGCCGGGGTGCCGGTTTTGAGCCTGCCTGTTTTTATTCCCAGTTCTCTCAGCCTGCTGGCCAGACGCACTGAAGCCGGATCTCCGGCTCTGCCACCCTCATAGTGGGTCAGGCCCACATGGATGAGTCCGTTGAGGAAGGTGCCGGCAGTTAGGATCACGGCCTGGGCGCTGAAGGTTATGCCGGCTGAGGTGGTCACACCAGTGACGGCTCCGTTGTGCAAGGTGATATCGGTAACCGGCTGCTGGAAGATCTGCAGGTTTTCGATTGTTCCCAGTATTTCTAGTACGATCTTCCGGTAGAGCTGTTTGTCGGCTTGGGCTCTGGTTGCCTTGACTGCTGGACCCTTGGAGGAGTTTAGGATCCTAAACTGGATACCGGCCCGGTCAATGGCTTGGCCCATGATCCCGCCCATGGCGTCGATCTCTCGGACCAGGTGCCCCTTGCCAATGCCGCCGATGGCCGGGTTGCAGGACATCTGTCCGATGGTGTCGATGTTGTGGGTTATAAGCAGGGTGCGGGATCCGCACCTGGCGGCGGCGGAGGCAGCCTCGATGCCGGCGTGGCCTCCGCCGATGACGATGACGTCAAAGGTGAATGATTGCTTCATGGGATCCTCCGGCAGTGTGAGCCGGCCCGGCGGGAGAAGCCGGGGGGCGACGGGTCTTTTTTTTATTTTTTTTTATTAATATTTTTTAAATTGTTCTTGTTACTGTTATGGGGCTGATTAATGAGGATAGATCAGCCGGGTACTGATCTGATCAGAGATCAGAGAGGGATCAGCGACTGCGGGATACTTCTGATCTCGCTCTGATCTCACTGCTGTCAAAATGAGGGTTTTTCGGGGCTTTTTCTTTTGTCCGCAGTTTGCTGACGTCTTTGATCAGTACGTTTCACATACTGATCAGATCAATTTGTGAACTGATCAGTGTAAAAAGTGTACTGATCAGCACAAATCTTAACCAGGCCGAGATCAGACAGATCCCGGCATATAAAAAGCCACTGATCCCTCCGGGGGCAGTGGCCTTGTCTGATCCCGCGCGCCGGGGTTACTTCAGGCGCTTCTTGAACTCATTGGTTCTGGTGTCAATTTCGATCTTGTCGCCGTTCTCAACGAAGTCGGCAACAGTGATCTCGTAACCGGTGCCGGCCAGGCGGGCGGGCTTGGTTACGCGGCCGGAGGTGTCACCGCGGACTGAGGGCTCGGTGTACTCAACCTCACGGACGATGGTGATGGGAAGTTCCACGGATATGGCCCTGCCGTTGTAGAAGGTTACCGTGCACACGTCCTCCATGCCGTCAACAATATAGTTCACGGCGTCGCCCAGGTTCTCCTTCTCTACCTCATACTGGTTGTACTCGGTGTCCATGAACACGTACATGGGATCACTGTAGTAGGAGTAGGTGCATTCCTTCTTCTCAAGAATGATGTCCTCCATCTTGTCATCAGCCTTGAACACCATTTCAGTGCCGGTGCCGGTGAGGAGGTTCTTGAGCTTCATCTTGCAGACTGCGGCGTTGCGGCCGGATTTGTTGAATTCGCTCTTCTGGACGATCATGGGGTCCTTGCCAACCATGATCACATTGCCGGCGCGGATTTCCTGTGCGATTTTCATATGACTTTCTCTTAATAAGTTGTTGATTTTATGCGGAAACCTCCGGATGTTCCGGAGGTCTGAAACTGTTGATCCGGCACCAGGCCGTCGCGCTAATTATACGATTTTTGGATCTGGTCAGCAAATGTGATGAGGTTTGCTGCCAGAGAGCCGTTGCGCAGCAGTGCTTCCCGCCATTTGGCCGCATGTTTGTCCACTGTGGGAACCCTGTCGGCAACCAGGGGAAAAAGACGCTGAAGATCGGCGGATCCACCGGTGTTCAGGGCCATGGAGAACTCGGTCATCAGTCCTGCCGTTTCCCGATCTAGATCCCGGGTGTACCTTTCCAGGAAGGATTTCAGCTTCACCAGGTGGATTTCCCTCTCCTGGGGGTAGATGTGCCAGGCAAAGGGCCTGCCGGCAAGCTGGGCCCGCACAAAGGAGTCCTCCCCCCGGACGAAGTTGAAGTCGCATCCCCTGAGCAGGGCGTCATAGTTGTCCAAGTCGGTCATGGGCACAGTGAGGATGCGGTTTCCTGATGGTGCAGCCAGCAGGCGGCACCTGCCGTCTCCCAGGGGATCGGGATCTGAGGTCTCAAGGCTGGAGCCCCTGCTGGCCAGCAGTCCCTCCAGGAAGAGTCCTTCAGGGACAATGAACACCGGCGCAGCGCCGTCTCCGGGGGCGGAGAGGCACACCAGATCCTCCAGGGCGGGATTCCGGTAGGTGAACACACTGGCGGTGAAGGGCTTTCTGCCCTCCTTTCCGCCGATCTCCCGGGCTGCCTGCAGGAAGCGCTCCGCCTGGGGCGCCGGGGCCGGGTGGTCCAGGAATTCCCCGTCCTCAAAGTTGAGTCCCCCGGTTTTGCAGGAGAAGCCGGGAAAGAAGAAGTACTTGATCCTGCCCTTTTCCATGGACTTCATCCGGTGGCAACCCTCCACCCAGTCCTCTGCGGACAGGTACTCAAGGTTGATCCAGAGGCAGTCGAGGGCCATTCTCCCGATATACACGTCCGGCAGGGAACAGGCGAACATCTCAACCACGTTGGCCGCCGGGGTTATCCTGGAAAAGTCGGTGTCCGGATCCCAGCGGATGAGTTCTGTCCCTCCGGGCAGGATCTGGGACGGAAGACCGGGATCGGCACTGCTCTCTATTCTGGCCAGCACGTCCGGCCTGTCGGTGAAGATCCGCACTTTCCTGCCCTTCCGGGACAGTTCCCGGGCCAGGCGCCAGGTGACACCGATGTCGCCGAAGTTGTCCACCACCACGCAGAAAAGATCCCATTCCCCTGAAGCGGACATTCTGTTTCCTCCTTGCCGTATGTGATCCGGTCCCCCGTCTTTCCGGGGGACCCCGGCCAGTTTCCCGGCGGCGTTCGCGCCGGCTCAGCCGGATCCTGTTATTATAACGTGGGGATTTTGTTAAAATGGGACGGATTTCATGATGGTAAATCGCCGCAAGCGCCACCGGCGGCGGCTCTGGGAAAGCCAGGGCTGGATCCTCCCGGGGTGGCACACGGCCGAGCTTTCAGGGCAGAGATGAGCAACACCCCAGAGAAGATCAGTGAGCATGTGGAGATCTGTCCCTACTGTGACACGGTAATTCATGTTCCCGAGGTTGTTGAAGGGCGCCGTTTCACCTGTGATGTCTGCGGATCCACCATCACCGGCCTCTGCCGGCAACCTCTGCTTCTGCCCTTTGTCTATTCCCTGGTGTCCATGTTCCTGTTCCTGTGTGTGGAGATCATGCCCTTCATGAAGATCACCATGGGCGGGATCACCGTGGAGATGAACATCCGGGAGACGGTCACGGCCATCGTTGATGAGGACTTCCGGCTCCTGGGAGTGTTCATCTACTGCTGCATGCAGCTTTTCCCTTTTATATGCCTCCTGATGGTGGCGGTGATTTACGGCTGCTTCCTTTCAGGGCGTAACCCACGCTGGCTCAGGCTCCTTGCGCGGCTGTTCTTCCGGCTGAAGGAATGGAGCATGATCGAAGTCTTCATGGTGGCCACCCTGGTGAGCATGGTGAAGCTTATCTCCATGGTGGACATGAGCCTTGAGGGGGGCTTTTACTGCTTCTGCATCTTCATCTTCTTCTATGTGAAGGTGGTTTCATCGGTGGATCAGGGGTTTGTGTGGGGCAAACTGGTGCACCGGGACAACTTCCTCTGGCTGTCCCGCCTGGCAGGCCGGAGGGCGAACGAGTGCGGCTATGTCCGCTGTGAGAGCTGTGAGGCCATGAACAGCAGCCAGTCGACGGTCTGCTGCTCCTGCGGGGGCCGGGTGGAGGCCCGGAAGAAGAATTCCCAGCAGCGGTGCATCGCCTTTCTGGTTGCCGCCATGATCATGTACGTTCCGGCCAACACCATGCCCATCATGATCACCGAATACATGGGCAGCGCAACGGAGTCCACGATCTTCGATGGTGTGATTTACATGTGGGAAACCGGCTCATATCCTGTGGCCATAGTGATTTTTGTGGCCAGCATTGCGGTGCCCATCGTCAAAATCGCCATCCTCCTCAGCCTGTGCTACTGCATTTACTTTCACCGCTTCAAAAGCAACAAGTACAAAACCAGGCTGTACCATCTGACTGAGTTTATCGGCAAGTGGTCCATGGTTGATGTTTTTGTGGTGGCCATCCTGACCGCCATGATCAAGATGGGTTCCCTGATGTCCATTTACCCTGGGGCTGCGGCGCTGTCCTTCTGCGCTGTGGTGGTCCTCACCATGCTGTCTGCCAACAGCTTCGATTCCAGGTACCTGTGGGAGAACCCTAAAGGCGAGACTGCTGCCGCCGGACAGAAAGAATCGGAGTGAGACTGTGCTGGGAAAAAACAACTTAAAAAACCTGTCTGCCATCTGGCTGGTGCCCATTGTGGCCATTCTCATTGGCGTGTTCCTGCTTTACCGCCACTTCTCCTCCATCGGGGAGACCATCTTCATTTATGCTGACAGTGCTGACAGCATTGTGGCCGGCAAGACGGAGATCAAGTACCACAGTGTCACCGTGGGTAAGATCGTCAAGGTGTCCCTGTCAGATGACTTCAGCAAGGTGGAACTCAAGGCGGTGATGAACCGGCAGGCGGATCCCCTGCTGAGGGCGGACACCAAACTGGCCCTGGTGAAGCCCCGTATCAATTCCCAGGGGATCAGCGGTCTGGAGACACTGCTCAGCGGCGTCTTCATTGAGATGTATCCCGGAACGGCCAAGGGCCGGCGCACCCGTTACGATCTCATGGATGAGATTGTCACCATCGGCAGCCAGACCAAGGGACTGTATGTGCTACTCAAGGATTATTCATCCACCAGCAACTCCTTGGTAGGCCAGCGGATCACCTACCACGGCTATGAGGTGGGCGTGGTGGTGAAGTCGGAGTTTTCCATGAAGCACCGGCACATGGAGCATCTGGGCTTTGTCTACAGTCCCTATGACTCCCTGGTGACCGCCAACACCAAGTTTTGGTACACCTCAGCCCTGGACATGAGCATCGGGCCCGGCGGGATCAATGTGCGGGTGGCATCCATTGACAACTTCATCAACGGCGGCATCTCCTTTGACATCCCCAGGGATGTGGCACCAGGCCCCCAGGCCAAAAGCCACCAGTTGTTCTCCCTTTATGAGCGGGAGAGCGACGCCCGCAGCCGGGATCTTTCCCAGTATGTGGAGTATGCCATTCTCCTGGACGGCTCATCCCACACCCTGGAAGCGGGAAGCAAGGTCATGCACCTGGGCATACAGGTGGGTGAGGTCATTGACAGCAACTACGACAACGAGTTCCTGTTTGAGGATGCCTCAAGGATAATGATCCCGGTCATCGTCAGAATTTACAAGGAGATGGTCGATCCTGAGGATCACATGTCCTTCGATCAGTTCAAGCGCAAGGTTGAAACGGCCATCAGCCATGGCCTGTCTGCCAGTGTGGGCAGTGACGGCCTCATCGGCGGCAACATGCTTGTGACCCTGAGCTATCCCAAGGACGAGCCGGTCATGAATGTGAACACCGCCTTCAGGGACTACAAGGTCATCCCCAGCTTTAACACTGCGGGTCTTGCGTCCATCCAGAAGAAGGTGGGGGATCTGCTGGATAACCTCAACACCCTTGACTTTAAGGGTACCAGCAATAACCTCAACCGCATGCTTGATGAGCTGACAGGTGCCATCCGGGAACTGAAGCAGCTGGCTTCCAACCTTGAGCACATGACCAATGACAAGAACCGGGTGTCGGTGGTGAACTCCATCAACAAGACACTGATCCAGATCCAGAAGACATTGGACTCCTATTCCGAGCATTCGGAAATGTACACTGAGCTCACCGGACTTCTTTCCGGGATCCGGGATACTCTCCGCAGTGTTTCCCCGGTGATGCAGAAGACCAATGAGCAGCCCAACCGCTACATATTCGGCGATGACGGCGGTGATGAAAGGCCCAGGGCAGGAAGGAAGACCAGATGAGAATGATTTGCAAGAGAGTTTTGATGTTGGCTCTGCCGCTGCTTGCTGTCAGCGGCTGCAGTTCGGTGCCGCCGGAGCGGACATCCTATTACACACTGTCCGGAATGCCGGTGCAGCAGAGCCTGACGGCCAAGCAGTGCCAGGGATGCCGCACCGTGACGGTAAAGGTGTCGGTTCCGTCCTTTATTGACAACGGTGGCATAGCCTACTATTCCGGCAATCTGCTGGTGGTGGCCAAGAACAATCTCTGGTCCGAAAGCGTGGGCATTCAGATGCAGGGGATCCTGGCGGACAGGATCAACGAGGAAACCGGTCCCGGGATTGTTGCCCTGACAGCGGATCTCCGGCCCTCCGGCATGGAGAATGACAACCATCTGAGCGTGGCTGTCCGCAGGTTCAACGGCACCGAAGATGGCTATGCGGAGCTTGAGGGCTCCTATGTCTACTCGGCAGAGGGCAAGATCCGGCAGGGACGGTTTTTCCGACGGGTGCGGCAGGAGGATGACGGCTTTGGCGAGCTTGTCAGCGCCCTCAGCAGGGTATGGAATGAAGAATGCGGAGAACTGGTGAAAGATTTGTTCTGACGCTGATTTTTTTGCGGGAAACTAGATTAGAATTGATAAGAATTAAGGCGAGTTTAAGATTTTCTGACAGGTTGTTTTCATGGCCAGCACAAAAGACATTGAATCCAGGATTTTTCAGATAGTAGGTTACAAGTTCAACCTGCTCTCCAACAAACAGCTTATCAAGGCTGTTTATGAGGATGCAGGACTTCCTGTCATTGAAAAGACCTCCGCAGGCAACCCCTCAACCACAGAGGCCACCCTGAAGAAACTGTCTGATGACTATGAACTGGCCCGGTTGCTCCTGGAATACAAGAAGGAAGCCAAGAAGGCCGCCGGTAAGGAGGAGGTCAGAAAAGCCCCCAAGCCCGGCATGCCGAAGGAAAGGCAGGTGCTGGCCCGGGACAGCCTGGTGGATGAACTGGAGAAAGCTCCTGAGGAGATCCTCAGTGATGAGGAGAGGAAAGAGTCCGCCCGGAGGGAGGAATTCCAGCAGGCTCCCCAGAGTCAGCCGTCCCCGTCCCCGTTCCAGGCAGTGCAGCCAGAGCCCCAGGTCCAGAAGCCTCGGCAGCCGCCTTTGGGTGCTCCCTTTGCTTCCTCCTCTCCTGCCCGGACACTGACTCTGGACAAAACTCCGGAAGTGTCGGTGTCTGCAGCCGGCACCTTTGCCCCGGAGAGTTCAAAGTCTGCTTTTCCTGGCGTGCAGGAGCATTCCCAGACCGCACCCCATGCCGGGGCGCCTTCTGAGGATCTGCAGTTTGCCTCCATGTTCGCCCCATCATCCGCCGATGGAGGGGAGGATTCCTCCCTGGGTGAGCCGGTTACGGTGTCAGTTGCCATGGAGGTCCCTCCTGAGGAAGATCTGGTGTCTGCTGCGGATAGTGTCCCGGAGTTCAAACCGGCTCCTGCTCCGGTGCCTGAGCCAGAACCTGAACTTAAGAACGAACCTGAGCCGGAGAATGCCCCGGAGCAGGACAGCGAGCCGAAGGTGGTCTCCTTCGGTGTGAGCAGCAGTTTCACCCTCAGCAAGGATCAAGAAAACGCCCATTCGGTCATCAGGGAGAATGAGAGCCGGGAACAGCCCAAGCACCAGCCGAAGTTTGATATTGACGCTGATCCTGAGCCGTCAGAGAACGAGTTCAGCCGGAATTCTGCCTCCCTCAATGTCAAAAAGAGGGTGGAGGAGGATCACCAGACAGCAGAAAAGTCCAAGGTCGGTCTGATCATGATGGTCCTGGTGGTGATCCTGGCTGTGGTGATCGTGGCCTTCGGCGTCAACAGCCTCAACTCCATCGGCTGAGCGGAGTTGCGCAGGGCTGCTGCATCTGAAGTCTGTGCCCTGCGCTGAACTGCTGAAAGTGTCTTTCTAAACCCTCCCTTCATTTTCTTTCTCAGCAGGAGATGCCTGGTCAGTGTCGGGTGTCACTTGCCTATGCAGAAGGATCCGAAAATCTTTCCCAGAAGATCATCCGAGGTGAATCTGCCGGTTATTTCCCCCAGGAACTCCTGAGCCTGGCGGAGATCCTCAGCGGCCAGTTCCGGGGATCCGTTGTTCAGGATCTGTTCCCGGGCCCGGAGCAGGCAGGATTCAGTGCTGTCCAGGGCGTCCAGATGCCGGCGGCGGGCAGTGAACAGCCCTTCAGGGTTGGATTCATATCCCATAGCCTTTTTCAGGTGCTCCTTGAGTTCCCCGATCCCTTCTCCTGTGCGGGCAGAGATGGTGATGACCGTCTCGCCGGGAAACAGATCTGCCGGACTGGCATGCTCCAGATCGCTTTTGTTCATCACAATGCACAGTTTCGACCGGTCCGGGATCCCGGACAGAACCTCCTGGTAAATTCTGCGGTTTTCCCCGGATCCCGCGGTGAGATCCAGTACCAGGAGTACCCGGTCAGCCCCGCAGATCTCCTTCCAGGCTCTTTCTATGCCGATTTTCTCCACTCCTTCGCTGGTTTCCCTGAGACCTGCGGTGTCTATGATCTTCAGGGGCATGCCGTCAATGCTGATCTCTTCCCGGAGCACATCCCGGGTTGTTCCGGCGGTGTCGGACACTATAGCCGCATCCCTGCCGGAGAGACGGTTGAGGATGCTTGATTTGCCGGCGTTGGGCCTGCCGGCCAAGGCTATTTTCATGCCGTCCCTGAGCACGGCGCCATTGGCGGCGGACCGCCTCACAGCACGGATATTCTCCAGAAGTTCCCCGATGTGCCCGGAAACATCGCCGCTACTCAGGTGATCAACCCCGTCCTCATCCGGAAAGTCCAGGCAGGCCTCTATGAAGATCCTCAGATCGGTCAGTTTTTCCGTCAGAAGGTTCACTGTCCGGGAGAACTCTCCCTGGAGTGAGTTGGCTGCCGCCCGGGCAGCCTGAACGGAGCCGGCCTCGATGAGATCGGCCACGGCCTCAGCCTGCACCAGGTCGATTTTGTCATTCAGAAAGGCCCGCTGGGTGAATTCCCCGGGGGAGGCGTGCCTGACTGAGGGTACATGGAGAACCATTTCCAGCAGCTGATCCAGCACCGCAGGGCCCCCGTGGCACTGCAGCTCCAACACATCTTCTCCGGTGTAGCTGTGGGGGGAGGGGAAAAACAAGGCGATCCCCCGGTCAAGCACCGTGCCGTCCTCCAGGCGGAAGGGTACATACTCGGCATATCGCGGCCGGGGAATATGGCCGATAACCGCCTCGGCGCAATTTCCCGCGGCGGCGCCGGAGATCCGGATGATGCCGATCCCACCGGAGCCCCGGGGGGTTGCCACGGCTGCAATGGTTCTGCTGTCATTCATGGTTTCGTGTCCTGGCTGGCGGTTTTCTGTCCGTTTCCGGCATCTGCCCACAAAAAAGCGGAATTTTGCAATTCCGCTTTCCCTCAGTGCGCTCCAGCGGGCCGTCAGGCCTTGGCCTTGGGAGTCCTGGTATGCAGACCAATCTTTTCCAGGTGCTGGTAGATGAACTTCATCTGTATCAGGGTGAAGATATTGGACACTGTCCAGTACAGGGTGAGACCTGCAGGGAAGGTCATGAACATCAGGGTGAAAATGATGGGCATGGCCAGGAAGATCTTCTTCTGCAGGGGGCTTACCATCTGCATGTTGCTCTGGCTCATGCGCTGGACCAGATACATGGTAAGGCCGTAAAGCAGGGGCAGAATGAAGAAGGGATCATTCACGGAAAGATCCTTTATCCAGAAGACAAAGGGGGACTGCCTGAGCTCCACAGCCTCCATCAGGGCCCAGTACAGGGCAATGAAGATGGGCATCTGCAGGAAGATGGGCAGACATCCGGATAGGGGATTGACCTTCTCTTTCTGGTACAGCTCCATGGTGGCTCTCTGCATGCCCTGGGGATCAGACTGGTAGCGTTCCCGGAGTTCCTGCAGCTTGGGGGCAATCAGCTTCATCTTGGCCATGGACTTGTACTGGGCCTTGGTGAGAGGGTAGAGGAGGCCGCGCACAATGAAAGTGATGGCGATGATGGCCACGCCCCAGTTCCCCACCAGGGAGTAGATGAACTTCATCAGGCTGACGATTATCTCGGATATGAACCACAGCCAGCCGTAGTCCACGGTCAGGCCCAGATGCTGGGCGATCCCGTCCATCTCCTTCTGCAGTTTGGGTCCGACCCAGGCCTTGTTGGTGATGGAGGCGGTGGATCCCGGGGGAATGTCCACCTTTGAGCCGTAAAGACCGATGATCGAGGCCCGGCCGGAGGCTGCGCTCTGGCTGAAGATCTCGTTTCTGACATCACCGCCGCCAATGAAGGCCACAGCGAAATAGTGCTGGATCATGCTGACCCAGCCGCCGTTGGTGAAGATGTGATCCTTGGTCAGCTCCTCGCTTTCCCCCAGCTCCTCAAGGGTCTTTTTGGAGTATTTGGAGCTGTCGGAAGAGTAGGCGGCACCGCGGAAGGAACTCACCATGAATAGGGGAGTGTCCTCGGTCTGGGGCAGGGCAACGGTCTGGTAGATGCTGCCGAAGGGCCGCACGGTTATGGTCTCACCGGTTCCGTTGCTGACGTTGTAATTGATGTCGATGTCATAGCGCCCGCGGTGGAAGACGAGCTTCTTTTCGTAGGTGATCCCGTCCTTTTCATAGTGCATGGGCACTTCCAGGGTGTCGCTGTTGCCCATGGAATAGCTCTTGCTGGGGGAAGTGTAGGAAGCCCTGCCGTTGCTGTTGTCGGGACCGTTCTTCTCAGTGAGTCCGGTCATCAGGGTGTAGCGGAAGTCTGATGATGTCTGAAGCAGGGAGATGGGAGAACTGTCTTCAACCGTCTTGTGGTAGTCCTTCAGCTTGGCTTCGATTATGTCTCCGCCGTTCAGATTGACAGTGATGTCATATACATCGGTCACCACATTTATCAGGTTCTCTATTTCGGAGGTCTTGACCTCTGAGATCCTGACTGCGGCAGGCTGATTAGCTTTTCTGATCAGATTTTCCTGGTCACCGTTCCATGCCATGAACAGCATGATTGCCGTGACGCACATGATCATAAAGCAGAAATTGCGGGTGTTTTCCATAATATCGCCGGATGTTAATGTTCTTTTGGTAAGGATCAGTTAGTAAAAGTTGTGATCGATCCTGCAAAAATAATGGCGATTATATATAAAAAGCGCTGATCTTGCAATTTGCCGGGGTATTTGCCGGGCTTGGGCAAAGGTATCGGCGCGGCGGGAAAAGAACGCTGGAGGAACCGATTCCGGGAAAGCGGAATGACAGCGGAGGGAGGAGAGAACGGCAGTTTGTCTCGGTCATGCCGGGACTGGTGTTTTCCGCTCAGTCGTAGTTTTTCTTTTTGATCTTCCGGGGTGGAACGGGATCAAAGCCGCCGGGATTCAGGGGATTGCAGCGAAGGATCCGCCAGGCTCCCAGGGCACAGCCCTTGAAGAAGCCGTGGATTGCTATGGCCTGCTTGGTGTATTCGGAGCAGGTTGGGGAGAAGCGGCAGCATCCTCCGATGACTTTGCTGAGGGTTTTCTGGTAGAGGATGATGAGCCAGATGCCTGCTTTTTGTAGCGGCGAGAGATTACTGTACATAGTTTCTCCAGGAGAGCCACCACGTCACTGTTCTCCATGCTCCTGATCCCTCCCTTGGCGATCACCACGTAATCCAGGGGCTGGGCAGTGTGCTGATGGAGACGGAAGAAGTTGCGGCAGAGCCGCTTGATCCGGTTGCGGTCCACAGCTTTGGCCAAGACCTTTTTGGGCACAATCAGACCCAGCCGCAGATGGGGCAGATCATTGGTGCAGGCAAGGATGGTGAGGGCAGGGGAAGAGGCTTTGAGAGGGTTTTTGAAGACGTTGTCGTACTGACGGGGAGTTACGATGCGTAACTCCCGCTGGAAATTAAGGTTGGCCATTAAACAGTGGTCAAACGTGCGCGACCCTTGGCACGGCGGCGGGACAGAACCTTGCGGCCGTCAGCAGTTGCCATACGGCTGCGGAAGCCGTGGGTACGAACGCGTTTGATTACTGAGGGCTGGTAAGTGCGCTTCATAGTGATCTCCGCTTACATTAACTGGTAAAAAAATTCGGCAAAACCGACCGTTCCCCATCTGAGGACAGGGAAAGCAGTTGAATTTTACCATCGTGAAAATAAATATCAACTTAAATTGTGATCCTGCTTTCAGACAGCCAATTTCCGGATCCCGGTAACTCCTGCCAATTCTGATTGCTTTCGCGTTGCTTTGCTTTCACAGCGGCGGGACCTGTTTCCTCCCGGATTAAGATTTGCTAGCAGGGCCGTCCTGTTTGGGCGGGATTGACTGATGGTGGAACAGACCGGATCCCGTGATGGTATGGACCAGCGCGGGGGCTGTTTTCCATGTTCAGCGTTTGCCGATCTGTAACTGATGGCAATGGCAGCAGGTGATGGCCCTGTAGCAGACAACAGGGTGGTTCCGGGCAGAACTTGCAGCAGGCAACTGTGTCTGTCAGAGAAGAGACGGGCAGGGCAGAGCAAAGCAAAGCAAAGCAGAGCAGAGTAAGATAAAGGTGAGTAGGGCAGGGAGGCATTGGGCGCATCCGGGATCTTCTGCCAGTGTGGTGTTTTCCGGTCAGATAGCCGTCCTGAGACGGTCTGACGGGGAGCACCTGGAGAAAACACCGCCGGTTTTGGGTCCTGATCTGCAACATCTCCCCTGGTCAAGTGTTGTGAACCCATCTCCGGGCTTTACGGACGAAGGGAAAAATCAAGGGTTTTATCCACAATTCTTGCTAAAAAATCGCTTTGAGAAAGTCGATCTGTTGTGGATAATTTATGTGGATAAATTTTCTGCGCTCCTGTCCGGATCAGATCCGGCAGTCTGCGTTATTATCTTGCAGACGTTTTTCACGCTCTACGACTGCAGTTATGCTCTTCTGACTGTCTTTTATTCCTCTGCCTGCCACGCATGAATTCCTCTCTCCGGGAACCGTTTCGCCGGTCAGGATCTTATTCATGCTGTAACGCTGTATGCAGGCTGTTTTGTCAGTCAGTTTCCTCTGTCTGTTCCGGATCCGTTCGGGGTGCGGTTATGCTCCGCCTGTTAGGATCCGGCTGTTTTTCTGCCTGCCGCGGGGTCTTTGAGGCCAGCCAGGCCTTATCCGATCGTGACTGATGGGTGTTTTATGGATGTTTGGTCCCGGATCAAGGAAATCCTTGGTTCAAAGATTGACAGCTTCAAGATGAATCTGTGGATAGAGCCTTTAATTGCCGAAAACAATGAAGGCAAACTTGTGATCATCTGTCCTAATGCCATGATTTACAAGTATATCGAAAAGGTTTATCTGAACATGATCGTGGAAGCCTACACCAAGGTTTCCGGCGGGGACACTTCCGGCGGTCTTGTTCTGACTATGAAGGGTGCCCCGGATCTGACCAATTCGGTCACCCCTCAGAATGTCAATAAAATTGTTAATAAAGTTTCTGTACAGAGAGTGGACAGAATTGAGCCTGCGCCGAATACGTCCGCTCCTTCTCCGGCAAAGCATGAAACACCTGCTACTCCCGTCCATAATAATCCCAGACAGATCCATCTTCGGGAGAATTCTGAGACTGGCCGGCCGTCATCACGCCGTGACAACTGCATTGATATTTTCCAGCGTTCCAAAAACGGCTCCCAAAAAGACAAAAGCGGGATGTTCAAGTCCAAGACTTTCAACAACTTTGTCATGGGCAGTTCCAACAGCGTAGCCCTGAGGGCTGCACAGAATGTCGCCAGGGATCCGGGCAACACATCGAGTAATCCCCTCATTCTTTTGGGAAAGCCCGGACTGGGAAAAACCCACCTGCTTTATGCCATTGGCAACGAGATCTGCCGAAATACCAGCAGCCGCGTGGTTTATGTGAACGGTAGTGACTTTCTCCAGGATTTCACCCAGATCTTCGGCAGCAATCAGACTCAGTCCAAAAGCAGTAAACTGGAAGAACTCCAGGACTTTTACTCCAGTGCGGATGTCCTTCTTCTGGATGACATTCAGTTCATTGCCAAGGGAGAAAAAACCCAGGAGCAGATTTTCTACATCATCAAGAACCTGTTTGAAAACCTCAGGCAGATTGTTGTCACCTGCGACACTTACCCCAAGGAAATTGAAAAGTTGGATGCCCGGATAACATCCCGTCTTTCTGAAGGGCTTACTTTTGAGATAGAGCCTCCCCAGTATGAGGAGCGTATTGCCATCATCGGCTCCAAGGCCCGGGATATTAAACTGAAAATTCCCCAGGAAGTGCAGATGTTTATCGCCAGGATTGTGACCGCAAATGTCCGGGAGATTGAAGGCGCACTGAAGAACTGTCTCACCGCCTGCGAGTTCAATAAAACCAACACTGTCACTATGGATATTGCCAAGGAGGCTCTGTCTGTCCAGATCCAGTCCCGGGAGCGTCTGGTGAACGCTGATGAGATCATGCGGGTGGTGGCAGAGAAGTTTCATGTGACCATTGCCCAGTTGAAGAGCGACAAGCGCTACCAGTCAGTGGCATATCCCCGTAACCTTGCCATGTTCATCATCAGAAACCTTACCCAGAAGAGTTTTCAGGAAGTGGGTGAGATGTTTGGTGGCAAGCACCATTCAACTGTTATTACCGCCTGTAAGAACATGAATCAGAAAATTAAGAATGATCAGAAGGTAAGCAGTGATTATCATTCTATTATTGAACTACTCAATGTGTAGTTCTTTGCTTTGAGAGGAAACAATGGAATTTTCAGTTCTAAAATCGGACATTCTGAAGTATCTGAACATGATTGCTCCCCTGGCACAGAGTTATAAGGGAAACAAAACTATCCTGAAAAATGTGCTGATGGATCTTGATGAGGACCGGCTCAGACTCGTCAGTGCCAATGACGAGTCTGAAATGATGGTTGATATTCCCTCCAGTCTGCTGCAGGTGACTGAGTATGGAAAGGCGGCAGTGCCTGCCGCCTCTCTTAACAGCATCTGCAAGTCAGATTCCGGCAGAAAGGTGGCTCCGGATGACGACCGCATTTATTTCGCTGTGGATACTATTGTCGGTAAACTTACCGCCACTCATGGCAGTAATCAGTATGAAATTAATACTTTTGATGCCAATCTTTATCCTAATATGACAAAAGTTGACTCACGAGTAGCTTTTGATATTACCCAGGGGGAACTGTCCGACATTCTGTCTGCCACCGCTTTTGCCATGGCCAGTGATGATGTCCGTCATTTTCTCAATGGTCTCAATGTTACCCTGAAGAGCAAGAGGCTTCACTGTGTCGCCTCCGATTCCCACCGTCTTTCCTTCTACTCCATGGATCTCCTGAATGAAGAGGATGATGAGAAGACTGCTTCGGTTATCATTGCCAAGAATGGCATCAACGCCCTCAGAAAACTTATTGCCGCTGATGACTCATCTATCACAGTTACCCTGGGCCAGACTTATGCCAAATTCACCACTGGGTCATTCACATTCGTGACCAAGCTGATTGATGACAAGTGCATCGACGGGGACCATGTCTTTCCCAATGAGAAACAGATCAAAGCCAAGATCAAGATTGACCGAGAATCCTGGATTGCCGCAGTGAAGAGTGCCCAGGTTCTGCTGACGGCTGAGGACAAGGGCAAAATGATCGTTGATATCAAGGATCAGATGATGATCCTCAAGACCAGGAATGCCAGCCAGGAAGCCTCTTCATGCACGCTTCCCCTTCCTGAGTGCGACTGCCAGGATCTTCATTTTGCCATTAACGGCCTGTATCTCACCAGTGTGCTGGAATGCCTTTCCTGCAAGGATGTTCTTTTCTGCCTGACCGACAAGTCCTCGGTTATTGAGCCTATTGAGAACAACAATTACTGCTCTGAAAAGTTCATCATCATGCTTGTTCAGCTCTGATATCACAGACTCCGTAAATTTGTTATTCATGATCCTGGGGATCCGTTTTATGCGGATCCCTTTTTTATTTTATTGGATTTGGCCGCGGGTTTTGAACTTGTGTCTTTGTGCACAATTTTTTGATTGTCTTATGATGGATCTTAATGTGGAAAATTCCTCAATCCATTTCATTCGGATCTTCAAAAATGTCTGATCCTAAGGACTCTTCCAACTGTTGGCAGATCGATTTACAACGTGAATTTTGCTATAATTTAGCGATTGATTATGATGTTTTTTAATGAGCCGTTGAGGCTTGCCCGCTGAGATTTCAATGGCCTTCTCACAGATCCGGATGACTGCTTTCCGTAACTTTCAGAGCGCATCCTTTGAGCCCCACCATAGCATGAATATCATTATCGGTGCCAATGGCTCCGGTAAGAGTTCGCTGCTTGAGGCTGTCTCCTTTCTCTGTTTGGGTAAGTCCTTCCGCACCGCCAGACCTGATTCGGCGGTAAACAGTGGAGCAGAGGAGTTTGTGCTCTTCGGTTGCAATGATACCAGGCGGATCGGGATCAAGCGCGGGGCAGGGACTTTTGAGATTGTTCTGGACGGTGAGAAACTTACGCGGCTGTCCGATCTTGCCAGGATATCACCCGCCAGGGTTATTCATCCGGCAGACATTGAGCTTCTTACGGGATCTCCGGCAGAGCGCCGCTCTTTCATTGACTGGGGTGCTTTCTATCACAGTGACGACTTTTACGACCACTGGAGCAAATTCAGGCGGATCCTCAAACAGCGCAATGCTTATCTAAAAATGAATATCTCATATGATTACATTGACGCTCTTGATGCCGAACTGGTTGTCCATGCCGAAGCACTCCAGGAAGCCCGCCGTCTGTATGTAGAGGATATAACTGACACGGTCAGCAGGATCTGCCGGGATTTTCTTCCCGAATATGAATTTGGCTTTTCCCTTTATTCCGGTTGGGATCAGAAAAAGGGGCTTGCCCAGCAACTTAAGAACAGTTATGAGCGGGACCGTATGCAGGGATTTACCTCCTTTGGCCCGCAGAGGGCGGATTTGCGCATCACCGTTGATCACAGTCAGGTTCAGGATGTCCTTTCCAGGGGACAGCTGAAACTTCTTCTCTGTTCTCTCCGTCTTTCCCAGTGCTGTTTTCATGAAAAGGACTGCGGGACCGACTGCATGTTTCTGCTGGATGATTTTGCTTCAGAACTTGACCAGTCCAAACGCGAAAAACTGGCAGACTATCTGTTCTCTCTCAGGGGGCAGGTTTTTATCACTGCAATTGACGAGAGTGAAACCCGATTTTTTCAAAAAGGTTCATGTGACATTTTTGAATTGGACAATAATGTAATAACCAAAAGGTAACCATAATGGCAGAACAGGAAAATCCGGCAGAGGGCTCTGAGTACAATGCTGACAGCATTAAGGTGCTCAAGGGACTTGAAGCTGTCAGAAAAAGACCCGGCATGTATATTGGAGACACCGATGACGGATCTGGTCTTCATCATATGGTCTACGAGGTTGTCGACAACTCCATTGATGAGGCACTGGCAGGGTATTGCACCCTGATCACGGTCAAGATCCACAAAGACGGCTCCGTCAGTGTCCGGGACAACGGCCGCGGCATTCCTGTGGACATTCATCCTGAGGAGGGTGTGTCTGCTGCTGAGGTTATCATGACGGTGCTCCATGCCGGCGGCAAGTTTGACAACAACTCCTACAAGGTTTCCGGCGGTCTTCATGGCGTGGGTGTGTCAGTTGTTAATGCCCTCTCCGACAAGCTGATCCTGACTATCTGGCGTCAGGGGCACAAATATCAGCAGACCTATACTTCCGGAGGCACTCCGGTTGCTCCCCTTGCAGTTGTTGGTGACTCTGACGAGACTGGCACTGAAATCAGGTTCTGGCCCAGCCCGGAGATTTTCTCGGATATCAATTTCCGGTATGAAGTCCTTGCTGTCCGCATCCGGGAACTGAGTTTCCTGAATTCCGGCGTCAGGATTGAACTGGTGGATGAGCGCAAGGAAGACAAGCATGAGATCTTCCATCATGAGGATGGTATCAAGGGCTTTGTCTCCTTTCTGAACACCAATAAGAATGTAATTCATGAGAAGACTTTTTATTTCTCCGAGCAGACCGAGGACAACATTACGGTTGAAATCGCCGTTCAGTGGAATGACGGTTATGATGAGAAGGTTATCTGCTTCACCAACAACATTCCCCAGCGTGACGGTGGCACCCACCTTTCCGGTTTCCGTAGCGCTCTGACCAAGACCCTTAACAATTACATCGAATCCAATTCCAATTCCGGCAAGACCACCTCTTCCCGCAAGGAAGGCATTCAGACCACTGGTGATGACTGCCGCGAGGGTCTCACTGCTGTTATTTCTGTTAAGGTTCCGGATCCCAAATTCTCATCCCAGACCAAGGACAAACTTGTCAGCTCCGAGGTAAGAGCGGCCGTGGACAAGACTATGAGCGACCGTTTCAAAGATTTTCTCGAGGAAAATCCCAAGGATGCCAAGATCATTGTTGGCAAGATGCAGGAGGCTGCCCGTGCCAGAGAGGCAGCCCGCAAAGCCAGGGAAGTGGTGCGGAAGAAGGGGATAGTCGGCGGAGGTCTGGCTGGCAAACTGTCTGACTGTATCGACAAGAATCCTGCCCACCGTGAGATTTTCCTGGTAGAGGGTAATTCAGCAGGCGGATCTGCCAAGAGTGGACGTGACCCCAGAACCCAGGCCATTCTTCCGCTGCGGGGCAAGATCCTCAATGTAGAGAAGGCAACAATTGAGAAGATGCTTTCCTCCCAGGAGATCATAAACATGATCCTGGCCTTTGGCTGCGGGATCAAGGATGCCAGAAGAGACTCCAAGGATGATGTTCCTTCCACCGCAGACGAGGGCGGTTTCAACATCGATGATATGAAGTATCACAAGATCATCATCATGACTGATGCTGACGTTGACGGTGCTCATATCGCCGTTCTTCTGCTGACCTTCTTCTTTCGGCAGATGCCTGAGCTTATTGAGAAGGGTTATGTCTATCTTGCCCAGCCTCCCCTGTACCTGCTGACGGTGGGCGGTGACTCAAGCAAGAACCGTTTCTATGTCAAGGATGATTTTGAACGGGATGACCGCCTTATCAACATTGCTGTGGAGGATGTTGCTTACCATCCAAGTGAAAGCGCACCTTCTATCGACTCTTCGGTTCTGTTTACGGCAATCCAGAATTATCTTCGTACTAAGTCCTGCATGAACAGGCTGGTGACCAATTACGGTTTCCACGAGAAGATCGTCAATAACCTTATCTACGTGGAGCCACTGACGGTGTCTTCCTTTGCAGATAAGGAGAAGATCCAGAAGTGGACAGATGACTTTGCCAAGCTTTATCAGAATACCGGGGATTTTGTAACGCTGTTCTCCTTCAGTGTCACTGAGAAGACTGATGCAGAGGGGGCAGTGAAGTATTACCCTCTGGCCAAGGTCACCTCATACGGTGTTGTAAGTGAGCAGATCATCGATGAGAACCTGGTTGAGAACCCACTGTACTGCTTCATTCCTTCGGATAAAAATTACTTCACTGATGGCGATCAGTCCAAGTTCAAGTACTATTCCATTGCCCGGGAGTATAAGGAACTGAATGATTTGGCTGAAAGCACGGCCTACCTGGTCATAAAGAAGGGAGACAAGGTACCTGTAAGCAACTTTGTCGAGGCGGTTAATATTCTCATGAGCCGGGCCTCTAAGGCTGTAAGTATTCAGCGTTACAAAGGACTTGGTGAAATGAATGCTGATCAGTTGTTCTCCACCACCATGGATCCTGAGACCCGGATCCTGAAGCAGGTAACTATCGAGGATGCTAACGAGGCCAATACCTGGTTCAGCAGCTTTATGGGCGATGATGTTGCCTTCAGAAGATCCTACATTGAGCAACATGCCAATGAGGCAAATCTCGATTACTAAGATTTAGAATTTCACTGAAATTCACCTTTGGGACCGGCAGAATCTGCCGGCCTTTTTTTTACCTTGTGCTTTTAAAGAATTCCCTAAGTCAACTTTTCATAGTGTCTGCTGTGGGCTTAGTCTGTGCCTTAAGTGACCATTTGATTTTCTGCAATAGAAGATTAGTTTAATTAGATCTGATACTTGCAGTCAGATCCGGGCATGAAATATTGCCCGGCGAGATAGTTTGGTTGTGGGGGGTGAGATAGAGTAGGGGAGTGGGAACTTGATTTGCTCACAGACTGTTGGAAAATCTACAAAAATCTAAGCATTATCAATACAAATTTCTGATCGTCCGTTCCACAAAAACGTGATCATCAATTCTCCTTTTTCGTGATCATCCCCTCTCTCGCCATCACCCCCAAGCCCCCACCCACCGTCCATCCCACCCCCAAATTACCATTCTCCATCCTTCCCGGGCCATTTTTACCATAAACGTACCCTCGCACCCCCGATCCTTGGTAAGCAGGGCTGACACCAGGCGCCAGACGGCGCTCTCCCTGGTCAGAAAACGAGCTTAAATTTGACGCGGGTGACAAAACGGGCACGGGCTCTTGGGATCGTGTAGCAGAGAGGGGGAATATAAAATATAAGATCGGGGGATAGAGACTGCCAGAGGCCAGATGGGTGGTCACAGGATGTAGTTTCGCCGCTCTTCCTGTGACCCGATCCATTTGTGCTTGCTCGCCATAAAAGGATCACTGTGATGATAACGCCTTACCCTCTAACTTGCACCTTAAATTTGTATTACCTTGATCACATAATGAAATTTACCCAAACTGTCTGCTGAAGAAAAGGCAAATTTCAAATCGTAGTTACTGTTGAGAAACTGAACATAAGCGTCATTGAGCATCATAGGTCATATTCCAACGTTAGTTCTGATGATTTTTTTGGAGAGTTCAGAACAGTAGGGTAGAGGTGAAAAATTCAGCGCGGTTATGTCAGAATAAAGTTATATGAGTCATTTCATTGAGCGACTCTTAAGCAACTATCCTGCAAAAGCTCAACCTGGGATGAAAACTATATGTTCTCTTCCGTGTTTCACGTGAAACTTATGTTTGTGCAACCATACTGCCATGAGCATGTTTCTTTCAAAGGATCCATAGAAAGTCCAGAAGCGCTGATTTTCGAGATGAACGATTTTCTCCAAATGATACTCTATGTGAAACGTCACCCATCGCTCAAAACTGGACTGATTAGGTGAGGCTATATAGAGCATGATCTGATGATGCCACTTGAACTGTTTTGTTGCACGAGGTGAACTTGTTTCATGTGGAACATCGCCGGAAAAGTAATCTTAAAGTCATGTATTGAGTTCGTTTGGTTTGGAGCTTTAGTAAGCGTTATTGTTGTTTCAAGTGCGAACTAACAAGTGTTTCACGTGGAACAATGGATTGCTTTGAAGAAGGGTTTTGAGTTCTTATAGGCACGGCTTTTAGTCAGTGATTAACGTGTACCTTATAAAGGGTAGGGTAAAGCCGTTGAATGAGTTCGGATGAAATTGTTCATCCAGACGTATTCTTTATACTTAGTTAATGGAACCAACTGTTTCACGTGGAACAATGATCTGACGTGAAGGCGATAAGTTTATGTACTTCAGATCGTAGTCTTACGTTAGTGTTTCATGTGGAACTATCAAAGCGCATTGGTAGCATGACTTTGATTGTGCTTGGCTCCGCTGAACCAGAACGTTTGATGCTTGCTTGTAAAGTTGCATGTTTCAAGTTTCAAGTGTTTCACGTGGAACAATGATCTGACGTGAAGGCGATAAGATTATGTCCTTAAGATCGTAGTCCTACGTTAGTGTTTCATGTGGAACAATCAAAGCGCATTGGTAGCATGACTTTGAATGTGCTTGGTTCCGCTTAACCAGAACGTTTGATTCTTGTTTGTAACGTTGCAAGTTTCATGTTTCAAGTGTTTCACGTGGAACAATAATCTTACATGAAGAGATAATTTGAAGCACTCAAAGACATACTTTATTTCATAAGCTCTTTTATGTTGGATCATCAAGGGAACAGAGTAGGTCGGCTGTAAATGTGTTTGCTTTCAGTGATCAAAAAGGGTTGAAACTTCTTCTTACTCTGGAACATTCAATTGTTTCACGTGAAACAACACTGTGATTTGAAGACGATGCTTTGGGACCTATGACACATGTACATCTTCGATGTTTCACGTGAAACTTCTGATCGGATGACGTCTGATTGTTTCACGTGAAACTTCTGATCGGATGACGTCTGATTGTTTCACGTGAAACTTCTGATCGGATGACGTCTGATTGTTTCACGTGAAACGTGGTTCATAGCAATCAAGATGATTGCAACATTTGGTGTTAGAGAGACCTTTTAAGAAGACTGACAGTAGTGCCCTTCTTGCAAAGTCTAAACAAGCAACCTTGTAAATGGCAGAGATCGCCACACCGATAAAATGTCATAACCGTATACTTTAAGGATCTTGAAAACAATCTGGTTCCTAGGTTTAAATCTGAGTCTATGTGCTAGACAGACATTTTTCCATAAGCCAGATTTTTATGCGATTTGACTTTTGGAAATGTTTTTAAGAAATCCTTTTGAAGATAAGGCTTTTCACACTCAAGTTAAGACCTGGTTATCTTCTGAAAATTCACCACTGCTCTTGAAGTTTAAATTACCTGAACACGTCATCAGTATTGTGAGAGGACAGTTCTTTCTTTGTTGCAATTTCAAACTTTTCAAAGTAGGGAAGGGTAGAGGAGATAGTTTTATGAATGTTAGTCTACAGGTGCTTTAGATCTTTTGGGACTGTTGAAAGGTTGTGCCTGGTTTAATCCGGATCACAGAATGAGGTTGGTCTGTGGTAAAATATAAACAATTTTTTTAGTTTTAGGTTTGTCAGATGGCCAACACTTACGATATTAAGACTTTTCAGGGTCTTATCTTCACCCTACAGGATTTCTGGTCCAGAAACGGGTGCGTTATTTCCCAGCCTTTTGACCTTGAGGTTGGAGCTGGAACTTCCCATCCTATGACTTTCCTCAGGGCTATTGGCCCGGAACCTCATAGGGCTGCCTATGTTCAGCCTTCAAGAAGACCGACTGATGGCAGGTATGGCGAGAACCCCAACAGGCTTCAGCATTATTATCAGTTTCAGGTGGTGCTTAAGCCGTCTCCAGACAATATTCAGGAGCTTTACCTTGAGTCTCTGAAAATGCTTGGGTTTGATCCTACTGTCCATGACATCCGGTTTGTTGAAGACAACTGGGAAAACCCGACTCTTGGTGCCTGGGGCCTTGGCTGGGAAGTCTGGCTGAATGGCATGGAAGTAAGCCAGTTTACTTACTTCCAGCAGGTTGGCGGCCTAGAATGTTTCCCTGTCACCGGTGAAATTACCTACGGTCTTGAGCGTCTTGCCATGTATGTTCAGCAGGTTAATAGTGTATATGACCTGGTATGGACTGTTGGTCCCAATGGTCCGGTCACCTATGGTGACATATTTCATCAGAATGAGGTTGAGCAGTCCGCTTATAACTTTGAGCATGCGGATGTGGATTTCCTTTTCAAGATGTTTGATCAGAATGAAAAGGAGTGTAACTATCTTCTCAGCCTGGAAAACAAACTTCCTCTTCCTGCATATGAAAGGATCCTTAAGGCGGCTCACTCATTCAATCTTCTCGATGCCAGACATGCCATTTCTGTAACTGAAAGGCAGCGTTATATTCTCCGGATCAGAACCTTATCTAAGGCCGTTGCGGAAGCTTACTATGCTTCCCGTGAGGCACTTGGATTTCCCATGTGTAAGGATAACAAATAATGAATAAGCAGAATCTTTTAGTTGAACTTGGCACAGAGGAACTCCCTCCCAAAGCATTGAAGAAACTGGCTACAGCATTTGCCGAAAGTTTTTCAAAGGATCTGAATGCTTTTGGGCTTGGTTTTGATTCTGTTAAATGGTTTGCTTCTCCCCGCCGTCTTGCCTTGATTGCCTACAATGTGGATGAAAGCCAGGAAGACAGGATTGTTGAGAAGAAGGGACCTTCCGTGGCAGCCGCTTATAAGGATGGTAATCCCACTCCTGCCGCACTGGGCTGGGCTAAGTCAACCGGGATCACTCTTGATCAGGCTGAGACTGTTAAGACTGACAAAGGTGAGTGGCTTCTGTTCAAGGCCAAGGTGAAGGGATTCACCATTTACCAGGTGCTGGAGCAGATCCTTTCCAATGCTGTTAAGAGCCTGCCTGTTCCCAAAATGATGCACTGGGGGGCAACCAGATTTGAGTTTGTCAGGCCGGTTCACACCCTCTGTGTGCTTTACGGCTCTCAACTGGTAGATCTGGAAATGTTCGGGATCAAATCCTCCCGTACTGTACGTGGTCACCGATTCATGGGAAAGCAGGAACTGGAGATTGCCTCTGCTGATGACTATCTCTCAGTACTTGAAACTGAAGGCTCTGTTATTGCCGATTATGACAAGAGATACCAGATGATCCTTTCCTCCGTTAAGGAGCAGGCCGCAAGCCTCGGAGGAGAGGCTGATCTTGATGAGTCCCTTCTAAATGAGGTGACCTCTCTGGTGGAGTATCCCTGTGTCCTAACTGCAAGTTTTGAAGAGAAGTTTCTGGAGGTTCCTCCTGAGGCCTTGGTTTACACCATGAAAGGGGATCAGAAGTATTTTCCGGTGTACTCCTCAGACGGCAAGCTTCTTCCTAATTTCATTTTTGTTTCCAACATTGTTTCCAAGGATAAGTCCCAGGTTATCGCCGGAAATGAAAGGGTTGTCAGACCAAGACTCTCTGATGCCGAATTCTTCTTCAACACCGACAGGAAGACCACTCTGGCCTCACGGCTTGATGCGCTGAGCTCTGTTATGTTCCAGAAGCAGCTTGGTTCCTTGAAGGAAAGGTCGGAACGGATCTCCTCACTTGCAGAATACATCGCATCTAAGATTGGGGCAGATCCTGCGCTGGCATCCAGAGCTGGTCTGCTATCCAAATGTGATCTGGTCACTTCAATGGTCACCGAGTTCACGGATACCCAGGGTGTTATGGGCATGCACTATGCTCGTCTTGACGGTGAGCCTGAGGATGTTGCCCTTTCCATGTTTGAGCAGTACATGCCCAGATTTGCTGGTGACTGCATTCCTTCCACCGATGTCTCAGCATCTGTAAGCATCGCCGACAAGGTAGACACTCTGGTTGGCATTATTGGCATCAATCTTCCTCCTAAGGGTGACAAGGACCCCTTTGGCCTCAGGCGCTCTGCCATAGGTCTGCTGAGGATTATTGTTGAGAAGGGCTACGATCTGGATCTGGAGGACATAGTTTCCAAGTCCCGCTCTTTTTATGGAGACAAGCTCAGCAATGCCAATGTTGAGAAAGAGGTTGTTGATTATGTCCTGGGAAGATTCAGGGCTATTTATCAGGATGTGGGCATCAAGTCAGAGATCGTGCTCTCGGTTCTTGCCCGGAGACCAACCAGACCCTATGACTTCCACAGAAGAGTGGAGGCTGTTAACCGGTTTACCAGCAACCCTGCTGCTGAGGCACTTAGCGCAGCGAACAAGAGAGTTTCAAATATTCTTTCAAAGGCAGGCGGAGCGATCCCTCAGAATCCTGATGCCGGGCTTCTGTCTGAAGATGCGGAGAAGGTGCTGTTTGAGATCCTGGAAAAGTCCTGCCGCGATCTGGAGCCGGTCTTTGAACAGAAGAACTATGACGCCGCCCTTGAACAACTGGCCCAGTTGCGGCAGCCTGTGGACACCTTTTTTGAGAAGGTGCTTGTGAATGCAGATGATGAGAAGGTCCGGGGGAACCGACTCGCTATTCTGAGCGAGCTCCGTAACCTCTTCCTGAGGGTTGCCGATATTTCCCTCATCTGAGCCACAGATACCCTAAACACCTTGCAAATACCCGGAATTTCCGGGTATTTTTGTATCATACGACACCTGGTTTTGGAAGCCGGATCTGTTTTGAATAAATCATATGCACGTCAAAAAATCATGGACTCATAATTAGTACAATAAAGTGATTTTTTGTTTGTTTCGAGAAGTCATGAGTTTAAGCGTTATCGTCTGTGATGATTCAAAATTCGCACGGGCTCAACTTATCAGAGCTATACCGGCCAACCTTAAGACCAATCTTAAGGAGGCATCGGACGGAGCTCAGGCCATTGAGTTGATCAAGAGCGGATTCGGTGAACTGATGTTTCTTGACCTGAATATGCCCAACATGGACGGCTACCAGGTCTTGGAGGAGATTAAGAAGAACCAGTACGACATTCTGGTCATAGTCATTACCGGAGACATACAGAGCACTGCAGAAAAGCGCATCATGTCCCTGGGTGCCTTGGCTTACCTGAAGAAGCCTTTGGATGTGAACCTGCTGTTTCAGGTCCTGGACAAATACGGTCTGGCTGAAATTGTGGAGTCTCAAGATTCCCCTGCCACCGACAGCAATGTCAAGGGATCCTGGAACGGGATCACTTACATGGACAAGCTACAGGAAGTCATCAACATTTCCACCGGTCAGGCTGCCAAGCAACTTGCCGATCTGCTGAACATCTTTATCAACCTGCCCATTCCGGAAGTGTCCCATAAGACCGGCGAGGAGATTTATGCGGCTCTGAAGGGGCTGACTGTTGATCCTGATGATATCCTCATAAGCACCGGCTTTGTAGGCTCTGACATGAACGGAGAGGTCCTGCTTTCTTTTTCCGGCGAGTGTGTCAGCAATATGCTGAGCATCATTCTGGATGAGCGGGACAGTGTAGAAAGCAGAACGGCCGCCATCATTGACATCAGCAATCTTCTTCTCTCGACTCTGATGAATGGTGTTGGTGAGTTCCTGGGAGCACAGTTTACCCGCTCCCACCCGGCCATCGTCCGGCTGAACGAGTCCATACAGTTGCTCTCGCCGAATCTGATCAACAAAAAAATCCTGAATGTGAAAATGAAATACTCAATTCCTGCCAGGGATGTGGAATGTGTTCTTTTCCTTCTGTTCTCTGACGATGCTGTGCCGTCTCTGACGGAAAGGCTGAGTTACATTTAGGTCGTTGCTGCCAGGGGTTGTTTGCTATGTCGTCAGCGCCAATTGAGTTTGAAGATTTTCACTGGCTTTTAGATATCCTCCAGTCCCTTGAGGTGGGACTTGTCGTCCTGGATATGGATTACAAGGTTCTGGTGTGGAACGGGTTCATGGAAAACCACAGCGGTATCAACGGTGCGGCAATCCATGAAAAGTGCATGTTTGACTACGTCAAGAACCTCCCCAGGGAGTGGCTGGAAAAGAAGGTTGAAGACGCCATTGTCTTGAGGACTCCGGTGTTCAGCACCTGGGAGCAGAGACAGTACCTGTTCCAGTTTAAGGCCACCCGTCCCTTTACAGGAATGAGCGAGTACATGTACCAGAATGTTACGGTCATGCCTCTGAAGTCCATTCATGGCGGTGTATCCCAGATCTGCATTATCGTCTACGATGTCACTGATAGTGCCTCCAACCAGTTAGGACTGCACAAGGCCAATGAGCAGTTGCGCCAACTGTCAATTACCGACGGTCTGACCAAGCTTTACAACCGAGCTTACTGGCAGGAGTGTCTCTCCCAGGAATACAACCGGTACCAGCGCAAGCCTATTGATGTCACTCTGATGATGATGGACATCGATTTCTTCAAGAAGGTGAATGACACCTACGGGCACCCAGCCGGTGATGCTGTGTTGCGGAAACTTTCCGAGACCCTTAAAAGCCATCTCCGGTCGACAGACGTGGCAGGCCGTTACGGCGGCGAAGAGTTTGCCATCATTCTGCTGGATTCAGATGTCATCAAGTCGATTACCGTGGCCGAGCGTCTGCGCAAAGCCGTTGAGGCGATTGTGGTTCACTATGAAAACATGGTCATCAAGTTCACCATTAGCGTGGGGCTCTGCCAGCTGGAGAAAGACACAGCCTCTGCCAAGGACTGGCTGATCAACACTGACAACTGCCTGTATTATTCCAAGAAGAACGGCCGTAATCAGGTGACTGCCTATGGGGTGACGGAAATGAAGCCGTTGGAGGACAAGGGACCGGATCACTAATTTCAGAAAGCTGGGCTACCGAACCGGAAACTGGGTTCCTGGGATCTCGTCAGAGAAAGCTTTCATGAATTTACCGTCTGATGGCCTGCGTTCTATGCAGGTCATTTTGTTTGCGGGAAGATGTTTATTTCGCCGGATCGTGGCAGATCAAATTATTTGATTGACAGCCTGAAAAATGCTATTTTTCTAGAAATTGTCTTGAACTTTGTATTGAGGAGAAAAGATGGCTAACGCATTACTTGGCAGGGGGCAGAACTCAGTGTATCTGAATGAAAGCACTCTGAGCAAAGCCCGCAGTTTGGGCGGTATAAATTCCGGTGAGGTCATGACTTCATCCGGGGCTATTACCAAGACCGCTTATCTGACTTTGGTTGTGGCTCTGGGCGCTCTCATCCCTTCATTCATGGAGATCAGCCCCAATTTGCTGTTTACGCTTTCCGGTGTCTGCGGTTTGGCTGCTGTTATCATGGTGCTGGTAATGGTGTTTAAAGTGGATGCGGCCAAGTACATTGCTTTCCCGTATGCCATCTGTGAAGGTCTAGCCATTTCCGCCCTTGTTTTTGCCTGCAACTCCCTAGTTCCGGGAGTGGCCACTGAGGCTCTTTTTGCCACACTGGCACTGCTTGGCGGTGTTACCGTGGCCTACAAGACCGGGCTCATTAAGGTTAATGAGACTTTCAAAACAGTCTTCACGGTAATGTCCTTTGCCTTTCTTGGACTGCTCGTCATCAACCTTGTGACGATGTTCTTCTTCAAGGATTTTGGCAACACCTTGTTTGCCCTGAGCAATGCCAGCTGGATTGCCATAGGGATCACCTTGTTCATGCTGATTTACGGCTCTTTTTGTCTGGTTCTTGATCTCCAGATGATTGAAAATGGTGAGGCAGAGCAGCTCAACAAGGATTTTGAGTGGTACTGTGCGGTTTCGCTCCTGATCACTGTGGTCTTCATCTATGTTCAGATGCTCAGGCTTCTGGTCCAGATTTATCTGCGGGCCTCTGACAACTGAAAACTGTTCCAACGGAACTATGCTACATTGCCCCACCTCGAGTGGGGCTTTTTTGTTTCTGAGGGCAACTATTCAGGCTTCAGATGCTTTTCGGCAGGATTTCCGCCGTCTCTCATCGGCGGGAGTACTTCCGCTGGCACAAGCGGAAATCACGCCGGAACTCACAATGGAGTCTTTCAATTTTTGTGAAATTTTTAGAGGTGGCAACAATTTTGGAGTGGCCCGCTGGGATAGAATGAGATATGTGGATGAGTGTGTGATCTGCTGATAAGGTCCGGAAACGGTATTGCGTTGCTGTTTCAGTTTCCCTGGATAAGACACATCTGAGTCTGTCTTGAGACACCGTCAGTTTTGCAATCTCAACATAGGAAGATCCACAGAGCTGCCGAAAAACGGCTGGTGCCCTGGGATGGCACCGAACACAATGAACAGCGTCTAAGTGAGGAAAAATGGCAGACACATGCGAATGGGCGAGCAAGGATCCCACAATTCAGAATTTTCATGATTTCGAGTGGGGGCACCCCTGCATTGACAGCAATGAACTTTTTGAGAAACTTTGTCTGCATGCTCTTGTAGCCACTGGTTTCAAGAAGAAAACCATTGAGGTTGAGGGCATGGACACATCCCAGTTCTCTTTCTTGGAAACCAGAGAGAATTACCGGTCGCTTTTTGCCGGCTTTGATCCTGACAAACTGGTTGAATTCTCAAATGAGCAGATTGACAAGATTGTTGCTGACGAGAAGGAAAAGGAGAAGCAGGAGAACTACAAGGGCGGAATAAACAAGAACAAGCAGGTTTTGAAGTCCCTAGTCAACAATGCCAAGGCCTTTAACAAGATGATGGCGGAAGGTAAGTCGTTCTCCGAGTTCTGCTGGTCCTTTTCTGAGGGCAAGGTGATCATTGGCGGCAAATCAGAAGAGGACCTTCTGAAAATAGCCACTGAGATGAGCAAAGGCCTCAAGGACAACGGTTTCACTTACACCACTCCGACTGTCTGTCTTGCGTTTATGAAAACCGCAGGCATCGTAAACGCCCATGCGGGAAGTTGTCCTATCCGCGGCGAGTGCATGGAAGAGGCTAAGATCTTCAACAAGTTCTGAACCTGATCTGACAAAACATTGCATGATGAAATTCTCCGCCGTCCGGCGGAGTTTTTCGTTTCCGGGACTCACAGAATACCTGTCTTGGATCCTCGGCAAGAGAATTAGAGCGCGTCAGAAGATGTATTATTGTGATTGATTAAAAAATGAACTGTTGATCAAGAATTTAAATTCCTTTTGCAAAAAGGTGTTGCAAGTCGCAAAAAAGGGACTAGAATATGCACCTGTCGCCG
>ERZ842401.563-NODE-563-length-54348-cov-8.702706_pt1 | contig 54348 bp, 36 predicted proteins | sample MGYA00521270_ERZ842401 | MGnify/ENA primary metagenome ERZ842401 (study PRJEB31892, sample SAMEA3878208) | bioreactor metagenome | biome: Moose rumen | place: Sweden | collected 2011-10 | study: EMG produced TPA metagenomics assembly of the PRJEB12797 data set... | reverse complement strand
CCCCCCTCCCCCCGCCCACAAAATCAAACAAACAAAAACTATGCGCAAAAAAATCGTTGCCGGAAACTGGAAGATGAACAAAAACCTTCAGGAAGGCATTGCTTTAGCAAAAGAACTCAATGAGAAACTCACAGCCGACAAACCCGCTTGCGGCGTCGTTATCTGCACACCATTTATCCACCTGGCATCCGTAGCAGGCCTCATCAACAAAGACATCATCGGTCTGGGGGCTGAAAACTGCGCCGACAAAGAAAAAGGAGCCTACACGGGCGAAGTATCCGCAGAAATGGTGAAGAGTACAGGTGCCGACTATGTAATCCTCGGCCACAGCGAGCGACGCGCCTACTACGGCGAAACAGCCGAGATCCTCAAGGAAAAAGTTAACCTCGCGCTGGCTAACGGGCTGAAAGTCATCTTCTGTATCGGCGAGGTACTCGAAGAAAGAGAAGCCGGCAAACAAAACGAAGTAGTAAAAGCACAAATCGAAGGTTCGCTCTTCGACCTCACCGCAGAGCAGTACACCAACATCATCCTTGCCTACGAACCCGTTTGGGCTATCGGCACCGGCAAGACAGCCACAGCCGAACAAGCCGAAGAAATGCACGCCTTTATTCGTGGTGTCATCGCAGAGAAGTTTGGCGCACAAGCCGCCGAAGACACCACCATCCTCTACGGCGGTAGTTGCAAACCAAGCAACGCACGCGAGCTATTCGCAAAACCCGATGTCGATGGAGGACTCATAGGAGGCGCAGCCCTTAAAGCCGACGATTTCAAAGGCATCATCGACGCTTGGAAGAACTAAACAAAACTTAGTACACTGACTTTTGACTATTGATTATTGAATACTGAACATTGGCTACTATATAAAGAGGGTGTGCCGCAAATGTTCAGTATTCAATGCTCAATAATCAACGACAACCGATGCTATGCGCACGCTTCTCTTCCTTTCTTTCCTCCTTGCTTGCACCGTTACCCTTCAAGCGCAAGACAATCCTAATCGCCAACAAACAGGAACAGGCGGTCAAGTGGTTGTGATTGACGACCAAGGCACTCCACAAAGTGGGAACACACCACAAAACGGACAGGCCGCAGGCGAGACACCTCGCTCCACAACGGGCGAGCAGCAGCAAACAACTGCCGACAGCCCCGCAAAAACCGAAGGCGACGCTTCTGCCAGTGAAGGAAAAGAAGGCGAAGACAAAAACGAAGCAGCACCCGAAACCCCACGTGTCCGCCGTGTGTACAAAAAAGATACCACCCGACGCGTGGTACTACGTCGGCGCACAAGAAGCGGGGGCGGCACTGTAGCAACAAGAGAACAACGCGAAGGCTACCGAATACAAATCTTTACCGGAGGCAACCGTCGCCAAGACCGCCAACACGCCGAAGCACTCGCTGAACGTATCAGGAAATACTTCCCAGAACTCTCAGCATACACCCATTTCGTTTGTCCACGTTGGACATGCCGTGTCGGCGACTTTGAAAAGCCCGAACAGGCCAGCAGATATGTATCGCTCATTCTACGCTCTAAAATTTCTGTAGAAGCACGCATCATAAAAACAACCGTTTGGCTACCAAAGAAAAAGTAGTAAACCTGCCGAGGATTACGAAACGTTCTCAAAAACAAACCTCCAGCACCCCCCCTCTCCAATATAAAATGCAAAGTATGTCCACCGACATCACACAGCAAATATCCCAAAGCGTAGCACACACGCTGCAACTCATCGGCGAAGACCCTACACGCGAGGGATTGCTCAAAACACCTCTGCGAGTAGCAAAAGCACTGCAAGACCTCACACGAGGATACAAAGAAGATGCTTCGGCAGTGCTTCTCTCTGCCCGCTTTAAGGAAGACTACAACCAGATGGTACTCGTGAAAGACATACCTTTTTATAGTCTTTGCGAACACCACGTCCTTCCTTTCTACGGCAAAGCTCACGTGGCATATATTCCCGACGGATACATCACCGGGCTTTCAAAAATAGCACGTGTGGTAGATATTTTTTCTCACCGCTTGCAGGTGCAAGAGCGATTGACAACACAAATCAAAGAATGTATCCAGCAAGCCTTACACCCGCTCGGTGTGATGGTGGTGATAGAAGCCAAACACATGTGTATGCAAATGCGCGGTGTGGCAAAGAGCGATTGTATCACTACAACAAGCGACTTCTGTGGAGCATTCAACCAGGCTAAGACACGCGAAGAGTTTTTAAGCCTAATTCGCTCAAAGGCATAAGGAACTTTTGCGTTAAGCCAGAAGAGCAAAGCGAAACTTGCTTCAGCTTTGCCTTGGCGAGCAAAAGTCTGTTGAAAACGAACTTTTGCGTTAAGCCAGAAGAGCAAAGCGAAGCGTGCTTCAGCTTTGCCTTGGCGAGCAAAAGTCTGTTGAAGACAAACAAAAATTCGAGACCACTAAACAATAAAACGCACCACGCATACGTTATTATAAAGAAGTAACGCCAACAAAGACACAACTTCTATTTGCGGCAGTAGCTCAGTTGGCAGAGCATCAGCTTCCCAAGCTGAGGGTCGCGGGTTCGAGCCCCGTTTGCCGCTCTCTTTTAGCATCTCTCCCCCCCCTAAACAACAAATGGGACGACATCGTAGCGTTGTGCGATGCCGCCCCATTCTCTTCATAAGTATTAGATTAGGTATATTCGGGTTGTTCTATAAATTAGGATTGATGCGCTTTCTTTGGCTGTTTGCTTTTTGTCTCTCTCTCTTGACCATCTTTTGTCTTAACCCCTTGTCGCACAAGTCAGTCGCTACGGCGGCTGGAAGCGTAAGAGTAAACCTGCTACAAGACAGCACAAAACCAATTCAAGCCTAATTTATAGAACACCACAGAATTATTTAGCCTTCTTTGCAGTAGCCTTTTTAGGCTTTGCTGCAACAGGCTTCTTGGCTTCGGCCTTGGCTTTTGGCACAGGCTTTGCCTTTGTATCAGCTTTTGCCTTCGGCGCGGCCTTGGCTTTGGGCGCGGCCTTGGCTTTTGGCGCAGGCTTTACCTCGGGTGCTGCTGGTGCTTTCTGAAAGCCACCTTCCATTTCCTCGAGTTGTCCTAAGAGGTGTTGGAGTTTCTCTATCTCTTTGTCCTTACGCTCAAGTTCTTCGTCTTGGTTCTTGATGGTGGTAAGCAGTGAGTTTAGCTCTTCGTTTTCGTACTCGGGATAGAGATTGTTGATGCGGCTATTGAAATCGCCGAGGATATTCATAAAGTTGGTGAAAGCATCATAGGGCGAGTCGTAGATACCTCGGTAGCCGCCGTAGCTATTGGCCTTCGTACTCATAAAGCGGAAGTTGTTGGAGGCTTGCAGGTAGTCATAGTCTTGCTTGAGCCGGCGGTCGTTGCAAATACGCACACGGTCGGCCACGCTATAAAGTTTCTCTAAGGCTTCACGCTGCATATCGTTGCCGAGCCAAGGCGAGAGGTCGCGCTCTTCGTCAACCCACGATGTGGGATAGGCCACCCCAAGCTCACCCGCACTCTTCATCTTGGCACATATCTCGCTGGGAGTGCTGAATACCACGCCGCGCTCTTTGAGTTGTTCGGGCAACGACTTCATAAACTCCAGGATATTACTTGACAGCGGCTGGAAGATGCCGAGTGCGCATAGTTCCATAAAGATATTGACTACTTGCTCGTCCTCGGGGAGGTCGGCAATCCACTTCGCGTAAGTATCTGCAAAGAGGGGATACTCGCTCCACGATGAATCATTGAAACGGAAGCTAATGTCCTCACTGAGGCTGTGGTCGCGCAGGAGTAGTTTAAGTTTAGGATTGCGGCTGCAATGGTAAACAAAGTGTGGCGACTTCCAGCCGAGTACGTGCTTAGCACCTTCGGCAAGCATACCTTTGAAACCCATATCGGCCACTTCTGCGCCTATCTCATCGCTGTAGATGAGGCAGGAATTTCGGAACACTTTTGGCTCTTTGCCGAAGAGTGTCTTAATCTTCTTGCAGAGACGCTTCACCTCCTCGCGGAAGGTTTCGCGGTTTGTCATTGAGGAGAAGCCGTGGCTATATGGCTCAGCGAGAAACTCTACGCATCCTGTGTCGTTAAGTTGGCTGAGGAGATCAAGCACTTGTGGAGCATAGCGTTCCAAGAGTTCTATGGCACTACCGCTAAGGCTGATGGCACACTTGAAGTAACTGCCATAGCGTGCCGACATTTCAAGCAGGGCTTGCAAAGCGGGTACATAACTGCGCTCGGCTGTTTCCTGAATACTACGTTCGTTCTCATAGTCATCGTAGTAATAGTGGTCTGTGCCGATGTCAAAGAAGCGATAGCGTTTCAGGTGGATGTTTTGATGGATTTCAAAGTATAAGCAAACGGTTTTCATAAGAGTAAGAGAAAAAGATTGTGGCTTTGCCGAGGGAGAGATGTGTTATCGGAGTACTCAAAAGAGAATGGTATGATAAGAACGTGATATTCTCGGAGTATTCTGAAAGCCTAAGCGTAGCCTAATGGTTATTGTATATTGGTTAACAGTGTTTGGTTAACGGTTCAGGCATCGGAGATAGCATTCGTTGATACGCTCTCCTACTTTCTCCCAAGTTATTTCATCTACCTCCTTGCGTCCTTCTTCTTTGAGGTAGTGATGATAGCTGTGATAGGTGCATAGGGCGTAGATAGCATCGGCCATAGCATCGATGTCCCAATAGTCTGTCTTGACACAGTTAGTAAGGATTTCAGCGCATCCGCTTTGTTTGCTGATGATGCTTGGCACACCACATTGCATAGCCTCTAACGGACTTATTCCAAAAGGCTCGCTGACGCTGGGCATCACATATACGTAGCTCTCGCGGAAAGCTTCAAAGACTTGGTGTCCTTTCATAAAACCGGGGAAGTGGAACTTGTCGGCTATTCCTTTCTTTGCTACGAGGTCAATCATCTCGTTCATCTTGTCTCCGCTACCGGCCATACAGAATCTTATGCCTTTTGTTCGGCTGAGTACTTTGGCAGCGGCTTCAACGAAGTATTCTGGACCTTTCTGCATTGTGATACGTCCGAGGAAGGTGACCACTTTGTCGCGCTCGGCGGCATTCTCTATGGGAATGTCCACAAACTCTTTTATTTCGGGGTCGAGCGGATAGACGGCGTTGTGCATAGCGACACACTTGGCCGGGTCTTGGTGGTAGTGGTTTATCACTGTCTGACGAGTGAGTTCGCTGACGCACATGATGCAGTCGGCGTGGTCCATACCATCTTTTTCTATGCCATATACCGTGGGATTGACTTTTCCTCTGGAGCGGTCGAAGTCGGTAGCATGGACGTGGATGACGAGGGGTTTGCCGCTCACCTGCTTAGCGTGAATGCCAGCGGGATAGGTGAGCCAGTCGTGAGCGTGGATAATGTCATAGTCCTGCTGACGGGCTATCACGCCTGCCACGATGCTGTAGTTGTTTATTTCGTCTTGGAGGTTGTCGGGGTATTTGCCCGAGAACTGTATGCAACCGAGGTCGTCAGTCTGTCGATAGTTGAAATCGGCGTAGATATGGTCGCGTAGGGCGTAATAGAGCTCGGGCGACATTTTATCGCCGATACGCTCCTCAACATATTCGCGTGGCACGTCTTTCCACACGATAGGCACTTGGCTCATACCGATAATGTTCATAAAACTCCTGTCTTCGTCGCCCCAGGGTGCGGGGATACAGAAAGTGATGTCCATATCGGGGATAGCAGCAAGCCCTTTTGTGATACCATAACTGGCCGTGCCGAGACCGCCAAGGATATGAGGTGGAAACTCCCACCCAAACATTAAGACTTTCATAGTGTATATTCTCTACCTTTTATTCTATTCTTCTCTTTGGTATTTCTCAAGCATACGTATGGCACGCAGTATGCCGCTCACGTTCATTGCCAGCGACACGGCTCCGCGTCCGTGGAACGGCGGGTTACCGTCGAAGAGTTCGGGTATGGTGCCGAGGCTGTGGTAGAAGAGTTCCTCTTCGAAGCCGATGAGTTGCCGTTCTATGTAGTTCACACCGCTCATCTTATACACACGTAGATAAGCCTCGAGATAAAATCCTGTGAGCCACGGCCACGCGGTGCCTTGGTGGTAGGCTTGGTCGCGCTGTGTTTGCGGACCGGTATAGAGGGGTGTGTAGCCACCGCTCTTCGGTGATAGGCTGCGTATGCCTTTGGGTGTGACGAGTTCCTTGGTACAGGTGTCAAGCACGCTCTTACGCTCTTTGAGGCCGAGGGGACAGAAGTCAAGGGCTATACCGAGCAACTGATTGGGGCGTACACTCCAGTCGGCCATTTGTCCGTCAACGTAATCAAAGAGGTAGCCGTATTCGTTGAGGAATGTTTCGCGGAACGACTGCCCTACGCGCTCGGCATCTTTCCCTGCTTGACGCGCTTTAACTTTTTGTGCTTCTGTGCCATACTCCGAGAGCAGTTGCTCATAGAATTTCAAGGCGTTATACCACAAGGCGTTGAACTCAACGATGTATCCTGTGCGTGGCACAATGGGACGTCCGCCTGCTGTGCTGTTCATCCACGTCACAGGCACATCGCGCCCGTTGGTATAGAGCAGGCCGTTGTTGTGTACGAAGAGGTTGGGATGGCCTCCCTCCCAGATATAATCTACCATTTGCGCCACGAGGTCGCCGTAGCGCTCGTAGCATTCTTTGCGTCCTACGAACTTGCCGTACTGCTGCAAACACCACACTGCCCAAAGCAACACATCGGGCTGCTCCATCTCGGCAATATCAACGCTGATAGGACGTGCGGCGATAAAGTCGCATACGGCTTTTTCCGCCGTTGCCATATATTGTTCAAAGCGGTCTTTCTCGCCGATAGAGAGTGTGAGGCCGGGGAGTGATACAAAGGTGTCGCGTGCACGAGCCTTAAACCAGTGAAACCCAGCGAGCATATACAGTTCATCGTCTTTCTCTACGCGGAACTGGTGGGCTGCATTGACCAGGCAGTGGAAGAAACTGTCGCGGCTGTCGCGCCCCACTTTTTCTGCCTCCATACTCATTTCGAGTTTAGTTGCTTTTGCCTCGGCTGTGGCAGCACTGAAGACTATGCTCTCACCTTTTTTCAGGCTCACTTCAAAGTAGCCGGGTACGAAAGCATCTTCCACATCGTAGTATCCGCGCTCTGCTTCTTTGGGATATTCCAGTCCGCGATACCAGTCGCCTTCGTAAACAAAAGCTGCGGGGCGGTTGGTTTGCATAAAGAGGTCGGGGTAGCCAGCATACATCTTCACACGTATTCCCTGGTCAATAGGCTCGTAGCCGGTATCGGCCACATTGTTTTGGTGTGTCCAGTGGCGCACGCTGCGGAAGGAGAGCATCGGACGCAGACGTAGTGTGGTGAGCGAGTGGGCATCTACTACGGTATAGCGCACCAAGAGTTGATAGCCACCTTTGCGGCGGAACACGATTTCTTTCTGTAGTGTCACACCGCCTATGCGGTATGTCCAGGTGGGTACTTTGTCCCAGGTGAAAGCACTAATGTACTTGTGTCCGTTGGGGCTATAGTGGCCACCTTGGTAACGATGCAGGGCGAGGTTGAACTCCGCGCCGTGCTGTATCACGGTTTCGTCAAGTGATGAGAGCAACACGTGGCGCTCATCATCAATCTCGGGAGCGGGAACTACCAGCAGGCCGTGGTACTTGCGAATGTTGCACCCCACAAGTGTGGTTGAGCAGTATGCCCCCTGTCTGTTTGTTATCAGCAACTCTTTGAAGAGGCTGTCTTGCAGGTTGGTCATCTGCGTCTTGTCAAAATGTAAGTAAGGCATAGCCTATTATTGTTTTGTTAATAATTCGAAGCGTTTCCGTGAGTTGTAAAAAAAAGGAATAACAAAGGCGGTGATTTGCTAACTCTACTTTTCAAAAGACAAAATAACAACCTTTTGTTGAACCTAACAAACTTTTTGCAAAAAAAAACGCGTAAACGTGTTATTTTCTTTGACTTTGGGGTATCAACAAAGGTTCGTCAGAACTGGAAATAGATAAAAGGCTGCACGTCGCTCCCTTTAATTTGTATGACGACATAAGCCACAAGAATAAGGATAAGGGCTTTGGTGGGTAGCGGCCAGTGAGCAACGTAGGCTTCAAGGCGGCGTGTAAATCTGTGTGGGGTGAAATGGAAGAAATAGCCTAACAATATAAGGAGCATAGCGGGGGCGTAGCCGGTGAGTAATTGTGGAAACAAAGCGGGCTGTAGGTTTGTGGCGATTTGAGAGAACACTTGGGTTGCGACATCAAACGTGCTACTGCGAAAGAACACCCAGGCTATACAGACGAAATGGAACGTCAGTATCATAGCTACTATTCGTTGCCACCCTGTATAGCGTCTGCCGTGTCGTGGCTGGTGGGTGATGTTCATCCACCATTTATGTATAGCGAGTGCCACACCGTGCATACCACCCCAAAGAACGAAGTTCCATGATGCACCGTGCCATAATCCGCCAAGCAGCATTGTAAGGAAGAGGTTTACATACTGACGCACTTTTCCCTTGCGGTTGCCTCCGAGGGAGATATAGAGATAGTCGCGCAGCCACGACGAGAGGCTAATGTGCCAGCGATGCCAAAACTCTGTGACGCTGGCACTCTTGTAAGGCGACCGGAAGTTGTCGGGGAAGCGAAAGCCCAGCAGCAGGGCTATACCGATGGCCATATCGCTGTAGCCGCTGAAGTCGCAATAGATTTGTAAGGCGTAGCCATAGACAGCAACGAGGTTTTCCACACCGCTATAGAGCAACGGGTTATCAAAGACACGGTCGACGAAGTTGGTGCTGATATAGTCGCTCACGACAGCTTTCTTCAGCAGTCCGGCAGCAATAAGCACCACGGCCTCACCGACCATTGTATTTGACACCACAAGTGGGCGGCGTATCTGCGGTATAAAGTCGCGCGCACGAACTATGGGACCCGCCACCAACTGCGGGAAAAAACTCACATAGAAGAAATAGTCGAGCGGACACGTGAGTGGCTCTATCTGGCAGCGATAGACATCTATTGTATAGGACAGGCTCTGAAACGTAAAGAAGCTGATGCCTACGGGTAGAAAGATGTCCTGCGGCTGAAAACTGCCGCCTAAGAGTCCGGCAAATGCCTCGCCGAGGAAATTGGTGTACTTAAAGTAGGCGAGCAGTCCGAGGTTGAGTCCGAGGCTGGCAGTTACTAAGAGTTTTCGCGCGATGCCGTTTGTGCGGCATAATGCTCGGGCGATAAAGAAATCGGAGGTGCTGACGATAGCAAGAAGGAAGAAATAGATGCCACTACTCTTATAGTAGAAATAGTAAGAGAAGAGGGTGACGAACAATAGTCGTGCTGTGGTTTTATGACGCAACAAGGCATAGACAAGCGTAAATCCCACGAAGAGCCACAAAAAGAGACCACTATTGAATAGCAGTGGTGCTTTCGCGTTGTAGGCAAGGAGTTCTGTGAGACGAGACAGGTCTATGGCGTGGAACATTCTTTTTCGTCGGTGGGATTTCGGTGGTTTGGTAGCAGGCTACTTGTTAGGCCGAGGCTTTTGCACCAGGCATCAATGGGATACTCTATAATTAGGCTTTTTGCTCTTTCGATGGCTGACAGCTTCACGATAGCACAAAAAACAACTCAGCATAATTGATAGCCCCTTAACTTCTAAAACATAGTATCACATCTCCTTCACGGCTGCTTGATATCCTCGCATAAAGGCTTCAAAGAGCATACGCCCTTGTGTGCGATAGCCATCGGGGGTGAAATGCACCCCGTCGGGTCGCATCATACCGCTACGCTTCCAGTTGGCACAGGCATCTTTGTCGCCGCCGCCAACGGCGAAAAGGTCGTAAACAGGCAGTCCGTGGTCGCGGGCATAGCGTCCTATCGTTTCGGCACAGCGTTGATTATTGGCATTGTAGCCACCGCCCTTGAGGTAGCAGCCTGCGGGGGTCGTAAAGAGCAAGCAGGCATAAGGCAGGTTTTCTTGTAGTAGCACGATGAGTTCGTCTATCTGCCGGTAGTGCGTGTCGGGGCTATATTTCCCGTATGCTTCGTTAGTGCCAAAGGAGATGATAACCAAGTCGGGCTGCCAAGCATAAACTTGTTCTAACTTTCCGCTATGCGTATAGGAGCTAAACGTAGCACCGTTTATGCCCAGGTCACGATACCTCACGGCGGCGAACTCATCGGCCATATTCTTGCCAAACGTCTGTGGGAAGATATGTCCGCGTATATGGCTGTCGCCGATGTGCATCACACGCAGCGAGTCGAGGAACTCGCCCTCTTTGATATCAAGCAGTGCCAGATATATCGGATAAAGATGTTCGGCAGGGTCTAAGATAACGTTGTCGGCTGTATTGCGAAACGAACTCGGCACGGCGTTGGACACTACTGTTTGGCTCGCGCTGTTGGCTTCTTGGGCTTGGAGGGACAAAGCGGAGGAGAGAGACATTATTATAATAAGGAGTATAGGCTTCGGAAGTCGTGAAAAAGCCCTCAAAGAGCAAGAGCCTGAAATAGTAATTCGTTTCCAACAATCAGTTGCTTGCCAAAGCATTGCTGAGGCACGCTTCGCTTTGCTCTTTAGCCCTAACGCCGATGTTCTTTTTCCCTTACAGGGTGCAATGTCATAGTGTGAGGGCTGCCCCTGAGTGCAGGCTGGGGCTATTTGCTCACCGCCCTTACAGGGCAGGGCTACGCCTTGTTTGCTATACTTGCGAAACTGATATGTTTTCATTGCTTCCGTGTCTTAAGTAAAGTGTTTGTAGGGCGATTTCATTGGGCGAAAGGGCGATTATGCTTTTTTGGCCGACGGGTTTTCGCGCTACTACGAGCGCAAGCCTCCAAGCATAGCCTATAATCCTCGGTTATTGGGTGTTATTTTGTTTCCACTGCTCAAAACCCCAGTTCAGGGCGTTGAAGAGTTGTCGGGCGATATGCTGACCACCTTGTTCGTTGATGTGGGTATAGTCGCGTGCGGCCTTAGGTGGTGTGGCTGTGACAAACTGAAGCATTGAGTCTTTGCCGCCCATCGCCTCAAAAGTGTTCCAAAAAGCCACACCCGCTTGTGCCGCCGCCGTGGCTTGTGCTTCAATCAGGGGCATTAGCTCGGGTAGTGTGCCGATGCTGCCGTCAGGGAGTTTTGCATCGTGGTCGGCAAGACCCACGACGAGAAACGCTGTCGTGGGCATAGCGGCACGCAGGTGGTTTATCATTCTCACCACTTGCTGTGTATATGAGCGATAGTTTCGTTTGCCGCGTTGCAACACGTTAAGCCCATATTGCAGCACAACAAGGTCGTAATGGCGCAGGTCGTCAAGACGGCGCAGATAATCTTGCGGGATAGCAGTTATGGTAAGCCCCGTACTGCCGCGCAGTGATAGATTGTCAACTGCCACACCCGTATTGGCATCGAGTGTCGTGGCATAGCAAACAGCGTTGCTCTCTTCGCTTATCGTCCAGCGCACACGTTGCATCGGGGCGTTGAACGTAGCAGCGTGCAGACCATAATCGCCCGGGATGGTAAAGTGCTGTGTTTTCCCGCTCTCGGTAGTGGCGGTGAGTGTGACGGGCGTGCCGCGCGTGAGCAACAGGAATTGCGACACCTCGGCACGCGCCAATCGAGGGCTATAATCAGCATTGCCCGACAGTTCAACAAAAGGTTGCTCTTGGGGTATGAAATAATAACCGCCGAGGTCGGGCAGTGTGGCTTCGTATTGTTCATCTACCGCACTGTGCATTTCAAAGCCGCCGCGCTGCTGACGGATAGTCTTTCTGCTCGCCACGGCAATATGGTTGAGGCCTACATATCCGGGGCCGAGGCCGCCAAAATGTTGTTGCATCATATCGCGCAACGCATCGGTGAGGATATCGGCTTCTACGAAACTGTCGCCCAGAAAGGCTATGCGCACCGGTCGTTTAGCTACTTGTGTCAGTGCCGCATAGAAGTACGCCATATTCGCAGCCGTGTCGTGGGCATACTCCGCCAGGCACGTCACGCCCGCCTTGCAACTGTCGCGGCTTATCGGCACATCGACCACAGCCGCAGTGTCTGTAGAACTATCACACGGCGCAAGGTCGGCGAGCAAGTCCACGGGTTTACTCTCCCAGCCGCCTATGCCCCAATTAGGCAAGAAGCCCAAGAGCAAAAGCCCCACAAGCACAGCGAGGGATAGGAAGAACGAACGAAAGACGGGGCTTTTCATTTTGCCGAGAAAGAAGCCTGTTGTGAAAAAAAGTGCGACAAAATTACTTCTTTCCACCAAGTAGCACGTTGCAGTAAGACCGATTTTTGGCGTAAACGTGTCTGTTTCAGCGGTTATTTGCTAATTTTGCAAAAATTTCTTAGCAATGGCATTTTTCGGTTTATTTGGCAAAAAAGAAAAGAAAGAAGTCTTAGACAAAGGCTTAGAGAAAACCAAATCATCAATGCTCGGCAAGATAGCCCTTGCCGTAGCAGGCAAGTCGCAAGTGGACGAGGAAGTACTTGACGAACTCGAAGCCGCCTTAGTGAGCAGCGATGTAGGTGTGAAAACCACGGTAGACATTATCCACCGCTTGGAGGAGCGTGTGAAAAGGGACAAGTTCCTTACCTCCGCAGACCTTCGCCGCCTGCTTTGCGAGGAGATGACGTCACTTCTGGCCGAGGGTGGTAACGGCGCAGAGGGTTTTGAAATTCCCGAGTCCCACAAGCCGTACGTCATTATGGTAGTAGGCGTCAATGGCGTGGGAAAGACCACCACCATTGGCAAGCTGGCCTATCAGTTCAAGCAGGCAGGCAAGAAAGTCTATTTGGGAGCCGCCGACACGTTCCGAGCTGCCGCTGTGGAGCAGATCTGCATCTGGGGCGAGCGCGTCGGCGTGCCTGTGGTGAAGCAACAACAGGGCAGCGACCCCGCGTCCGTGGCGTTCGACACCCTGGCTTCGGCAAAGGCTAACGGGGCGGATGTGGTAATCATTGACACAGCAGGGCGTCTTCACAACAAAGTGGGGCTGATGAACGAACTCACGAAAATTAAGAACGTGATGAAGAAACAAGTGGCCACCGCCCCCGACGAGGTACTCCTGATACTCGATGGCTCCACGGGGCAAAACGCCTATGTGCAGGCCGAGCAGTTTATCAAAGCCACGGAGGTGACCGCTCTGGCCGTGACAAAACTTGACGGCACAGCCAAGGGCGGTGCTGTTATTGGCATCTCCCACGAGCTGGGTGTGCCTGTGCGATACATCGGACTGGGAGAAGGGATGCGCGACCTCCAACCGTTCGATAGCCAAGCCTTTGTAGAAAGCCTCTTTGCCGATGCCAATCTATAACCCCTCCCCCCCTATTTCGCAACCCACGCAGGTAGATATCTTCACCATGGGTTGTTCAAAAAACCTCGTAGATACCGAGCGTCTCTTGGCACGCTTTGCCGAGCACGGCTTTTCCGTCCACCACGACCCGTCGGCCACACACGGCGGCGTAGCGGTGGTGAATACGTGCGGTTTTATCGGCGATGCAAAACAGGAAAGCATAGAGTTTATCCTGCAACTTGCCGAGAAAAAACAACGCGGCGAATTACAGGCTCTTTATGCCATGGGATGCCTCACCGAACGCTACCGAAACGAGCTGCAACGCGAAATTCCTGAACTTAATGGACTCTACGGCAAGTTCGACTACCTCAACCTGCTCAACGACTTAGAAAAACACTTTCCACGCTCAAATCATCTTTCACCCCAACACCAGAACACTGCCCCGATATGCGGCGGACGACTACTCACCACCCCACCCCACTATGCCTATCTGAAAATTAGCGAGGGATGCGACCGACATTGTGCCTACTGCGCCATACCGCTTATTACGGGAAGACACGTGAGCCGCCCCGAGGACGACATCCTGCGAGAGGTGGAGCAACTTGCTAAAAACGGCGTGAAAGAGTTTCAAGTCATTGCCCAAGAGCTGACATTCTACGGAGTGGACCTGTATGGCGAGTGTCGGTTGCCGCAACTCATAGAACGCATCTCCGACATACCCGGTGTGGAATGGATAAGGCTTCACTACGCTTATCCCGACCACTTCCCCACAGCCCTCCTACGCTGTATGCGTGAACGCAAAAACGTATGTGCCTACCTCGACATCGCTTTACAACACATTAGCAACAATGTGCTTTCGCGTATGCACCGCCACACCACCAAAGCCGAAACGCTTGCCTTGCTCCGACAGATACGTAGCGAGGTGCCAGGCATCGCCTTGAGAACCACGCTAATGGTGGGTTTCCCCGGTGAAACAGATGCCGACTTTGCCGAACTCTTAGACTTTGTGCGCAGCGCACGTTTTGAGCGGCTCGGTGCCTTTGCCTATAGCGAGGAAGATGGCACCTATGCTGCCGAGCATTATACCGACGATGTGTCGCCCGAAACGAAGCAACAGCGGCTCGACGCACTTATGGCCGTACAACAAGAAATTGCCACGGAGATAAACACCAAGAAGATCGGTACCACACAGCGCATCATTTTAGACCGGCGCGAGGGTGACTATTACATCGGGCGCACCGAGGCCGACTCGCCCGAGGTAGATGGCGAGGTACTCATACCATCCAACGACAAACTCACTATCGGACAATTCTACAACGCCTACATCACCGATGCCAACGAATTTGACCTCTACGGCAGGGTGATACCTTAAAGCCTACACACTATTACGAACCAACGAGTACTATACATTATTATATATAAACGCAACGTCCAACACACGTGAACCATAAAGAACTCCTCCTTCGCCTACACGCCACGAGCGACATACCAATAAAACAACTTGAACATTGGCTTGAGGCCTTGCCGCTCTGCGTATCCGACTTACTAAAAGCCGATGAAAAACTGCTCGTGCCAGGCTTCGGCACATTTGAGGTACACAAGCGCTTAGAACGCGTGGTGGAAAATCCCGCCACCTCGCGACGCACCCTGACCCCGCCCCGACTTCTACTTCGCTTTCGCTTTGACGAAACAACCACGCCCCACTATACCCAGCACGACCTGGCAAAACGACTGGCGCACCGAAGAGATATTCCAGCAGAAAGCGCATTATCATTCGTGGAACAATGCTTCCAAGCCCTACACGATGCCGTGAAAGCCGACGGCTTTGCGAGCCTGAAAGGTTTTGGTACGTTCCACACACCAGCCGACACCACAACAGGCATCACACAAACCACATTTACGGCAGAAGAACAGTTGGCCAACCTTATCAATAGGCCGTTCGCCGAACTGCCCGAGGTGGAACTCTTTCCTGATACCGACCTCGGCGAACTTGAGGCCGTAAATGCCGAATACGCAAACGTGAAAAAGGAAGAGCCTGAACACGAACAAGAAACACCAGCACCCACCACGGCTGATACACCGCGCACAACAACTATAGCAGAAGAAAAAACATCGGAACACAAAGGCGAGGCAGACTCCTTTACTTCAGAAACACAGACCAGCGAAGATACTGAAGCGACAGAGGAAAGCACCAGCAGAGACACTTCAAACAAAGAAGAGCAACTGCCTGCAAATAATGAAGTTAGCAGCAGCGATATGTATTGGCGCAGAACGGCTATCGTATTCTGCATAGGCTTCATAGGGCTGCTATTGTTTGTCTTGCTGCGCACATCGAGCCCCGAGGTACAATCAGCAACCGAAGCACCCACAGCGCAGCCCGACACCGTGACAACAGACACCACAATACGCCCCGCACAACGCCTACAACACATCACACTCAACAACCCCTCCGAGGCACTGACAGACTATGAACCCGACGGTGTGCTTGACGAACATACCGTAGAGTTTGGCGACATACTCATACGCCTGGCAGAACACTACTACGGCAATCCTTATTTCGTGAAATACATTATATCATACAACGGCCTCCCAGCATCGGGAGAAGCAGCCCCAGGCACCGTACTCAAGATCCCACACCTGCGTAAAAAACCAGGTTTATAACCCTTTTCTAAGCCGTTAATAATCAAACAAAGTTAAGCAAAAACCGCGTTCTGCTTGTTTAGCAGAGCGCGGTAATTTGTTCATTTTCAAAGAGCACGGGAGAATGGTTTTACAAGGTTCGGAAAAAGCCTTCGCAAAACCAATTTTTTTTAAAAAAGTATTGTTTCGGGCGAATTTTGAGCGTATTTTTGCGGTATGTTTAGCATTTCTCAACATCTCACGACGCTTCTAATAAATCACAACTGCGTGATAATTCCCGACTTAGGCGGTTTCATTGCACAATACGTTCCAGCCCGTTTCGACCAAGAAGCGAAGAAATTCTATCCTCCAACGCGTAAATTGGCTTTCAATGCCGACCTCACAATGAACGATGGCCTTCTCGTGCAGTCGCTGATGCAGACCTACGAGGCCACCTTCCCTGAGATGCAAAAAGCGGTGGAGGACAAAGTGTCAGAAATAAAAAAAGCGTTGTTCACCAAAGGCTACTACGACCTGCAGGGCATAGGCCGTCTCTCCCCCAACCTGGAAGGACACACCGAGTTTGAGCCTGCAACCGCCGACATCGTGTCGCCGTCGCTCTTCGCCTTGGAATACGTAGAGGCAAAGCCCATAGCGCACCGTCAAGGCGAGACCAATTTGACACACGGTATGATACGTCGCGAAGGCAACGGCTATGTAGTGCGCATCCATCGCGGTGTGGCCAACGCTGCCGCCGCTGCCGTGTGTGCTTTGTTCTGCTACTTCAGTTGGAATACGCCAGCAGCACAAGACACCGCCATTCCGTCGCAAGCCAAACTCTTTAGCACGGACTTTTTTACCACATCAGCGAACAACGAACAGCCAGAGCCGTCGGCCACGACGCACTTTGCCACAGCAGCCACCGAGGTGGCGCAAGCACACAGCGAGGCCGAAACGACGACAACGAACAACAGCGTCGAGGCTGCCGAGAACGCTACAACGCCGACAAAGCCTTACACCATAGTGTTGGCACAAGGCTTGAGCCAAACCTTTGCCGAACAGTTTGCCACACGCCTTGCCGAGGCGGGATTAGGCGAGGCGCATGCCGTAAACGAGGGAAAGTACTACAGCCTGCATTATGCCGCGTTCGACTCCTATGGCGAAGCGCAAGCCTTCCTCAACGCACACCGCGATAATCAGGACTTCGCACAAGGATGGGTGCGCGAAATACGCTAAGTTCGTTTTCTGACGACCCGCTTAGGGACAAAGCACACCTAAAAAGAAAGCAAAAAGAAGCGTTAGTTGCCAACAAACGACAACGAACGCTTCTTTTGCTTAGCTATCTCTGAACCGTTATCATAGCGGGCTACCCCACACAGGGCGATGCCTCAGGCTAATTGTTCACTGCCCTCACGTTTCATCCGCCACGGGAGAAAAAGTTTGCTGATAAGCCACAACTTTTCACAAGCTGGGAGGAATTATTCAAAGTGTGACTATATTTATACAGATATAGGCTATGTTTATGCAAATATAGTTTATATTTGTATAAATATAGTCACACTTTGAATTCTTTAAGGCGCAAAGAAAAAAAGTAGCCCGACTTGTTTTAAACTTAGTCGGACTACGTTTTGTTCTTACCGTCTTGTGTTAAAAGGAGTTAGGAAGTAATGGCGCGGCCTTGCCTCTTATGATACAGAGATTAGGCATTCTATGAAAAGAGGTATGGTAAACGCAACAATGCTCTGGTCTTCTGCAACGCTCGCATCGTTCGTTTTCAACAGACGTTGGCACTTCTATCTTATCGCAAAGTATCTGTTAAATCAGCACTTTGGCAATAAGTTTCCTTAGTTTGCCGCTGCCTATCACCGGAGCGTGTGCATCTTCGGGGAAAACGAGGCAGAAATCGCCGGGTTCTACCACAAGATAGTTTGTAGCGGGTGCGGTATAGACGGCAAAGTCGTTAGCTTCGTCGAACGGCGCATCGGGTACGTCGAGTGTGGCAATATGTCGCACGCCGATGATTTCGGGTCCGCTCAGGGGTATATGTACATCAATATAGCGGCGATGTACTTCAAGCTTCTGGGCATCTTTGGTCATCAGTGTGGGATCCACCACGTTGATAAACAAATTATCGCCGTCGAGTGACAGCCGCCCGCCTGCAACGCTGAGCAGGTCGTGCTGTTTCACATAGTCGAAGAGCGTCGGAAGCGCGGGGTGCAACGCTTCGTAGCGCGCACTGTCGGAAAGTTTTGCAAGAATCATAAGCGGAGAGGTGAGGGGTGTGAATAATGATTAGTTCTCGTGGCGGGTTAAGGCATTAGATAGGCTCGGTGTGGTATCTGATGGTTTTTTCTATTGCTTGGCGACAAACGGGACAAAACGTGGGATACTCGTTGGTACGCATCCGGCAGTTGTCGCTCGGGCGGTAAACACCGTGGCTCTGGTAGCCACCGCCCTCGAACACGCCGATGCCTTCCGACAGCGCGGCGGCATCGGTAAGCAGATGCGCCCATTTCTTGTCGAAATGGGTGAGTGTGGAGAGATTGGGCTCCCACGGCTCTACACCCTCGGGGTAGAAGGTCTCATACTGGTCATCGTAGAAATACTCGTCGGCTAAGCCTGCGAAGCTATGTCCGAACTCGTGTACCACGACAGGGCGAAACCACGCCTGTCGAGCACTTGTCATAGCGTAGAGGTTGTATATGCCTCCACCGCCATAGGTTTGTGTGTTAGCCAACACGACAACGTGCTCCACAGGAATGCCTTCTAATAGGTCGTAGAGCTGAAAGAGTTTCTCGGTCATCAAGTAACGGTCGGAATAGAGCGTATTGAAGTGGGAGCCACAGGGCGTGTCGTGCCACAGCCCCTCGCCGGGGCGACTCACATCTTCGCGCTCGGAAGGCACAAATAGTGCATACACATTAAAGCGGTGGCGCAGGGTACGAAAAGGCTCGTGGCTGAACAAGGCATCCATGGCTGTGCGTGCGTCGCTAAGGAATAGTTCACGCTGTGTGGGGCTATAGCCCTCGGCGACATAGACGAGGTCTATACCCTTATCGGGGGTGGTGCCGTGGAGTTGCGTCACGGAGTGGTGGCTCGTGGCTCTGCCGCGTCGGATAAGTATGTCGTGGGGCGACACCTTGTGGCGCAGCTCTGCCACGATTTGGCAGTGGCTGTTGTAGAGGCGCAGCGTGGCATAGGCTGTGCGACGTGGCATAGGCACGAGTTGGACGGTTTCAAAAGCCCGGCGCACCTGTGTCGCCTCTTCCGAGTGTTGCCACTCCTGAAAAAGCGTGCTGAACGAACAGATATAGATGCGTTGCCCCGTAGCACTGTCGGTGAGCTCCACTTGTCCGTTGCCGTCGAGCAACAATTTGTCGAGATTCACACGCCGCCCCGCCCACTGCGGCAAACGTGCCATAGTGTGGAGGGCGATGTCCTGTGTAGCGTTGGTGCCAGAGAGGATATAGTTGAGGCGCAACGTAGCATCGTCAAACCACTCGGAGAAGAGCACCGACGCGTCGGCGGACGTGGGAAGCACTAACAGAAAAAGAGACAGCGTAATGAAATGTCGTAAGAAGGTCATTGTGAAAAGCGTAGAGTTATGACTATTAACACAGCGCAAAAGTAGGGAATTTTAAGAAAGACACAAATCTCGTTTTAACAAATCTTGTATAAATCAAAAAAATATGCTACTTTTGCGCCGCGCTTCAGCCTAAACCATAGGCCGTCGGCGCGAAAGGAATTAAAGGTGGGTTCTATTCATTTCCACAGTTAAGTCTGACATAGATAGGGCTTAAGCCTTTTGTCATCTTTATGGCTCTATGTGCTTCCCGCTGTAAGTTTCGTGTAGCCCGCTACACTCACTCTCCGTCTGTCAGGCTGAAAGCAGAAATAGCTCAGAAATCTGACAAAGCGAATTAAGAGAACCCGCCTTAAAGGAAAAAGACAAGAAAAAGGAAATACCAAACGCATGTCTGCAAAAAAACGCAAGACGGCGGCGAAGGCACGTAAGCAGGCTTCACCGTCGGCATGGGCGCAGATGGCAGAAGCTGTCGGGCGCATCTCTTTAGACACTATTCTCTTCGCCATAGGCATTGTATTACTTGCCATCGCGCTGGTGATGACAATATCTATGATATCCAACTTCTCCGCCGGCGCAGCCGACCAGAGCGGCGTGGAGAACGGCAACCTGGAGCACGCGGCAAACCTTGCCGGAATCTATGGCGCGCGCCTCTCATACTTTCTGATGAACGACCTCTTCGGCCTCTGCTCGTTCTTTATACCTGTCTTTTTGCTTATGCTCAGTATGCGGCTGATACGGGCGCACCGGCTGAATGTAGTGAAGTGGTTCCTCCACTCCACGTTCCTTATGGTGTGGGGCAGTGCCACACTAAGCACCATCGCCGAGTTTTCCGACACCATCAAAGAACTTTTCTATTTCCCCATAGGCGGCAAACACGGCGATGCCCTGCGGATATGCCTCGCCGACAACGTAGGAATGGTAGGCTGCGTGCTGATACTGCTCGTTTGCATACTGCTCTATTTCACCTATCTCAGCCAGCGTACCAAGATACTCGTGCGCTTGGCGGCCAACCCCGAAAGCTACCTGCGCAACAACGCGAAGTCAGACGACACGCCGCGCGACGACACGCCGCACGACACGCCGCGAAAGAAGCGGTGGTGGGAGACGCTCATCAACGTATCGTCCTCGGAAGACAAAACATCAGAGAGCCACCGGCAGGGATACTATGAAGACGAAGACATCGACGACCGCAACCCCGATGCGCCGCGTGCCGAGACCGTAGTGATGGAGTTCACACCCACCGCCGCCACTGCCGCTACAAAGAAAGAGCCCGCAAAAACCGCAGCACAGTCGAACGAAACGACAGAAAACGGTGTAGTGTCGGTGACCTTCAAACGCCCCGGCGACGACAAGCAAGCCGAGAAAAACACCCTCGGCGGACTGCCCGCCGAATTTGAGCCCTACGACCCACGCAAAGACCTGGAGAACTATAAATTTCCCAAACTCTCCCTCCTGAAACAATACGACGACGACGGCATCACCATCAACGAGCAAGAGCAACGCGCCAATAGCGAGCGCATTAGGGAGGTGCTACGAAACTTCGACGTGGAAATCACACGTATCACCGCAACCATCGGCCCCACAATCACTCTCTACGAAATCACACCGGCCCCCGGCGTACGCATCAGCAAGATACGCAACCTGGAAAACGACATCGCACTGAGCCTCTCGGCACTCGGCATACGTATCATAGCCCCGATACCGGGGAAAGGCACCATAGGTATCGAAGTACCCAACAACAAGCCGCGCATCGTCTCTATGGAGAGCGTTCTCAACAGCCGTTCGTTCGAACAGAGCCGTTATGAACTACCCGTGGCACTCGGAAAGACCATCACTAACGAGGTGTTTATGGTGGACCTGGCAAAAATGCCACACCTACTTGTCGCTGGTGCCACCGGACAAGGAAAGTCCGTAGGCCTCAACGCACTTATCACGTCGTTGCTCTATAAAAAGCATCCCGCCGAACTGAAGCTCGTGCTTGTAGATCCCAAAAAGGTGGAGCTAAATATCTATGCCGCGCTCGAGAAATACTTTATCGCCACCTTGCCCGAGCAGGAAGACCCCATCATCACCGACGTGAGCAAAGTGGTACAAACCCTTCGCAGCCTTTGCAAAATGATGGATCACCGCTACGACCTACTCAAGAAAGCCAAGGCACGCAACATCAAGGAATATAACGACAAATTCAAGTCGCGCAAACTAAATCCTGAGCACGGACACGAATTTATGCCGTACGTAGTCATTGTGATAGACGAGTTTGGCGACCTTATTATGACCGCCGGCAAGGAAGTGGAGCTCCCCATAGCACGTATCGCACAGTTAGCGCGTGCCGTGGGTATGCATATGGTCATCGCTACACAGCGACCCACCACAAACATCATCACCGGCACAATCAAAGCCAACTTCCCCGCACGTATGTCGTTCAAAGTGATGTCGCAAATCGACAGCCGCACAATCCTCGACCGCACGGGTGCCAACCAACTCGTGGGCAAAGGCGATATGCTCTTCCTCAGCGGTATGAGCGGTGCCGACCCCGTGCGTGTGCAATGCGCATTCGTTGACACACCCGAGGTGGAACGCATCTGCCAGTTCATTGAAGAGCAGCCCGGCTTCCTGCCACCCTACTACCTCCCCGAGGTAGAGGCCGAGGAAAGCGGCACCGCAAGCAGCGGCACACCGATGAACGAAACGCTCGACACCATGTTCGACGAGGTGGCACGAATGATTGTGGTGGAGCAACAAGGCAGCACCTCGCTCATTCAGCGAAAGTTTAGCATCGGCTACAACCGTGCCGGCCGACTGATGGACCAACTATGCAAAGCAGGCATCGTGGGACCCGCACAAGGCAGCAAGCCACGCGAGGTACTCATTGCCGACCTCAACCAACTCGAAAACCTGCTCGTTAGTCTGCGAGGCAACTAAGACATAGCACGAAACGGCACACGCGGTTAAAAAACTTTAATAAACCGCCATTCGAACCGCTTTATTTCATTGCTTTACAAGGAATTTCTACCTTTGCCCCAGAAACGACACGCAAAACACGAACACTATGAAAAAGAAATCACTCCTACTCCTTGCCCTCCTCACCCTTTCAGCCCTCACACCCACCCTGCTCCAAGCACAAGAAAATAACGCGCGCGAACTGCTCGACCAAGTGGCGGCGAAACTAAAAAATGCCGGCGGCATACAAACAAACTTCACCGCCACAAGCTATGTAGGCACCGACCAAGCAGGAGAAACAAGCGGTACACTCAACGTAAAAGGACGCAAATTCAAACTTGAATCCGCACAAATCTCACAATGGTTTGACGGCACAACGCTATGGGCACTCGAAACAGGAAGCAACGAGATATACATCAGCAAACCCACACGCACCGAACTACAACAAATCAACCCGTATAGCTTCATCGACATTTACAAACAAGGCTATCTCCTCAGCGTAGAGGACGACGTGTACGAGGGAAAACCTATCAGCGATGTACACCTCGTATCAAAATCTACCAAGAACCCTATACAAGAAATGTACATCAGCATCGGAGCCGACAAAATGCCTTTCTCCGTGCGCGTGCGTATGGGAAAGAAAAACTGGCTCAAAATACGCGTCAACTCCATCAAGACAGGCATACGCTTCCCCGATAGCGACTTTGTGCTTAATACCGCCAACTTCCCCAACTTTGAAATTATTGACCTGCGCTAAAGCGTCAGCGAACAACGCACTCCATATTATATATATATAAGAAAGCCTCCTACATCAATTATGCTAAGCCTACTGATACTCGGTGCCGGACCGGCAGGCTACACCGCCGCACTCTATGCCGCCCGTGCAGGCCTCACACCCGTAGTGTGCGAGGGCCTCCAGCCCGGCGGCCAACTCACCACCACGACAGAAATAGAAAACTTCCCCGGCTACCCCGATGGCGTAGATGCCAACCAAATGATGGCCGACCTGCGCAAGCAAGCCGAGCGTTTCGGCGCAGAGATACGTCCGCGCACCGCCGTGAAGTGCGACCTCACAGCCCCACCCTACACCGTGGAGTTCGACGACGGCACAGCCGAACAGTGCCACACACTAATCATCGCCACCGGAGCCTCAGCCAAATACTTAGGCCTGCCCGACGAGGAGAAGTATCGCGGTGCCGGTGTCAGTGCCTGCGCCACGTGCGACGGCTTCTTCTATCGCCGCCGACGCGTTGCCGTAGTTGGCGGAGGCGACACAGCGTGCGAAGAAGCCTCGTACCTCGCAGGGCTTGCCGAGAAAGTTTATATGATTGTGCGTAAGCCGTTCCTTCGCGCCTCCGAAGCAATGAAGCAACGCGTAGCAGAAAACCCGAAAATAGAAATACTCTTTGAAACCAACACCCTCGGTCTTTACGGTGAGGGCGTGGTAGAAGGCGCACACCTTGTTTATCGCCGTGGCGAGGCCGATGAACGCGAGTACGACCTGCCTATAGATGGCTTCTTCCTCGCCATAGGACATCATCCCAACAGCGAGCTCTTCACGCCGTGGGTGGAAACCGATGCACAAGGATATATCGTTACCGACGGCGCACGCCCCACAACACGAGTACCTGGCGTGTTTGCCGCAGGCGACGTGGCCGACCCGCTCTATCGCCAGGCCATCACCGCCGCCGCCGCAGGGTGCCGAGCCGCACTCGAAGCAGAGCGATATCTTGTGGACAAAGGAATTAAAAGGTGAAGCATAAAAAGTTGCGTCCGCAGGACACACATAATAACAACACCTACCGCAGCTATGCCCACAAAGAGCATTCCGCAAAAGAGAAAGAGCATAAAACTCCTTCACAACGGGAGTTTTATGCTTTTTCTTACTCTCGCCGCTCTGCTCACATCGTGCGTCTCACAACGCTTGCCCGACGGTGCTTACACACCTGCGCGCGCCGCAAACAACAACACACAGCCACAAGCCTCAACACACATACCCTCCAACGCGCCAGCCACCACCACTGCAGCGCAACAACTCGGCATTCGCAGCGACCGCAGCGATGATATACGCCTTCTCACAGCCTGTGCCTCATATCTCGGCACGCCATACCGATACGGCGGCAACGACCGCACAGGAATTGACTGCTCAGGGCTCACCACCAATATCTACCGCGACGTTTACGGCATAACACTCCACCGACGCAGCATAGACCAATACGAGAAAGACGTGCCACAACGCCACACCGAAAAATTGCGGCAGGGCGACCTCGTCTTCTTCACCACCAACGGACAAGGCACCTGCTCACACGTAGGCATATACCTCAAAGACAACGCATTTATCCACGCCAGTAGCACAAACGGCGTGGTGGTCAACCGCTTAACCGACACCTACTATGCGCCGCGCTTCCTCGGAGGCGGAAGGCCTTAGCACCAAGCACAAAGTTTTCCACAAAGCCCAACGCCACTGATTTTTCAAGCCTTTAGCAAAAAACAAACAAAAAAAAGCATAACTTTGCTCGTGAAAACGGAGAAGTCTGAAAAAATCCGTTTTGCTCACCTTTCTTTATGAACGACCTTATACACGACGACAACGTAGAACCCAACGACCTCGCGCCACAAACCCACGACGCGCAGCCCGAAGACAACAACCCACAACAAACTACCTCGGCAACGGAAAACGAGCGGAAACAACTCACAGGGATGTATCAAAACTGGTTTCTTGACTACGCCAGTTACGTCATCCTTGAACGCGCCGTACCCCATCTTTCCGATGGCTTCAAACCCGTGCAACGCCGCATTATGCACGCGATGAAACGCCTCGACGACGGACGCTACAACAAAGTGGCCAACATCGTAGGCCACACGATGCAGTTCCACCCACACGGCGATGCCAGTATAGGCGATGCACTCGTAGGCCTCGGGCAAAAAGAACTCCTTGTTGACTGCCAGGGAAACTGGGGCAACATACTCACCGGCGACGGAGCCGCCGCACCGCGATACATAGAAGCACGCCTGTCAAAGTTCGCCCTCGACGTACTCTTCAACCCCAAGACCACCGAATGGAAACTCTCCTACGACGGGCGCAACAAAGAGCCGGTGACACTCCCCGTGAAGTTTCCCTTACTCCTCGCACAAGGTGCAGAAGGCATTGCCGTGGGACTCTCGGCAAAAATCCTACCCCACAACCTCGGCGAAATCTGCGATGCCGCCATAAAGTATCTTCACGAAGAAGCCTTCGAACTACTCCCCGACTTTCAAACTGGCGGACTCATTGACGTACGCAACTATAACGACGGACAGCGCGGGGGCGCGGTGCGTGTACGAGCCAAGATAGAGAAACTCGATGCCAAAACACTCGTCATTCGCGAGATACCCTACGGCAAAACCACCTCATCGCTCATAGAAAGCATACTGAAAGCCAACGAACGCGGGAAAATCAAGATACGCCGCGTTGACGACAACACCGCCGCAGAAGTAGAGATACAAATCCAACTCGCCCCCGGCGTAAGTAGCGACAAGACCATTGATGCCCTCTATGCGTTCACCGACTGCGAAGTGTCTATCTCACCCAATTGCTGCGTGATAGACGATAAACACCCGCGTTTTATGACGGTGAGCGATGTGCTCAAAGCCTCCGTGGAGCGCACCAAGGAACTCCTGCGCCGTGAACTGCAGATACGCCGCGGCGAACTAATGGAAAGCCTCCACTATGCCTCGCTCGAACGTATCTTCATAGAAGAACGCATCTACAAAGGCCGACCATTTGAACTCGCCAAGAGCAACGATGAAGCGTGTGAATACATCGACGAACGCCTCACACCGTTCTATCCACAAATGGTGCGCGAGGTGACAAAAGAAGACATACTTCGCCTGCTTGAAATAAAGATGGCACGTATCCTGCGTTTCAACAAAGACAAAGCCGACGAAGCCATCGCACGAATGAAGGACGAGATAGCCCGCATAGAGCGCGACCTCAAGCGTATGACAGAAGTCACCGCCGAATGGTTCGCACAAATACGCGAGAAATACGCCCCCGCCCACCCACGCCGCACCGAGATACGCTCCTTCGACACCATCGTAGCCACAAAAGTGGCCGAAGCAAACCAGAAACTCTACATCAACCGCCACGACGGATTTATAGGAACAGGACTTAAGAAAGACGAATTTGTGGAAAACTGCTCCGACATCGACGATGTCATAATCTTCTATCGCGACGGAACATACAAAGTGATACGCGTGGCCGACAAACTCTTTATCGGCGAGACCACACGTAGCAAAGCAGAAAAGAAAAAAGCCGAAGTGATGCACATCGCCGTATTCCGCAAGAACGACAAACGCATCACCTACAACGCCGTCTATCGCGACGGCACAGACGGTGCATACTTCATAAAACGTTTCAACGTCACCGGTGTCACCCACGACCGCGAATACGACCTCACGCAAGGCACACCCGGCAGCCGTGTGATGTATTTCACCGTCAATCCAAACGGAGAGGCCGAAGTCATAAAAGTAACGCTCAAACCACAACGCGGCCTGCGCAAAATCTTTTTCGACCGCGACTTCAGCGAGCTAATGGTGAAAGGGCGCAGCGCACGTGGAAACCTACTCACCCGCCTGCCCGTCTATCGCATACAACTAAAGAGCCACGGCGGGAGTACACTCGGCGGACGCAAAGTATGGTTCGACCACGATGTGCAACGCCTCAACTTCGACGAGCACGGACAATATCTGGGCGAGTTTCAGAGCGACGACCTGGTACTCGTAGTGCGCAAGAACGGAGACTTCTATACCACCAACTTCGACCCGAACAACCACTACGAAAACGACCTCCTGCTCATCCGCAAGTTCGATGCCTCACAAGTATTCACCGCAGCACTCTTCGACGCTTCGCAGCAGGGATACCTCTATATCAAACGCTTCTGCTTTGACAAAGCCTCCGCCACACGTCCGCGCAACTTCCTCGGCGAGGATGCCAACACACGCCTTGCCGTGTTTAGCGAAGCGGCTTATCCACGTGTGCGTGTCACATACGGCGGCGCAGATGCCGTGCGCGAACCACTGGAGGTGGAGTGCGAAGAGTTTGTTGGCGTAAAAGGATGGGCTGCAAAAGGCAAACGTGTCACCACACTCTCCGTGGCAAACGTGGAGGAACTTGAGCCACTACACTACCCCGAGCCTACCGAAGAGGAAGAAGAACAATCACCTGCTGCCGACACACCACAAGGCGACACAACCGACACAACGCTAACCGACCTCTCCGATAGCAAAACGCGCACAGAGATAGAGGACGAACTCACCGGCCAACAATCCTTTGACTTCTGACAACTAATAATAATTCTTAACGCATAGACTTACTATGAACTTCAAACAACTATCCGAACAGTATCGGAGCGAATTACTCGACAAAGTAGTGCCTTTCTGGCTTGAGAAATCGCAAGACTTAGAACGAGGAGGCTATTTCACATGCCTCGACCGCGAGGGCAACGTTTACGACACCGACAAATTCGTGTGGATGCAAGGTCGCGAGGTGTGGATGTTCTCCAAACTCTACAACACCGTGGAACAACGCCCCGAATGGCTCGCCTGCGCCAAGCAAGGCGCAGAGTTCCTTAAGCGCTACGGACACGACGGCAACCTCAACTGGTATTTCGCCCTCGACCGCGAGGGACGCCCACTCGTCGAACCCTACAACATCTTTTCCTACACCTTTGCCACCATAGCCTTTGGCCAACTCGCTAAAGCCACCGGCAGCGAGGAGTACGCCGAAATCTCACGCAAGACGTTCGACATCGTACTCTCCAAAGTGGACAACCCCAAAGGCAAATGGAACAAAGCAGCACCCGGAGCACGTGCCTTGAAGACCTTTGACCTGCCTATGATACTCTGCAACGTGGCACTCGAAATAGAACACCTCTTAGCACCCGACTTCCTACAGAAAACCATAGATACCTGCCTGCACGAAGTGCTTGACGTGTTCTATCAGCCGCAACTGGGTCTCATCGTGGAAGCCTTGTCCAAAGACGGCACACTCTCCGACTGTTTCGACGGGCGAAAGATGAACCCTGGACACGCCATAGAGAGTACGTGGTTTATCATGGACCTCGCCGAACGCCTCGGGCGACAAGACCTTATCAAGAAAGCCGTTGACATCAGTATCAACGAAGTAGAATACGGCTGGGACAAAGAGTACGGTGGCATATTCTATTTTATGGACCGCCTGGGCAAGCCGCGCCACGAACTGGAATGGGACCAAAAACTCTGGTGGGTTCACGTCGAAACGCTTATTTCGCTTATCAAAGGCTATCGTCTCACAGGCGACGAGCGTTGTCTGAAATGGTTTGAGCGCATCCACGAATACACCTGGAGCCACTTCACCGACAGCGAGTTCCCCGAGTGGTACGGCTATCTCAATCGCGAAGGAAACGTATTGCTACCGCTCAAGGGCGGTAAGTGGAAAGGCTGCTTCCACGTGCCACGCGGACTGCTCTGCTGCTGGCGCGAACTCGAAAAGATTGTAGCAAAACAAGCATAAACCACACCCGATGCCGCTCGGCGCAAAAGAAAAACCCAGAGCCTTTGACTTCAAAATCGAAGGCTCTGAGTTTTTCTTTTGCGCCGAGTATGTAATCCAAGAAAGGACATTAGCCTGCAACAGTTCAAGATAGGCGTTCAGCGCAACGCGGCTACACACTTGCTAAAAGCGCGGCAAACTTGCCGCTTGGGGTAAGATGCAACATTGTAGCGGAAGCAGGCACGAGCAACGTTTCACCCGCACATAGCGTTTCGGTATTTCCTTCTTGGTCTATCAAGGTTGCCGCACCTTGATAGCACACCACAACAACAAACGAGCCAATATCTTTGAGCGACAACGCATACGGCTTCTGCAAACAAAGCGAGGCGACAGAGAAATAAGGAGAACGGCACACTGCGGAAAGCTCGCTGCCAGACGATTGCGGCGTGCAGTGATAGTCTGTCCGCCCGTTGAAGTTCAGCGCACGCTTCGCCATTGCCACGTGTAGTTCGCGCTTCCGGCCTTGAGCGTCCGTACGGTCAAAATCATAAACACGATAGGTAGCACCGCTGGTTTGCTGTATCTCTATAATCAAGTTGCCAGCACCGATGCTATGAAGCGTGCCGGCAGGAATATAGAAGGCGTCGCCCGGATGCGTATTATAAACGTTGGCTTTGGTCAAAAGTGTGCCATCGGCCAGGAGTTGCTCAAACACAGCGGGGTCAACATCTTCGCGAAAACCCGCCACGAGGGAGGCACCGGGCTTTACGTCAGCCACATACCACATCTCGCTCTTCCCAAACGGCATACCGAGGCTCTGTGCCAGCGCATCATCGGGGTGAACCTGCACACTAAGCGGTTCGCAAGCATCAATAAATTTGACGAGTAGCGGAAAATGCGAGCCATAGCGTTGAAGAATTCTCTCACCCATTAGCCCGACACCGTACTTTTCTATGAGCCGTGGAAGCGTCAAGCCTTCGTAGCCCTCGCTGACACAGATGGTTTCCTGCCCGGGCAAGGCAGAGAGTTCAAGCGACTCGCCAATATTGGCTCCGTCGGTATTTATCTTTTTCAGGTCTGCAATAGCCGTTCCGCCCCAAAGCTTGGACACAAAGACGGCACGAAATTTTAGCGGTTTCATTGGCGGCAAAAATATGTAAAAAACAAAGAGAACAGCACCTCGCCCACCTATTTTGAAAGCCACAGAGAAAAGAGGACAAACAAAATAGCGTATCTTTGCAAACCAAAGCTAAGGAATGCCGCTTTTTATGCTTAATCTTCAACGCCTATCAATCTTTTCTGCCATTCTGGCTTTGTATGCTTTGACAGGCTGTCGGGGCGACGATGAACTGCTCGTACCGTCCACCGAACAACCGACACTCGCCGCTGGCAGTAGTTTCTACTTGCTTAACGAAGGCAACATGGGTTCGAACAAAGCCACGCTTGACTTTTATGATGGCACGCTCGGCATCTATCGCCACAACATCTTTCCGGAGCAAAACCCTACCGTCTCGCTTGAGCTCGGTGACGTGGGCAACGATTTGGCTGTGTATGGCACACGCCTCTACGCACTTTTGAACGTGAGCGGGTTGGTAGAAGTGATGGACGCACGCACCGCCCGCCACATCGGCACGATATCTATCCCCAACTGCCGCTACATCTGTTTCCACGAGGGAAAAGCCTATGTGACATCGTACGCAGGGCCTGTGCAGCCCAACGACCCCACGTCACGCCGAGGCATAGTGGCACGGATAGACACGGCCACGCTTCAGGTGGAGGCCACCTGCGAAGTGGGCTACCAACCCGAACAAATGGCACGCTTAGGCCACACGCTCTATGTGGCGAACAGCGGAGGCTACCGCCCACCGAGTTACGACCGCACCATTTCCGTGATAGACATAGCCGCTTTTAGTGTGACAAAAACAATCGACGTGGCACCTAATCTTCATATTGTTAAAGCGCACGGCGAAAAGCTTTATGTCAGTTCGCGGGGCAACTATAGCGACACGCCATCCGATATATATATTGTCAACCCGCAAACAGCCACGGTGGAAGAGCGGCTGGGCATAGAGGCTGATGTTTTCTGCTTCATCGGAGAGGAACTTCTTACACTACGCGGCGGGCAGACCGGCAAGGCTATCCTACGCTATAATCCCGCCACCCGCACCACCTCCGACTTTATTACCGACGGCACACTTTCCGACATTCAGATGCCCTACGGCCTTGCATACGATGAAGCCACACAGCGTATATACATCACCGACGCGCGCGACTATGTGTCGCCCGGGCGTGTTATGTGCTACGATGCCACGGGGAAACGCCTGTGGGAAGCACAGGCCGGCGACATTCCTGCCCACTTTGCTTTTGTCGCAAACACCACGCTGAGCGACGGCAACAAACCGAACGGCGGAGAAAAGACGTATGGCTTGCAACGTATCTTTGCCTATAAGCCTGCACCGGGCCAGTTTGTGAACCTCCTGCCCGAATACACCCTCGGCGACGACGCGGCAGCGATGTGTGCCAAAGTGTTTCAAGCCATTGGCGAGGGGCGAACGGGGCTGGTAACGCTCGGCGGAGCGGGAGGCTACCTCGTGGCAGGCTTTGGCAGACGTGTGGAGAACATCGCTGGCGAGTACGACATTGAAGTGCTTGGCAATGCCTTTGAAAATGCGAGCGAGCCGGGCATTGTCAGTGTGATGCGCGACGACAACAGTAACGGACTGCCCGACGACACATGGTACGAGCTCGCCGGAAGCGAACAAGCCGAAGCGATAAGAGATTTTACACTTACCTACATCCGACCCGCCGACGACCATACGCCCGAGAGCAACGGTATGCCGTGGTGCGCCGACGCGCAATACATCGCGTGGCACGACGGGAACGGAAAGCACGGATACCTTGCGCAGAACATCTACCACCGACAGCCTTATTATCCCTCCTGGGTTGCCGACGAACAACTGCAATTCACCTTTACTCTCCTACCCGACCACGCCTATCAGAGCGGCGAGACGTGGCTGCAGCCAGCCTTCGCCTGGGGATATGCCGACAACCTGCCAAACGGCACCGACGGCTGCCGATTTAACATAGACTGGGCCGTTGACAAAGACGGAAACCACGTACATCTCAGCGGCATTGACTTCATACGCATCCACACCGCCGTGTTCCGACAGATGGAAGCCGTCGGAGAAGCCTCTACCGAGGTGAGTGGCGTAAGAGCCTTGCATCAAACGCCATAAACTGCTTGTATCATTCTCGTTAGAAATCAATGTCTGAACAACAAAATAGAACATAAATAGAGCAGAAATGTAGTAATCGGTTCTCAAAGCCTGCTTCACCTTATACCATTTTGCTTATCTTTGCACGCGCATAACGGAAAACAAATAAACAACAATTGTTATTTCACCAATGAAAAAGTACATCATTTGCGCAGCACTTTGTTTCACAGCAATGCTAAGCAGTTGCAATTCCACATTGCAAAGCCTTGGGTCGAACCTTCTTCAAGGCGTAACCACAGACAGTGGCTCTTCTACCGCCACCACCACCTCCTCCACCTCTGGCAACACGGTAACAGCCCTACTCGGCGGTTTGTTAGAAGGAGTACTCGGCAACAGCACCCTCACCGAGAGCAACATTGTTGGCTCGTGGAAGTATAGTGGCTCAAGTGTAGCCTTCGAAAGCAGCAACGCCCTGCAACGCATCGGCGGCTCGGCGGCCTCCTCGGCCATAGAGCAAAAGATTGACGCGCAACTCACCCAAGTTGGTTTCAACCAGAACACCTGCCAGCTCACGTTCAATAGCGACAAGACTTTCTCAGGAAAAATTGCAGGCAAATCCGTTAGTGGCGATTATGTGCTCAACACCAGCGACAAGACGCTGCGTCTCAACTACCTTGGGGGTATGATGCACACCACGGTACACGTTGCCCTTTCCGGCGGCAAACTCAGCCTACTCATTGAGGCCGACAAGTTAAAGAACATTCTCACCACGGTAGGCGGGCTAAGTGGCAACGCCACCCTCAACACGCTCAGCAGCCTTCTCAGTTCGTACGACGGTATGTATGTCGGACTGGAAATGATAAAGTAGGCCGGCCTAAAACTTTCCTACGTTAAATACACATTAAGGGTGAAAAGTTCTCCGCAGCCTTTCACCCTTAATTCTTTTGGCACACCCAAAAGCACGGTAATGCGCACACACTACAAGCCTCGGACACCTTGCTGATACGTTATTTCTTTTGCGTTATTCCGACATTATGAGGAAATCAGTTACTTTTGCCCTGTCTTACTACGTTCACAACACATCAATCAACTAACTATGGATAAGTTTTCTTTTCAGGTTGAACCATTCAGCGAGGATGTAACAGGTCGTTTGTCGTGGGGTGTGCTGGGCAACACCTTATTGCGTGTGGCCGAAAAGGCAGCCATAACTCACGGCTTTGGCTACGACACGATGCAGAAGCAACGCTTTGCGTGGGTGCTCTCGCGCTTGCTGATAGATATGTCGCATGTGCCGCTCACGGGCGAGAGGTTTGATGTAGAAACGTGGGTGTCACGCATCTATCGTCAATTCACCGATCGTCATTTTGCTATAAAAGACGAGAGTGGCAGCCCGCTCGGTTACGCCAGTAGCGTGTGGGCACTCATCAGTTTAGACACACGCCAACCAGTTAATCTTGAAGAGATAGACAATCCGGGGTTTCACAAGGCGATGGACACAAAGGAGATACCCCTCGCATCGTTTACACGCTGTCGGTTGTCGGGTGAGGCAACACAACACCGCCTTATTGACGTGGTGCATAGCGACCTTGACATCAACGGCCACGTAAACTCTATTCGCTATATGCTTATGGCTGTCGATTCTCTGTATTATATGTATAAGGATCGGCTCAACATCTTACGCCACATACCCACGCGCATAGAAATGACGTACGCTGCAGAAACGTTTTATGGCGACCGTCTTGAAGTCCTTACGGAGGAAATCGAAGAACGCAAATACCTCGCCGTATTGAAACGCTCCGACACCACGACGGTATCAAAGGCCGTGGTTTCGTTTGCAGAGGATACGACAGGAAGGGTTGTTAAGCATTAGTATATCTTTGCTGCCAATAGGCCGCAATCCGATACTTGTGTCTGCATCGGTGCTTAACGTCAGGGAGGGGAGCGAGATGCAGCTACTGTTTCTGTGCTGCTGCCGAGGTGAGCGGCACGATGAGTGCGCCTTGTTGCTTAATGTCGTGGCAGGGTTGGTGGAGGGAGTCGGCGGCTTGGTGAAAGAGTTGGCGATAGACCGTTCCGAGAGAGGCATCGAGCACAACGGTGGCACGTGGGAAGCGGCGAAGCGTTGCTGCGGGGCGTCCGCTATAGCCTCTTGCTACGAGCAGATAGTCAACAGGCACGGTAGGAAGGGTGTCGCGCGACTGTTTCTCTGCCAATAGTGCTACACGTTTCCCGCCGAAGGCCACGAGCGGCGGCGCGAAGCAGATAAGGCTGTCGCGGTAGGCACTGTCTAAGGGCAGCGGCTGACGGATGTTTTCCTGTAAAAAAAACTCGCGTTCCAAGCGACACACGTCGTCATAAGTCCCCGCACCCCGCGTCCACAGATAAGAGCGTCCGTCGGCACCGATGGCTTGCACGGCGGAGCCACGCCAAAGGTTGTAGAACACGAGTTGGCTTTGCAAACGTGCGGGGCGGTGAGCGTATGATTCTACTGCCACAAGTGAGCAGAAAACAGCGATGGCGATGATGGCGAAAGGCTTTGTGCGGTGTATGCGCCATAACACGACGAGTACGATAAGCGCGAGGGAGAGTAATGTGCCGAGGCCGGTGGGATAGAGGCTTAGCGTGCTTCCTGGTAGTTGGGCAATGGTGTGCAACGAGGCATTGATGGCCTGCAGCACGCCTTTTATGGCCGGCACGAAAAGGCTCTCGCAATGTGGCAGCAGGAAAAACGCGGCGCAGAGTGCCAGGAGCGGTGTGGCAAGGGCGATGACGATAAGATTGGCAGGCAGGCTGTAAAGTGCTATAACGTGGAAATGATAGGCTACGACGGGGAGTGTGCCGATCCAAGCGGCGAGGCTGACAACGATGCTTGCATAGAGATAACGTAGCAGGCGGTTTCGCTCTGGCGGGAGCGTAGGACACAAAGGTGCCAGCGTCAGAATGGCTGCCACAGAGAGGAAAGAGAGTTGGAAGCCCAAGTCGAGGAGCGACAGGGGTGAGACGATGAGCAACAGGATTGCAGCAACTAACAGCCTGTCGAGCCCCGACGTGTCGCGCCGCGAGAGTAGCATCAACTGCGCCAGGGAGAGCATCGTGGCGGCACGTATTAGCGACACCGGCATCGCCGCGACGAGGACGTAGAGCCACACCAGCGCGAGGCCGAAGCCTACGGCAACGACCCGTAGCGGGCGGCGGCGCAGACGATTGAGCAGAAGCAACTGAAAGAGGCCGAAGAGTATGCCGAGATGTAAGCCCGAGAGGGCGAGCAGGTGGCTTGTACCCGTGTCTTGAAACACCTCGCGCAGCGTGGCGGTCAAGGCGCGTTTGTCGCCCACGGTCATCGCGCCGAGCATAGCAAAATCGTTGCCGGCGAAATGCCTCCGCAGCCGCTCCGAGGCCGAGGATTGCAGGCGCAAGGCCCAGGCAGCGAGGGAGAAAGCGGTGTCGGGTGGCAAGACAACAGAACGCGGCACGTATGCAGTGCCGCTGATGCGTTGCGTGAGCAAGTAAGCCGCAAAGTCGAAGGCGTAGGGATTGCCCGAAGACCTCGGCGGCTCGATGCGTGCCCATACTTGTCGGCGCTCACCCGTTTGTGGCTGCACGCTATCGGGAAAATAGAGCATAACGTGCTTCCCGGCATATTCTCCACGCTCTATCTCGGCCTCCACGCCCCAACTTCTGGCCGACGACTTTGGTAGCGAAACGATGCGCACGGCGTAGTGGTTAGGCTCGTTGGGCCATAGCGTCTCTACGCGCGCTATGTCGGTGAGCATCAAAAGCGTGCCGGCTGTGGCGATAGCCAATACGAAGCATACCGTAGCCACGAAGCGCAAGGCGGTACGCCGTATCAGATGCAGCGTCACTGCCACGAGGGCGAAGACAATGCAGGCCGATAGAAGATGATGGGAATAAGGCGTGAGGAAAAAGTATGCACGGTGTCCCACCACCATTCCGACCACAAGCGGAAGCAACAGCCACAGTTGCGGGAGTGACTGTTGCTGCAGGTATTCAGACCGTGGTGGAGCCATACGTCACAGCAGTAGGTGTTAAGTAGTAGTCGCCCCGTAGCCAAGGGGTATGTGGCAATTCTTCAACCAACGGATAGTGTCTGAGATACTTTCCCCCACGTTCCTCCACCACCTGCCGCGAGAGTACCTCCCCATTCGGCAGATGAAGGCGCAACACCGCAAGGCGACGCACGGAGTTTGGAACAGGACGGACTGTCATAAAAAAAAGAAGCGGTGGAAGAAAAGTTAAAATGTGGCTTGAAAAAAATAATCGGCGGCACTATGATTTTTCGCTATTGGGAGGCAGCAAAACATAGTCCGATTGATTTTAAAATCAATCCGATTGATTTTAAAATCAAAGGCTTTGATTTTAAAATCAAAAGGACTAAGTTTTTCTTAGGTGCTTTAAGCCATTTCGTCGGAGGGAGAAAAATAATCGTTGGTGGGAGTAGTCCTCTTGCCGTTTTGAGAATTGGTATCGCCGTTGGGGATGGAAAAAATAAGGAAGCATTTGAGCGAACGTCGAGTCGTTGTATGTTGGCTCGTCATCTGAAGTGTGGCTGTCGTCCACGCTCGTGTTTTCTCACACTATCGAGTATGCGGTGCTCGCCTTCCTCGCGCGAGAGGCGATATCCCCTTTCGGGCAGCGGTTGTGGTGCAGGCAGTGTGTCTGACGCGGCTCGTGTGCTGTCGGATCGGAGTGGTTTGTGCGGGCGTGTGTGTAGGGTGTCGCTCGGTGTGCCTTCGGGCACTGATACCTCGGGTCGTGGGATGATGCGCAGGGCTACGTTGGACACCACAAGCAGACGTGCCTTTTTGCTCCACGCACATTCCTGATAGATAAAGCCGCTGATGCTCTCGGGCGACGTCTTCCCCACGTTGGCCACGAGGGTTTGTCGGCCCGAGCCGTAGAGCGGTTGTGAGAAGGTGGCTGTACTATCGCCGGGGAAATGAAGCACGAGCAACGCTGTGCCGTTCTTGCGTCCCTCGGAATAGATCCATTGTAAATCAAACGTCCACTCGAAACGGTCGCCCGCCTTAATGTTGTGCGGCACCTTGATTTCAAACTCACGCCGATTGACCTCATTAGCCGAAAGAACAAAGAAGCGTTGCCCCGCCCAGATGTCGCGCCCACGGGTTTCGTCGTCGTTTGTCGGTGTCGCCGCCTGGCGTACGCTGCGCTGTCCGCTGAAACGCTCATTCAGGTGGTCGTAGATACGGCTGAACTCATCGGGGTGCGTCTCGTAGTAGCGCAGCGAGGCATAAAACTCATCGGCCGTGACGGCGTGCTTCGCAAACACCGCCTCTTCGTAGCGGCGGTCGCGCTCGGCGGCAGACCGCCCGTCGTTGAACGACACGGCATAGGCGAGATGGTAATCGTAGAGCACATCCTCCATCTTTCCCGGGCGTAACACGCCCTTCGGCCTGCCGCCACAGGCCACCAGTGCTACGAGGAGCAACAACAGAAAAAACGGGAGGGAGGTCCGGCGCACCATCACAATGATTAGTCGTTAGGCTTCACGATTGGGGCATCGCTCTGTGCGTCCTCGGCTTGCGCGGCTACTTTTTCGGCCTGGCTCTGACGGTAGGCACGCACGTAATAGAGTATGAGCAACGCCACGGCTCCGCAGGTAATTGCGGCATCGGCCACATTGAACACGGCGTTGAAAAACATCTGCCCGCCCACAAAGGGCATCCACTCGGGCCACTGCCACAACGGGAAGTAGAACATATCTACCACTTTCCCCGAGAGGAAATCGCCGTAGCCCTGGCCAAAAGGCACGAGCGAAGCCGGCCCTTGAAAGAAGTAGGCCTCGGGGCTCTCGGAGAAGATAAGGCCGTAGAAGCAGTTGTCGATGACGTTGCCGGCGGCACCCGCAATGACCAAAGCGAGACAAACTATCACCGGAACCGAAGCCTTGCGGCGTATGAGGCGTGCAAGATAGTAGATAAAAAAGACGATGGCCACTACGCGAAATAGTGTAAGGGCCATCGTACCGACGAAGTCCATTCCGAAGGCCATACCACGGTTTTCGGTGAAGAAAATTTCAAACCACGATGTCACGGCGATGCGCTCGTGAAGGGACATCGTGGTTTTCACCGCAAACTTTACGGCTTGGTCTATCACAATGACGGATAGGACAACGATGGTGGCTATAAGTGTACGTTTACGCACGGAGCAAGGAGGATTATGGTGGGAGGAGCGGTATTCAACGCTTGTGGTCGCGCATCTGCTTAGCCTCTATGCTAAGTGTGGCGTGTGGCACGGCGCGCAGACGTTCCTTGGGTATCAGTTTCCCGGTGACACGGCAAACGCCATACGTCTTGTTCTCGATGCGCACGAGTGCTGCCTGTAAGCCTTGGATAAACTTTTGCTGGCGCGCTGCCATATTAGTGAGTTCCTCTTTCGACTGTGTGAGCGAGCCTTCTTCGAGTGCCTTGTAGGTGGGTGACGTATCGCTCACGTCGTTAGTATTCCTGCCCGTGAGCGTGTCCATTATCTGTTCGTAGTCGGCGCGTGCCAGTTCGAGTTTCTGCTGAATGAGTTCCTTGAACTCCTGCAACTCTTCGTCGCTATAACGTGTTTTTTCTGCCATAGTGGAATTGGGTTTTACGGGGTTTGTCTTCGGCAAGAAACGCTCCCCTTTGTTAGTTATCGCGGCCAAAGGTAAGGATATTTGACCAAAGGATGTTTATACCGAATGAAATATGTTACACTTTTTCTATGCTGGCGGCGGCTCGGAACGTGTCGAAGTCGAATTGTACATCGGCCTGTGTGGGGCCAAAGTCTATTTGCTGCGCCAGCACTTGTGTGGCGATATAGTCGTAGTGGGCGGTGACGGCCTGACGCAGGAGTGCGTTGTCCTCAAAACGGATGCGTATGCGGTCGGTAATCTCAAATCCACTCTCTTTGCGGTAGGCCTGAATGCGTTTCACCACCTCGCGTGCGAGACCCTCGCGGCGCAACTCATCATCGATGGTGAGGTCGAGTGCCACGGTTAGTGTACCATCGTGCTCTACGGACCATCCGGGAATGTCCTGCGAAATGATTTCTACATCGTCGCGTTCTACGAAGGTATCGTTGCCCTCTATAAGAAGCGAGATACGGCCTTCGGTTTCGAGGCGAGCGATGTCGGCTTGGCTCATAGCACCTACTGCGGCGGCGACGGCTTTCATCAGCTTACCAAATTTCTTGCCCATCACACGGAAGTTGCACTTCACGCTTTTTTGCAGCAGGCCGGTTTCTACAAAGTTAAGTTCCTTAACGTTTACCTCGTCGAGTATCAAGCGGCGCACGGCATTGATATCGGCTTTGAGGCGTTCGTCGGTGGCGGGAATGGCAATGCGACGTAGCGGCTGGCGCACGATAACACGCTCTTTCTTTCGCAGGGCGAGTACCATTGACGTGATACGCTGTGCGAGCTGCATACGCCGCTCCAACTCCTTATCTATCAAGGCGTCGTTGGCCTCGGGGAAGCGGTCGAGGTGTACACTCTCACAGCCCCCCGTTGTGGTGCCGGCGGTGAGGTCTTTATATAAGCGGTCGGCAAAGAACGGAGCGATAGGTGCCATTAGTTTTGCCACGGTGAGCAGACAGGTGTAGAGCGTCTGATAGGCTGAGAGTTTGTCCTGGCTCATCTCGCCGGCCCAGTAGCGTTTGCGGCTCAGGCGCACGAACCAGTTGCTGAGGTTTTCTATGACAAAGGCGGAAATCATTCGCCCGGTACGCGTGGGTTCGTAGTCGTCGTAAGCGGCGGTGACTTCTTGCACGAGCGTGTTGAGCTCCGAGAGTATCCAGCGGTCTATCTCGGCACGCTCGTCGTAGGGTACAGGAGCGGCACTGTTGTCAAAGCCGTCCACATTGGCATACATCGTGAGGAAAGAGTACGTCTGGAAGAGTTTGCCAAAGAAGCTACGCGCCACTTCCTCCACGCCTGCCTCGTCGAACTTGAGGTTGTCCCAGGGCGAGGAGTTGGTAATCATATACCAGCGCAAGGGGTCGGTACCGTGCTGGCGTATGGCGGCGAAGGGGTCAACGGTGTTGCCGAGGTGTTTGGACATCTTTTCGCCTTTCTTGTCAAGCACCAAGCCATTGCTGATAACGGTCTTAAATGCGACGCTGTCGAACACCATAGTGGCAATGGCGTGGAGCGTGAAGAACCATCCGCGCGTCTGGTCAACGCCTTCGGCGATAAAGTCGGCGGGATAGACAGTGCGGGTGTCGAGGAGCTCGCGGTTTTCAAAGGGATAGTGTATCTGAGCGTAGGGCATAGAGCCGCTGTCGAACCACACGTCGATAAGGTCGGGCTCACGCTGCATAGGCTCGCCTTGGCTGCTGAGCAGTACGATACGGTCAACATAGGGGCGGTGGAGGTCGATCTTCTTATAGTTGTCGGCGGAATAATCGCCCGGTACAAAGCCGGCATCCTTGAGCGGGTTGCTCGGCATAAGCCCTGCAGCAACGGCTTTTTCTATCTCGGCAAAGAGTTCGTCGATAGAGCCGATACACTTTTCCTCACCGCTTTCGCTGCGCCAGATAGGAAGCGGTGTGCCCCAGAAGCGGGAGCGGGAAAGATTCCAGTCGTTGAGGTTTTCAAGCCACTTACCGAAACGTCCCGTGCCGGTACTCTCGGGTTTCCAGCGGATGGACTTGTTGAGCTCCTGCATACGTTCTTTGGCGGCGGTGCTGCGGATGAACCAGGAATCGAGCGGATAGTAGAGGACGGGTTTATCGGTGCGCCAGCAGTGGGGATAGCTGTGGACGTGCTTTTCTATACGGAAGGCCTGGCCTCGGGCTTTCATATCCATACAGAGGCTCACGTCAAGCGTCTCGTCTTTGTCGGTGAGGGAGGCATCGTAGGCATTTTTTACATAGCGTCCCGCAAACTCGCTGTAGCGCGCTACATTGACACGCTCCTCCACAAAAGCCTCGTCCAAATCCGCTATGCGGTAGAAGCGACCTTGGGGGTCAACCATCGGTACTTGCTTGCCCTGCTTGTTGATAAGGAGCATAGCGGGTACGCCGTTGAGACGCGACACGTGCATATCGTCGGCACCAAACGTGCCTGCGATGTGTACGATACCCGTACCGTCGTCGGTGGTGACATAGTCGCCGGGAATTACACGGAAAGCACCCTCGCCGGGGTTTACCCACGGCATGAGTTGCTCGTAGTGCAGACCGAGGAGTTCTTCGCCCGTCCACGAGGCCACCACTTCGTAGGGAATAACTTTGTCGCCTTTCTGATAAGCGTTGAGCGACGTATTAGCCCCTTCGGGATTGAGATAAGCAGCGAGGCGTGCCTCTGCCATCACGGCGGTGACAGGAGTTCCCGTGTAGGGGTTAAAAGTGCGCACAGCCACATACTTTATCTTCGGGCCTACGCAGAGCGCACAATTGGAAGGGAGCGTCCACGGCGTGGTGGTCCAGGCAAGAAAGGCTGCCTCTCCCCACCCTTGCATCTCGGGCAGCGGATCAAGGATACGAAACTGTGCTGTAACGGTGGTGTCCTTCACATCGCGATAACAACCGGGCAGATTAAGTTCGTGCGACGAGAGGCCGGTGCCGGCGGCGGGGCTATAAGGCTGAATGGTATAGCCTTTGTAGAGCAAGCCCTTATCGTAGAGCTGGCGCAGCAGCCACCAGAGGGTTTCGATATAAGCATTGTCGTAGGTGATATAAGGATGCTCCATATCCACCCAATAACCCATAAGGTGGCTCAGCTCTTTCCACTCCGCCGTAAACTTCATTACGTTGGTACGGCAAGCCTTGTTGTAATCCTCAATAGAAATGCTGCGGCCTATATCTTCTTTGGTGATGCCGAGCTCTTTCTCTACGCCGAGTTCCACCGGCAGGCCGTGGGTGTCCCAACCCGCCTTGCGTTTTACCTGAAAGCCCTTCATCGTTTTATAGCGGCAAAACACATCCTTTATCGTGCGAGCCATTACGTGGTGGATACCGGGATGGCCGTTGGCAGAGGGAGGCCCTTCATAAAAAACGTACGAGGGGCAACCCTCGCGCTCACTCATTGATTTATGGAAAAGGTCTTGTGCGTCCCAGTCGGCAAGTACTTCTTGGTTGATGCTAAAAAGATTAAGTTTGCTACGCTCTTGAAATTTCTCAGCCATAAAAAAGGAATAAGAGATTAGATTATTGCTCTAAAACAAAGCAAGGTTTTTCAAAAATTCGCGCGCAAAGGTAGCACAACAGACACGTAAAATAAAGAAAAACGCCTTTTTTTTCAACACCTTACCCATCGGCACGTCGCTTTTCGCGAAGCCGAGTTTATGAGCAGAGGAAGATATTGGCTGACCCCCGAAAGCGGCTCCTCGCTCGCCGTGTTGCTTACCAAAAGAAAAGTAGCAACGAGAGACAATGCACACACTCGCTGCTACTTAAAGTTAACTTACTACTTAAAACTCTTAAAATAAAAAGACGTTGGGGTACCCGGATTCGAACCAGGAAAGGCAGGACCAGAATCTGCAGTGTTACCATTACACCATACCCCAATGTTTTGCGCTTGGGAAACACCGCGTTTCCTCTAAGCGTCTGCAAAAGTACGACAAGAATGTAATATGCCAAACATTTCCGAATTTTTTTTCAACCCAAACGCCAAAAAACCGATATTAAGTGCCTCGCGGCGGCGCATTTTAAGGCTATTTAGCACTCAACCTTGGCTAAACACGGAAAAAAAACTAACTTTGCGCGCATATTATGCGTTCGGCGGCTCGCCGGAAAAAGTAAAAACTATGCCCTGCAAACACCAACAGGAAGATTAAACGTATCAAAAAAAACAAGCGACCACCTGACGAAAAACAAACCGAACGAAACATGGGAAGAATCATTGCATTAGCCAACCAAAAAGGCGGCGTGGGAAAGACCACCACCACCATCAACCTCGCAGCATCGCTCGCTACTCTTGAAAAACGTGTCTTGGTGATTGATGCCGACCCTCAAGCCAACGCATCATCGGGACTCGGTGTTGACCTTAGCAAGATAGACTGTTCGCTCTATGAATGTCTTATCGGAGAAGCCGACCCGCGCGAAGCCATATATACAACAGAGATTGATAGTTTAGACATCATTCCCTCACACATCGACCTCGTAGGTGCCGAGATTGAGATGCTCAACCTCGAAGGGCGCGAGTATATCATAAAAAACCTGCTTGCGCCGCTTAGCAACGCCTACGACTACATCCTCATAGACTGTTCACCCTCGCTCGGACTAATCACCGTTAACGCGCTTTCGGCAGCCGATGGAGTGATTATACCGGTGCAGTGCGAATACTTCGCTTTAGAAGGCATAGGGAAGCTCTTGAGTACCATACGTATCATCAAGAAGAAGCTCAACCCGCAATTGGAGATAGAAGGCTTCCTGCTTACTATGTACGACAGCCGTTTACGTCTGGCAAAACAAATCTACGACGAAGTGAAGCGCCACTTCCAAGAACTGGTGTTCCGCACCGTTATTCAGCGCAATGTGAAACTCAGTGAAGCCCCGAGCCACGGCTTGCCGGCAATACTATATAATGCAGAGAGCAGAGGAGCAAAGGACTATCTTAATCTTGCCAAAGAAATAATTAAAAAGGCCAACGCACCAAAACGTAGCGAAGAATAATAAAGGAGAAGGCGTGTACCATTCCTTAACATCAGTGTCGGACGTAATGAAAACTTATCTGTGTAGCAAGTATCGCAAACAAAGCACAGCCTTGCCCTATAAGGGTTTTACACTACTTCCGAGAGCCGAGTTCCTCAATTCTCTACGGAATTATTACTGTTTGCTCTTGTCACTTCTTAACGTTCATAGTTCCAAGCCCTTGAACCGTAGCCCGCTTCGCTTCTGTGAGCCTTAAGCCAATCTACACAAAAAAACAAGCAAAAAAGCAATTCAAAACTAATTTATAGAAACCACGTTAAACCAACTCCTATCTCACACACATATACTATAATGCCTGTAAGAAAGAAATACCCTGCCTTGGGACGCGGCCTCAGTGCTTTGATACAAGGCGAAGACACGATACACACCGCTGGCTCTTCGAGTATTCACGAAGTGGACATTGAGCTTATCAATGCTAACCCCAACCAGCCACGTCGCGAGTTTGACAAAACGGCACTCTCTGAACTGGGTCAGAGCATCCGCGAGTTTGGTATCATTCAGCCCATCACGCTTCGTCAACGCGAAGACGGCACTTATCAAATCATAAGCGGAGAAAGACGCTATCGGGCATCGCGTGAGATAGGGCTGAAAAAGATCCCCGCCTATATCCGCACCGCCGACGACGAAAACATGATGGAGATGGCTCTCGTGGAAAACATTCAGCGACAAGACCTCAACCCCATTGAGATAGCCCTGGCGTATCAGAAACTCATTGAGCAGTACGACTTGACACAAGACCAGCTCTCTGATAAAGTAGGAAAAAATCGCGCCACCATTGCCAACTCGTTGCGCCTCTTGAAACTCGCTGCGCCGGTGCAACTGGCCTTACAAGATAAACGCCTCGACCAAGGACACGCACGCGCACTGCTCTCGCTCGGAGACCCGCATCTGCAAACGGCACTATGCAATGATATCATACAGAACGGATACAGCGTACGACAAGTGGAAGAAATGGTCAAACAACTTAACAACGGCGAGACCATACAGAGCGGCGGAAAGAAACTCAAGAAGAAAAACGCAGCACTACCACAAGAATACGATGCGCTAAAAGCACGCTTATCTAACTTCTTTAAGACAAAGGTACAAATGACGTGCTCCGCAGCAGGGCGTGGACGTATCACCATTCCCTTTAATTCCGAAGAAGAACTTTACGGAATTATGGCACTCTTTGACAAAATGAAGCATCCCACTACGTAGTCTTGCTTTCAATTTTTTTAAGAGAAAAGATGTATCGTTGCTTTGTTTTCATCGTAATAGGTTTGCTGGCCACTCTCGTAGCCAAGGCGCAGGTTATAGACAGTCTGCCGCCACTACCTATTGAAGACAATGACGAGTTGATGGAACAACGCTTAGACTCTATGCTACGCGGAGCAGAGAACGCACTCAGCAACGACACCTTTATCCCTACGCGCCGCGAGCAACGACTGATGCGGCTTCAAGCATTTAACCCCAATCCGAAACGCGCACTTTGGTTGGCGTTGGTGTTGCCTGGCGCAGGACAAATATACAACCGTAAATACTGGAAGCTACCTATCATATACGGAGGTTTTCTCGGGTGTACCTATGCTCTTCTCTGGAACCAACAGATGTACAAAGACTACTCCCAAGCTTATCTTGACATTATGGACGACGACCCCAACACCAATAGTTATCTCGATATGCTCCCTCCACGCTATGACATTACAGGCAAAGAGGAACGTTTTAAGACTATCTTTAAAAATCGTAAAGACCGCTATCGTCGCTATCGCGACCTGAGTGCCTTCGCTTTTATCGGTGTGTACATCGTCTCCGTCATAGATGCTTACGTCGATGCTCAACTCTCACACTTTGACATTAGCCCCGACCTCAGTCTTCAACTTGAACCTACCGTCATAAACAGCAACCAAGGCACACGCCAAACAAATAGTTACGGCTTAAGTGTCGGACTAAGGTTTTAAGACAAAGGTTAAGACAATATAGATGTGTGCCATATGTTAATGAAATCCCTATGAATTATCTTTGTTTGCTCCCGTCTCTTCTAAGTATTCCGATAAATCCCTAACCTTTCCGTAATCTCCCACTCCCTTCCAAAAGATGAAATCAACCCACCAAATACTTTCACTACTTCTCGCATCTGCCTCATTCGCCTTAAACACTGCGGCGCAAGAGGTTGTCACCATAGACCAAAGCCTCGGACAAAGCGTAGAGTTTGACGAGACAGAGGGTATGACCATCCGTTACGACTCTTTGCTTAACGACTGGAAAGTAAAGATGTATCTCTACACCGACTCTACGTGTAGCAATACGGAAATAGACCCCACGTTCCCCGACAGCGTCTATATAGACCGCCTGCAACGCATTCCCGCCGTTATGGAGCTGCCCTACAACCATATCGTGCGCCAATATATTGACCGCTACACAAAGCGTCTGCGCAGACAAGTAAGCGTGATGCTCGGCGCAGGCAACTTCTACTTCCCTATCTTCGAGGCCGAGCTGGAACGCTACGGACTACCGCTTGAACTGAAATATCTCCCGGTGATAGAGAGCGCACTGAAGCCAAAAGCGGTGAGTCCGGCGGGAGCCGGCGGATTGTGGCAATTTATGGTGGGTACAGGTAAACAATACGGGCTAAAAGTCAACAGCGTTATTGATGAGCGTTGCGACCCTATCAAATCGTCCGACGCAGCAGCACGTTACCTACGCGACCTCTATCGCATTTACCACGACTGGGCACTGGTACTCGCCGCCTACAACTGCGGCCCCGGCAATGTGAACCGTGCCATACATCGTGCTGGCGCACGCGATTACTGGCAAATATATCCGTTCCTGCCTAAGGAGACACGAGGCTACGTGCCTGCCTTTATCGCAGCCACGTATGCTATGACTTACTACTGCGAACACGGCATTTGCCCTATGCGCTCGCGTTTCCCCATCGCCACCGATACGATTATCATCAACCGCGACATTTCGCTCCGTCAGATTTCCGAGGTGGTAGGCATCAGCCTTGACGTACTTAAGTCGCTCAACCCACAGTATCGCACCGACCGCATTCCCGGCAAGTCGCAGCCTTGCACACTGCGTATGCCTGATGATATGCTCCACGCTTTCCTTGACTATGGCGATGATATATATAAGTACCGCGCCAGCGAACTCCTCACACGCCGAGCAGAAGTGAGCGTACGCGGCGAGCACAACCAGCGAGTCACCGCCGCCACCACACAACCCACACCGCCTGCACAAAACACAATGGTAGGTAGTGAGCAACCCAGCATCGCCGAGACAGAAGCTATCGTACCTACCGAGAACACCAATGCCACACAAACTAACACACCTTCACAACCCAGACAGAACGCAGTGACGGGCGAAGTGACCGAGGTGGAGATAGAAACTGCCCCAGCATCACAAACCGAGGAAAATACCACTATCATCATAGACGACGATGAGGATGCCCTACGCCCCGTAGAGACCAACACACAACGCAACAACACAACAACGAACACCCACGGCACAACTCCACGCGCCACAAACAACGCAAACACCTCTACACGTAGCAACAACACAAACACAAACACAAGCAATACCAATCGTAGTGCTACAGCCCCCAGCAATAGTTCACGCCCCGCCAACAACACCTCTTCTTCTACACGCACCCGCTCTCAGCAATCAAGCGGCAGTAATTCCAACAGCAACACCACGACCACAAACCGCAGCCGCTCCGGCCAAACAACCACATCGCAGCAGTCAAATAGCAGCAGCAGCGGTACAGGCTCAAGTGGCTCTCGCAACCGAAACCGCTCCAGTCAAGCAACCACGTCGCAGCAGTCAAATAGCAGCAGCAACAGTACAGGCTCAAGTGGCTCTCGCAACCGAAACCGCTCCAGTCAAGCAACCACGTCGCAGCAGTCAAATAGCAGCAGCAGCGGTACAGGCTCAAGTGGCTCTCGCAACCGCAACCGCTCCAGCCAAGCAACCACTTCACAGCAGTCAAATAGCAGCAGCAACAGCACTACAGGCTCAAGTGGCTCTCGCAACCGCAGCCGCTCCAGCCAGACAACCACTTCACCGCAGTCAAATAGCAGCAGCAACAGAAGCGGAGGAACTACCAACCGTAGTAACCGCTCCTCAAGCACGCAAAATGCCACCAGCAACCAGACACAGAGTACAAATCGCAGCAGCAGTTCAAGTCGTAACCGAACCAACCAAACGACGACAAGTAGCAACAACTCCCGCAACAGGAATTCGCAAGCCACTACATCTTCCAGCACCAACAAACCCACGAGCGGAAAGAGTAGCAGCACAGGCCGTAACCATAATTCCTCATCAAACAGCAATAGCAGTACCACAACTCCACGCAGCAACCGTGGCACACGCCCCGCTGGTTCGGGAAAGGCCGGCTCAGGAAAGAAATAGTCCTTTTAGCACACCATATATATTATATACAGCTATAGTAGTCTTTAGTTTCTTCTAAACGAACTTGTATGCTGAGGCGAAAAACCTTATGGCTGAATGCACTCACTAAAGAACATTCGTGTAAAAACCAATCCTCGATACACCGATGAACGACGATAATCCTCAAAAACTCTCTGCGGCAGAAGCCGAGGCACACGACGAAGCCGTTATCGCAGCAGCGTTTAAGCATCTGCTCGACACATACCTCGCCTCCTCCCACCGCCGTAAGGCCGACATCATCACCAAAGCCTTCAACTTCGCAAAACAAGCCCATAAAGGTGTGCGCCGCAAGAGCGGCGAGCCCTACATCCTACACCCCATCGCCGTAGCGCAGGTGGCATGCGAAGAGATAGGCCTCGGCAGCACAAGCATTTGTGCCGCATTGTTGCACGATGTCGTTGAGGATACCGACTACACCTACGAAGACATTGCCAACCTCTTCGGCGTGAAAATAGCCAACATCGTTGAAGGTGTCACCAAGATAAGCGGAGGCATCTTCGCCCCCGGTGCTTCCGACCAAGCCGAAACGTTTAAGAAACTGCTCATCACTATGAGCGATGACGTGCGCGTCATTCTAATAAAACTCTCTGACCGCGTTCACAACATGCGTACGCTCGCCAGTATGACACCCGCCAAGCAATATAAAATTGCCGGCGAAACTATGTATATCTACGCTCCTATTGCCGACCGCCTCGGCCTCAACAAGATAAAAACAGAACTGGAAAACCTCTCTTTCAAGTATGAACACCCCGATGAGTACAAAGAGATATGCCAGCAAATAGAGGAAGCACGCCCGCAGATAGACCACACTTTCTCCACGTTCACACCGCCCATCTGCCGCGAACTTGATAAACTCGGCTATAAGTACACCATCACCTCGCGCATCAAGAGTCCATTCTCCATCTGGCGCAAGATGCAAAGTCGCCACATTTCTTTCGACGAGGTTTACGACCTGCTGGCTGTACGCATCGTGTTCCAACCCAAAGATGCTGACCACGAGAACCAAGAGGCACACTATATCTACGCCGTTATCAACGACATCTACGACCACCACCCCAACCGCCTTCGCGACTGGCTGAAACAGCCCAAGAGCAACGGTTACCAAGCCATCCACCAGACATTTATGAACAAAAGCGATGAGCAAGGCCGGTGGGTGGAGGTGCAGATACGCTCCGTGCGGATGGACGAGATAGCCGAGCGGGGTCTCGCAGCACACTGGAAATACAAAGATGCCACCACGGCTTTCGACGACAGCGAGCTCGAGCGATGGATAAACTCTATAAAGGAAATCCTTGACGATCCACAACCAAACACGCTCGACCTACTTGACACCTTTAAGCTCAACCTCTTTGCCCGCGAGATAATGGTGTTCACCCCAAAAGGCGAACTCAAAACCGTGCCACAAGGTAGCACAGTACTCGACTTTGCCTTCAGCATCCACACCACAATAGGAACGCATTGTATGGGTGCAAAAGTCAACCAAAAACTCGTACCACGCCACTACGCCCTAAAAAGCGGCGACCAAGTGGAGATAATCACCAGTGCCACACAACACGTCTCCCCGGAATGGCTCACCTATGCCCATACAGCAAAGGCACGCGGCAAGATACAAGCCATACTGCGCCGCCAAAACCGTGAGTTGGCTCGCACTGGCGAACAAATGCTACAAGCCTGGTTGGAAAGTAAAAACCGACGTGTAAATTCTTCGCACATCAGCCGCCTATGCACCTATTATGGGAAGCGCACACCCGAGGAACTCTTCCTCGCCGTAGCAGGAGGGCAAGTCACACTTGACGATGAGGCCGCATACTTCCTACGAGGACGTCGTCACTACAAAGGCTGGAAACGCTTTGTACCTTTTATCCACGCTAAGGTAAAAGAGGAAGAGAAAAGCCAGAGTACCCATACTGATTTCTACGCCGGCATAAATCGTAAGAACACTTTTGTTGTCACCGAGGAGACGCTCCCCGCCGTCACCATAGCACCTTGTTGCCATCCTGTGCCAGGCGACAACATCCTCGGTTTCATTCCCGAAACCACCGACCGCTTGGAAATTCACCACCGTGCCTGCGATGTGGCCACCGAACTCAAAGCCCGCTATGGCAAAGGCATACTCGATGCTGCGTGGGACCTACACAGCGCACACCCGTTCCGTACCACAATACATATCTCAGGCTTCGACGACATCGGCGTACTATACGCTATTGCACAGATGCTCAAAGAAATGAGCGTACACCCCGTCCACCGCATCACCCTCGACACTCAAGACGGCACATTTGAAGGCGACATCGTGCTGAGTGTTGCCCACCGCGACGACATAGCATCTATCTGCAAAAAACTCCGTGCTATAGAAAATGTGGCCGATGCCCACCGCGCCCCACTCAGCAAGAAACACTAAAACAGACCTTTTGCGAGCCATTGCGACACTCGGCTACAAACCAACCCCTCTGACAGCCGTCAATCCTCACAAGTATGAATCGTCTCCTCCACCCTACATGCCTTATTGTCTTACTCTGGACGCTCTTTGCCGCCACGCTTAGTGGCCAACGCATTATCGGCCTTGACGACGATCAACGCACCGACCATTTTGGTGAGGACTCCGTACAAAAAGAGGACGTACCCGAAGGCATAGATTACTGGCAGGTGGAGGAACGTTTTGGCGACATAGTACGCTCGGAGCCAGACACCGCGATGACGCTTTTTCAAAACGATGCTTTCACCAGCGGACGCACAGGACACTACAATTACACTGGCAACCTCGGCGGTCCACGTACGCCACGCCTGTGGTTTGACACTCCCGCCAACAAGATGTTCGGCGGCTTCCTCTTTGCACGACCCTACGACTTCTTCCTGCGCGAACCCTCCGACTTGTGGTACACCAACACCAAGTCGCCATTTACAAACCTCACCTATCACGAGTGCGGAAACAAACAATACGGCGAGGACAGGCTTAAAGCGTTATTCGCTACGAATGTCAACAAACGGTTTGGGGTAGGTTTTGAGGCAGACTATCTTTATGGACGTGGCTACTATACCTCCCAGAGTACCTCGCAGATTTATGCCAGGTTCTTTGCCTCATACATCAGCGAGCGATACGACCTACACGCTTCCGTCTTTACTTCTTATCTAAAAATAACGGAAAACGGCGGACTTGAAGACGACACGTATATCACCAATCCCGAATCCTTTTCCGCCAGTTATACCGAGGCAGACCTCCCCATGCGACTCTCTAAGACGTGGAATCGTATGCACCTTGCCTCTTTCGTTCTCTCCCACCGCTATCATCTGGGGCTTCGCCGCTATTACGACACCTCGGGACACATTGTACACACCTCTGGCTTAAACGGAAGCATTAGTAAACGCATCAACACACTTACCACGCTGTCCACTCCTACCGACACGCTTCAATCGCCCGCAGAAACCTTGCTTCCCGCCCATAACGTTCAGACGGAAACAGATAGCGTGCAACCCCTATCGCTTGAAGCACGTCTGCGTCCCGATGCACCCGATAGCCTACGCCTCAAAACAGTGTTTGTGCCCGTAGTCAGCATCGTTCATACGCTGCGCGTAGATGCCAACAGGCGCGAATTTCGCTCAAACCTGGCGATGAATGCCGAGGCCACAAGTTATTTCCTTGACTTTTACCTGCCAGGCGACAGTGCCTCCGACCGCACACGCTACACCCGCGTACGCAATATGCTCTCTTTAGAGATAAACGAAGGTTTCAGCCGATGGGTCAAAGCAGGACTTCGGTTCTATGCCTCGCATGAGTACGAGCGCTACACGCTACCCACGCTAAGCCTCTCCACCGAGGCATATACAAGCCACTTTATCACTCTTGGAGCACGCATCGTTAGTAAAAAAAATCGCTTCCTCTCCTACAATGCCTTTGGCGAGACGCGTAGCAATGGTAAAACGTGGGGAGAGTTTATCCTTAGCGGACAAACCGCAGGCAACATCCCACTGCTGGGCGACACGCTTCACATTGCAGTGGACGGGACACTTAGTGCCAACCGCCCCGACATATATATAGAACACTATCACGCCCGCAACGCTTGGTGGGACAACGAGGATATGGACAAGGTGTATCGCTCACGCATAACGGCAGCACTCCGCTGGCGAAAAACACGTCTGAGCCTCGGCATAGAAGCAATACAAAACTACACCTATTTTGCCGAAACACGTATGGCAACAACCGAGGAAAACTTATATCTCTTCGGAGTGAGCGCACTGCAAGCATCAAAAAACATACAAGTGCTTAGCGGCACCCTCTCACAAGACCTTCGTATAGGTCTCTTCCGCTTCCAAGGCGAATTAACAGCCCAAGTGACAAGCGACAAAGATATACTACCGCTACCTGCTTTTAACGCCTATGCGAACCTTTACATTGATTTCCGTATCGCCCACGTGCTACATTCACAAATCGGTGTGGATATGCGCTATTTCACCAAATACTATGCTCCAGCTTATTCGCCTATCATAGGACAATATGCCGTGCAAGACGCTGCCGATCGCGTGAAAATAGGAGGATACCCTGTAGTAAACGCCTACGCCAATTTCCACATCAAGCGCACACGCTTCTACCTTATGGCTTCACACCTTAACTACAGCAACGGACGCGGATTTCCCTTCCTCGTGCCTCACCACCCCTTGAACCGACTCATCCTTCGTTTTGGCATTTCGTGGAACTTTATAAACTAATAATTGTAGGCTGAAACCCAAGCGAGGGCTCCAGCCTGTTTTTATTTCCCGCAAACGACTCTTGGCGGGCAGCAAAACACCATATTATATGTGGATATTGTCTTCCGCTTACTTCACCAGCATTTTGCGGCTTGTGCCGTCGCCGTAGCGGACGATGACCACCTGTCCGCTTTGTGGCTTGGCGATGCGTTGGCCTTGTAGGTTGTAGTAGCCAACAATAGTCTTGTCTTGGTTGTCGAGGACTACTTGGCTGACAGGCGTAAGGTCTTCCTCCACGATATTGCCGAAGTAGCTCCACGGCGCAAGACTGGCATAACTCTCCTTGCTGCCTGTGGGGACGTGGAGCGTGGCGGCGGCGATAACTTTGTTATTCTGAAAAGCTGATGAAATGGCATTATAATCGGAGGCATTCGTTCGCAATGCATATACATCGGTCAGTGCGCTGCAGCTCCAGAACGCCGAGTATCCGATGAATGTCACGGAGTTGGGGATGGTGATGTTCGTCAGCCCGCTGCAACCGTAGAACGCAGCGTCTCTGATATATGTCACAGAGTTTGGAATGGTGATGCTCGTCAGCCCGTAGCAATTGCTGAACGCACCGTATCCGATGCTTGTCACGGAGTTAGGGATGGTGATGTTCGTCAGCCCGCTGCAGCTGCTGAACGCATGTTTTCCGATGCTTGTCACGGAGTTGGGTATGATGACGCTCGTCAGTCCGCTGCAGCCATCGAACGCATATTGTCCGATGTATGTCACGGAGTTGCCGATGGTGACGCTCGTCAGTCCTCTGCAATAACGGAACGCATAGTCTCCGATGCTTGTCACGGAGTTGCCTATGGTGACGCTCGTCAGTCCGCTGCATTCGTAGAACGCATATTGTCCGATGCTTGTTACGGAGTTAGGGATGGTAACACTCGTCAGTCCAGAGCATTGATAGAACGCATAGTCTCCAATGCTTGTCACGGAGTTAGGGATGGTAATGCTCGTCAGTCCGGTACAGCCTTGGAACGCCCAGCCTCCGATGCTTGTCACGGAGTTAGGGATGGTGATGCTTGTCAGTCCGGTGCAGCCATTGAACGCATCGTTTCCGATGCTTGTCACGGAGTTGCCGATGGTTACGCTCGTTAGTCCGGTGCAGCCATAGAACGCATCGTTTCCGATGCTTGTCACGGAGTTAGGAATGGTAATGCTTGTCAGTCCGCTGCAGCCGCTGAACGCACCGCGTCCGATGCTTGTCACGGAGTTGGGGATGATGATGCTCGTCAATCCGCTGCAACCTTGGAACGCAAGTTCTCCGATGAATGTCACGGAGTTGGGGATGGTGATGCTCGTCAGTCCGCTGCAAAACGGGCTCAGCGGATTTCCCCAGTTGATAAAGCCTGAGCTAATTAAGAATAAAGTTGTATCTTTGCATTATGAACCATACCCAATTGCTTCGTGCCATC
>ERZ842401.562-NODE-562-length-54399-cov-18.467559_pt1 | contig 54399 bp, 50 predicted proteins | sample MGYA00521270_ERZ842401 | MGnify/ENA primary metagenome ERZ842401 (study PRJEB31892, sample SAMEA3878208) | bioreactor metagenome | biome: Moose rumen | place: Sweden | collected 2011-10 | study: EMG produced TPA metagenomics assembly of the PRJEB12797 data set... | reverse complement strand
TGTTTCACCATACTTTTTCAAACTTTTGGTGTCAACCTTATTTAAAATAAGACAACACCACGAGTGATGACTGACAAAGCACTATGGCTGATAACTTCTTAGAGAAACACTACGAGGAGTATGAAGCCCGCAAGGCTGCGTGGCTTCGGAAAAAGCGGCACCTGCCGAAAGCTAATCGCTCTCCGCAGCGGCCTGACGACGAGGCACTTTAGTCACACACCTCACCCCTACTCTATCATTTTGATACGTGCAAACTTCAACAGCAACTGTTTGGTTCCAGTATTCTTGAACTGAACAGTTGCTTTTTGATTCTCGCCCGTTCCTTCCAGCTTTAAGACTACACCTACGCCAAACCGCTGGTGCTCAACAACGCTGCCCTCATGGAGGGCGGACGGGGATTGGGTGGTGGGTGACGGGGGTTGAGTGGTGGATGATGGGTAGTTGGAAGGCGTTGGAGGAACCACGCGCGGTTTGGGGTCAGCCTTAAACTGCGTGGCAACAGGACGCGCATTCTGCACCATACTGCTTGCTCGGCTGTACTTGTTGCCGTTATAGTCAAAGTTATCAGACTGCCGCCGGCTGCCAAAGACGGAACCGCCCATACTGCCAATGCCCGAATGCTCGACGTAGAGCAGCGAGGGGTCGATGTCGCGAATAAAGCGCGATGGCGTGTCAAACTCTACCCGTCCGTAACGCCAACGGTTCTGCGCACAGGTCATGATGCAACGCTTCTCGGCTCTGGTGATGGCCACGTAGAGCAGTCGCCGTTCTTCCTCCAGTTCGCGTAACGAGTTGACACACATGGGCGAAGGGAAGATGTTCTCCTCAAGTCCTACAATAAATACCGTAGGGAATTCCAGTCCCTTGGCACTATGAATGGTCATGAGCACCACCTTGGGCTGCGTGTCGTCATCATCGCTGTCCAGGTCGGTCATGAGCGACACCTCCTGCAGAAAGTCAGAAAGGGCCGTATGGTCAGCCATATCCTCTTCGCGGCGTGTCTCGACAAAGTCCTGCAGACCGCTGACGAACTCCTGCAAGTTCTCCTGCCGCGAAAGGTCCTCAGGGTCCTTGCCTGAGTAAATGTCTCGGCTGATGCCACTCTCCATAATGATGTCGTGACCCAAAGCGAAAGCATCGTCGGTCTTTGCCCTGTTAATCCAGAGTTCCACCTGGGCGCGGAACTTCTCAATCTTTGCAGCCGTACCCTTGTTAATGTCAAGCTGGAACAAGACGGGCTGCGTAATGACCGTCCACAGGCTTACCCCATGCAGGTTGGCAGCCGCCACAATCTTGTTGACGGTCGTGTCGCCAATGCCTCGTGCGGGATAGTTAATGATACGCTTCAGGGCCTCTTCGTCGTCGGGGTTGGCCACCAGGCGGAAGTAGGCAATAACGTCTTTTATCTCCTTGCGCTGATAGAAGCTCAGCCCTCCATAAATGCGGTAGGGAATGTTCTCCTTACGCATGTATTCCTCGAACGAACGGCTTTGCGAGTTAGTACGGTATAGAATGGCAAAGTCGCTGTATTCACAACCGTCCTTACGCTTGTAGCGCTTAATGTCGTTACACACCATCTGAGCCTCCTCCTTGTCGCTGTAGGCGGTCTTCAGGGTGAGCCGCTCGCCCTCTTCGTTGTGGCTATACACATCCTTTGGTATCTGCCGCTGGTTATGGCGAATCAGGCTGTTGGCAGCCTGCACGATGAGCTGCGTTGAACGGTAGTTCTGCTCCAACTTGAAAAGACGCACACCTGTATAGCCTTTCTGGAAGTCGAGTATGTTGTCGATGTTCGCGCCCCGGAAGCTGTAGATGCTCTGTGCGTCGTCACCAACCACGCAGACGCGCTGCCGCTCCTTGGTGAGCTGCATGACGATGGCCTGTTGAACACGGTTCGTGTCCTGATACTCGTCAACGAGCACATAGGCAAAGCGGTCAACGTAGTGCTGCCGAATGTCCTCATGATTGCGGAAGAGCATGTAGGTCTGCACCAGCAGGTCGTCGAAGTCCATAGCGTTGGCCTGTCGGCAGCGTTCAGCATAGCGCAGGTAGATGTTACTGATAGCAGGAACCTTGCGTACGGCATCGTCTGCAGCCGAAGGGCTGTTAGCGTATGCCTGCGGCAACAGGAGGTGGTTCTTGGCCATAGAAATACGATCAGCCACGCTTGACGGTTTGTAGAGTTTCTCATCAAGCTGCATCTCGCGAATGATGCTCTTCACCAGCGAGCGGGAGTCGCTCTGGTCGTAGATGGTGAAGTCAGGGTTATACCCAATGTGCTGTGCCTCGCGCCGTAGTATGCGTGCAAAGACAGAGTGGAAGGTTCCCATCTGCAGGTAGCGGGCCCTCTCCTGCCCCACCAGCCTGCCTATGCGCTCCTTCATTTCTCGGGCGGCCTTGTTGGTAAAGGTAAGCGCCAGTATGCGCCAAGGCTCCAGCTGGTATTCCTCCAGCAGGTAGGCTATCTTGTAGGTCAGCACACGCGTCTTGCCCGACCCGGCGCCAGCTATGACCAACTGGGGACCGTCGCACCAGACTACCGCCTCGCGCTGGCTTTCGTTCAGTTCATTGAGCAGTTGTTCGTTCATTGTTCTAATGTTTGGGGGTTCTTGTGAGCGAACAAGCCTCCGATTCACATCGAAGGCCTGCCACAAACACAAACACAAAATAAACCTTTAACAGGTTATAATCAGTTACATGAATATACTATTCTTACTGGATGCCGCGCTCGCGCAACTTCTGTTGCCATTGCCAAGCAGACTTCAGCGTGTCTTCAAGACTCGTCTCTGCCTTCCATCCGAGCACGTTGTTGGCCTTCTCGGGGTTTGCCCACACCTTCTCAATGTCACCTGCACGACGGGGTGCAAACTGCCAGTTGAGCTTTACGCCGGTAGCCTTCTCGAAGGCATCGACTATCTCCTTGGTTGAAACGCCACGGCCTGTTCCCACGTTGAACACCTCGAGCTTCTCTGAGTCAGTATCGAGCACGCGCTCCATCGCCTTGACGTGAGCCTTGGCCAGGTCAACCACGTAGATGTAGTCGCGAATGCAAGTGCCGTCGGGCGTGTTGTAGTCGTTGCCGAACACGCTCAGTTTCTCGCGAATACCAATGGCCGTCTGTGTCACGTAGGGAATAAGGTTCATGGGCACTCCGTTGGGCAGTTCTCCAATGATGCCCGACGGGTGAGAACCAATGGGGTTGAAGTATCGCAGCAGGATGGCCTTAATGGGCGCTCCGCTATTGATGTCGTCGCGGATAATCTCCTCGTTCACCTGCTTGGTGTTGCCATAGGGGCTCTCTGCCGGCTTAATGGGTGCGTCCTCAGTAACGGGCAGGTTCTCCGGGTCAGGCTGACCATAGACGGTACAGCTTGACGAGAAGATGATGCCCTTCACGCCGTGCTTGGGCATGAGCTCGAGCAGGTTGACCAGCGAGAGGATATTGTTGCGGTAATACATAAGAGGCTTCTGCACACTCTCGCCTACAGCCTTCGATGCAGCGAAGTGGATGATGCCCTCTATCTTGGGGTACTTCTCGAAGACGCGCTCCATTGCCTCCAAGTCGCAGCAATCTACTTTCTCGAATGCGGGACGCGTACCTGTTATCTTCTCAATGCCGTCGATGACATCAGCATTAGAGTTGGAAAGGTTATCCACTATCACAACTTCGTAACCTGCGTTCTGCAGTTCTACAGTTGTGTGCGAGCCTATAAAGCCCGTTCCTCCTGTTACCAGAATTGTCTGTTTCATTTCGTTATTCTTATGTTTTAAGTTTTGGGACTACAAAGGTACGAATAAGCAAGGAGAAAAGCAAATAAAAACTTGTTTTTTTTACTTTCTCGTGCAAAAGTGCCTTCGACCTTAGACCTTTTACCTTAGTCCGTTGACCTTTCTTACGACAAAAAATAAGGGCACGGGGCCGATTTGTCGCAAAACGGAAGGTGTGTCGCAACAAACCGAAGAATATTTCACGCCATTATTTGCAAACGCAAGAAATGCGCAGTAACTTTGCATCAGAACAAAGAAATTCATACGATTCATACATAAAGGTTTTAAGTTAATAATAATAGTTAGTGATTGATTTAGTCTTACGAATTCTTCATTTTTAGAAGCCGGACATAGCACGCAGCGATGCGTGCTATGTCCGTTATATCAACAAATATCCACACCACTCCAAGAGAAGTGCCGTTTCTCTCCAAGAGAAGTGCCGTTTCTCTCCAAGAGAAGTGCCGTTTCTCTCCAAGAGAAGTGCCGTTTCTCTTGAACTTTTTTCGGCAATATATAGTGATATTACGGAAAATCTTTGTAAATTTGTGGCGTTGATTAATGTTACACCTAAAAATGAAGAAGATTTTTGTTTGCATGATGGTAGGATTGATAAGTATGCTGAGCTGCGGGACAAAGGCTCCTGAAGGAGAGCTGCTGAGCGTGGAATATGTTAGGAATGAAATGAGTTCGGTCCCCGATTATGAGGGCCATGCAGAACGGGCAACCGACGGAACATTCCTGCTGAAGGCGATGAAGGAGGGACACGGCTCACTCTTTCAGAAACAACTGAGCAAGGAGGAAATGAGCCAGCTACGCCAGATTATTCTGGAAGAGAAGATGTACAACTACAAGGAGCATTACCGCCCGCCGTTCCGAGTGCTGGACGGCTACCAATGGTATTTCAATGCCCGGTTCTCCGACGGCTCCTCTATCTACTCCTCAGGCTCTAATGCAAAGCCCCGTGGAGAGGGACTTCAGCGAATACGTGACTGTATGATGCGGCTGATTGCCGATGCTGACAGCGTGGTGGAAGCCCACGACGATGACCTCTGACGAGTCAGAACTACCACTTTGCCGTAACCAAAGTAGAAGTTTGCCGTAATCAAAGTCAGAGTTTGCCGTAACCAAAGTGTTTCGCTGAAGCTGGGCAGGAGAACAAAAAAAGAGAGGACTTTACGAAAAAGTTCTCTCTTCTGGTGACTCCCGCGGGATTCAAACCCACAACCTTCTGATCCGTAGTCAGATGCTCTATTCAGTTGAGCTAGGGAGCCTTTTGCTTAATTGCGGGTGCAAAGGTAAGGAGTTTTTCTGAAACAGCCAAACTTTTTTGGAACTTTTTTTGAAAAAGTTATACAATAATGCGCGTTTTGCGGTAATTCTCCCTAAATTCAGTAGGACTACAGCCCTTTTTCTTCTTGAATATCCGGTTGAAGTTGCTCAGGTTGTTGAAGCCGCACAAGAAACTGATTTCGCTGACACTCTTGGCTGTGTCAACAAGCTGGCGGGCGGCATAGCCCAGACGAATGTCGATGATGTACTCCGAGAGGTTGCGGCTGGTGTGCAGCTTGAAGAAGCGGCTGAAGGCCGATGGGCTCATGCCTGCCAGGCTGGCCAGTTCGGGCAGACGCAGGTCGTCACGATAGTGGGCTGCTATGTAGTTCTTCACTTTCAGCACGCGGCGCGAGTCGCTCTCCACGTCAACCTTGGCATAGCTGCTGGTAGCCAGCGTGCGGGCACCGTCTTGGCGCGAGAGTTCGTAGAGTATGGTCATGAACTGCATCACGGCATAGAACCCGTCCTTTATCTCGCTGAGCCCCACAATGAGCGGATAGACGTGCATAATGGCAGACATGGGGAAACAAAGCCCCTTACGCGCCTCCTGCACCATGTTGAGAATACTGCGGAAGGGGTTTCGGCCAAAGATGCCGTCTTCAGATATGTCGAGGTCGAACTGTATGGTGACTTCGTGAACATCGGAACTGGTGCACTCATGCTGCTCCCACACATGCTCAAGGTCGGGCGAGGTAATAAGCACGAGGTCGTAGTCGTCGATAACTTCCGACGAGTCACCCACAATGCGCCTAACGCCCTTGGCATTCTCCACGAAGTTCAGCTCATAGACGTCGTGGTTGTGTATGGGGTAATTGAACTCCTTCTTGTGACGGTCGGCAATGTAGAGAACGTCGCGTCCGCCCAGGGGCGTTATTTCGTGAATGACTTCCATGTTGAGTTAGGAGTTAGGAGTGTTCTACGTTCGTTATATCTTCAGTTCCTTCATGATTTCACTCATCTTCTGCAGGGTGGAGATGCGCGTTGGAACGAGCGGCAGGCGCAGCACATTCTCGATGAAGCCCATTTCGTGGAGCATGGCCTTGACGCCAGCCGGGTTACCATCAACGAAGAGCAACGAGAAGAGGTCAGTAAAGCGGTGGTGAATCTTGCGTGCAGCATCGTACTCACCACGGAACTGCAGGCGGATCATCTTGGAGAACTCCTTGGGCAGGGCGTTGCCAATAACGCTAATCACGCCCACGGCACCACAGCTGATCATGGGGAAGGTGAGCGAATCATCGCCACTGATGACATCGAAGTCTTGTGGCTTGTTCTTGATGATTTCATCTACCTGCTCCAGATTGCCCGACGCCTCCTTGATGGCCACGATGTTACGGCAGTCGCGTGCCAGCCTGACGGTAGTCTCTGCCTTCATATTAACGCCTGTACGGCCCGGCACGTTGTAGAGCACAACAGGCAGTTCGGTGGCTGCGGCTATGGTGCGGAAATGCTGGTAGAGTCCCTCCTGCGACGGCTTATTATAATAAGGACAGACGCTGAGCACGCCGTCGATGCCCTTGAAGTCGCCCGTCTTCAGCTCCTCAACGATGGCGGCCGTGTTGTAGCCGCCACACCCCATGAGGATGGGCACACGTGCCTGCACGAGGTCAACGACGGTGTTCTTGATGCGCAGCTTCTCGTCGGGTGTCAGCGTAGGGGTTTCACCCGTAGTTGCCAATATGCAGAAAAAGTCGGCCCCATTGTCAAGCTGGTAGTTGACCAGACGGATAAGCGCGGGGTAGTCAACTTGTCCGTCGGCCTTGAAGGGCGTAATAAGTGCTATGCCGAGGCCCTTGAATATATTTTGTACCATATATATGTTTATTCCGATTTAAACAAATCCTTGATGCCGCCAATGCTGCCCATGAGGTTAGTGGCTTCGTAAGGCAGATAGACAGTCTTCTGATTGTCACCTTGTGCCAGCTGCTCCAGCATCTGTATATACTTCTGGGCCAGCAGATAGTTGGCAGGGTTGGTGCTCTTGCCCACGGCCTCTGTAATGAGCTCAATGGCCTTAGCCTCGGCCTCAGCCTTGCGAATACGTGCCTGAGCCTCACCCTCTGCATTGAGGATGGCCTCCTGCTTGGCGGCTTCAGCCTTGTTGATGATGGCGGTCTTCTCACCTTCCGACTGCAGAATGTCGGCAGCCTTCTTACCCTCGGAGGTCAGAATGGTGGCACGTTTGTTACGCTCGGCCTGCATCTGCTTCTCCATAGCGGTAAGCACGCTCTCCGGCGGGGTAATATCCTGCAGCTCAACACGATTGACCTTAACGCCCCACTTGTCGGTAGCTTCGTCAAGTACCGACCCGAGCTTCTTGTTGATGGTGTCACGCGAGGTCAGCGTCTCGTCCAGCTCCAGTTCGCCGATGATGTTACGCAGCGTGGTCTGCGTGAGCTTCTCTATGGCGTTGGGCAGGTTCGAGATTTCGTAGGCAGCCTTGAACGGGTCAACAATCTGGAAGTATAGCAGCGCGTTAATCTCGGTCTGCACATTATCCTTGGTGATCACATTCTGCTTCGGGAAGTCATACACCTGCTCACGCAAATCGATGGTGGTGGAGTACATGTAGCGTCCACGACTCAGAATGACGATGTCCTTGGCGCGGTCAATGAAGGGTATGATGATGTTGATACCCGGGTTAAGCGTGGCATGATAGCGGCCTAAACGCTCAATAATCTTGGTTTCCGACTGGGGGATAATGACCAGCGCCTTCTTCACCAGCACCAGCGCACACAACACGATGACTACCAATACAATAATAATGGGCTCCATAAGCAATTACTTTTTTATTTGTTATGTCGATGTTTTTGTTATTTCAGGACTGTCGTTACTTTGATACGACTACGGTAATAATGGTGCTCTCGCGGTTCACCACTTTGACTGCCGTCCCAGCGGAAATGGCCTCGCCAGTCTGGCTCTTGGCCTTCCACACGTCACCATCAATGGCCACACGGCCAAAGCCGTCAGCCTCTATGGTCTCGCGAACACGGCCCTCGCGCCCAATAAGTGCATCAGCATTACTCACACGGTCGGGGTCGTTCTTATGAAACCAGCGCAGCGCTACCGGGCGTACCGTAAACAGGCAGACTACACTCACTACGGCAAAGACTGCCAACTGGACGTAGAACCCCACGAAGGGTGACAACAAGGCCGTCACAGCACCACCAATAGCGAAGCACATAAGGAAGAAATCGCCAGACGTCATTTCAAGAATCAGGCAGATGACGGCAACTACTGCCCATAACTGCCACAGGTTTTCGGCTATATACTGTATCATAATTGTAGCTTACGTTTAGTTCCTATTTCTATTTTGAGTGCGTAAAGGTACGAAGTTTTTTTTATTTGACAAAATAATCGGCCAAAAATCAATGCGAACCGATGTAAAGAAACAGCATACCCAACAATACCAGCACCAAATCGACGGTTTTTGCCTTGAGATTCTTCTCGTGGAAGAGGGATGCCCCAAAGAGGAAACTGACCACCACCGAGCCGCGCCGAATCATGGAGACGATACTGATCATAGCATCGGGCAGCGACAAGGAGTAGAAATAGAGGAAGTCTGCCGTAGAAAGGAAAACGCTGACGCCTATTATGCTCCATTTCCAACGGAAACGCGTTACATGGTGACGCTGGGGCCACCACAGCAACAAAAGCATGGCACCCATCATGAAACATTGGTAGATGGTGTACCACGACTGCACCATCATGCGGTCGAGACCTGCCCCACCCTCGCCAACAGGTGCCATGAGGTATCTGTCGTAAAGTCCGCTAATGGCTCCCATAGCGGCAGAGCCCACTATCATCCATATCCAGTGGTCGTGCTTGAAGTCGATGCCCTCTTTCTTGCTGCTCTTGCTCAGCAACAGAAACGAAGCGACGGCAAGCGTCACACCCACCCACTGCCAGAGATTGAGTCGTTCGCCAAACACCAGCAAGGCACCCACCAGCACCATTACCGGACGCGTAGCATTAATGGGGCCGACAATGGTGAGCGGCAAATGCTTCATGCCGAAATAGCCTAAAAGCCAGCTGCTTAACACGATAACGCTCTTCAAAAGAATGAAGCGATGAACCTCCCATCCGCCGCTTGCCACATGGAAGTCGGATGTATCAAGTAAGCCAGTCGAAGCACTTAAAATGATAAACGGCAGGAAGATCAGCGAAGAGAAAAGCGTGTTGAGAAACAACACCGGAATGACAGCGTTATCCTTGAGTGCCTCTTTCTTAAATGAATCGTAGCAACCTAAAAAGACTGCAGACAAAAAAGCTAATATTAGCCACATTTCTTATTCTTTTTCGTTACGGCAAGATGTTACGCCTTGCCGTTATGATTAATATTCCACCCGCTCCAGAAACAAAGCGTTGGCAGGCATTGACTCGCCTGCACCTGTGCGACTGCCCTGCTCAATAACCTGGCGAAACTCGCTCATCGTCATGCGCCCCCGTCCCACCTCTATAAGTGTACCCACTACGGCGCGAACCATGTTACGCAGGAAGCGGTTGGCCGTTATTTCGAAGTACCACTCCGTCTCACTTGTCTTGTGCCACTCAGCAGCATACACCCGGCAGAGCGTGGTCTTTACGTCGCTGCCGGCCTTGCAGAAAGCACCAAAGTCCTCGTACTCCATAAGCACCCGCGCGGCGCGGTTCATGGCCTCAAAGTCAAGCTGGTAATGCAGTTGGCATGAATAGCGCCAGAGGAAGGGCGACTTGTGGGTATGTATATAATAATGGTACGTGCGACGCTTGGCAGAGAAGCGGGCGTGCATGTCGTCGCTGACGGGCTCCACCCTGTCAACGCTAATGTCACGAGGCAGGGCGTGGTCAAGCTTATAGGCAAGGTTATTCATGTCGTAGGGACCCTCGTAGTCGAAGTGGGCTACCATCTGCCGGGCATGTACACCGGCATCGGTCCGGCCTGCCCCCACCACTTCTATGGGTTGCCGCAGAAGCATGGACAAGCAACGCTGCAGTTCACTCTGCACCGTCACCCCGTTGGGTTGAACCTGCCACCCGTGGTAAGCCGTCCCATCATAGGAAAACCAGACGAAGTATCGCATTTCGCGTGCAAAATTACAAAATAATTATCAATTGGCAGTTATCTGTTGTTAATTATTTTGTACTTTACTCACTTAATCGTACCTTTGCAGCATGATATTCTATTTTACAGGAACAGGAAACACCAAATGGGCAGCCCAACGCATGGCGGAAGTCACGGGCGAGGAGCTTCTTTTTATTCCCGACGTTATACGTAAGGGCATCGTAAAAGTCACCATCAGCGAAGGCGAGCGACTGGGGTTCTGCTTCCCTACCCACGGGTGGCAGCCACCACGCATCGTGCGTGAGTTTATTCAGCACACAGCCTTTAGCGTTCCACCTTCAACGTATATCTACGCCCTCACCACCTGCGGCGACAACATGGGTGAGCTGATGACCATCTTCGGCAAGGAGCTGAAGAATGCCGGACTATGGCTTGATGCCAGCTTTGCCGTCGTGATGCCCGAGTCGAACGTATGCTTTTCTTTCCTGCATCTGGACACACCCGAAAAGGCTGAACAGAAAATTGCTGCCGCCGACATACAGCTGGAGCATATTGCCGACATCGTGAAGAACAAAAAGCGTGGGGTAAGCCAACTGGTGAAAGGTGCCATTCCGCGTACCTACTCCTACGTCATCGGCGGCTATTATAACCGCCACCTCATTAAGGACGATAAGTTCTGGGTAGATAAAGAGGCCTGCATCGAGTGCGGACTCTGTGCAAGGGTCTGTCCTGTTGATGACATAAAAGGAGCACCGCCCGAGTGGATTCACAACGGACGGTGCACCAATTGTCTTGCCTGTTATCATCATTGTCCGCGGCATGCCATTCATTGGGCAAAGATGAAGCGCGGACAGTATCTCTTCAATAAACGCGAGGACCGAAGATAGTGGTACCCACACGAACCATTGTGGAACCGCACTCTACGGCTATCGGATAGTCGTGGCTCATGCCCCACGAACGTTCGCAGAAGTAGTCACAGTCGGCAAAGTACTGCGCCTTTACCTCGTCAAAGAATTGGCGGGCGGTCATCATTTCCCGGCGTATCTGTTCTTGGTCGTCAACGTACGAAGCCATCATCATCAACCCGCAAATCTGCACATGCTCCAATGCCCGCCATTCGCCATCACTCAGCAGCTGTCGGCAGTCATCGAGCGTAAGACCGTACTTCGTTTCCTCCTCGGCAATGTGCAACTCCAGCAACACGCGAATGGTGCGGTTATTCTTCTTGGCCTGCTTGTCTATTTCCTTGAGCAGTTTCAAGGAATCGACAGCTTCCACCATTGAGATGTAAGGCGCAATATATTTCACCTTGTTCGTCTGCAGGTGACCGATGAAGTGCCACTCTATATCCTTGGGCAGCGTCTCCACCTTCTGCCGGAGCTCCTGCTCGTGACTCTCTCCGAAGATGCGCTGGCCCTCTGCATAGGCGGCTTCTATGTATTCGTTGGGGTGATACTTGCTGATGGCTACCAGCCGCACTCCCTCAGGCAGGTCGCCCAGCACGCGCCGCAGGTTTCCCTTTACGTCGTAATCCATCGTTTTAGCCTTCAAACTCTGGTTTGTCGTCCTTCTTGGTCGAAGCGGTATGCTCGAAGACGTCCATGAACTTCGTTTCGCTGATGTTAGAAATGACGTAGTCAATCATTGTCCCTCCCATTACCTCGTCAATGTTCTTCACCGCACCGTTCAGGGTGGCAGCCTGCACCAGGTAAGTCACACTTGAACGTTTCTCCTTCTCTGTCTTCTCATCGATGGTGATAAACTGGAGCTTGGCCTTGTACCAGCGGTCGTCATTGTCGTTCTCGCTGAAAAACACTTCGTGGAAGGCGGCGGGGGTGATGTTCTTCACCTCAAACTCACCGCTGATGTATGCTGACATCTCCTGTGTAATGGTTTCCTCGGCCTCGCCGAAACTCAGGGCATCAACCACATAATACTCAATCACTTTCTTTGTCATACCGTCCTCCATCGTCTTGTCGTAACGGATGGCGGTTTCAAACCAGTTAGCTGTTCTACTTCTCATAATATAAAATAGGTATAATTTTTGTTTAATGTTTATTTTCCAATCTACTTCTGCACACCGTAGTACTGCAGTTTTTTCTTCTTCTGATTCGTGAGGTCCTCCACTATCTGCGTGGCTATAAGCTGGCTGCGTGAGGTAGTGAGACCAGCCTCTTCGCCTAATTCAACCTGCAACTTGAGCAGTTCCTCGTTGACGCTCGACATCTCGGAAAGGAACTTCTTCTCGCTGGAGCTCATGTATTCATTATTATATATCTTGGAGAGCACGCGGTCAGCCTCAGCCGTAAAACGCTTACGGAAAATCTGCTCCGCCTTGGCATCGTAATCAGCTTTGCTCTGGCGTTCCTCTGGCGTCATAATCATCGTGTCGCCACTCACCACGCCCAACTCTGCAGGGTCGAAACCGTCCTCCAACAGGTCGTCGGTTGCCTGACGGGGCGCTGGTTTCACAAATTCCACATTGGTTGACTCCGGCATCAGCTCAAAGTAGAGCCCCACCAACAGCAGGGCGATGACAACCGCAGCAGCCAACGTCAATCCAGACTTGTAGAACTCGCGCTTCACCTTTAGTGCCTTGCGCATGTCGGCTATGGCGTTATAACGTTTGTCGGGCTCGTCGTTAACGGCCTTCTTCATCACACGCTTGTACTCGTAGGGCATCTCCGACAAGCTGAAAAGCCACTCCATGAGGCGTCCTAATGAATAGATGTCGCAACGGGCATCGACGGTGCCGCCCTTACTTACCTCCGGCGCAACAAAAGACTCCATGTCTTGGTAGAGCTCTGTGCTGTCCGACATGCCCAAATAGAACGAACCGTGGTTGAGCAGCAGCGGGGTGTTGTCGCCTTTGCGTATCAGTATGTTCTCCGGGGCAAAGCAAACGTGGAAGATGCCCTCGCCGTGAAGATACTCCGCCACATCAAACAATTGGCCGATGAGTCCGTCAACAAACGACTTGTTTGCTACAATTGACGGCTGTTCGTTCAGCAGCTGTTTAAGCGTCAGGTAATTACCTTGCTCCAGACGAAGCATTACGGCATTGCCCTTCTTGTCCTGCTCCACCTCAAAGTGCAGCTGGTTCTTATGACGCAGCTGAAGGTTCTTCTCGCTCTCGGCCTTCAGCCCTTCGGCAAACTTAATGCTGTCGTTCAGACTTGGGGTGATGCTGACGATGTTCTGATACTTCTCGCCTATCAGCTTCTTGCTGAACATGCCTAAGGGCATTCTGGCACCAACGGCTTTAGCCGCCGACTTCGATTCTAACAGTTCCTCGTAATTCATACCTGGTTCCTTTCATTTTCTGGTGGGACTATATCCTTACTTTCACCTTCACGGGCTTACTCTCGTTGTGAATGCGGTTGAGAGCCGTCACCACATAGACATAGCGCTGCGAACCGTCGCCAAGGGGCAGGCGGTAGAAGGTGTCGTCGGTCACGGCAACGATGCGCTGCAGATTGTCAATATCGACGCGCTCGCCCTGAAGGAAACGATAAACCACGTACTTCACGGCCTCGCGCTTCCAGCCGCTGCCGCGAGGCGGTGTCCAGCAGAGCACCTGTTCGTCGTCAGACATCCAGATGGCTTTCACCTTGCGCGGTTTCTTGGGCGACGTCTTGGTAATAAAGGGCATCAGCGGCTGCAAGGCCTGCCGACGCCAGTAGCGCTGCTTGAGCTGAGTGGCGTAGCCGCCGACATTATCGACTGCAGCCTTGGCATACCAGAGCACGGTACCCTCCACGTTAGGACACTCGGCATAGAGTGCCATCTTGCGGTCCTGCTGGTTGAACTTCGCCGTGCGCTCAATGTCCTCACCAATGAAGAGCGGACGCTTCGACGCATGACGGTTCCACCAGTGTATCAACTCATTATAATCAGCAGCACGGTTGCCAATCTCCCAGTATATCTGCGGCACGTTATAATCCACCCAGCCGTTGTTCACCCAAAGCAGAATGTCAGCATAGAGGTCATCATAGTTCTGAAGACCGTTGGTCTGCGAGCCGTTGGGGTCGTTCTTCTTATTGCGGTAGATGCCGAATGGCGACACACCTACCTTTACCCACGGTTTCAGGTCGTGCACGGTTTCATACAGCTGCTTCACAAACAGATTCACCTGATGGCGGCGCCAGTCACCTCGGTCGCTGATGCCATTCGGATTAGCCCTGTATGCTGCATCGTCGTTGATGGTCTGGCCCGCTGCCGGGTAGGGATAGAAATAGTCGTCGTAGTGAATGCCGTCCACGTCGTAGCGCTTGACGATGTCGGCCACCACCGAACAAATGTAATCGCGGTTCTCCTGCAGGCCCGGGTTCAGCACCAGCAGACCGTCATAGGGGAACACGCGCTCGGGGTGGGTCTGCGAAATGTGGGTAGTGCTGAGCACGTTGGTGGTCTTTGTCTTGGCACGGTAGGGATTAATCCATGCATGCAGCTCCATGCCGCGGGCGTGGCACTCGTCAATCATCCACTGCAGGGGGTCCCAATACGGGTTGGGGGCCTTGCCCTGCTGTCCTGTCAGGAATCGGCTCCACGGCTCTATATTACTCTGATAGAGGGCGTCACACTCAGGACGAACCTGGAAGATGATGGCATTGGCCCCCATCTGCTGCAGGGCGTTAAGCTGATAGCGCAGCGTCTGCTGCATCTGCTGGGTTGACATGCCTACCCACTGGCCGTTGACGGCCTGAATCCAGGCACCGCGGAATTCACGCTTGGGTTGCGCCTGAAGGGAGAGAAGTAAAAAGGTAAAAAGGTAAAAAGGTAAAAAACACCTTACCAGCCTGTTTGCCCTTGATATGATTTCTATTCTCATTTTCATTAACGTTTTAATCATTTATCTTGTTCCAAATCTCCTTCGTCCAGTCACTGCCGTTCTCGGGGCAATAGGTACGAATGCCCATCTGACAGGCGGCCGCCACGTTGCGCGGACCGTCATCAATGAAGAGCGTCTCGGCAGGAGCAATGTGCTCGGCCATGAGCATCTTGCTGAAGAAGAAGGGGTCGGGTTTCAGGACGCGCTGTTCGTAACTCATGTAGAGCGCGTCCATATAGTCACGAATGGAGTGGCCCTGTCCGTCGAACTCGGGGCTCAGTGCCCACGACATCATGTAGGGATTAGTGTTCGAGAGCAGCAGCAGCCGGTATCCCTCACTGCGCAACCGGCGCAGGCAGTCAAGATTACGCTGGGGCAGTTCACGGCAATAGCCTAACCAGGCATGGCGGCACTGGTCGTAGGTCACCTCGTGGCCTACCAGCCTGCCCAGCTCCACGCGGAAGGTCTCGGCGTCGATGTCGCCGCGCTCCAAGTCGCCGAAGATACCGCTCTGCGTGTAGGCGTCGAGCCGTTCATGGGCATCGGCGAGCCCCAGGGCCTCGAAGCGGCGGATGGCTTCGTCCTGTCCCAAGGTGATGATGACACCACCTAAGTCAAATACTATATTCTTTATCATTCTTCAAAGAGTTTCAGTTTATTCTTGCGTGCCTCTTCGAGCGAAAGCAGCTGTTCCTGTTCGTGGTTGTAATCTTCGCGCATACGGGCATACTTCGCGTCGAGTTCCTGCTCCACCTGCTGTTCTTCGGTCATGAGCCGCTGTGCCACGAGGGCGTTCTGCGACGCATCCTTCAGCCACAGAACCGGCCCTGCATAGACGGGGGCAATCTTCAGCGCCACATGCAGTTCGCTGGTGGTGGCACCGCCAATCATGATGGGGATGTGGAGCCCGGCGCGGTCCAGTTCGCGTGCCACGTTGACCATTTCCTCCAACGACGGGGTAATGAGCCCCGACAGGCCAATCATGTCAACATGCTCCTCTTTCGCCTTGCGCACGATGTCCTCGGCGGGAACCATTACGCCCATGTCGATGACCTCGTAGTTGTTGCAGGCCATGACCACAGCCACGATGTTTTTGCCGATGTCGTGCACGTCGCCCTTGACCGTAGCCAGCAGCACCTTGCCGGCGCGACTGTTGCCCGTGGCCTGCTGTCCCTGCAAATACGGCTGTAGAATGCTTACCGCCTGCTTCATGGTGCGGGCGGTCTTCACCACCTGCGGCAGGAACATCTTGCCCTGTCCGAAGCGTTCACCGACAATGTTCATGGCCGCCATGAGCGGGCCCTCGATGATGGCGACAGGACTCGGGTATTTCGCCAGCGCCTCCTGCAGGTCGGCCTCCAGGTTGTCGCCAATGCCGCGGATGAGGGCCTGCTGCAGGCGGTCCTCCAAGGGGGGTGAGGCGATAGAGGCTGTAGGGTCTATAGAGGCTATAGAAGCTACAGAGTCTATAGGCTCTTCTGCCAGCTCCAACAGCCCCTCGGGATTGCCACGCAGAATGGCATCCTCGATGGCAGTGAGCTGTTCCTTGGGCAGGTCAGCGTAGGTGACCTTCGTGGCAGGATTGACAATGCCGAAGTCCATGCCGGCCTGAATGGCATGGTAAAGGAACACGGCGTGCATGGCCTCGCGCAAGTAGTTGTTGCCACGGAACGAGAACGAAAGGTTGCTCACGCCGCCGCTGACGTGGGCACCGGGCAGGTGCTGGCGAATCCACGCGGTGGCGCGGATGAAGTCGGCGGCATACAGGTTGTGCTCGTCCATGCCCGTGGCGATGGCGAGGATGTTGGGGTCGAAAATAATGTCGAGCGGATTCATGCCCACCTGCTCGGTGAGCAGACGGTAGGCACGCCGGGCAATCTCAATGCGACGCTCGAAGGTAGTGGCCTGGCCCTGTTCGTCGAAACACATGACGACGACGGCGGCACCGTAGCGCATGACGTCGCGGGCATGACTCAGGAAGACTTCCTCGCCCTCCTTGAGCGAGATGCTGTTGACGATGCTCTTGCCCTGCGCACACTGCAGCGCGGCAGTGATGACGTCCCACTTCGACGAGTCGATCATCAGCGGCACGCGGGCTATGTCGGGTTCGGCGGCCAGCAGGTTCAGGAAGGTGGTCATCTCCTGACGGGCATTGAGCAGGCCGTCGTCCATATTGATGTCGATGACGAGGGCGCCGTCCTCCACCTGCTTGCGGGCAATGGTGAGGGCCTCGTCGTACTGTTTCTCCTTAATGAGGCGGAGGAACTTGCGCGAACCGGCCACGTTGCAGCGCTCGCCCACGTTGACGAATCGCACTTCGGGCGTGACGTCGAGCAGTTCCAGTCCGCTGAGCCAGAGCGTCTGCGGCCTTTCAGCGACCTGATGGGGGCGCTTGCCCTCGACGAGCGGCACGTAGCGGCGGATGAACTCGTCGGTGGTTCCGCAGCATCCGCCCACGATGTTGACCAGTCCCTCGTCGATGAGCTCGGCAATCTTGGGGGCCATGGAGTCGGGCGTCTCGTCGTAGAGCCCCATCGAGTTAGGCAGTCCGGCATTCGGGTAGGCCGATATATAATAAGGAGCATGGGCTGCGAGCTGTCGCAGGTAGGGTTTCATCTGGTCGGCACCGAACGAACAGTTCAGTCCGACGCTGAATATGGGGTACGTGCTGACCGAGGCGAGGAAGGCGTCGAGCGTCTGGCCCGAGAGGGTGCGGCCGGCGGCGTCGCTGATGGTGACGCTGAGCATGACGGGCAGTTCTGCGCCTCGGCGCTGCATGACGTCGTGGGCGGCACAGATGGCGGCCTTGGCGTTGAGCGTGTCGAAGATGGTCTCAATGAGCAGGGCATCTGCCCCACCCTCAATGAGCGCATCCGTCTGCTCCGCGTAGGCATCGTAAAGCTCGGTGAAGCTGACCTCGCGGAAGGCAGGGTTGCTGACGTCGGGCGACATGGAGCACGTCTTGTTCGTGGGGCCGATGCTGCCGGCCACGAAGCGGGGCTTTTCTGCCGACGAGAACTCGTCGGCACAGCGGCGGGCGATGCGGACTCCCTCCAGGGCCATCTGCCGGGCCTGCTGCTGCATGTCGTAGTCAGACTGGCTGATGCGCTGGCTGTTGAACGTGTTGGTGGTGATGATGTCGGCACCGGCCGCCAGATACTTGCGGTGGATGTCGGCTATCACGTCGGGGCGCGTCAGGTTGAACACGTCGTTGTTCCCCCTAAGCCCGTACTGCTGAATCATGGTGCCCATGGCACCGTCGAGTATCAGTATGCGCTGGCTCAAGAGCTGGCGCATACGGCTTATGGGGCTTATAGGGCTTATAGGGCTCATAGGGCTTATACGGGGGGCTTAAACTTTCATTGCGCGGTCCATTTCGCGGCGGTCTTCTTTCTCTTTCAGCGTCTGGCGCTTGTCGTACTGCTTCTTACCCTTGCAGAGGGCGATGTCCATCTTGGCGCGGCCATTGTCGTCGAGGAAGACGAGCGTGGGCACGATGGTGTAGCCCGTCTGCTTGGTGGCCGACGCCAGTTTCTGAATTTCGCGCTTGGTCAAGAGCAGCTTGCGGTCGCGCTTGGCCGAGTGGTTGTTATACGAGCCGTAGAAGTAGGTGCTGATGTTCATGCCCTTCACCCACAGCTCGCCGTTGATGATGGTGCAGTACGTGTCAACGAGCGACGCCTTGCCCAGGCGTATGCTCTTTATCTCGGTGCCCGTCAGCACGATGCCCGCCGTGTATTCCTCGATGAAGAAATACTCGAACGCCGCCTTCTTGTTCTTTATCTGAACGGGGCTCTTCTTCCTCAGTAATTGTTGCTCCTTGTTCACCTTTTTTATTTACGATTTACGGATTTACGATTTACGATTTAAATGTTAGCGTTATCGTTAGCGTTATCGTTAGCGTTATCGTTAGCGTTAGCGTTATCGTTATCGTTAACGTTAGCAAAACGGTCGATGTGCTGGTCGATGTACTCGGCTATCTGGGCGGTCCATTCCTCCTCGTGCTCCACGAACGCGTCGTCCAGGTCGTCGAAGGCGGGGAAGCGCTCAAACAGCGCCATGAACTCCTCGTCGGTGCAGTCGCGCTCAATGTCGGCACCGTGCTTGGTGTAGAGCGTGTGGGCCTCGTAAACCAGCTTCGACAGGTCGCGCAGCCCCCACAGACGGAGGGCCTTCGCCACGGGGTTACGGAACATGAACGGGCCCCAGCCGTTGTGAATGAGCTGGACGAAACCGCCGTCCATCACCTCCTCGTGCAGCGCGTCCCACGCTAAGAGCGTCACCTGGTCGCTCGTCAGGCCGCCCATGGTCTCGGCCGTCAGCTCACCGCCTATGGCCTCGCGGATGGCCTTGACAAACTGGCCCACAAAGGCGTCCATTCCCTCGCCGGCCGCCGCGCGCAGCGCAGCGTCGCTCACCGTCACCTCAATCTTCTTCTGCTCCATAATTCAAACGGTTCTTTTCTAATTCAAAAAACTTGCCGTCGCTGCCTATGCTGAACACCGACACGCCCTCCAGCTCACGACGCTCGTCAACAAACGACTGGAACACCACCTGAATGTAAATTTCGTAGCGGCTCGTCACGCTGAACTCCACGCGCGTCTGCCCCAGGTCCTCTTCGGCTACGAAGTCCTCGCCGTCGTCATCATCCACCGTCGCCTGCTCGTAGAGCGTGAGCTGGTCAACGGGCGTCCACTTCAGCGAGTCGAGCGTCACCATATAGACGGCGGGCTGCTCGTCGGCATCCTCGCCACCCACCAGGAACACGTGCGTCCTGCCACGGTCGGGCAGCCGGATGGCCTTCGTCTTCGTCAGACCCTCAACGCCTAAAAGCCACGGCACCTGCGTGGGCGGCACCTCGTCAAAGCCCGGCAGCGTGCGCTCGAAGCCCTCCTCGTACGTCATCGGCAGCGTCCGGTACGGCAGCTCCGACAGCAGCTCCTCCTCGGGCGTGCTGAACGTGCGCGGCTTCGGCCTGTGGGCCAGGCGCTCCAGGCTGTCCTGGCGCATCAGCTCAGCCTGCGTCGGCAGGGGTCGCCGCCCGCCCGAGCAGCCGGCCACCAGCGTGGCCACGAGCCAGAGAATCACGACTTTCTTCATAATGCGACTGCAAAAGTACGAAATAATTATCAATTATCCATTGTCCACTGTCAATTATTTTACCTTCGGCCACAAAAAAAGCGGCCATTGACTGAATGACCGCTCCCGTGCAGCTTTACTGCTAAAGCGCACGTCGCATCACGCCTGCTGCTGGTCGGGCTCCGGGTCCTCGTCGTCCTTGCCCTCCTTCTTCTGCAGCACCACCTTGCGGTAGTAGCGAATGTCCTCGTTCAGCTCGCGCACCAGCGGCTCGTAGCGCTGCTCGTCGGCGTCGGTCAGCGCCAGCGCGTTCAGTATCAGCACCGTCAGGCGGTACTCCTCCACTATGCGGTCGCGCGCAGCCTGCATCTGGCCCTTGTCCTGCTGCGAGCGCTCCGTGTTGCGCAGCGTCACCAGCTCGCGGCACTCCGTGTTCACCGTCTGCATCTCCTGCACCAGCTCCTTCGCCCCGATGGCCTGCAGCGCCTTCGTGTTCTTCATGCTGCCTATCAGGTCACTGCACATCTGGGCCATCTTCAGACCCTCCTCCTCGTAGCGGTCGCGCTGCTTGACGGCGTAGCGCGCGTCAATGTCCTTGATGAGCAGGGCGGCCTCCTTCTCCTCGGCGGTGCCTATGCGCAGCTTGATGGTGATAATCTCGCGCAGCGACGTCAGCAGGTCGTCGCGACGCTGGTCCTTCTCCTTGATGCGCTCCGTCAGCGCGCTCTTGCTCGACAGCAGGTAGGCCTGGTCCAGCTGTTCGTAGGCCTCGGCAAAAACATTAAGCTGGGCGGTCAGCTTAGCCGGACGCTCAGCCTCGGGCGTATCCACCCACCACTTCGCCAGTCGTTTGTAGAACCGGTCCGTGTAAGCCACTATCAGGGCGTTGATTAACGTTGAAATGTTAAAAGTCTCAACAAGTTTAATGTCTTTCAGCATAGTCTTAAAAATTTAATCGTTAATAAAAATGTTTTCTCTTTCCCCGACCCATGGAAACGGCAATGCACGCGTGTAACGTACTTTCTCGACCCATGGAAACCGCATTGCACGCGTGTAATGCACTTTCCCGACCCATGGAAACCACATTACACGCGTGCAACGCCCGTTACTTCACCACCACCTTGCGGCCGCCCGTGACATAGACGCCTGCCGTAGCAGGTCTGCCTGTCAGCTTCCGGCCATCCAGCGTGTAGTATTCGCCGTCAGCCTGCTCCGCAGCGGTAACCGGAGCAATGGCCGTAGCACCCGGCTTCACAGTCAGCGACCAGAGCTTCATAATTCTTTTCATAAGTACTTTTTTTAGTTTGACATTCAATTTGCTCACAAAAATACTGCAAAAATTGCAAAAGGCCGTCAAAAAAAAGAAAAAAACGTTAAAGCGCGGAAAATAGGCAGATTTTTACAAAGAATAGCGGGAAAAGCTAAGAATTATTTGTAAATTTGCGGACAGATAAAAACAAAAACAAGATGATTATGACAGCAATACAACTTCGCGCGGAACTATTCCGGGAAATTAATCCACTGCTCGATAACGAAACAGCCATGCAAAAGATGCTCACTTTCGTGAAGCACTTGGTTTCCATCAACAACGAGACACAGCAAAAGACAAATAAGGCTCGCCAAGGATGGGAAGCGGCAGCCAAACAAGCACATGCCGACGGACAAGACAAACTGATGGCCGACGACATCTTTGCGGAAGAAAATATGGAGGAATGGAAATGGTAAAACAGTTCGACATCTTTTGGGTTGACCTGAACCCTACCATCGGTGCTGAAATGCAGAAAATCCGCCCATGCGTCATTGTCAGCCCGGAGGAACTGAACCTGCATCTTGACACTGTCATCATCATACCCATAACATCTGCTATTCACGGTTATCCGTACCGCGTGACTTGTCACATTATGGGACGCGACGGCGAAATAGCAACAGACCAGATACGTACTATAGACAAGCGGAGGCTGAAAAAGAAAATAACCGAACTGACCGAAAACAAAAAAACAGAACTGCAAGACATACTTCACCAAATGTTTTGCGAATAAATAATCCTCACCCCTTCACTCATTCACAGCCCCACAATACGGGCAGACGCCTTTCTCCGGAATTTCGTGACCGCACTGGCCGCAGAGGTAACGGCCGTGGACGGAACGGGCGTAACGGCGAACGGCCCACACCACGTAGGCCAGCAGCAGCGGGTAGCCCACGTACCACAGCGTGGTAAGGCTGAACACCACGTAGTCAACCGCACACACCGCAGCCAGGCCGCCCAGATAGAGCAGCGCATCGCCAAGCGGCAGACGGCGTAAGACGTCGAACAGCACCGCCACGCCCACTACGATGATGGCCCACACCGACGACAGGAACAGCCCCAGCACCGGAGGCAGCGCAAACGGATTGAGCGACGGGTGGTAATAGAAGTGCCGCCACGTCTCGGCACCGAACATCTGGATGGTGGCGTAGAGCGTGGCCGACGCTGCCACGAGAAGGCAGAGCAGCATGGGGTAGAACGAGTCAATGTCGTGGAAATGAACAATGTTGGCATTCCGCCGCCGCAGACGCAGCAGTCCGTAAACCGCCCCCGTCAGCACCACGAACGCCAGGAAAATAAGCAGGTGGCTGTTAGAGAAGAAGTCGATGAACTCAGATATGGGGTCGTCGGGCGACACGCGCTTCAGCAGCTCGCTCTCGCGCTGCCACCCTAACGTCAGCTGGTCGCGCGCCACCTTCACCCACACGGAGTCGATGGAGTCCTGCGGCAGAATGTCGATGTCGGCCACCACCAGCCGGTCGTCGGCCACCACGTAGAGCGTGTCGCCGTCGTCGCCCAACAGCAGGAGCGAGTCGGCAATGACCACGAAGTTATAGCCCTGCGTGTAGTGGTGAGTGGTCGAGAAGGAGATGGAGTCCAGCTGCTCCACGGTCAGGTCCCACGCGTCAGGCGTCTGCTGCCCCTGGTTGTAGCAGGCTGACAGCAGAAGGCAAAGCAGGCAAAAGGGTAAAAGCTTAATCTTCTCCATAGACATTCATCTGACAGTGGTTACAATCGAACGCTAAGCGGAAGCGCCGCCCGTCGCCCATGCGCAGGAAGAGCGGCTCGTGCCACGACGGCCGCCGCCCGCCCCGCCGCACGCAGTAGCCCAACGAATAGCGCAGGCAGTGCCGGCACTGCATGAGCGGCTCGCCAGGGGCAGCGTCCCCCCCAATAGGACCTATAAGGCCCATAGGCCGTATAGGGCTTATAGGACTTATAGGGCTTATAGGCCTTATACGGCCCATAGCCTCCACCAACCCGCGCCGCAGCTCGGCCAGCTGGCTGCTGGGAACGAAAAAGCTGAAGCCATCCGCCAGCTCCACCCCCTCACACTCGTAGGGCGTGCCCCCCAGCTTGGAGAGCTGCCGCACTATGTTGTCGCGCTGCGGCTTCTCGGCCGTCTGGTGAGGGCAGTCGATGGTAGCCTCGGCACCGTCGGCCGTCAGCCGGAAGCCCGTCGGCGTGGCGCTGAGCCGCATGGTGACGGGAATTTTGCGCTCGCTGCTCGGCCGCGACAGCACGCGCTCAAACTCCATGTCGTTGTTACGCCAGAGCCGCATGCCCGGACGCAGCGTCGCCGGCATCTGCTGCGGAAACAGCCGGTTGCCCTCGGCACGGTTCACACGGAAGCCCTCCAGTTTTCGCGCGCGTACATTATTTATATATATATAGCACAGCCCGTCGCCATTGGCAAACCGCGCCGTGCCCGCCACCGTCAGCGAACGGCCGCGAATCTCCTTCACCGTGCCCACATACTCGCCCATGGCCTTCGGCGTGTCAGGCGAGAAAATGTCGGGCTGACGACCGTGCAGGAAGTAGTTGGTATAGCCACGGTTAAACGTCTTCTCCAGACGGGGCGTGAACGTGTAGCGGCAACGGCCGCGCGACGCACGCCGGTACTCACCCGGGTGGCGGCTGACGATGGCATTCAGCGCCTCGCTGTAGGCCGCCGTCACGTTCTTCACGTAGGCCACATCCTTCAGCCGGCCCTCAATCTTGAACGACGTGGCACCGGCATCCACCAGTTCCTGCAGGTGTGCCATCTGGTTCAGGTCCTTCAGCGACAGCAGGTAGCGGTCTTTCTCTATCACCTCGTCGTCGGCATCCAGCAGGTCGAAGGCCATGCGGCACACCTGCGCACAGGCCCCGCGGTTGGCCGAGCGGCCGAAGCAGTGCTCGGAAATGTTGCACCGCCCTGAATAGCTGACGCACAACGCCCCATGCACGAAGACCTCCAGCGGCATGTCGGGCACCGCCTCGTGAATGGCGGCAATCTCGCTCACCGACAGTTCGCGCGCCAGCACCACGCGGCGGAACCCCGCCTCGCGCAACTGCCGCACCCGCTCGGCCGTGCGGTTGTCGGTCTGCGTCGAGGCATGCAGCGCTATGGGCGGCAGCTGCTCAGCGAGCAGCGCCATGTCCTGCACCAGCACCGCATCGACACCCGCTTCGTACAACTGCCAGATGAGCTGCCGCGCGGGCTCCAGCTCGTCAGCATGCAGCAGCGTGTTCACCGTGGCAAACACTTTGACGCCGTACTGGTGGGCATAGGCGCACAGCTGGCGGATGTCGTCAACCGAATTGCCGGCAGCTACGCGGGCCCCGAAACGCTCAGGGCCTATATACACGGCATCGGCACCGTGGTCAACGGCAGCAATTCCGCACTCCAGATTCTTTGCAGGGGCAAGCAGCTCAAGTTCTGTCATCGTCACTCAATCTTGTTGATGTCGTACGGCGTCTCCTGATAGACGTAATAGTTAATCCAGTTGCTGTAGAACAAGTTGGCATGGGCACGCCAGCTCACTATAGGCTCCTTGTCAGGATCGTCACCACGGTAGTAGTTCCGGGGGAGCTCCACGTCGTCGCGCACGTCCTTGTCACGCCGGTATTCCTTGTCGAGCGTGTTGGGCGCATACTCCAAGTGGCCGGTGATGAAGAATTCACGGCCGCCGCGCGCCATGACGATGCTCACGCCACAGTCGTCGGAATCGGCAATGAGCTGCAACTCCTGATGCGCAAGAACATCCTCGCGCCGAATCTCCGAATGGCGGCTGTGCGGCATGTTGAACACGTCGTCGAAACCACGGAAAATGGGGAGCTGCGGCATCAGCGGACGCTGGCGAAAGATGCCAAACATCTTCTTCAGGAGCGGATACTTCGGTATGCCGTAATGATAGTAAAGTCCGGCCTGGGCAGCCCAGCAGATGTAGAGCGTACTGGTGACGTGGGTCCGCGCCCAGGCAAAGATGCGCTGCATCTCGTCCCAGTAGGTCACCTGTTCGTAATCGAGCGACTCCACGGGGGCGCCGGTAATAATCATGCCGTCGAACTTCTCGTCCTTCATCGCCTCGAAGTCGCGGTAAAACATCATCATGTGCTCTATCGGCGTATTCTTGGGCGTGTGGCTCTTCAGTTTCATGAAGTTCACTTCAATCTGCAGCGGTGTATTCGACAATAGTCGAATCAGGTCTGTCTCCGTCGTAATCTTCAGCGGCATCAGGTTCAGTATGACCATCTTCAGCGGGCGAATGTCCTGCATGTGGGCACGCGAGTAGTCCATCACGAAGATGTTCTCATGCTTCAGCAGCTCTATGGCGGGCAGTTTGTCGGGTAGTCTTAAAGGCATCTTCTCTCTCTCATTCTACATTAATTACACATACGGAGACATTGTCGAAGCCGCCGGCATCGACCGCTGCCTTGCACAGCCTGCTGGCATCGGCACCCGAGGCGAGCAGCTCCTCGATTTCTTCATCGTCAACCATGTCGTTAAGCCCGTCGGAACACAGGACGTAGGTGTCGCCAGCCTGAATCTTGCCCGTAAACTCGAACATGTCGATATAAGACGACTTGCAACCTCCGCCAATGCAGTTGGTGATGATGTTGGAGTGCTTCTTCGTTCCCAGCATGTTATTGAGCGAGTGGTCGGTTGACAGCTGGGTCAGCTTACCGTCACGGAACTGGTACAGACGGCTGTCGCCGCAGTTCACCCAATAAACCTTATGCCCGTAAAAAATAAGGCCCACGAGCGTAGTACCCATATCGGCTAACGAAGGATTACCGAACCCTCGCGATGCAATGGTCTTATTGATGGATTCCAGCCAGGCCACCATGGCCTCGTTCAGTTCACTCGGCGACAGCGACACCGGAAGATCGTTCAGGTAGAAATGCAGACTTGACAGCGCTTCCTGGCTGGCTACCTCACCGGCATTATGGCCTCCCATGCCGTCGGCCAAGGCTATCGTAAAACGGTCGAGCGCCTCGACGTCTATTTCCGTACGATAAGTATCATTCCTGATAAACTTATCCCATACGAGAATCATGTCCTCGTTATTACTTCTGATGCAGCCTACGTGACTGGCTGCAGTAACACTTAATTTTTTCATCTTAACTGATTACACAAACTTTTTACCTTTCTCTGTTATTTAACCTATGCTGACCTGCATGCTGACGTTGGCCAGAGTGACAATATCGCCATTCTTCAGCGACATGGGCACGTCGGGCATCAGCGCATGATCGTTCAGCTTCGTTCCGTTTGAGGAATGCTTGTCAATGATACTCCACCCCGTCTCGTTGTTATAGACCAACTGTGCATGAACACCCGATACATACATGTTGTTCTGGAAGTACTGGGTGTAGGGTCCCTGCCGCCGGCCTATCATGGCACCGTTCTGACCAACAATGCGAATGTCGAGATGGTCATTGTATAACGTCATGACGGGAATGTGATACTGGCTGCCGGACGTAATGACCGGAGTTCCGGAGGAGACTGACTGCGCCGTGACGCTGCGGGCCGTGAACGAAACGCCTAACGATGTTTGCTGCAGGCTGTCCCTCTTCTGCTCCAGCTCCTCGGCACTAATCATCAGGTTACCGCAATAAATACAGCGGCGGCCCTTACCCACTCTTCCGCAACTGCTGCAATAGACCAAAGCCTGGCCACACTGGTCGCAGAATCGTGCGCCGTCGTCAATTTCTTCCTTACATGTCGGACATATTATCATAGTTCTATATCTTTTATGTCATCTGGCTCTATCAATTGGTAAGTTTCCGTCGTCACCTCTGACGGAGGCAGCGAGGCAACGCGCAAGGATAACTGCTGAACAGTAGCGTCCAGCAGATTGCGCATCTCGCGGGCATTGCCGAATGAGCTGTCCTTGTTGACAACCATGCGGCAGATCATGTCCATCAACTTAAACTCGGCAGCCGGCGACAACGAGTATTGTTCCTTGGCTGCCATCTTCTTGAAGATAGCCAGTAATTCGTCTTCGTTATAATCTTCTATGTGCAGTTTGTGAGTGAAGCGGCTCGCCAGTCCGGGGTTCACTGCCATGAACTCCTCCATCTTGTCCTTATAACCGGCAGCAATGACCACAAACTTACCGCGGTCATCCTCCATGCGCTTCATCAATGTGTCAATAGCCTCCTTGCCATATTGGTCGTTGCCGTCACTCAGCGTGTAGGCTTCGTCAATGAACAACACGCCACCCATTGCCTTGTCGCACATGCTGTTGACAATCTTCGGCGTTTCGCCCATATACTTTCCTACCAGCGTGGAACGGCTGGCCTCAACGACTCTCGACGTGGGGAGTATGTCCATGCTCTGCAGCACCTCGCCCATCTTACGGGCTATCGACGTCTTACCTGTGCCCGGATTTCCCGTCAGCACAAAATTCATTGACAACTGCTGAACCTTTCCGGCACCCATCGCTGCGCGCTGTTTCATAAACATGCTCTGCACAGCCAGTCGGCGTATCATGTTCTTCACTGAGCGCATACCCACAAACTCATCCATCTCGTTGAGCACTTCGTCCAACGGACGTGCGGCTTCGCTCTGGGTCATGGGCAGGTCGTCAACGGTAATGGCATACATATCCGCCTCGTTAAACTGCGGATTGTTCACCTCGTTGATCAATCGCTGACTTTGCTTTTCCACTGCCTCATCAAACAACCGCCGTGCCTCGCGGGCATTGCCGAAGTTCTTGTCACGACGCAAATACAGCTGTTCAAACTGCCGGTGTACGGCATTCTGGGCATCTGCGTCAAGTGTAAACTTCTTCTCCTTTGCCAGATTAAGGAATATCTCCGTCAGTTCATCGGGCGTGTAGTCGTCAAAATGTATCGTCTGGGTGAAACGACTCTTCAGTCCCGGATTAGAGTCAATGAAGTCGTGCATCTGGTCGGTATAGCCGGCAACAATACAGATGAACTTTCCGCGATCGTCTTCGAGTCGCTTCAGCAAGGTGTCAATGGCCTCAGAACCGAACGAGTCACCATCACCCGACTTCAGGGTGTAGGCCTCGTCAATAAACAGTACGCCACCCAAGGCAGAGTCAATGAGCTGATTCGTCTTAATGGCAGTCTGGCCACTATAGCCTGCCACCAGCTTGCTTCGGTCAGCCTCAACCAACTGACCACGCGAAATGATGCCCAACGTCCGGAACACATCAGCCATGATGCGGGCAACGGTTGTCTTGCCGGTTCCAGGATTACCCGTAAAGACGTAATGCTTTCCCTGGAACGTTTTCTGCTCGCCACGCATGACCTGAAGATTCAGGAAGGCAGAGAGATTCGAAATTTCTTTCTTTACCGACTGAAGGCCTACCAGCCCGTTCAGTTTCTCCAAGCACTCCGTGTAGCTCACAGCCTTCGGTGCCTCGTAAGGAATATCCCCAACCTGAATGGTCATCAGCTCGACATCGGACAACGATGACATGTTATTCTTCTGCAACCGTTCTGCCTGCTTATTACATATCTTGTCAAAGAGCTGACGAATGGTACGTCCGTTAGCAAAGTTCTTATCGCGCACATTGTAGAGTTCGGTTATCATCTTGCGGGCAAGTTCTTCTGCATCGTGGCTGAAGACGTACTTCTTATCCTTGGCGAACAACAGCATAATCTGGAACAATTGCTCGGGCGTATAGTCTTCTATGTCGAGGAAATAGTTGAAACGGCTCCTGAATCCAGGATTGACGCGGAACAGATTTTCCATCTCCATGCGGTAGCCGGCAGCTATGACCACAAACTTCCCGCGGTCATCCTCCATGCGCTTCATCAGCTTCTCCAGCACCTGGGCTCCCTGGTTGTCACGCTCGCCGGCAGAGCTTAACGGTGCCAAGGTGTAAGCCTCGTCAATAAAGAGAATGCCGCCCATAGCCTTATCACAAAGACGGTCAACAATCTTGGGCGTCTCACCCTGATAGGGGCTGACCATTTGTGCGCGGTCAACCTCCACCACATGTCCGCTGTCAAGATAACCGATGGCAGCAAGTATCTCGCCCAGCTTTCGGGCGATGGTCGTCTTACCCGTACCGGGGTTACCCGTCAGAATAATGTGCATGCCCATCTTCTCCTGCTCACCTAAGCCACGTTCCATTCGCTGAAGGCCATTCTGAATGGCAAAGGCCATTTCGCGAACCGCCTTCTTGACGGAATCCATGCCTATAAACCGGTCAAGGTCGCCCAGTATGTCGTCCAAGGTACGAACCGGCGGCACATAGCCCCGAATGTCCTGTTCCTCCACACATGAGCCTAACGAGCCTCGCCCGATGTAAGCCGTAAAGATGTCTTCTGCCGTCTTGCTGGCTATATGAGCAAAGCCAAAGGTTTCGTCCTTGGTCTTCACCTGATGCTTGAAGTAGCGCAGCAACTTATCGTTGGCATCCAGCGTAAACTCATTAAGACCATACTTGGCGTTCAGCATCATCTTACAGATTTTGTAGAGATCCTGAGCACTCTTTTCCGGAAGCCGGAAGGTATATTTAAAGCGGTTGGCAACAGCGGGGTTGCTGACAAGGAAATCCTCAAGTCCCTTCGGCAGTCCGGAAATGATGACGATGGGGTTGTCGTCCCAATGATCCATTTCCACAAAGAGCTTGTCCAACGGATTGACCTGATTAGAGTACTTGTCGGGCAACAGCTTCTGCACATTGTCAAAGAACAAAATACCATTGCGGGCTTTCTTGATATTATCGTCCCACTTATCGACAAAGCGTGAAAAGTCAACAGCATCAACAATGGTCAGTTTGGGCTTTTCTATTATTTTATGCTGATAGAAATAATCGCGCAGCACTTCCGCCAGCATGGTCTTGCCGGTTCCAGTTTCTCCTATAATAATGGCGTTGAGACTGAGCCGTACTGAGGCAATGTCCTTACGCGAATGAAGGAAAGTGTAGGTATCGACTATTGTCTTCAGCTGAGCCTTCACGTCGTCCAGCCCGACTAACTTGTCGAGCACATTCGACGAGACAAGTGGGTGTCCACACCACTTGCAGAACTTGGCTATTGACCGGTTTTCCTTATGACAATAATCGCAATTCATCATTCTACATCTTTTTGTACCTGCTTGACAGTCTTTGCCGGAGCAAGACTCCAGTTGTCCAGGTCAGGATTGCCTACATTCATGAGTTTGGGACTGTAAATCACCAATTCAGCCAACATCACGGTAACGAGCAGGCTCCACAGTATGTAGTGGAGCACCGATTCGCCTGCCACCGAGCGGACCTGATTCTGTGCATCATCCAGTAATCCGAACTTCGAACTCTTATAGCGGTATGAACGGGTTTTAAAGGTATAATAGAGAGGCTCCAGCAGTTCTGACTTGATGTCATCACTCAGTATGGAGTCTAAGAGCTGCTGGTCATCCTTTCTGTCGCTACGGAAATCCGTAAAATGACAGATGGCCATATAGACAAGTGATATGACAAAGACAGCGGGCACAAAGAGTCCCGGGTGCGAATGCCCCAGATACTTCAAAATCCAAATAGGCACGGCCGAAGACATGAGTCCTAACGCTCCCCAAAGGCCGGAGAAGAAGATGCCATAGCCCCTGAAGTAAGCCCTGACAGCAACAATGATTGCCGTCATTCCGCCCAAAGGAATTCCTATGGTCATCAGGGAATGGTTCAACAGGTAGTCTCTGCCCGATATGCCGACAATGACTAACAGCAACAGCCAGAGTGCCGAGAGTCCGTAGAATGTGTATCGCCACATCTTCTCCCTTTGCTGCGCACGGTTATAGTTTTCGCGCACTCCGTTGAACTTCTTTAATGTCTCTTCCTTTGCATTGATATAGCGCTTGTAATAAACCTGCTGGCGGTCTATTTCTCCCAGTTTAATAACCCATTGCTCCAAGGTACGCTCATAGCTGTATTCCTCGCTGAAGTCCTTGTACGGATCTTCGTGATACCATACTGACATCCACTGTGAGAAAGAACCATCGCGCATCTCAGACTTAATCTGCGGATAGAGGCTATTGTCTATATGCAAGCCGTCGTTAAGCACCGTTCCGTCATGCAGCACATAAACGGGTGTCACGCCGAGAATGCGACACATTCTGTAGGCAGCTGTGCGTATGTCGTAGGCACTCAGGCGTTCGCGGTTCTCCTCACTCTTTAAATCGAAATTGCGCGTTGCCTCGTTCAGTATCCGTAGCCATCCATGCAGTTGTGCGAAATAGGCAAAGCGTCCGTCGGGGTCAGAGAAGTCGGCCAGTTCCTTCGCCATATCACCATCACTCATTCGTTGCCAGCGTATAAGATTCTGCTTGAGCAGTTCGCCCACTTTCTGAACGGTATCAGCACTCTTCAGATCATAGGCTGCACTACGATAAACATTATAGAGCACCTTATAAGCCAACTGTTTCGAGTAAGGCTGCCCTGCCGTCATAATGCGAACGGCCTCACATGCCATACGGTCCTCATGGCTGTACATCCACGACAGGAGTCGGCCGTCAGTCAGGCTCTTCCATTCATCCTCTGATACTTCATAGTTGCCAAATGCCTTTACTATGTCAGGAAGTGACATCGATGCATACCTGGCAAGGAACGGAATGTCCTTATCTATCTCATACACCGTACGCAGAATAGCGATACGTCCGTCGAACCCCTTTTTATATTCAAAGTAGCTGTGCAGTCTGTCAATATCAGCTGCTGAGTGCGACTCCAGGTAAAGCCACAATTTATCGTTGGGGTTACGAAGCAAAATGCTGTATTCCTCGATGTTGCTCAACATGGAAATAGCCACGCTATGCACATCGTCGCATAAATTTCCCTTCACGTCCTGATACGGGTAGGTCGGCTCCATTGCATAGATGGCCGCCATCAGGCCTGCCCTTTGGTCAGCAGGGTACCTGTTCTGTACAATATCTTTCAGTACCGTACTGAGCTTTGTGTTACCACACTGCTCCAGCCAGTTCGTAAGCCGTCCTCCGTAGAGATAGCCTTTTGCCAGTTTCTCGTTCTCTATCAGCAACGGAATGAGCTCATGTATGTTCTCGGCAATGAGGTTCTTGTCAGGGTCAACCACAAAGCTCTTATACCTGAGAACGGGTGATGATATATCAACCTTAGGCGACTCGCCCAAGAACCATTTTTCTACTTCGTCATAAGTCCAGCGTGACTGCGGGTTCACAGTCGTCAGTCCCTGTATCAGCAACTTCACGCGGTCAGGCAGTTCGTTGATTCTGGGTATGCGTCCTTCGTTCTTGCGGCGCATCATGACGCGTTCGTTCACCGTCATCGGACTCTCGCCGAGCCAGTAGGTAAGCAGCGTGATACCCAGCGAATAGTAGTCAACGGCAGGCGAAATCTCCACCACCCCGTCGATTACGTCATTATACATCTCAGGAGCCGCATACACGGGGGTACGGGCCTGCGTGGTGCGATGTAGCCGTTCGTCATTCGACAACATGGAGGAAATGCCGAAGTCACCCAGCACCACCTCCGTATGCTCTTTGTCCCTGAAGAAGAAATTACTGGGCTTGATATCCTTGTGGATAATACCATTATTATGGCAGAAAGCCAATGCAGCAGCAGCCTGTAACGCTACGCGGCGGAACTGGTCAAGGTCTCCGTCGGCAGAACTCTCGTTCAGCGTGCCGCCCTGCATGTACTCCATCAGCTCATAGTCACGGTTCTTCCCTTCTACGTATGTCTTGCCATAATCCATCAGCCGCATAATCATTTCCATGTTCATGTTCCTGACAATTTTCAGCAAGTTCTTCTTAATGACGAAACTGGGATAATACACTTTCAGCACATACTGCTGCTCATCCCGTTCCACCAGATAGACCTGGGCTTCGCCGGAATTATCACTCAGACAACGAATATTCTTATAACGGCAGCCTTTCAGCAAGAAATCGTCATTATTTACATCGGGCTTGTCTGCCTGAATCACCGTCCTTTTTGTCGTGATGTCGGCAGAAGCCGCTGCTGTTGTACGCGCCGTCTTAAGTGCCGAGTCACCGGCCTTATGATTTTCCGCTGGCTGTGTTTTGTCAATTCTTAACGTCTCATCCATCATTTGTCATCATTAATTTCTGCCGAAGTAGCATTACCTAATATTACCCATTTTCCCCCAAGCTGCGGTTTAGCACATCCACAAGGACTACTATGCATGGCATGCTTGAAATTGCATACCCATGCCAAGCGGACTCCCATGGGTTTTGTGGCCATAGCATAATTACGAGCCTGAACCGGCGACGGCTGTGAGGGAGCTGACAACTTTTCCAGAATTGTTGAGAGTAACTTTAACTTCTCTGATTTCCGCTCGGCTAACTCATCCTTCGACAGCAGCTCTTTCTTGATTACAGGAATAATGGGGTTTTCCACTCCCCTGTCCTTTGCCAGAAGTGTCAGGACACGCTCACGCAACTGCCTGTTCATCTGGTCTCTCACAATGTCCTTGTCTGACGTATAGGGAATCATGTCGTCCAAGGCCATATAATCGCCCACGATACTCATCATTTCCCGATAGTCCTCGCTCTTCTCCACCTCGGCCATCAGGTTCTTTGCCTCCTGGGTAAGAGGAGTACCACACTGGGCGCAGAATGAGAAATTATTCAACTTACGGCAAACGGGACAGACAATGCCTCCCCTCGGACTTCCGCACTCTGGACAGAAGGCCTCGTTCCCACTCAGATGACCGCCGCAGAAAGAGCAGACATCCTGACGAACATAGTGATGGCATTTCTCGCAATAGTCAGCATCAGGCTCCATCTCGGCACCACAATGAGGGCACAGGGACATGTGAAGCGGTTTCCCACATGTTGCACAAAACATAGCCTCGGCATCGTTCTCGGCTCCGCAATGCGGACACTGCATAGCCGTGGCCTGCTGCTTTTTCGGCTCAAGCTGTTGCTGTTCTTGCGACTCTGCTTCTGCCTTTTCAGGCTCTTGCCGCAATGAATTAGGAGTTCTGTTAGTTTTTTCTAAATTTAATTGATCCTCGTTCATCATAAGAGTGTTCATAAAGACAGTTGCAAAGTTATAAAAAAAAATGAAACCATGAAACAAAAACCGCCGTAAATTTCATTTACGACGGTCTTTTACCTTGATTTAGCACCTTTTTACCACAACGGGAGGCGTTTTTCCTTCGGAATATACATTTCGTCACCCTCTTTTATGCCGAATGCCTCATACCAGGCATCAATGTGTGGAAGGGCTCCGTTAACACGCCAACGTCCGAGGGCATGGGGGTCGCTCTTGGTCCTGTTACGTATTTCTGCCTCGGTAATATTGCCTGCCCACACACCAGCATAGGCCAGGAAGAAACGCTGTTCGGGGGTCAGTCCGTCAATGACGGGCAGCGGATTGTTCTTCGTAGCGTTCTTGAAGGCAGCAAAAGCCACCTGCAGACCTCCGTGGTCAGCCAGGTTCTCGCCCAGCGTCAGACGGCCGTTGGCCTTCAGGTCAGGCAACACGTTGATGTTCGAGAAGAAGTCGGCATACTTATCGGTTCGCTCCACGAAGTTCTTTCCGTCCGACTCTGTCCACCAGTCATGCATGTTTCCGTCCTTGTCGAACTGGCGTCCCTGGTCGTCAAATCCATGCGTCATTTCGTGGCCTATCACCACGCCGATAGCACCATAGTTAAAAGCGTCGTCAGCGGTCGGGTCAAAGAACGGAACTTGCAGAATACCAGCGGGGAAGCAGATTTCGTTCGTGGTAGGGTTATAGTATGCGTTAACCGTCTGCGGCGTCATGTACCAGTCGTCACGGTCAACAGGTTTGCCAGCCGTGTGCTCTATCTCCCACTTGTTCCAGAAGCGGTTGCACTCCTTCATGTTCTCATAGTACGACTTGGCAGGGTCAATGGTCAGTCCACTCAGGTCAATCCACTTGTCGGGATAGCCTATCTTCACATAGAAGGTATTAAGTTTCAGCAGCGCGTTCACCTTGGTGGAATCGTTCATCCAGTCTTGTGCGGCAATACGCTCGCCCAAGGCTATCTGCAGGTTGTGAACCAGTTCCTTCATGCGCTCCTTCGACGAGGCAGGGAAGTATTTCTCCACGTAGAGCTTACCGAGTGCCTCACCCATCACGCCTTCCACCTGGTTAGTGGCGCGCTTCCAGAGCGGATAGTTCTCCTTGCGGCCTGACAGTACCTTACCGAAGAACTCAAAGTTGGCCTGGGCCACCTCTTCGCTCAGATAACTGGCAGCGCCCTGTATCTGGCGCCACTCCATGTAGTCACGATAAGTGGCAGGAATCAGCTTGGCCACCACGATGTCGGCACCCTCCATAAAGCCGGGCTGGCCAACCACCATTTCCTGAATGTAACGGCTTTCTATGCCCTTGGCATTCATGAGTTTCTCCAGCTGCAAATGGGGGTATTTGCTGTCAAACTCCGCGAGCGTCATCTTGTTGTAGTTGGCCTGCGGGTCACGCAGCTCCGTACGCGATTTCGACACCTTGGCCAGTGCCGTCTCCACCTTCATGATGTTCTTCATTTTCTGCTTCGATGCCTTCTGGCTGAATCCGAAGAGCTGGAACATGCGTACAATGTGCTGCTTGTAGGCTTCGCGGATTTTGGCCGTTGCCTCGTCGTTGTCCAAGTAGTACTCCTTCTGTCCCAGCGTAATGCCGCCCTGTGCCACGTTCAGAATGTTCTGCGTGGCATTCTTCTCGTCGGCTGCTATGCCTGCGCGGAAGAAAGCGGAAGCACCATACTGTGCCAGCTCCAACTGAATGTCGAAGAGCTGCTGCATGGTCTTGGCCTTCTCCATGCGCTTAATCATCTCCATGACGGGTGCCGTACCCTCCTGGGCGCGGCGCACGGAGTCCATAGCCAGCTTGTAGAGGTCAGAGAGCTTCTGCTCCACCGTTCCCTTGGCGTAGGTGTTGGTCTGCAACTCTTTCAAGATGCTGTTAATACGCTTGTCGTTGTCCTGTGCCAGACGGTCGAAACTGCCAAAGCGCGAATAGGCGGCAGGCAGCGGGTTTTTCTTCATCCATCCACCACAGGCATACTCATAGAAATCGGTACCCGGCTTAGCTGCCGTGTTCATGTCGGTCAGGTCAAGTCCTGACTTCAACGGTGTCTGTGCCTGAAGCGCCACAGCCATCGATGCGATTGCCATCATTGTCAATAGTCTTTTCATTATTATTCTACTGTTATTGATTAGATATTTCTTCCAGTTCCTCCGATAGTTTTTCCCATCGTTCCACTTCCTCGTCCAGTGCCCGCTTGGTAGTGGTGTATTCAGTGACCAGCACCATGTCGGAAGCCTTTTCCGGGTCCATCAACAATTGGTCGAGTTCCTTCAGCCGCTGTTCCATATCGTTGATCTTGCGCTCACTCTCCTCGACAGCGCGCTCTGCTTTGCGCAGCCGCCGCTGCTGTTCCTTGTGTTGGGCGTAGTCCTGCTTGGACTCATGGGGCTTATTGGCCTCATTGGCCTTATTGGAAGTAACCTCGCCCAACTGGTCAAGCTCAGTCACCTGCCGGCTGCGCAGGAAGTCGTAGATGCCGCCCAAGTGCTCGCGCACCTTGCCGCCGCCAAACTCATACACCTTCGTCACCAGCCCGTCAAGGAACTCACGGTCGTGGCTGACCACGATGGCCGTTCCGTCGAAAGCCTTGACGGCCTCCTTCAGCACGTCCTTCGACGCCATGTCGAGGTGATTGGTCGGCTCATCCAGAATAAGCAGGTTGACAGGTTCCAGCAGCAGCTTAATCATGGCCAGTCTCGACCGCTCGCCGCCACTCAGCACCTTGACCTTCTTGTCGCTGGCCTCGCCACCGAACATAAAGGCCCCGAGCAGGTCGCGTATCTTCAGGCGTATGTCGCCCTTCGCCACGTTGTCAATGGTCTGGAACACCGTCAGGCTCTCGTCCAGCAGCTGTGCCTGGTTCTGTGCGAAATAGCCTATCTGCACGTTGTGACCTATCTTCAGCTGCCCGTCAAAGGGTATCTCGTTCATGATACATTTCACCAGCGTAGTCTTTCCCTCGCCGTTCTTACCCACGAAGGCCACTTTCTCGCCTCGCTTAATGGTCAGGTTCACGCCCGAGAACACCGTGTGCTCCCCATAACGTTTGCCCACCTCGTCGCAAATGACGGGATAGTCACCCGACCGCAGACAGGGCGGGAACTTCAGGTGCAGGGCCGACGTATCCACCTCGTCTATCTCGATGGGGACCATCTTCTCTAACTGCTTGATTTTCTGCTGTACCTGCACGGCCTTCGTCGCCTGATAGCGGAAACGCTCTATAAACTGGCGCATGTCGGCCATTTCCTTCTGTTGGTTCTCGTAGGCACGCTGCTGCTGTTCGCGGCGTTCGCGGCGCAGCACCACATACTCGTCGTACTTCACCTTATAGTCGATAATGTGTCCGCACGATATTTCGAGCGTGCGGTTACATACATTATTGATGAATGCACGGTCGTGACTGACCAGCATGACAGCCGACGGCGACGTGGCCAGAAACTGCTCCAGCCACTGTATGGACTCAATGTCCAGATGGTTGGTCGGCTCGTCAAGCAGCAGCACGTCAGGACGTTGCAACAGTATCTTGGCCAGCTCAATACGCATGCGCCAACCGCCCGAGAACTCACTCGTGGGGCGACCGAAGTCCTCACGACGGAAGCCCAGTCCCACCAGCGTGCGTTCCAGTGCTGCCTCCTGGCTCTCGGCACCCATCATCAGGAAGCGCTCGTGTGCCTGGGTGTAGCGTTCCACCAGTGCCATATAGTCGTCGGTCTCATAGTCCGTGCGCTCGCCCATCTGCCGCTCCAGCTCCGCCACGCGCTGCTTCAGCGCAGCTACGTCGGCAAAGGCCTTGCGGGCCTCGTCGGCAACGGTAGTGTCGTCAGCCAGCACCATCACCTGCGGCAGATAGCCCACCTGCGTATCCTGCGGGACACTCACCCTGCCGTCGGTTGGCTGCTGCAGGCCGCTGATGATTTTCAGCAGCGTTGACTTTCCTGCTCCGTTCTTGCCCACCAAGGCGATGCGGTCTTTGGCGTTCACCACGAACGATGCGCCCTCAAACAGCGGCTTCGCGCTGAACTCGACCTTCAAATTCTCTATAGAAATCACCTTTTTTCTTTATATCTAATGGTTTTACGGATGCAAAGGTAGTGTAAAAAATCGACTTAGCGAAGAATTTGTCTTTATTTATTTTGTATTTCACCCGCTTTTTCGTATATTTGCAGTCAAAACTTAATTATCAATGACAATCAAGAAATGATCAAGATATTTACCCGACTCATTGCCACGGAGTTGCACCTCAACGAACACGCGGTAGAGAACACGCTCAAGCTGCTCGACGAGGGGTGCACCATTCCCTTTATTTCACGCTACCGCAAGGAACGCACCGGAGGGCTCGATGAGGTTCAGATAACCGCCATCAGCGACCGTGTGGAACGCCTGAAGGAGATAGCACACCGCAAGGAGACCATCGTCAAGACCATTACCGAACAAGAGAAGATGACGCCCGAGCTGCAGCAGCGCATCAGCGACTGCTGGGATGCAACGACGCTCGAAGACATCTACCTGCCCTACAAGCCACGCCGCAGGACACGCGCACAGGTTGCCCGCGAACGGGGACTGGAGCCGCTGGCACAACTCCTGATGCTGCAACGCGAACCGCACCCGGCAGAGACCGCCAAACGCTTTGTCAAGGGTGACGTTACCAACACGGCAGAAGCCCTGAAGGGCGCGCAGGACATCATAGCCGAACAAGTGAGCGAGGACGAGCGCAACCGCAACAGCGTGCGTGCCGCCTTCCGCCGCGAGGCTTTCATTGTCTCCAAGGTTGTCAAAGCCAAGAAGGATACTGACGAGGCCCAAAAATACAGCGACTACTTTGATTGGGAAGAACCGCTAAAGCGTTGCTCCAGCCACCGTCTGCTGGCCATGCGCCGTGGCGAGGAGGAAGGCGTGCTGCGCGTCAGCATCACCATTGAGGATGACGACGCCATAGCACGGCTGAAACGTAGCCTTCCCCCTACCCCATCCCACGAAGGGAGAGCCTGCCGCCGCCTGTTAGAAGAGGCTGTCGAGGACGGCTACAAGCGACTGCTGCTGCCCAGCATTGAGACCGAGTTCGCAGCCCTCAGCAAGCAGCGGGCCGACGAAGAGGCCATCAACGTCTTCGCCCAGAACCTGCGCCAGCTGCTGCTCTCGGCTCCGCTTGGCCAGAAGCGTGTCATGGGCATCGACCCCGGGTTCCGCACGGGCTGCAAGGTGGTGTGCCTGGACGCGCAGGGCAACCTGCTGCACCATGAGGCCATATTTCCCCACCCGCCCATTAACCACCGCATGCAAGCCACCGTACACCTGCAGCAGATGCTGGCCGACTACCACATCGAGGCCATCGCCATAGGCAACGGCACCGCCAGCCGCGAGACGCGCGCCTTCGTCGAAGACGTGTTGTCATCCACCCAACACCCCGCACCCACCACCTACGTCGTCAGCGAAGACGGTGCCTCGGTCTATTCCGCATCGAAGGTGGCCCGCGACGAATTTCCTGACGAGGATGTCACCGTGCGCGGAGCCGTCTCCATAGGCCGCCGACTCATGGACCCGCTGGCCGAACTGGTGAAGATTGACCCGAAGAGCATCGGTGTGGGACAGTATCAGCACGACGTGGACCAGACGAAGCTGAAGCACTCGCTCGACCACGTGGTGGAGAGCTGCGTCAACTCCGTTGGCGTGAACCTCAACACCGCCTCACAGCACCTGCTGACCTACGTCAGCGGACTGGGTCCCGTGCTGGCGCAGAACATTGTGGATTACCGCCGCGAGCACGGAGCCTTCACCAGCAGGGCACAACTGAAGAAGGTGCCCCGACTCGGGCCCGCCGCCTACCAGCAGAGTGCCGGATTCCTGCGCATTCCTGAAGCTAAGAATCCACTCGACAACTCGGCCGTTCACCCCGAGAGCTATGCCATCGTCGAGCAAATGGCAAAGGACAACGACTGCACCGTAGCCGACCTCATTAATAATAAGGAGAAGCGTGCGGCCATCGACATCAAGAAGTATGTGACGGCCGACGTCGGCATGCCCACCCTCATTGACATTATGAACGAACTGGAGAAACCCGGACGCGACCCTCGCGAACAGATTGAGGAATTTGAGTTCGACGACAGCGTGCAGACCATCGACGACCTGCAGGAAGGCATGGAGCTGCCCGGCATTGTGACGAACATCACTAACTTTGGGGCCTTTGTCGATATTGGCGTTCACCAGGACGGACTGGTGCACGTCTCGCAACTGGCCGACCGCTACGTCAGCGACCCCACGCAGGTAGTGCGGCTCCACCAGCACGTGCGCGTGCGTGTCATCAACGTCGATTTGCGCCGCCAGCGCATCTCGCTCAGCATGAAGGGAATGAACAAAACGTAAAGAAAGCGTCGCACCTACTGAGAGTTGCGACGCTTTCATTCAAGCAAAACTTGTTTGCTGTAGTTTTTACTTATTAGCAACCTTGGCAACGATAGCCTTGAAAGCCTCAGGGTTGTTGACAGCGAGGTCAGCGAGCACCTTACGGTTAATCTCGATGCCGGCCTTGTTCAAACCACCCATCAGAGCAGAATAGCTCATACCCTCCAGACGAGCGGCAGCGTTGATACGCTGAATCCACAGGGCACGGAAGGTGCGCTTCTTGTTCCTACGGTCGCGATAAGCATAGGTAAGACCCTTTTCCCAAGTGTTCTTGGCTACTGTCCAAACATTCTTACGGGCACCGAAGTAACCACGTGTAAGTTTCAGAATTCTCTTTCTCTTTGCTCTTGAAGCAACATGATTAACTGATCTTGGCATAGTTTTCTTTTACTTTAAATGTTTGACAATAGGTTTAACGGAGACACAACAGGTCGCGGACCTGCTTCATGTTTGAAACGTCAACGATGGTAGAACCTACCAGGTTACGCTTCTGTTTCTTGGTCTTCTTCGTGAGAATGTGGCTGTGGTAAGCATGATGTCTCTTGATCTTACCCGAACCGGTGAACGAGAATCTCTTCTTTGCACCGGAGTTTGTCTTTACTTTTGGCATTGTTTTTTTTGTTTTTAAATTGTTATTTATTATACGGTGGCAACGCATATACCGGGCGTTACGCACCAAGTTTATTTTCTATTCATCCTCGCTCGTCTCGGTCAGCTTCTTCAGCGCGTCGGCACTGATCTTGGCGTTGGCCAGCAGACCGCCGTTGGCAGGCTTCTCGGCCTCTACCATGATGCGCTCAGCCTCCTTGGCCTCAGCCTCGCGGCGCTCGTTGTCACGCTTCTGCTGGCTCTTCTTGGCCACGCCGGCCTTCTTCGGAGCCAGGTAGAGGAACATCTTCTTGCCCTCCAAGCTCGGCATGGACTCTACCTTACCAAACTCCTCCAGGTCGTTGGCAAAACGCAGCAGCAGCACCTCGCCTTGCTCCTTGAACAGGATGCTCCGGCCACGGAAGAATACGTACGCGCGTACCTTATTACCTTCCTCCAGAAACTCCTTGGCGTGCTTCAGCTTGAACTGGTAGTCGTGCTCGTCCGTCTGAGGTCCGAACCTGATTTCCTTTACTTCCACCTTCACCTGCTTGGCCTTCATCTCCTTCTGGCGCTTCTTCTGCTGGTAGAGGAACTTACTGTAGTCAATCAAACGACAAACGGGCGGCTGCGCATTCGGCGATATCTCCACAAGGTCAACGCCTTGGTCGCGAGCCATATCCAGTGCCTGACGGGTCGGAACAACGGTGCTGCCACCATCTCCCACAATGCGTACCTCGCGAACGCGAATCTGCTCATTCACGCGGTACTGATTCTTCATGTTGTCGTTCTTCATTAACTATTTTTAGTTCTACTTTCGTGTTAAACGGCTGCAAAGGTACGACAAATCAATGAATTAACAAAATATTTTTGCAAAAATTCTTGCTCATTCCGCCAACTTTTTATACTTTTGCCCGAAAATTACTGCTATATGAAACAATTACTTACAACCATCGCACTACTTTTTGCCGCTATGACAGCTCAAGCACAAGACCCCAACTTCTACATCTACCTCGCCATCGGACAGTCGAACATGGTTGGCCAGGCACCACCGACGGCCAGCGACTCCATAGTCAGCGAGCGGTTCCTGAACCTCACAGCCAGCGACTGCGACACCCACCCCACCGGCCAGTGGCGCAAGGCCGTGCCACCACTGGCCCGACAATGGACCAAGATAGGCCCCGCTGACTACTTCGGACGCACCATGCTCGAGTATCTTCCCGCCGACAAGCGCGTGGGAACACTCATCGTGGCCGTTGACGGCTGCGCCATCGATGTCTTCCACCCCGACTACGACGACGCGTGGGTGGCCAAGGAACTGCCCGACTGGCAGCGCAACGAGGTGAACTGCTACGGCGGCAAGCCACTCGAGCGGCTGCTCACGCTGGCTAAGAAAGCCCAGCACGACGGTGTCATCAAGGGCATTCTGCTGCACCAGGGAGAGACCGACGCCTATGGCGACCCATGGCTGCAGAAGGTCAAGGAGCTCTACGAATACCTGCTCAGCGAACTGAGCCTGAAGGCGCAGGACTGCCCCATCATAGTGGGCGAGACCGTTGACAGCACCTACAACGGGGTCTGCGCACATGCCATTCCCACCATCGACCGCCTGCCCCAGTGGATTCCCACCGGCTACGTCGTCTCCTCAAAAGGCTGTTCACCGGCCGACGACAACGTGCACTTCTCGCACGACGGCTACGTAGCCCTCGGCAAGCGCTACGCCTATGCAGCCCTGCGGCACCTGGGCATCAGCTGCAACGATGAGACATCGTACGTGAACACCGCCGCCAGCTCATTCAACATCGACTATAAGCCAGTCATCAAGAAGAGGCAGCTCATACTGAGCATCAAGAGCGAGAAGCCCATCAAGAAGCTCGACGTGGTCAGCTATTCCGGCCAGACCATCCACACCTTCACGCCCGCCAAGGCCGATATCACCAGCTACTTCTACCCCCTGAAGGGCATCAGCGACAAAGTGCTCATCGTGGTCATCGAGGCTCAGGACGGCAGCAAAGCCACCAAGAAGTGTACTTTTTAATTTTTAATTTTTAATTAGTAATTAGTAATTAGTAATTACGATTTCCGTGCAAGCCCTTGAGCATTGCCTGCCCTTAGGGGAATATTCCGCCTTTATGTGGTAATCATAATTACTCATTACTAATTACTCATTACTAATTTCAAGAGTTACGGCTCCGGCGTCGGGTTCGACTGCTGAACGTAGTTTTCGTACTTCTTCAGCTTGCGCTCGGGCATGAGCGTCTGCACAGTGCCGCCGTTCGTCTTCTTGCGCTCGGGGCGGAAGAGTACACCCACGTTCTTCACGTTCTCCTCAACGTCGTAGGGCTTCTCGTCGGTCACAGCCTGGTACTTGGCACGAATGCGGGGCGAGAACGTGCCCAGCCCGTCCAGCTTCACGGTGAACCCGTCGGCCAGTTTCTCCGTCAGCACGTCGGCCAGCTCGTCGAGCACAGCCTTCACGTCAGAGCGCTTCACCGATGCGTTCTTCTGAATTTTCTCGGCCACCTCTTCGGTAGTGGTCGTACCCAGTGTGCGGACGCGGGCCACGTACTGCCCGTAGTTGTCCGACTTCTCATTGTTGCATTTCTGCAAGACATAGTTGATTGCCATGGTATTAAACAATTAACGATTAAAAAGGTAAAACATTAAAGATCATGCATGGTGCATTTTTCGAGAGTTCTGCGGCATTGCTGCCTGGGCGTTCAAGACTGCTTCCACCGGTGTTTTCATACAGCCTTCATTCACGTGTTTTTCATGGTATTAGATCCCATCTTTATTACACTGCAAAGATACAAAAAATAACTGAAATATCCAAACATTTAAGCAATTATTTTACAGGAAAATTAAAATATTTTCTTTAAGTAATACTTTATAGTATTTTCTTACTATCTTCCTTGCCTGCTGCCATATCTTATCACAAAAATTTTGGTTATAAAATTTGGCAGTGTGACTAAAAATAGTTACCTTTGCGCCATGAATAAGAGAGAAAAACTAATCAAGCGATTCAGGACTCTTCCCAGAGACTTTACCTTTGAGGAAGTAGTCAGCCTTTTTCAAGGCTACGGATTCGAGCTTGAGAACAAGGGGGCGACATCTGGTTCAAGAATAAAGTTCTATCATAGCGTCGACCAGATAGCCTACATCATGCACAAGCCCCATCCGAGTAACATCGTTAAGGGTTATATGATGCGTGACATTTTGAATTTTCTGATTAAAAATCATTATATAGAATAGGAGGATATTGTTATGGGTTATTTGAAGTACAAAGGTTATACAGGAAGTGTAGAGTACAGCGAGGAGGACAAGTGCCTTTTCGGTAAGGTTCAGGGAATGGCAAAGGACAGCATCACATACGAAGGTTCTACTGTTGAGGAATTGACTGCTGACTTTGAAGGTGCCATTGATGACTATCTCGCCTTGTGTGAGGAGAAAGGCATTCAGCCTCGAAAACCCTATACGGGTGTGCTGAATGTGCGTTTGTCACCGGAGATACATAGTGGTGCTGCGATGGCAGCCCAGAAAGAAGGCATCACCATCAATGCCTTTATCAAGAATGCGGTTGCCCAGGCATTGGGCATGGTTCTATAAATCCATTCAACAATACATGTTTCAAGTAACTTGAAGCAAAAAGAAGTGCCGTTTCCATGCTCTGGAAGTGGCGTTTTGACCTTGTAGAAGCGCCACTTCTATACAGTCAAAACGCCCCCGCTACCACCTGAAAGTGGCGTTTCCACCACCTGAAAACGCCCCCTCTACGGTATGGAGGAGGCGCGTACACAAAAGGGACTCTTTTTGTGTAAAAATTAAGAAATGCAGAAAGGAGGAAATGCGGAAAGTAGACATTAAGCATTTCCGGGGGCAGGGTTTGAAGCAGGAAGAGAGACATTATAAGTAGAAGTTTTTTTAATTTGTTATTATTATTAACATTATTATATATATATCTTCTCTGAATATCACTTTCAGAATACCTTAATGTCCACTTTCCGCTTTTCCTACTTTCCTACTTTTTCTCTATTATGTTTGGTTGTTTCAGAAATAATGTTTAACTTTGCAAACATGAATCGGTAAATTGTCGTAAACGATGCCTGCCCGTTGTGGGCAAAATCTCTGAGTGCAGAGTGCCGATGCTATTTTAGTGGAATAAAAAGAAGCGTTATGCTCGTCTTGTATCTAGAAACCTGAGAAATTTCCAGTACGGCAAGAGATCATGATAGCTTCCACGCAATGCGTGGAACGTTGTCACTTCTCCCGTACAAGGTTTCTCAGGACCTCTAGATGAAGATGTGGACATACAGTTCCACGCTTCTCACATTAATAGGTTGGTCTTCAGTGGGACTGGAAGGCTTTGAAAAATTTATAACTATGGATTTTAAAGATTCTATTTTACAATTAGCTGAACGTGTTTCATCCCTGAAGGAATCCATCCAAACGGAAGAGGCCACAAAGAATGCGTTTATCATGCCATTTATTCAGATGCTGGGATATGACGTTTTCAATCCATTGGAGGTAGTACCTGAAATGGATTGTGATATTGCCAAGAAGAAGGGGGAAAAGATAGACTATGCTATCATGAAGGATGGTGCGCCAATTATGTTGATTGAGTGCAAGCATTGGAAGCAGGACTTAAACTTGCATGACAACCAGTTGAAGCGTTATTACGTTGCCTCCAAAGCAAAATTCGGAGTATTGACGAATGGCATCGTCTATAGATTCTATGCAGACTTAATCAAGGAGAACATCATGGATGACGTACCCTTCTTAGAGATAAATCTGGAGAAAATCCGAGAGGCACAAATAGAGGAAGTTAAGAAGTTCTGTAAGGAGAACTTTGATCTGGACAATATTCTCAGTAGTGCCAACGAGCTGAAGTACATGTCGGAAGTCAAGAAGGTGATACGTTCAGAATTCTCGGAACCATCTCCAGAACTTGTTAAGTTGCTGACGAAGCGTGTCTATGAAGGCATCGTTACGCAGAAGGTTCTTGATCAGTTTACTGATATTGTACTTCGGGCATTGAAGAGTCATATCAACGATGTGATGAGTGAGAAACTCGGAATTGCCATTAAAGCAACAGAAGCTGCGGGTGCTCCTATTCAGACGACTTCGGCTCCGATTGAGCAAAAACAAGAAGAGGAGATGACGAAAGAAGACGAAAAAGCTTCGAAGATAAACACCACTATGGAAGAGATGGAAGGCTATTACATCGTAAAGAGTATTGTATGCGAGGTAATCTCCTCAGAACGAGTTACCTATCGTGACTCTCAATCATACTTTGCAATCTTTGCTGACGACAATAACCGCAGACCCATTTGTCGGTTGCACTTCAACAACACAAACAACAAGCGCATAGGTTTTGTCGATGAGAACAGGAATGAACAGATGGAAACCATAGAGAAGCTGGATGACATTTATAATTTCAAGAAACAGTTGCTTGAGGCAGCAAAACGATATGTTTAAATGGAGTCGGTAAAACGTTTCTTTACGAATGACATTATAATGCTGGTGTTGGTGCTTATCAACACTGGCATTATATTTATTAGTGGTTTTATTCCCGAGCAAGGGGGAACGCTTCTAATCATAGACAGTCTGTTTACATTGCTATTCTTGTTGGAGGCAGTGGTTAAGATTCAGGTTTATGGGTTCTCAGGTTACTGGTCTAATGGATGGAACCGATTTGACTTTATACTTGTTCTGTTAGCTCTACCATCCTGTATTAACGTTTTCGGATATGATTTTCCCGGTACAAACATACTGCTATCATTGAGAATGATGCGTGCGTTCAAGTCCTTCCGTTTGCTGAAGTTCATTCCAAATGTTGACAGTCTTCTGAACGGCATTAAACTGGCATTCAAGGCTTCGTACATTGTAGCAATCGGCATGATAGTTTTCTTATTAATCTTCAGTATTATCACGACATTCCTCTTCGGAAGCGCAGCACCAGAATATTTTGGCAATCCTGCCCTCAGCGTGTATTCCATCTTCCGTCTATTCACCATCGAAGGCTGGTATGAGATGCCTGAAGCTATCGCAGCAAATAGTGGAACGGCAATGGCTGTCTTTGCACGAATCTATTTCTCAATTCTTCTTTTCATGGGAGGCATCATCGGCATGAGTCTTGTAAATAGTATTTTTGTGGATGCTATGGCGGCAGACAATAATGACGAGGTTCTTGACAAACTATCTCAACTGGAAAAGAAACTTGACAAACTGAACACAAAAGATATTTGAAGAAAGCCTATAGTTTTCGAATTATTTTTTTTGATAAATTAATAAAAAATCTTACCTTTGCCCCCGGCAGGAGATGAGTGCACAGCGGAACCGACCCGCTGTGTGCACAGCCAGCGATGAAAAAATATAAATTAATTAAAGAATATATGGACTATACGAAAGTACCACGTGCACTGATATACAAAGACCGCACAAACCTGAATGATTTTGGCGTGCAAACTCCAGGAACGATAAACAACTATCTCTTTACACAGATGAGGAGGATGACACTTTTGCATTGCGGAGACGCAAAAGAGATAGCTCTTCAGTGCTTTAATAATGCCTATTATATTTGTACACTTACACAATTGGATGAGTTCCCCGATTTATGTATGGATAAATATGAGAAGAAACTGATGGAAGTGAAAATACCTTTCCCAGGAGATGTGTATCAAGCATCAATGGCTTTGGTGTGTATGTTGCTGGCTGCATTTGATGACAAATATAAGCAAAAGGACGATCCATTGATTGAAAGTATCCACCATTGGACTTCTTCAAATAAGTGGGTTGGCAGTAACTGTCGTAAAAGTTTCGATGACATTAATGAAAAGTGCAGTCCTGATGGTTTTTCTGTTTCATCCGACATGTTTGCCCCACGCAATATTATAGATGTTATTGAAAATGTCGATGTTAACGACTTGGCTGTTGGTGTGATTTATGTATGTAAAGGGCTTGCTCTTTTGAATGACTCTAATTTGAGGTTGTATGGTGCAAATTTGGCTATAGCCCGTCTGAATGACGACCTTCAAAAAATCTATGAAGATTGGGGATATGACCCTGAAACAAAGAAATTTGTCCCAGAAATGAATGACCCTTTGGGTGTTGACCCTGATGAATATGAGTTATTTGATAAAATAACCCTACTAAAGAAAAAAGCTGTTGATTATATTATAGAGCACTACCCGGCTATGGAGGAGGACGATTCTAAGGAGAAAGATGCGGAATCTCCTCAAGTATCAGAAGCGGAGGTTCTTCAGTCGAAAATAAGAGAACTGGAATCAAAGCTAACTCTTCAAGTAAAAGAGCAGATGGAGGCCAACAAAATAAACTCCCAACAAGCAACTCGCATTAAGGAACTTGAAGCCGAGGTTATACCCATAAAAGACTTGGAAGCAGATTTGGAGGAACTGAGGAAATGGAACCAGCTATCTCGTGAGCAGGTAGCTCTTTTCTGCCATGCTTTAGCTGAATACTGTGAGTTTGTCAAGAAAACCAAAAAGAAAGACATCGCCCCGATGGCTCACGGACTGTTTGGTATTGGAATTAAGTCAGCTTATAACTTGATGGTTTCCGGATACTCAAAAGAAGACAGGGAACATGTTGCTAAAATATTCGAAACTATTTGGCCACCATTTGCCAACTTCATCTTGAACACTTTTGACAAGAAAGAGCAGCAGTTAAAACAATAATCCGTACCACCCCCAGCGGATAATCCGTACCACCCCCAGCGGATAATCCGTACCACCCCCGGCGGACAATCCGTACCACCCCCCAATACACGAATAACCACCCCCAAAACGGGGTGGTTATTTGTTATCCAATAATTTTAGTATCAATAAATTACCGTAAATTTGCATCGTCGAAAGGAATAAAACTCCTGGAGACGATGTTTTTTATTTTGTCAATATGTACGCGTAAAATAGGGTTGGCGCTTAGCGCACCTGAGCACAGGTCCCGACAGCTGCTGAAATCGCCTATGGCGGCTGAAGTGCGAGGCATTAACAAATTAAATCCGCAAAAAAAATGAAAAAGCGTGATTTTCCCGCGTTTCTGACTGCTATGAGCAGTAAGATTCGCAAAGACCAGAAGATGCAAATCTTCTACCACGATTTGAAACACAGTGTTGAATCTGACGATTTCTCACTGAGTTTGCTGAACGACGCCATGCCCAACTGGCTCTACAAAGGACTGCGTAAAGACATGGTAAACTCTCTGAAGGGTTTCACCGATGAGGTGGCTCTTGAAATCGTTGACAATTTGATTGATTGTTGGACGGGTCTTGGACTCAATCTGACAGGAATTGGTCACGTTGACACGATGCTATGGGATTTCTACTGGCGTATTCTCGACTGTGCCCACACCAAAGGCGTCAAGATAGAATATAAGGAGTAGAAGAAAACGGAGGCCTGCCTTAAGGCTTCAAGGCGCCAAGGCAGGTTCCTCCTTATTTATTAAAAGATCTACAAAGATGGAAACAAATAATACAAAACTAAAGAAAATCAAGGCTCGCGGCGTAGGATGCTACGACCCTTCGGATAACTCGTTTGGATTTACGGCTTTCAACGAGGCCCCATCGAGTCAGCAAAATGTGAAGACATGTGCCGGCGGTGGCAAACGCTGGGTGACAACAGGCAAAGACCCTTCACGAATGCTCAGCCTGAAGTGTAAGGCTTCGTCAGCCGATCAGTACAGTGACCTTGTGACTCAGTTTAACCAGTTAACCAAAGACCTGAAGCCCCAGAAGCCTGTGGCGCAGCCCGACAGCCTGCGCGTGGTGAAGGAGCAGGGTCTGGAGTGCTGGCTCGACGAGAAGAAGAACATGGTGACATTCACGGGCACCATAGACCTCTTAAAACACCCGCGCGACTGGCAAGCCGAAGTGCTGCGTCAGGTGCAGTTGGTGGTGCGCCGACTGCCGGCAAGCGATCGATTCAACAAAATTATTAACCTTATAAAAATTGGAGGGACCAAGAAATGAGAAGTTATCAAAAAAACATCAATCAACCCACTCAGGAACTGTCGGAACAGGTGTTGAAAGACCTTACTGCACAGAAAGAGAACAACATGGCTATTGACGCTTACCGCAAGGCTAAGCGAGATATGGCAGACGCTGCAGCCCGTAAGGCTTTGGACGAATATGTTGCTGCTGTCATGCTTTTGGAGGACTACCAGAATTGGCAGAAATGCGAACTGAAGAAAGACGCACGACGCTCAAAAAAGCGTATGCCCAGCGACGACCTGCAGCGTGTGAAGCTCTACATCACGCAGCTGAAGAGCGGACTGCCTGCCGTCATCCTCACAGCCAACTTTACCGAGAGTACCGACCGCTGGGGGCGTACGGGATTGTGGCGTGTGCAGTCGAAAGGCTATCTGACAGGTCTTGCGGTGCTCGATGCCGACCATGTCCCCGACGTGGAGACACGTATTGAGGAGTGGCTCAAGCGTGACGACTTCAAAGACCTGGGCATCCTGTGGGTTTTCATCACTCCTTCGGGCGAGGGCATCAAGTTGGTGTTCAAGGCCCGCGAGGAATGGGGCAACCTGCAGGACAACGCCTACACACTAGCCGAAAAACTGGGTGTGCTGGACTATGCAGACAGTCAGACGAAGAACGCTGACCATGCCCACTTCATTCCCAAATATGATGACATCAAGTACATCGACTGGAAGGGGCTGTTTACCTATGAGAATCCTGCCTATGAGCAGAAGTACGGAGAGGCCTACCGTCGCGGTGAGTCAGAACCTACCCAACAACGCTGGCAGGAGCTGGAACGGCAGCGCAAGGAGGCTCGCAAGCAGACATCGGGTACTGCCACTACGCAGCCCACAGCCGTCGTTGTACCTCAGGCAGAAACGCCAGTAGCGTTTTCGGCAGAGGACGAGGCTTTCATCAGGGTGCTCAACGAGCATTACGGTCCGAGCCTGCCGCCTCACACGAAGCACGACCGCATGCAGACGGAGACGTCCCACTGGCTGTGCTATTACAACGACAACGACGCACAGAAAGCCATTGCTATGGCCCGTCGGCTTAACTGGGTGCAGGAATGGAACCCGAACCCCGGCGAAGTGGAAGACCTGTGCCAGTCGGCAGCCAGGAAGAAGCTGCTGACGCGCTATCCCAAGGCGCTGAAGGAACTGATGGAGAAGGCGGGCATCAACTTGGAGCAGACTGTGGCAAATACGAAGAATGTCAATCCACTGTCCGTTCTGCCCTTCGAACGTTGGTGCGACACGATAGAGAGCTTCTTCGATGTCTATCCCTGTCTGCGCGAGGTCTGCGAACCTCATCCACGCCGTCTGTGGCCTTTCCTGCTCTTTGCATCAGGTGCCATGATGGGCACGTGCATGGATTTGACATATTATTATTTTTATGCCTCTGAAAGCGAGCGTACGCGCTTGAATTACATCATCTGGGGTGTGGGTGACCCAACGTCGGGCAAACATACACTGGAGCGACTGATGGACAATCTGCTGGCTCCCATCATTGCTGAGAGCGAGATAGCCGACGAGAGTACTAACACTTGGAAAAGCGAGACTGACGCCAAGGGAGCAAATAAAGAGAAAGATTTGCGCCCGGAGATTTACAATCGCATGTTTGGCTATCGCTCGTCTAACTCTGAGTTTATCCGCTCGATGATTAACTGCAAGGAGGAAGTTGATGGTGAGATGATGGGACGCCACATGGTGACCGTTTCGTCAGAGAAAGACCTAGAAATAGGTAAGTCGGGCAGCTGGATTTCGCGCAGTAACATGCTGCTTCTCAGTTTTCACGGGGAGTACGATGACCAGCACTACAGTAACAAACAGTCGGTCAGTGGCCGTTATCGCGTATTCTGGAACATGGTGGAGACCTTTACACCGCCCACGCTTACGAAGCTCGTCAATGAGCGCTCTGTAAATTCTGGCCTTGATACACGTACTGCTACCATTCCCATGGGCGAGGAAGACTTCAAGATGATGCCGTTGCGACGCAAGGAGGACTCGAAGACTGCTGAGTATAATGAGACGCTAAAACAGTGGGCGTACCGCCTGGATCAGCGTCGTGGTGAATTGCCCTTCTGGCCTTTGGTGGAGCACGTCCACCAGTGGTGCGACGACCGCCGTGCTATTGCCGAATTCAACGATAGGGATAAGGCAGACTGGTTGCTTATCAAGCGTGTGCCATACTATGGAATCTCAATCAGCGCCCCATACATCGATATGCGGCATTGGGAAGAGCGCGAGCAGACTGGCACTTATACCATTGACGTTCAAGACCTCGCTCTTTGCGACCTGGTGCTCGACATCCAGTACCGTACACAAATATTTTGGTATTACGAATTGCACCACCAGTATTACATGAACCAACTGCGTGATGCAGCTCAGCAGCGTCGCCGTACCAGCAAGTTTCAAGAGTGTTTCCGCTTGTTGCCTGACAAAGAAGATTTCACTACTGATCAGTTTGCACAAATCTTTGGGTATGCCAATAATCATGCTGCCCAGAAGACGTTGCAACGTCTGGAGGCAGACAAAGCTATCAAACGCACCATGCGCGGACACTACAAGAAACTCGTTTCCGAACTTCCGACCATATAAATGCGGAAAGTAGGAAAAGCGGAAAATAGACATTAAGCTTTTTTTATGTAGGACAAGGGGCAGGCTCTCGCGGGGCTTGCCTCTTTTTTCTTTCCCTTTTCTTTGGCGATTTCAAAAATACTTCGTAACTTTGCCTGCATATAACTAAAACTATATGATGATGAAGAAACAAATACTATTATTCCTTTTGGCATTCCTGCCCCTCCTGGCGCATGCCTTTACAGGTGAAGTGGTGTTTAACGGGGTTAAGTTTTTTGTCAAGACAGGAGCGCAAGTAGCTGAAGTCAGGGGATATACCTCCGATTGTCCAAGTAACCTTGTCATCCCTGCCTCCGTTGAGTATGAGGGTGTTACTTGTAATGTAATTCTTATTGCTGATAATGCTTTTTCTCGTTGCTCCAGCCTTACCTCCGTCACCATCCCCAATAGCGTGACATGGATTGGTGATGATGCTTTCCTTGGTTGCACCAGCCTCACCTCCATTACCATTGGTAATAGCGTGACAAGCATTGGCAAAGAGGCTTTTTATAGATGCACCAGCCTTACCTCCATCACCATCCCCAACAGTATTACAAGCATTGGTGACGAGGCTTTCTCTATTTGCAGTAGTCTGAGCGCAGTTTATATTTCAGACATTGCTGCATGGTGTAATGTTTCATTTAATGGCTATTCTTCAAACCCCCTTTTCTATGCTCACCGATTGTTCCTTAATGGTGAAGAAATAAAGGATTTGGTTATCCCTAACAGCGTGACAAGCATTGGTAATTATGCTTTCCAGGGCTGCAGCCTCACCTCCGTCACCATCCCCAACAGCGTGACGAGCATTGGCGGTTATGCTTTCTATGATTGCACCAGCCTCACCTCCATCACCATACCCAACAGCGTGACGAGCATTGACGTCGGTGTTTTTTATGGTTGCACAAGCCTCACTTCTGTCACCATCCCCAACAGCGTGTCAAGCATTGATTATAGTGCTTTCAGGGAATGCACCAGCCTCACCTCCGTCACCATCCCTAACAGCGTGACAAGCATTGGTGCATGGGCTTTTACTGGTTGCACAGACCTAACCTCTATCACCATCCCCAACAGCGTAACAAAAATTGGTGAAAGTGCTTTTTATAGATGCACCAGCCTTACCTCCATCACCATCCCCAACAGATTAACTATAGTTGACGAATGGGTTTTCGCTAGTTGCACCAACCTAACTTCTGTCACCATAGGTAACAACGTTAAAGACATTTACCTGCATGCCTTTTATGGTTGCACCAGCCTCACCTCCGTCACCATTCCCAACAGCGTGACAAGCATTGGTAGTAGTGCTTTCTCTGGTTGTATCTAAACGGGTATAAACAACCAGGAATAACTAATACTAACTATTTGTAAAACGCTCATTTTCAGTAACTTTTGATTTTTAACACTTGATGGCTGGAATTTGGTAGTAACCGAATTTCAGTATATTTTTGCAACGTATTTCTACCGC
>ERZ842401.561-NODE-561-length-54446-cov-6.192569_pt1 | contig 54446 bp, 65 predicted proteins | sample MGYA00521270_ERZ842401 | MGnify/ENA primary metagenome ERZ842401 (study PRJEB31892, sample SAMEA3878208) | bioreactor metagenome | biome: Moose rumen | place: Sweden | collected 2011-10 | study: EMG produced TPA metagenomics assembly of the PRJEB12797 data set... | reverse complement strand
TTATGGCTTTACCGATGCCTTGTCAGCCTATGCTTGGGCAAACTACACCTTCGGCAGTTCATATGATGCGTATGCTCTCGGTGCCGGCTTGAATTATGCTTGGTAATTCAATTTTTTGATAATGTTGGCGGCAATGTTGAGGTAGGCCTTGGCAAATTTGCCATCGGGTTCGGATTCAACAATCGGGGTGCCGGCATCGGCATGACTGCGGATTTTGATATTAAGCGGAACACCGCCCAAGAAATCTACACCGATTTTGCCGGCCGTGTCCTCGGCGCCGTGTTCACCGAAAATATATTCTTTGTGCCCGCATTTTTCACAAATATGGTAACTCATATTTTCAACAATGCCGAGAATCGGCACATTGACGGCTTTGAACATATTGACACCCTTGATGGCATCTATCAAAGCTATGTCCTGCGGTGTAGAAACAATGACCGCACCGCTGATACGCACTTGTTGTGATAGGGTGATTTGAATATCTCCAGTGCCGGGAGGCATGTCAATAACCATAACATCAACATCTGCCCAATTGACGTCAGACAGTAACTGTTGCAAGGCTCCGCAAGCCTTAGGACCACGCCAAATCACAGGGGTGTTGCGGTCAACCAAAGTGCCGATTGACATGGTTTGAAGTCCCATAACCTCAAACGGCTCAAAAGTAGTACCGTCTTTAGATATCAGGGCTGCTCCCTCATAGTTCAGCATAGTCGGAACAGACGGTCCATAAATGTCAGCATCAAACAAGGCGACCCTTTGTCCCAAACGTTTGAGAGCAAGTGCAATATTAACAGCGGTTGTAGATTTACCAACACCGCCTTTGCCCGAGGCTACAGCAACGATTTTTTTGACACCGCGTATCTTCCAATGGTGGTCATTTTCATCTTCTTTTACGGTCGTGTAAACTATTGTCGCCTTAGAAACACCTTCGAGTTGCAATATCTCTGCTTTAAGAGCTTCGGTCTTGGAAGTGTCCTCCGGGGTATTAATCAATGTTACAATAGCGCGGTTGTTAAAAATGTTGACACTGTCAATGTTCTCCGGGCTAAAATATTTGAGAACAATGGTTCTTAGCGCATCTGTTTCTGCCATGTTCATGCTCTCCTGTTGATATGTGAAATCCTTAAATTGTCTTTAGAATGTTTATATTATATATTTGAGTAAATGCAACAAAATAAACTGTATATGAGGTAAAATATGGCAAATACAAAAAGTCCGTGGGACGACGATGCGCCGGAAACGTCTTGGAATGATAACGGTGGCGAAAAAGTAGTAAAATTTAAGAAAATAGTCAAACAAAAACCGCCGAAGATCAATATCAGCCCGGCTCTGTGGTTGCTGATTGTTGTGGTTTTGTGGATGATGACCGGGTTTTATCAGGTACAAACCAATGAAAACGGTGTGGTTTTGCGTTTTGGAAAATATGTTGATACCACCGAACCGGGGTTGCATTATCATCTGCCCTACCCGATTGAGGAAGTCTATAAGGTCAGTATGACCCAGGAGCGCAGTATCAATTTGGGTGTAAACGATGGTTCGTATAACCGCAACTATCGCGATAACTCGTTTACCGAAAGCCATATGTTGACCGGAGATGAAAATATTGTTGATATTAACCTGACAATCGTTTGGCGTATTAAAAATGCCAAAGACTTTTTGTTCAATATGAGAGATCCAGAACAGACTGTCCGCGTTGCCGCACAATCTGTTTTACGCGAAATTGTCGGACAATCACAGATGATGCCGATTATTTCAGGCGACCGAGGCAAAGTTGAAGATGATACTAAACTTGAGTTGCAAAGAGTACTCGACGACTTTGGCTCAGGTGTTGAGATTGTACGTGTAAAATTACAAAAAGCCGACCCTCCGCAACAAGTGGTTGATGCTTTTAATGAAGTACAACGCGCAAAAGCCGATATGGAGCGTTTTAAAAACGAGGCCGAGGCTTATCGCAACGAAGTCGTGCCAAACGCCAGAGGTCAGGCTTCTCAGATTTTGCAAAGTGCCGAGGCTTATAACCAAGCTGTTGTAAACAAGGCAACCGGTGAGGCCGATCGTTTTAACTCGGTTTATAAGGCTTATCAAAAAGGCAAAGATGTAACCTCGCGCAGACTGTACCTCGAAACCATGGAAGAAGTCTTGAAAAAATCCGATCGGGTAATTATTGATCCTTCATCCAAAGGGGCAAACGTATTGCCAGTATTACCGCTAAACACTATTAAATAGGAGAAAAAATATGAAAGATAAGATGAAAATTTTCTGGGGCGGTATTGTACTGGTTGTCGTGTTCTTAATCGGCACAAGCGTGTATATTGTTAATCAGGCGGAGCAAGCGATTGTATTGCAATTCGGACGTCCGGTGCGTTTGGTTCAGGATCCGGGGCTGAAAATGAAAATTCCATTCATTCAAAATGTAGTTTTCTATGATAAGAGATTGCTCAACCTTGATCCGCCGGCGCAAGAAGTTGTGCTGAATGATAAAAAACGTTTGGACGTTGATAGCTTTACCCGTTATCAGATTGTCGATCCAATCAGATTTTATCAAACCGTACGGACTGAACAACAGGCACAGAGCAAGTTGGCAGAAATTGTAAACTCGTCCGTGCGTAAAATTTTGGGACGTATTACTTTGCAAGAGTTACTATCGGAGAAACGTACCAAAATTATGAATGATATTAGTAGTGCCGTAAAAATTGATGCTACTCAAATCGGGGTGAGTGTAGCCGACGTACGTATTCGCAGGGCAGACTTGCCATTGGAAGTTCTGCAGGCAATCAATGCTCGTATGAAAACAGAGCGTGAGAGAGAGGCCAAAGAATTCCGCGCGCAAGGCAGTCAGGAAGCACAGAAAATCAGAGCCAGCGCTGACAAAGAAAAAACCATCATTTTAGCAGATGCCGAAAAACAAGCGCAAATTATTCGCGGACAAGGCGATGAAAAAGCGATTGAAATTTGGAACGATGCGGCCGGAAAAGATGTTGAGTTCTTTAACTTTTATCGTTCGTTGGAGGCTTATAAAAACTCGCTGACTGACGGAAAATCTTCAATGGTATTGTCCCCGGACAGTGAATTCTTTCACTTTTTCAGAAAGGCTATGAAATAACATGCTTAAAAAAGTTGGTTATCTTGTAGGAATTGTATGGTTGGCAACGTTTTCTCAAGCCAAGGCACAAAACGGTTTTCCGTCTTTTGCAGATTTGGCAGAAAGGTTGTTGCCGACCGTAGTCAATATTTCAACAATTCAAAAATCAGAGAAAATTGATGTCTCTCTACCCGATGATGCCGACGGAGAAACTGCCGCCGCTCAGATAGATGAAGACAATGGAGTTTTGCGACAGGCGTTAGGGTCGGGTTTTATTATTGACGAGCAAGGATACATTATTACCAACTATCATGTTATTGAAAATGCAAGCTCAATTAATGTCGTGTTGTTTGATAACACCGAGGTGGAGGCTGATGTTATAGGCGGAGATGAAAAAACCGACCTGGCGTTGATTAAAATTGATCCACCGTTTGAGCTGAGCAAAGCTGTATTCGGCAACTCAGATGAGTTGAGAATTGGTGATTGGGTACTGTCAATCGGTAATCCTTTCGGACTTGGCGGAAGTGTCAGTGCCGGTATTGTTTCAGCAAAATCGCGCGATATTGCCGCAGGACCATATGACAATTTTATCCAAACAGATGCCTCTATCAACCAAGGGAGTTCGGGAGGTCCGATGTTTAACATGAAGGGAGAAGTAATCGGGATTAATACCGCGTTATTTTCTACAACAGGAAACAGCATGGGGGTAGGATTTGCAATTCCGATTAACACCGCCGGGTGGATTATCAGTCAATTGGAAGAAACCGGAAAAGTTAAGCGTGGATGGATCGGTGTTAAAATTCAAACAAACAGTCGCGAAACTGCCGAATCAATGGATTTGAAAGATAAACAAGGGGTGATTGTGTCAGCCGTTACCGAAGACAGTCCCGCTGCAAAAGCAGGGGTTACGGTCGGGGATGTGATTTTGAGCTTGGGTAAAAAGGAAATCAGCAGTTCTAAGGAGTTTTCACGTTTGGTGGCAGAAAGCCCTATCGGAAAGGATATATCGTTGCTGATTTGGCGAAACAGCGAAATTATGACAATTAATGTTCCGGTTGAGGAAATGCCCGCAGCTCCAACAATAAACAAGCCGACAACTCCTGAACAAATGCAAGACAATGACAGAGTTTTGTACGAAGTTGGCGTCAAAGTTGAAGAAATTACACCGGAACTGTTGAAAGCGTTTGACTTGTCGCCGGTTACAATGGGATTGGTAGTTACAAATGTTGAAGCTAATTCAGATGCGGCAGCACAGGGCGTTAAAAAAGGCGATGTGGTGCTGAAAATAGACAAGAAAGATGTTATGACAACCGAAGCAATGCTTAACTATATTAAAGAAGCGAGGCAAGAAGGCAATCGTCCGGTGATGTTAATGTTACAGGATCAGGAGCAAGGAGTAATATCGGCAGTATCCGTAAAGTTGAAAAAACATGAGTAGAGTTGACTTTTATCATTTGCAAATCAAAAAACTGGAAGATGTCTTACCCAAGTTGTTGGAAAAAGCTTACGGACTGGATAAGAAGGTTGTTGTGCGTGTCGGAAACAGTGAACGCGTAGAGTTTTTAAACGGGGTGCTGTGGACTTATGATGAGCAGTCTTTTTTACCGCATGGGAGCAAAAAAGACGGAGCGGCAGGCATGCAACCGATTTGGTTGACAGCTGATGACGATGTGCCGAACAATGCGGAATTTTTGTTTCTTGTTGACGGTGCTAGCGCAGATATGCAAGAAATTTTAGGTTTTGAACGAGTTTTTAACGTTTTTGACGGAAACTCAAATGAAGCTTTGGAAAAGGCGCGAGCGTTTTGGAAAGAACTTAAAAACGAGGGCATCGAGGTGTTTTATTGGCAACAAAGTGCAAACGGATCTTGGCAACAGAAAGCTTAAAAAATGAGTGATTTTTTTAAGAATAATAATCTGGTGGAAATTAAAGGTGAGCGCTTTATTGTCGATTTGATGTACACTAAGCCTGAGAATATTACAATGCACCCGGTATATCAAGAAGTTGGGTTCGGAAATAAAGCCTATGTGCATAATGATGTTGCAAAATGTTTGGTGAGTGTTGCCAAAAAACTTAGGGATTTGAAGTTAAAAATGCGCATTTGTGATGTTTACAGACCCCCGGTGGCACACCGCAGAATTTTGGATCTGTTGCCGACAGAGGGCTTGTTTGCTCCTACGGCAGAGAGATCCGCGCATTGTCATGGTGTAGCAATCGATTGTTGTCTGACAGATGAAACCGGCAAGGATTTATGTTTTCCGACTAAAGTTGATGCCTATGATAAAAAACTGGCCAGACGGTTAGCTTTTGGGGAAACTGATGGGTTTTACAAACATTTTGCTAAAGCAGCCGCCGATTTTTATGATGAAAGATATCAGCGCGAGATTTTTAATCGCGAGCTGTTAAAATCAATTATGCTGAATGCAGGTTTTGAGGGAATACGCTCGGAGTGGTGGCATTTTCAGTTACCGGAAGGAATTACAAAATACCCTTTGTTTGAGTGGAATGAACCCGAGATCAGAAAAAAAGGAGTTTAGTTATGCCATTTATTGTTGCGTGCACCATTTTGATTATGGGGATTTTTATGGTTGATAATCTGCGCTTGTACAGGATTTTTTATGTAGCATTAAGTCTGTTGTTGCTGACATTGATTTACAACACTTTTATCATATATACCGCTGATTTTGAGTTTTCTCCATGGCATAACAGCGGCAAAGTGGCTTATTTGGTGGTAGTGATTGAGGTGCTGTGGCTGTTGGCGATTAATGCAATTATGGCATTATTGAGCAGAAAAATCAGTATTTCTCCGGACCAGCTTGCCCTCCCTTTTATTGCAGCGATTATTTTGGGAATGTACTTGATATTTTATACCAATCCGCCGGTATGGTTATGCATTTGCGGGGCTGCGGCGAGTGTTGTTTTGTTTTTCTGTTCGCTGACATTGTTTTTTATCAACTTTTTCAAAAATCTCAAAGAAAAATAAAGAAAAAACCTCGTACCTTCCGGGTACGGGGTTTTTCTGACAGGGTTGCAAGTGTTCAGGGTTTGTCGTCAAGCTCAATGGTTTTGAAATCTTTTCCATCGTAGAAAAGAAGCTTTTGGTTGCCGGTAAAAACCGGAGTGAACTTCTTGCAGGTTCTGTACGCGGCATAGTTGGCAATGAGCGCAACGATGCAGATTGTAATCATAATTCCGAGCCAGAGAAACGCATGTTTCTCGATGATTTGGTGGTATTTGAGCCCTTCAAAGATGAAAAAGCCGATAACCGCCAAGGCTGTTAGAATTGCAAAGACACCGGCCCAAAGGGATGAACGACGAATTGTGGTTTGGCAGATGATGAACGAATCGCGGATTTCGTCGTTCTTTGAGAACATGATTTCATCGTGCCAGGTACTCATGTTGAGATAGCCGTCTTCTCTGGGGGTGTGTCCAAACTCGGTAAAATAGGCCGCTTCGGCCTGATTAAACTTTTCTTTTGCCATAATTTTTAAATAATAGGTAGTATGAGGGTCTTATAGCACAAATTTTTGACAAAAACAAGACATAAAAAATCTCGTCCGGTGTCGGGCGAGATTTTTTAGGGGAAGATCCAAGTCTAGAAGCAAGGAAACGACTTCTTCTGCAGGCAAATAAATTCTTTGCCGGTGTACAAAATGTTTTTGCCTTCACCGGTGTAGATGTTCTCAAGCCGCTCACAGGCCAGATGGCGTTTGCTGTCAATTGCGGCCGCGATACCGGCGACGACGAATACAGCAACCAGCCAGGGATACATGTACGATTTTTGGATTCCGTCCAAAACCCTGTATTGGTAAGCCATAAAGACGATTGTGCAGAAAAACATCACCGCGAGCAGAATGGAAAAGATCCAAATACTCTTGGTTACCAAGCGTTCTCTTTCGAGATAGGCGTCTCTTTCCTTGGTGCTCGGGGTAAACAATACTCCGCCATCAACGATGGTTTTGACATGAAAGTCTTCTACTGACGGAGGCACGCCAAATTGGGCTTCAAAAGCTTGTTCGGCTTTGGTCAAAAGATCTTCTTTTTCCATAGGATAAATAATTGGTGAATAATTAGTGAATGGGCGCAGTTTAACAAATTTTTTGACAAAAAGCAACTTGATTTTTTTGCTTGATTTTTCAGAACTGCGGATATATAGAAGTGAGTACCGGAGTGTAGTTCAGCCTGGTAGAGCGCTTGCATGGGCAAAGGTGATAAAAAGTTGACTTGATGTCAAGTTTTTAGCTCCTTTGAAAAGGACTTGTTAGTTTGTGAGCCGGCGATAGCAACGCGAAACAAACGTTACATGTACTTTGACCGAAGCGGAGTTGTTGAGAGCTTTGGCTCGAAACCTACGGAGCAAGACAAGAAGTCGCAGTACTTCTTGCACAACTTGAGGAATTATTATGTGGAAATAGTATATCGGAGTGTAGTTCAGCCTGGTAGAGCGCTTGCATGGGGTGCAAGAAGTCGCTGGTTCGAATCCAGTCACTCCGACCAATAAAAAAACCGCCTTTATGGTGGTTTTTTTTATTGGTTTGAAAGTGGTGAAATAAGAAACAGCAGAAAGCTGGTTCGACTACAGGCGAAAGCTATATGAACCATAAATCCTAAAGGCTTTATAATGTCTTCTTTAAATTATCTTGATTTTTGTTCTTTGTGTCGACTAGAGAATATTTCCTCAAAACACTCTTCTTTGGTTTTAAAATGACTATTTCGTTTAAGCATTTCTTCCTCTTTTTTCATGCTAATACACTTATTTCTAGTTCCATCACTTTTTAATTCTCTATCATATCTATGTGCAAAATATTCTGTTCCTTTTGCAATTTTATCTCTTAACTCAGCAACTTGCAGCTTAACGAGCTCTGTGCTCCAATCATATCCTTTGTTTTCTTCCAAATATTTTTTTCCAAGTCATCAACTTGTTTTGATAACTCTTCCTTTTGCTTAGGAGTTAAGTTTTTATGCGCATAAAAAGTAGCTGTCCGAGCATCAGCGTAAACAGAATCTGCGTCAGCATATTGCATCTTCCATTCTTTATTGATGGCATTAAAATCCATCTCTTGTTTAACTCCTACATTACCACCGATGAGTAAACCTAGTGCAATAACCAGTCTCTTAGTATGCTTGGATTGTAAAACAGATTTGAGGGATTTTTTCATAACTACAGATATTTAACTGGCCTTATGTCTGGTATTGCAACTGCGTATATCTTCGAGCCAAATATTATTATTTTTAATGCAATTTTCTTTCGTTATAGTGCAAGGCGCACCATCTCCACAATCATTAAAGGTAAAACCTTCCTTGCATATTCCTGTATCCATACAGCCATCTGTGTCATAAGGGTCAAAGTATGAAGAAATGATATTGATACTCATACTTAATATATATATTCCAATCACAAACCATGCTGTATAGTAAAACAAATTACTGATAATTAATTCAAAACACTGAATAGATTTATTTTTAAACAATTGCAAAATTTTACGTTGTTCTCTGATTTTTTTAAGAAAGAATACATAAACAAAAAATGAATCAATGCATATTAGCATAAATATGTTTCGGAATGAGGGATAAAAATAGAGTAAGTATATTGATAACGCGACAATTATGCAAATAACTATTTTATCAAAATATGTCAGTTTATTCCACCAAACATTATGCTTTTTATTGTACATAAAAAGCAGGTAATCGCAATAACTCAAAAAGCTCAAAAGTGCCACAAAACCTAGAGCTGAACACCCAAACCAAATATCACTATACCCAAACAAAAATGGCAACAATAAAATGACAGGTATCGTACAGAGAGCAATTGATAAAATATTACAATATCTCTGATTATTGACACTCCAACGCAATGACTGCGTTTGTTGATTAAAATAATGGCAAATACGTATATTACATAAAATAGCGCCAATCAGTACTAAAAACAAAAACACGTATAATAAATTTATCATTCTATATCTCTTTTGTTGCCATCTTTGTTTTAGTATAAATACTTTGAATAATAATACAAGATTAAATAATTATTTTTTATAATACCTAAATCGATCAAGTGGATCATATCCTGCCGGACGATATTTATCGCAAGCCTCCCAGACAGAACGGTATTGTCCGCTTTGTGCCATTTGTCGTCCATCCGCATTTACTCGCATATCATTACGAAAATCATCATTAGCTTGTTGGAAAGTTTTTCCTTTAAGAAGTATGTTTTTAGGATAGTCAATTAATTCTCTTCCTAAACCGATTGCACCAGCTGTCGCCGAGCCCAAAGCTCCTCTTTGCGCTGCATCATAATTTCCGACACAATGATAGTAATTATCAATGGTTGTGCCTTGTTTTTGCATTTCCGGTGTGCTTTTATAATTCGCATTCACCATATTTATATAGTTTTCACCTAAATCTCTTGCGGCTCCAACAATCTGATTTGTATAACTATTATCTGATTGAGGTGTATCAGATGTACGAACAAAACTTTCGATTGCAGAATTAAAGGTATTTCTTTTATCAGCTCTCAATTCAGGATAACTCGATGTTGATTGAGTATTATTCTGCGTTTGTACTGGTGGCAGAGTATTACCATAAAGCTGTTTGTAATTATACTCGTCATTTTCATACAGATAGTTTTGTATTTCGTTAGCAAATGGATTTGGCGAGTTCTCACTCGGCACATCAATTTCTTTTATATCAGCAAATCTGTCAGTGTCTCGTGGATCCAAATAATACCATTCGCTTTGTCCGGGTTTAGGGGGTGTTCGGTGCACCGGACGTTTGCCGAACATAATTTCTCTAGTAAATTCTGTCATTATTTCTTCCTTTCAGCTAAAATTAGAAATTTACGTTTCTACTCTAACAAAAAGAAAGAAATCTGTATATGCCCTACATCATGTGGAAATTAAGCTTTTTCATGCAAAAGCTTTTTAAATTCGCGATTATTTTGCTGTGCCAACTGCCGTAATTTGTTCTTTTGATTCTGTTCCACATAAGGTATTTGCATTTCATTTGCTTTATTTGCTAAAAACCAATCTACAAAACTGTTTGCCGTCAATTTATAGGCATGTTGCAAAGCGGTATCAAACTGTTCTCGTTGAACTCGCCTAAAATATTCCCGAAACGGCGCATACTTTTGGTCTTTAATGTCTGATTTTCGTTTGGCTTCTGAGCGCGTATGACATTCTATAACAGATTCTATAGTATCATTACGCAATTCGCTCCATTCTTTCCTTGCCTCGGCAAGCATATTAGTTGCCCAAGATAAAATCTGTTCCTGAAACTTTTTATTTTGATACAAATATTCGTTATGTAAACACATTGCATCAAATTTGCGTAGTGCTGTAATCGGTATAATTTCTTTGTAATCCATCTCCGCTCCTTTTCTAGAATAATATTTATATTATTTAGTTAGGTAATAATATCCCCAAACGCAATACTATAAATTTTATATATTAATTTTTATAGTTCTTTTTCCTCTATTCAGCATATTTTTAACTTCTTCTATGGATATTATATCGTCATCGGTAAATGTTCTAATAATGTCGAGTAAAGACGACCAATAAAAAAGTCCCGTTTATCGGGCTTTTTTTTGTATTATGGATATAAATATTACCAATAAGAAATACTATTTCATATGGTAGAGGTTTAAATGTCATTGTATTTGTCCTTCACTCATTAGTCTTTGCAACTCTGTTTAAGTTTTCTGTAAACCTCAAGCAGGCATAAAGCATCCAGAAGTGCGCCGTTGTACGGGGAATTTTTTATTTTAATATTCAGGCGCTCACACAAATGGAACAAACTGTTTCTTTGTCCGGGAAATACTTTTTTAGCCATTTCTAATGTATCGGTTATCTTGTTCGGAAGCACAAAACCAATTTCATTGTTTAGGAAATTTAAATCAAATTTTATATTCTGACTTATCAATTCTTTCCCCTCAATGAAGTGCAAAAAGCAGTCCTTATAAAACTCAAATGTCGGATAATTTTTTAAAAATCTTCTGTTAAGACCATGTACAGCTTCAACTTCTTTCGGAATACTGCGATTGGGGTTTATATATGTGTGGAAAACAGTGCCAGTTTGAATATCATTTTCATCAATTTCAATGGCAGCAATTTCTACAAGTCTATGACCGTCCTCTGGATATAAGCCTGTAACTTCTGTTTGAATAACAACTTTTTTCAGGCCTTTTTTCTTATCAGATGTGTATTTCATTTTATTTCTCCTCATAAAACCAAAGCTGCGAACAGTCTTTTAAGTATTCGGTATATTGCAAAGATGATTTATTTGCTTGAATATGGTAAGGTTTATCATCAGAGGCTTTAATAACCTCAATACATACCGGCTCTTTATAGCCTTTTTCAGCTGTTAATCTAAAAGTCATGTCCGCTGCCAACAAAGATTCACATGAATCCTTTTGCCAACATATAACCGGAACGTCGAGAATTTGTGCAACGTCTTTCAAAATCAAGGTTGCCTTATCTTCATCAATACCATATCTTAACTTATATATCGGAGCAACGATAGTCAGCAGTTTTTTATCTTTCAGATGTTGAAATTTTTTTAGATTTAGCCAAGAGGAAAGGCTATTTACTAATAGTTCCGCGTCTTGCAAATGTAATCCGCGTCGTGTCAAAAGCTTATTTTTTTGAGATTCTGTCGTTAATCAGAGCATAATCACGATCGGCGGGATTACTGTCAAAAATAGTGGAAGTTAATGATGGAAATTCAACCGAGCCCATTAGTAATACGAAACCCTCGTTGTTTTCCGTAATGCTTTGCGTTAGGCTGATTATAAATTGCTCAACTTGTATGCATTCTCCTTGTACCGTCGCCAAATCACCGGCGTGAAGACGTCCTAAATCCGTATCAATAAAAGAAAAGCCTGTTTTTATCATTTTAATTCCTCTGCACTGATTTGTTCAACTTTGTCGCCGTGGGCATTGAATAAATCAAATTTTCCTTTCACGTCAGACTGAACATAGACATAGTCCTTATCAACTTTGACAATGGTTTTGCCCGTTCCCCACGCCGGACAACGCTTCTGTTTGCCGTCTTTTGAAACAATCGCTATCGGTCCTTTCATTGTATAGGGAAAAGTTGTAATCTTAGAACCGATAACAAACATATCTTTTATATAATCAATCATCTTTTTCTAATACCTTATCTGCAAAAATTTTTATTTGTTTCAATAAAGCCATAGCCCTATTTAATTGATCATTAATGTCGTCTATATAGTGTTTTTTTGATTTTTCATCGCTAAAACAGTTTATTACAGATACATCATATTGAATTTTTTGTATCATTGGCACAAAATCCACATAAAATGCTTGTTGCATTTTAGCAACTGCTTGTGCGGTTGAGTCTTTCGGTACAGATTTATTATCAGTCATAGCATCTCCTCGTTTTAATCTTAAAAAAACATTAAACACACTAATGCGTCAAATCGTGTCGCACATATGAAAAATACATAAAAAAGCAGCCTCTCTTTGCGAAAGGCTGTTTTGTACGAAAATTTTTCCGTTCTAACTGTTATGATTTTTTATAAATTCTTCAATTCCTTCTAGTATTTCTGCTGTCGTTTCCTTGCTAATAGGCTTGAATGCACGTTTATTATCACCATAGGATAAAATTTTATATGCAGTGGATGCCCCCATTTTGTTTTGGTTTTTGTATTCTTCTTTATCAATACGGCTCTGTAAATCTCTCAAAATACCATCAGCTCTGTATCTCTTTGTTTCCTCTATATCCCAATTGTTTGAATGAAAACGATATGCTAAATTAATTCTAGATGTTCTACCATCTGAAAAGAAAAGTTCAATTTGTTGATAAGTTTCAGCCATTTTCTTTTCTTCACCTTCAAATTCTCTTATATCATGTTCACAAGGATTATAATTAAAATGCGTAGCATAGAAACCGCCTGAAGCATTGGGAACATAACTGTTAATGTCCCATTTCTTATCGTTGTCATTTATATGATATTTTTCAAAACATTCTTTTAAATATTCAAACCATCTTGCTTTCGTCCAAGTAGTTATATCGTCTTGACAAACATTTTTATCAGATGTTTTCCAGTATGAATAAAAAGATTCGAAAATTAAATTATCTTGCCGTATGCCTTCTATGATTTCCAAAATATCTTTTCGTTCCAATGATTTACAATTCTTTTCTAATAGTATATCTTGGTTCTTAGGAGGAACATATTTTCTCAAATAATCTCCAGTTTTGAAATAACACACTCTGATTTCTCTATTTTGTGACAGTTCGTCCTTTTTTAATTCTTTAACGTAATGCAAAATTTGATCATCGTGTTCGTTTGTATAGGTTTTATCTTCAATAATCAAAAGATAATTTTCCGTTTCAACTAGAACGTCTATATGTTTATATTGAGTATGAATCTCTTGAACATCTTCCTCAATGCCACACTCTTTTAAAAAATTATGCGCTGCAATGTATTCTTTTGAACCGTTGAATTCTTTTCTTCCAAAAGACAACAAATAACAAATGAAAGCATCTTGTGATAATTCACTTGTTGCATAATCAAAAATATTAGGTGGTGCAATAGTCATCTTTTCCTCCTTTTTTATGCTAAATTTATCCTACATTCGCTCAAAGTCAATTGAGATCCAGAAAATACACCATTTATTAAATTTTGATATATACTCTATATACGACAATATTTGGCGGAGATGTAATATGGCTAATTATGAAAAAATGTATGATTTGTTTGATTTAGCTTTTGCAATGCAAGAATCAAGTGAAGGGGTTTCTCTTGAGGATATTCAACGCAAATACAACGTTTCTCGCCGTACTGCCGAGCGTATGCGCAATGCATTGATGACTTATTTTCCGCAAATGGAAGAGGTTGAAACAGGGGAACGCACAAAACGCTGGCGGATTACGCAACGTAGTTTGAACAGTTTTATTTCGTTCTCAGCTGAAGAATTAGCCGTATTCAAAACCGCTATTGATAAATTAAAACAAAGTAATTTGAAATCCAAAGCCGATACTCTGGCGCAAGTTGAATTAAAATTGCGTAATCTCTTAAAGCCGGAGCAAAAGAACAAAATTGAAGTTGATGCTGATGAATTGATGAAATCAGAAGGTTTAGTCTTGCATCCGGGACCACGAATTGAACTCAATAAAAATATTTTGAATACCTTGCGTCAAGCTATTCTATCCTGTCATCATATTAAAATGTCTTATCTTACTAAGTATACCGGAAAAATTCATGAGTATAAGCTTGTTCCATATGGTTTTCTTTATGGTCAAAGAGACCACTATTTAATTGCAAAGCATAATGATGGCTACGATAACGGAAAGGCTCACAATTTCTCATTACAACAAATTAGAAGTGTTGAAATTTTGCCGGATATTTTTGATAGTTCGGAATTTGATTTGAATGAGTATGCGTTAGAATCTTTTGGTGCATTTCATGAAGAACCTTTTGAGGTGGAATGGTTATTTAGTGCTGATGTAGCCGATGAAGCAAAAAACTTTATTTTTCATCCTAAGCAAAAACTTATTAAAAATAAAGACGGTACACTGACTGTTAAATTCAAAGCCGGTGGCCGACGTGAGATGGATTGGTTTTTATATACATGGGGAGATAGCGTAAAGGTGATTAAGCCGAGGGATTTCAGAAAACGGATTAATGACAGCCTTACCACGCAATAAGGGATAAAATCGCTGAAAAGGCCAATGGAATTGACAGATTGTCGTCAATGCCGATTTTGTCCTCGTAGATCTCAACTGCCGTGGCAGTCGCACAGGCTAAAACGCTCGCAAATTTAAACGGGTATACCGGGATAAACAAAAGATTTATAATAAGGGCAGAAATGAAAAACGCCAACGTGCCTTCCAAAGTTTTTTTCTTATAAATTCGGTTTTTGCCCAAAGTTCGACCAATTAAAGCAGCGGCGCTATCAGAAATCAGCATTACGGTCATGGCGATGACTGCGACCTCTTTGCTGAACAGGCACATGCATAAAATTGCCGAAACCAAAACATAAACCGAACCGGTAAATTGAAAATTTTGACGAGCGGTTTCTTTTTCACGCAGCATACGGAAAAACAATGCTCCGAAAGATTTACGAGCCCAGCGGTAACGTTTGAAATTTGCATATTCAAGGGCAATGTTGCCGCACAGAATGATTAGCAATGTCGGTAACAAAAGGACTTCAGGAACAAAATACATTGCCGAAGGTATCCAAAGCGAGCTTAGGTGCACGGCTTTGCGCTGAAACTCTTTTTTAATGCTCTTATCAACATTAATATTGGTTTGCGGCAATATTTTTTTCATGACAATTATATTCCTTCAAAAAAATCAACGTATTTTATACTGATATCTTCAAAAGTATCGACAAACTTGACTTTGAAATCTTCAAAATTATCAACGAATTGCCACTGTCCGCAACTGTCGGCAAAATGTTGCACGGGTTTTACCTTCAGGTCTTCAAAATGATCAACCACTTTGACTTTAATGTCTTCAAAGTGTTCGACAATTTTGACTTTGCCGTAGAGAGGCATGCCGTTGTAGGTGCAATTTGGCGAAACATTGCCGGCGTGGCAAATGCCGTATGATCCTAAAAACAGCATAAATACAAGTATAGACGACCTTTTCATTGCTTAATCCTTTTTATTACGGATTTAGTATATAGCGACTGTATTAAATATCAACTTACTTTTAACTAAATTAAATTAATATGATATTAATGGAGATTTTAAATGGTGAAATATAATAATATTCTAATCCTGACCGGCGCTGGAATTTCTGCAGAATCGGGATTAGCTACTTTTCGTGATGATGAGGGAATGTGGAACAAGCATAGGGTCGAAGATGTGGCGACGATTGAGGCCTTTGCCCGCAACCCCGAATATGTGCATGACTTTTATAATGAGATGAAAAAAGATTTGATAAAAGTTGAACCTAATGCTGCACACTTGGCTATTACAAAATTGCAAAAAGAATATCCGGCAAAAATCTCGGTAGTTACACAAAATGTTGATACACTGCACGAAAAAGCCGGCAATGAAAATATTTATCATATTCACGGGCAAATTAACCAAGCGGTATGTATGAACTGCGGAAACGTGGTTACTACCTGGAATGACGTAAACACCGAAGATGTTTGTCAACAATGTCAGGTGCAGGGAATGTTTAAGCCGAATATTGTATTCTTTGGTGAAAATTTACTTTGCATGAACGAGGTTGATGCCCTGCTCCGTAAATGCGATTTATTTATTTCAATCGGAACGTCGGGCGTGGTTTTTCCGGCAAATACTTTTGTGCGTACGGCCAAGTATTATCATGCCGATACAATTGAGTTTAACCTTAAAGCAACTGCGAATAATTATGAATTTGACCGCCATATTATCGGCAAAGCAGGAGAAACTTTTCCGAAATTTGTTGAGGAATTGTTGGCAGAAATAAAACCTGTTGAAGATATTTGAAAATACTATAAAATATCCGTATCTTTTTGAGGAGAAAAAAATGAGACTTGAGAAAAAACTTGCCCTGTGGGAAGAGAATAAGGTTATTACCGCGGCTCAAAAGAAAAAAATTATGGATTTTGAAAAAGCTCACAAAAATCCGATACTTTTTAATGCGCTGCTTTTACTCGGCGTGTTTTTGATGGCGCTTGGTGTTATCAGTGTCGTTGCGGCGAATTGGGACGGTATTTCAAGTCTGATAAAACTGTTGGTAGATTTTGTGATATTGATTTCTGTTGCCTATGGAACTTTTTATGCTTGGAAACAACAAAAAAATATCTGGTTTGAAGGCGGATTGGTGGCGCTGTTTATGCTTACAGGCGCAAGCATAGGGCTGGTCGGACAAGTTTATCAGCTAAACGGATCATTTGCTTCTGCGGGGTTGTTTTGGTCTTTTATGACCTTGCCGCTGATTATTGTAACCCAAAGAAAAGTATTACCGCTGTTTTGGTTGCCTCTGCTATTTGTCAGTGTTTTCAGCATAGAATCGGTGCTTGAGTTTTTAATGAAAATGTTTGATTGGTGGTTTAAGTATTGGGAAGATAATCCTGATGTATTTCTGCTGACGATTTTGGCAATATGCGGTTTTTGGGCGGGATTTTTTGCTATGGCCGACACTTTGACCAAAAAACAATATACGGTGTTTGCCGTTGCCAAAATGTATGCTTATATTGCCATGTATGCCACGGTGATAGAATTTATGTTTATTGCAATGTCGTTTAGTCGTTTTAGTTTCTTTAATGTGTATGTTATTATCACCGCTTTCTTGCTGATAATGGCGTTTGTCAGTGAAAAACTGGGACGACGTCGGTTGGTAAACCTGAATATATCATTGCTATACATTGATTTTATGTGCATCTATTTTAATCTCTTCGGCAGCCTGCTCCAAAACGGTTTGGGTATGATTGTCAGCGGTGCTGTATTGATCGGCGGACTGTACATTACACGCAACATTATTCGTAAACTGAAAACTTTGAAATAGGAGAACAGATATGCAAAAATTGAAAATTATCGCAGCTTTAACCTTTCCTATTTTGGTATTGGTTTTATGGGTAATCTCTTTAACCGTAAAAAGTATGGCTTTGCCCGAAGTAACAGTAAGAATCGGCGGATATGATCCTAGAGACTTGCTATCAGGACATTATATTGCTTATACAATTGACTGGGAGAAGACCGATTGTACGCAGTTTAACGACAACATATGCCCGGAAAAAGAATTTAAAGACTATGCAATAAAAGCTTATTGGGGCAGACAGTTTCGTTTCTACATTCCCGAACAATATGCCGACAAGTTAGATAATATGTTTCGCTACGACCGTGGAAAACATGTGTTTGAAGTGGTATATAAATATGCACCGGGAATAAAACCATTGGCCAAGGAATTGTTGATTGACGGTAAACCATGGCAAGAAGTAATCAAAGAAAATAAAAAGGAAAAATAATGAAAGCAGTTAAAGTTAAAGAAAATATTTATTGGGTTGGAGTGAAAGACTGGAATTTAACGGAGTTTCACGGTTATGCTACTCCACATGGTTCAACCTATAATTCTTATGTCATAAAAGATGAAAAAATCGCTCTTATTGATGGTGTAAAGCACTATTTGTCGCATGAGCAAATCGCCAGAATTAAAGATGTGGTCGACTTAAACAAAATTGATTATTTGGTCGTAAACCATGTTGAACAAGATCATTCCGGTAATATTCCGGAATTGATGAAACTAGCGCCGCAAATAACTATTGTAACGAACTCTGCCGGAAAAATGGCCTTAGAGGCGCATTTTGATACCGAGGGATGGAATTTTCAAATTATTAAGACCGGAGACAGTCTAAAACTCGGAAAGCATTCTCTGACCTTTGTAACCACCCCTTTGTTGCATTGGCCGGATTCAATGATGAGTTATTGCCCTGAAGAGAAGATTTTGTTTTCAAATGACGGTTTCGGGCAACACTATTGTACCAATACAATTTGGGCAAAAGAAGCAACCTTTGGTATGGTCTGCGAGGAAGCTAAGAGCTACTATGCCAATATTTTGTTTCCATACGGAATGCAGGCACAAAAGGCTTTGAGCACCGCTAACGAACTCAATCTCGATATTGAAATGATTGCACCCTCACACGGTTGTATTTGGAAAGGCACGGAAGAAGTATCGTGGATTGTCAGTCATTATGCCAAATGGGCAGCAGCTGAAAACAACGGCTCAGCAGTTGTGGTTTATGACACGATGTGGGGAGCAACCGCAAAACTCGCAGATGTAATTGTTTCCGTATTTCAAGATGCCGGTGTACCGGTAGTGAAACGTTGTTTAAGCAACAAACATATATCCGAAGTTATGGCGGATATTTTAGAGGCAAAATATGTTGCTATCGGAACTCCTACTCTTAACAACGAAATCTTTCCGCGAGTAGCAGCCTTTGTAACATATTTGAAAGGTCTTGCTCCTAAGAACAAAAAAGGTTTTGCTTTTGGTTCTTATGGTTGGCGTCCGGGAGTAGTAAACAAAATTCAGGCGGTAATGGAAGAGTTGAAATGGGAGACCATCACTCCGTTTGAGGAAAAGTATACTCCAAAGTCAGACGTTTTGGAAAAACTTAAAGAACATGCAAAAACTATTTTGGAATAGGTAAAGAAAAAGCTCCTTGATTAATAAGGAGCTTTTTTGTAGTAATTTATTCTAAGTTATCTTGAAGTTCTTGTTTTATTGCTGATAACTCTTTAATCACGGAATTAATCAATTCCGGAGATAGAGAGGAATCTTTTTCGGCATGTTCTTCAGCAATTTCGGGTTGTTCGTCGGTGGCAAAAAAATCATCCTGGATTGTATCTCCGACAAAAGACTTTGTTCCTTTTTCTCTAAAGAGCTTTTGTACACCTTCAATGGTATAGCGCTCATTGTATAACAAGTTTTGAATGCATTCCAAAAGCTTGACATCATCCGGACGATAGTAACGGCGTCCTCCCTGCATTTTGAGCGGTTTTATCTGAGAAAACTTAGTCTCCCAAAAGCGCAAAACGTGCGTGCCGACACCTAACTTGTCGGCAACTTCAGCAATGGTACGAAATGCGGCTTTTGATTTATTAATAACCATAACACGCCTTATTTATTGATTGAGAGGCGCATTGTCTGCGAAGGCTTAAATGAAATTACGCGACGAGAACAAATCTCTGCCTCAACACCGGTTTTGGGGTTGCGACCAACACGCGGATTTTTATTACGAACGGTAAAGGTACCAAAAGAAGACAGTTTAACACTGTTGCCCTTTGCTAATTCTGATGTAATTTCATCCAATACCATATCCAAGATCTCACCTGAATCTTTGCGAGATAATCCAACTTCTTGATATAAAATTTCAGCAATATCAGCTCTGGTAATCGTTTTCATTTTCTTAGTCCTTTTGTTTACTTAATGTGTCCATAATATAGCAATAAAATTTTTTGCCGCCAGTTTTTTTGAGAACTATCTACAACTTAAATTCTCACAACCATACCGCCCCAGGTAAAACCTGCTCCCATCGAACTGATAACGACGAGATCTCCGGTTTTTATTTTTCCGCTCTCTACAGACTCGGCTAAAGCCAACGGAATTGATGCGGCAGAGGTATTGCCGTGGTGGTCAACGGTTATTATGACTTTTGAATCGTCAATTTCTAATTTTTTGGCAACGGAATCAATTATACGAGAGTTTGCCTGATGCGGAATATACCAATCAATATCGGCAAGAGAAAGTTGAGCTAACGCTAAACTTGATTCTACTCCTTCAACAAGACTCGGTATGGCCATTTTGAAAACCTCTTTGCCGTCCATATGAACAAAGCCAGATTTTTGGTTAACCGATACTCCGCTATCAGAACAGAGTGTTTCATAATGAGATGCATCGGCAAAAATCTTAACTGATAATATACCTCTATCAGTATTTTTGCCGGCTTCTTCATGGCCACGCAAAATTACGGCTCCGGCTCCGTCTCCGAACAAAACACATGTGTTACGGTCAGTCCAATCAACTATGCGAGAAAGGGTTTCAGCACCAATAACCAGCGCATTTTTTATCTGTCCCAAACGAATCATATTATCGGCAATTTGAGAAGCGTATACAAAACCGGAACAAGCTGCATTAACATCCATGGCCGCTACTCCGGAGCGAATACCTAAAATTTTGCCGACTTTTGCGGCAGTTGATGGAAAAGTATTATCAGGAGTTACGGTAGCGACGATCACAAAGTCAATGTCTTCAGCTTTCATACCGGCGTTGCTTAAGGCCATCTCAGCAGCCTTTACGCAAAAATCTGAAGTATATTCCCCCGTATTTGCAATATGGCGACTGCGAATACCGGTTCGGGTGCTTATCCATTCGTCATTGGTTTCAACAATTTTGGATAAATCATCATTAGTCAATACTTTGGTAGGGAGGCTGTATCCCGTGCCAATTATATGAGACCTTATTTGACTCATAGATAATATCCTTCGTAAATGCTTTCTTGATTGAGTTCGTCCAAATCGACTTTTTCAATTTCTTGGCGAATGGTCGCAACAAAATTTTGACGCACCAACTTGGCGGCATTATCAATTGCTACCGCATAACCTATGCCGTCCGTACCGCCATGACTTTTGACGGTCAAACCATTGAGACCTACAAGCATAGCTCCGTTATAGTTGCGAGGATCCATGCTGCGTTTGATTTTTCTGACAACGCCTAACATGAACGGAAGGCCGATTTTGGCAAAAATCGATTTTTTAACTGATTTTTTAATCATATTAACGACAAACTTAGCTGTACCTTCTATGGTTTTAAGAGCCACATTGCCGGTAAAACCATCGGCAACGATAACGTCAGCAACGCCGTTAGAAATGTCGTGCGGTTCAACATAACCGGTACATTTGAGGTCGAGTTGAGGGTTCTTTAGTATCTTCAAGGCATGGTGAATTTCTTCTTTGCCTTTCATTTCCTCTGCGCCGATATTGAGCAAGGCGACGCGCGGAGACTTGATACCCAGAGCGTGCTTGGCAAAAATATTACCCATAATTGCAAATTCGGCCAAATTGATTTCATCACATTCGGTATTAGCCCCTAAATCAAGCATTACATATTTGCCGTCAATATGCGGCATAATGGTACATATTGCGGGACGATGAATACCGTGAATGGTTTTGAGCAGCATTTTAGAAATAGCCATAAGCGCACCGGTGTTGCCGGCTGACACAATGGCTTGAGCACGACCGGAACGGACCGCTTCAATTGCCATATACATACTGGTGTTGCGATTGCGAATCACTTGAGACGGCTTATCCTCATTTTTGACACGCTCTGTCGTATGGATGACTTTTGAAACTTTTGCAACTTTAGGATATTGCTGCAAGAGCGGCATAATCTGCCCCTCATCTCCAAACAGCAAAAAGCGTAAATCAGAATTGCGCTTCGTTGCAATATTTATACCTTCAATAACGACTCGAGGGGAATTATCTCCCCCCATCGCATCAACTGAGATAACCAGATTATCAGACAAAGTTTTGCTCCATACCGGTTAGGTTAGTTTTTATTCTGCTGCTTTTTTTGCAACAACTTCACGTTTGTCGTATTGTCCGCAGGACGGGCAAACATTGTGAGGTCTTTTCAACTCACCGCAGTTAGGGCACTCATGATAAGAGTTTGCACCTAAAGCATCGTGAGAACGGCGCATATTGCGACGTGATTTTGAAGTTTTATGTTTTGGTGTTGCCATTTTTTTATTCTTTTCAAAAAAATCATTGTTATCACGAAAATTTTCAAAGGCAGTAATAAAACATTTTGAAATAAAATGCAACATATTTTCTGCAACTTTGAAAGGGTTGTATGTCTTTTAACCCTAAAAAATACTTTTTGCAAGCATAATTTTTATTTCTTGAGCTTGGCCAAAACCGCAAAAGGATTATCTGCACGTTTTTCCGAAGGATCAAAATCCGGCGTAAAGACGAACTTTTCACCATTACGGCGGGGATAGTCATCAAGTTGTAGGGCAACCTGCTCAATTGCAATATCGCCAAGATCAATTTTACCATTTATTACAACATCGGGAGTATCTTTATCCCAGTCATCGCCTTCTTCTTTTTGCTCCTGAAGAGTGGCTTTAGTATCAAACACGGTTTCAAAATCAAAGTCATATTTTTGATCAAAGTTTTCTAGCGATATTACGCTCTGCAGGACAAGAGCCGCTTTAATGTGTCCGGAAACTTTCAAAATTGAAGTGTTATGGTCAGGCTTTACATAAAAATCAGCCTCTAGTGATTTTACCTCAGGAACCTGCAAAATTTTGGTCAGAAAAACCAGGTTGTCAGCATCTGCCAACATGTGATAATGCTGAAGGCTCAAGGGTAAATCGGCAACAGTTAACGGATATGAAAATTCTTTTTGCATAAATATTTTCCCTGTGTTATATACTGTTATAGTTAACGCCATAATGATAAGGATAAATTATGATGTCAATAAGCAAAATGTTTTTATTAAGTGCCGGAATTTTGGTAAGTGCATGCAACAGCGATATATTTGTCAGCCATACCGGCAATATGCCTTCTGATGACAAAGTTGCAATGGTATTTAGAGGACAGAGCAAAAAAGATGTTCTGGAAGTTCTCGGTTCTCCGTCAAGTGTGGTATCGCTTGACAAAGACACCTGGATTTATATGTCGTCGGCAATCAAACAAGTTGCTTTTATGGCACCCAAAGAAATCGATCGTGAAGTGTTGGTAGTAAAATTCAGTGAAGACGGGCGCGTTACATCAGTCAATAAAATGGATAAACAAAGCGGAGAACAATTGCAGGTTGCCGAAGAGCAAACTCCTAATCAAGAACAAGAGCAAGGTTTCTTCCGCAAATATTTTGGCGGTGTCGGGCAGTATCTACCTTTTGGTAATGGAAAAGGTAATGATTTAGAGCCGTAAGCCTCGGTTAATTTTATGAAACATCCTCCCAATCGGGAGGATGTTTTTATTTTTGCGGTTTTAATGTAATCAGCGTGATGTCCGATGGTGCCAACAGGCGCATAGGCGGCCCCCAATAACCTGCTCCATTTGATATGTACAAAGTACCATTGCCAACCTTATATTGCCCGGAGAGGTAATGATTGACAAGTTTTACCCCAATATGAAATGGAAAAATCTGTCCTCCGTGGGTATGAGCGGATAATTGCAAATCAAAACCCAGTGCCATATATTCTTTGCTTAATGTCGGGTTATGGGCCAGGAGTATTTTATAGTCAAACGGTAGGCTTCCGTCAAAAAGGCGCGGGTATTCTTTCATTTTGCGAACGAAGGGATTATCGGGAATTCCGGCAATATAGAGGTTAAGCTCATCAATGCGGTACCCGTCTTCCGACAATATACGAAAACCAACCTGTTCCATTTGCCAGATGCTCGGAACCAAACCGTTATAGTACTCATGATTACCGGGAGAAACAAAAACGCCGTACTTGGCTTGAAGGTTTTTTATAGCTTCCAAGTGCGGAACAAGTTGTCCAACAGAATCGTCAATGATGTCTCCGGGCATAACAATTATGTCAGGATGCAATGAGTTGGCGAGATTAACTATGGCGGTAAAATCCTTAACCGGTTTGTTGCGATGAAGGTGTAAATCATTAATTTGTAACACAGTGGTATCGTTGTCAATTTTGTTGCTGTAGAGTGTAAGATATTTGACCCGGGGGAGTTTTACTGCCTCATAATATCCATAAGCTGAAACAGCAACGGCAAAGGCAACCGTGGCGATGTTGAGCTTGGTTAAAAGACTGACATTAAACGGGTCAAGCACAGCTTTACGACCGGAAAGGTAATATATTGAAAACCAAAGCCCATCACGAACAAAAAGCAAAACAAAAAGTATAAAGGCAAACCCGAAACAAATATAACCAAAATCGGCATAAAAATTATATAGTGTGTCATTAAATAACACGCGACGACGAATAACGCTCAAGATTGCGGGTGTAAACCACATAATCAAAAACAGTAAAAATGTTCCGAGTTTGACAGACCAATGAACATCATTATAGCCCACCAACGTACGCTCGGTTATGAGGGAGCAGGCGATGGCTATGGTGAGCGACGCATAAAAGAAAAACATTTGTCTTTCCCTCAATAAAAATTATGCTTCTGCAGCGGTTTTACGACGATAAGTACGGCGCGGTTTAACCTCAGACTTGTTTTCATCAGCTGCAGTCGGCTGGTTAATTTCAATAACGTGAAAAGATTTTTTGGTCGGTTGGGTATCAGCCACTTCTGTAGCAGGAGTTTTTTCATCAGCAGCAGGAGCGACAGGAGCCGGTTGAGGCTGCGCGTTTTCAGGCTGTTCGACTGTTGTAGCTGTCTGGTTATCATTGGCTTCAGCTTGTTCACGGTTGTTTTTACGCTCATTGATTTCCGTTACAATCTTGCGGTAGTGCTCAGCATATTGGCGGAAAATTTCCGCGCTGACGTGGTCGTTATTGCTCAGAGCATCTTTGGCCATATCATTGTAGCGTTTGATCAAATCAAGAGCAGTTCCGCTGATTTTGCCGGCAATAGACGTACTGTCAAACTTGTAGTTTAGAGAATAAATTGTGTTTGAAGAATTGTTGTTGCGATATCTGTTATTTGTTTTTTTCATGTATAAATTACCACTGTAAAACGGGTTAAAAAGCACCACTCGGCGCTTCTGAACAATATTTGTATAGATAAAATTTGGAAATCTAAAAATACGACAATACTTTGCCGTGCTTTTGAGAGCATAATACAGACAAAATTATTAATTGCAACTTATTTTTGCAAAATTATACAACGCTCTATGCCGGATAAATCACAAACTTTTTGAATAAGCTGCAACCCCTGCTGTTCAAAAATGTGAGCAATAGTATCAGCCTGCCCGGCTCCCCCCTCAAGCAGAACAAATCCTCGCGGAGACAATACATCAGGAATAATTTTTGCAAGTCTGCGGTAGTGTTCGTATCCATCATTGCCACCATCCAACGCCAATAGGGGATCATAGGCTTTTACTTCAATATCGAGATTATGTATCTCAGCAGTAGGAATATACGGTGGATTGCTGATTATAAGAGGAAACGTACCGATAAGATCATCTTTAAAATAATCAAAACATTTAAACTCTATGCGTTTGTCAACTCCCAATGATATGGCATTTTCAGAAGCAATTTTAAGAGCTGAGGGAGATTTATCCAACCCAAGACCACGCATATTTGGCAAATCCGCCAAAATCGATAATATCAAACACCCCGAACCGACACCGAATTCCAGTATAGAATCGGCTGATGTCATTTTGGCAATGCGGATTGTTTCCTCAACTAAAATCTCACTGTCCGGACGTGGCGACAAAACATTATTATCTACTTTAAAAACATATTTGTAAAACTCGCGAAAACCCAAAATTTTATCAAGAGGCTCATGAGCAATGCGGCGCTCAACCAACAATATAAGTTGATTATATTGCTCGTCGGACAAGGCTAAATCTGTCGGCAGTGTGCCAAAATCAACTCCTAATATGTGAGCAATCAGCATTCTTGTTTCGAGACGAGGAGAATCGATGCCGACAGAAGACAGTCTGGCGACAATTTGATTAAAAACATCAGTCATTAGTGCCTTTGGGAGCAGTATAAGAGTGAGGAAAAACGTTTTTCTTGCGCAGCTTGCGAACCTGTTTGATGCGTTGCTCCATACGCTTAGGCATATCAACCAAAGACTCACTCGGAGAAAACACATTTTTGTATTCAAACCCAAATATATCGGTAGGCGTCATATTGCCCTCAAAATCAAAGGTATTGTTTGCGCTGTTGTATTTTTGACCAGACATGATTGCCTCTGTATTTTATGCGGCGGCGTTGTACTTTTCTTTGAACAACTCAGAAAGATGATCGAAGGCTTTTTTCTCAATTTGTCGAACTCGCTCACGACTGATATCATATTTTGCACCGATTTCCTCAAGAGTTTCGGGGGTTTCGGTCAGCATACGATTTTTTACAACATAAGCCTCACGTTCCGGTAATTCATTCAAGCAAGACATTAAGATTTTGTGTTTAAAACCCATTTCCTGACGGGCGGCCAAGCCGGCTTCAATATTTTGGCGATTATCAACCAACATGTCTTGACGTTCGCAGTCATCTTCATCGCCGATACTAACATTAAGCGAAGTATCGCCGCTGAGACGGCGGTTCATGTCAACAACCTCCTGTTCATCAACAACAAGTTCATCAGCTATTTCTTTGACAACGGTCGGCTCAAGCTCCTTGTTATCATAAATCCCCAAACGAGCTTTTATGCGGTTTAAGTTGTAAAATAATTTTTTCTGCGCAGCAACAGTACCGATTTTGACCAAAGACCATGAGCGCAAAATAAAATCATTGATTGCGGCTTTAATCCACCATATAGCATAAGTCGACAAACGTACTTTTTTGCTCAAATCAAATTTCTTAACTGCCTGCATAAGACCGATGTTGGCCTCGGAAATAAGGTCAGCCAGCGGAAGCCCATAACGGCGATATGTAAGTGCTATTTTAGCGGCCAGTCGCAGATGGGATAAGACCAAGCTATGAGCGGCCTGAAGATTGTTATTTTGTTTGAAATCCACAACCAAGTTACGTTCTTCATCTTCACTCAGTACCGGAAAAGATTTAATTTTTTCAAAATAAGCCACCAAACCGTTGTTTTCTACAACCAACGGCAGACTAGATGATGGTTTTATAACCATAATTGAAGAATTGTTACTCAAAATAGATCAACCTTCTTTCTTGTTCCAAGCGGTTATTATAGTATTTTTTCAGCAAAGTTCAATATTATTTTTCGGATTTATCAGTTTCAATGTTGTCATATTGTTTGACCGGTGGAGTATACAACAATGAAAAAGTGTTGCCGCTCGGTGTTGGTGGGATAAAGTCAATAATCTGCACGCGGTACCTGAAATCTTCCGGATAAATCAACAAATATATCGGCTTTTTGCCACCGGCAACACAGAGGCGAAAATCATTATTGGTCATATGTTGATTGATTTTGGTCATAGTCAGTTCATTGGCAACCAGGTAATTATCAGAATTTTTAAATTCATCGACGGGGATTTCCGTATATTTTTCAATGTTTTTTAATACCAAATGGTGTTTACGATAATCAATTATTGACTGAGCCGGCATATTTTCAAGATATAAACGAATCGCGTTTCTGACATCAGATACCAGGCGAGAATCGTTGCAATCAGGCATATTGTCTGTGTTTACATAGTTGTCTCCGTCTGTCGGATAAATAACCATAATCGGTGTATTATCATCTTCTGAGGCTTGTGCCGACCAAGCAAGTGAAAACAAGCATAATGCTAAACACAGACAATATCGCATATATTTCTCCTAGAAACTGATTGATTTCGGTGTTCTCGGGAAGGGTAGAACATCTCGAATATTACCGATGCCGGTAAGCAGCAACATCATGCGTTCAAAACCGAGACCAAATCCGGCATGCGGAACTGATCCGTAACGGCGCGAATCGAGATACCATGAATAATCCTCAATTTTCATACCCAATTCTTCAATGCGGGCGACCAAGCGGTCATAACGTTCCTCACGTTGAGAACCGCCGATAAGCTCGCCGATACCGGGGACTAAAACATCCATAGCCGCAACAGTTTTGTTATCGTCATTCATACGCATATAAAATGCTTTTATTTCTTTAGGATAATCACGGACTATAACCGGGCGTTTGAAATGTTTTTCCGCCAAAAAGCGCTCATGTTCGGTTTGCATATCAACACCGTACTCCGGTTTGTACTCAAATTCTTGTCCGGATTTTTGCATAATTTCGATTGCTTCGGTATAAGTTATACGGGCAAACGGCTCATTGATAATGGTATTCAATGTATCCTGCAAACCGGGAGCCACAAATTTTTCGAACAATTCGATGTCTTCGGGACAATGTTTCACCACATGCTTGACACAGTATTTAACCATATCTTCGGCCAAGTCCATATCATCGAAAATGTCTGCAAAAGCCATTTCGGGCTCAATCATCCAAAATTCGGCAGCATGGCGAGTGGTGTTGGAGTTTTCGGCACGAAATGTCGGGCCAAAAGTATAAATATCACCTAAAGCCATAGCGTACATCTCGCCGTTGAGCTGACCGGAAACGGTCAAATGAGCTTCTTTACCGAAAAAGTCCTGTGAATAATCAACCTTGCCGTCTTTGGTCTTGGGCACGTTGTTCAAATCAAGGGTCGTAACCTGAAACATTTCGCCAGCACCTTCACAGTCAGAGCCGGTTATAATCGGGGTATGGACATAACGGAAACCCTTGGAATGAAAGAATTCATGAATCGCATAAGACAGTTCGGAACGAATACGAAATGCCGCACCGTATTTGTTGGTACGCGGGCGCAGATGAGCTATTGTACGCAAGTATTCGTCCGTATGTTTTTTCTTTTGCAGAGGATAGTCTTCATTGGCTATATCATAAACCAAAATATCAGATGCTTTTATCTCATATTTTTGGTTGCCGCCCAAAGATGCAACTAAAGCTCCTGTAACTGCGACAGACGAGCCAGTAGTGAGTTTTTTCAGTTCGTTATAGTTGACTAAATTGTTATTAGCGATTACCTGCATATTTTTCAAGCAAGAACCGTCATTTATTTCAATAAACATAAAATCTTTTGAATCACGGCGGGTTTTTACCCAACCTTTAACCAAAACCTCATCAAGTGTAGTATCCGACTTGAGAAGTTGAGCAATTTTTGTTCGTTTTAACATTTTAGCCTTTTCCTATAAAAAAAATTAATCTTTGGCAATATATAACACTTATCTTTAATTGTCCAGTCTACCATTGACAAAAAGTGAACAGTTGTTATTATTACAACAGAAAATTCAACTAAGGAGCAAAAAATGAAAAAATTCGCATTACTTTTGATTATGCCGGCTCTTCTGATGTTGGCTGCCTGTGCTGCTGATATCGGTGCCAACCAGTACGACTCATCTTCTGTCGGTTCGGTTACAAGAGCTTTGAAAGGAACCGTAATTTCGGTTCGCAGTATTACGGTACGAGATAGTGATCGGACAGCAGGAACCGCTGTCGGTGCTTTGGCCGGCGGTATCGGTGGTTCACAGATCGGCAAAGGCAGCACAGCTACTTTGCTCGGCGCAACCGGCGGTGCATTGTTAGGTGGTGCTGCAGGTAACTTGGCACAAAAAGGTTTGACCAGCCAAGGCGGTTATGAATATGTTGTTCAACTCGACCAGGGCGGTGTAGTTACCGTTACTCAAGGTAATGACGTTTTGCTTGCTAACGGACAACGTTGCATGGTTTTGTATGGAAACGGCTCCTCTCGTGCCCGTGTAATTCCTTACAACGGATATTAATGTGAAACCTTAACCAAACAAAAAACCTCGCTTTGCTGCGAGGTTTTTTGTTATTCGCAGCAAATACATTTTTCACAATCAGCACATCCGTTGCATATTAAACGACTGCCGCACATATCACAACAAGGGCGAAAATGCTTTTGATATATTTCCTGTTCGAAAAGGTTGCCCTGCTCCGGAGTTTCTAATTTAAAACTGATTTCTTTTCCGGCGTATTGAAGCCCTGATTTGAAAGCCATACGACTTTGCAATACTTTTGATGGCAAATGGTAAGCTTTACCGTCTTTAACAAAGCAACTGCCGGTTTCAATAAAACAGAATCGAATATCAAAGCCAACACATTCATCATACAAATCTTTTACCCATTCATAATGCAAGGGGCGTGATCCATCATAATTTTCACCACCAGCAATTACCTGCTCTATCGGAGTATTTTTTAAATATTGTTTAATACTGACCGGACCAATAAACGGAGCAACCATAATACCTTTGTGTTTGAACGGAAGATCTTGCAGTAATGGAATTCGCTCATCTGCCGCTTGTTGATTTTCGCAAGTAACATTAAAGAAAATATTTTCCCAACCGTTGCCCCAGTTTGAAGGCAAGCATTCGGACACGCGTTCAGGACGTTTGGTAAGCAGAAAAAACGTTACATCAGAACGTTTATGCATGATTTGCCATGCATCGTTCCGCCATTGATCAGCCTCGGCTAGAAAAAAGTCGGATGTCATGCAAACACGAATCTGCTCTCCACTCTTAATTTTGTAAGCCCCATTTTTATCTTTTTGCAAAGGATAATCAAAATTGGCCGCTACTTTATAGATGTGCGAGCCGTCAAAGCCACGTCGCTTATCAAGGGCATACATATAGCAGTTACGGCAACCTTCACTCTTTTTAACACAGCCGTGCCATGGATTCCATATGTCGTGCATTATCCCTCCTTGCCGTTAAAATAAAGTCTTTACACTCTAAAAGCAAGATTTTGTTGCTTTTTGTCATATTTTATTGATAATAGGCTTTAATGTTTATGAGTGCGGGAGAAAAAAATGCTTTCGGATATTGAAATTTCACAACAAAATAAACCGGAACCAATCAGTAATATAGCTGAAAAGATCGATATTAAAGCCGATGAGCTTGAAATGTACGGACCGTATAAAGCTAAAATAAGTTTTGAAGGGTTGGCAAGAATTAATAAGTCTGCGAATAAGGGAAAACTTGTGTTGGTTACGGCTCTTACCCCTACTCCCGCCGGTGAAGGAAAATCTACAATATCAATAGGACTGGCTGATGGTCTCAAGGCTATCGGCAAAAAATCGATGTTAGCTTTGCGCGAACCTTCTATGGGACCGTGTTTCGGCTTAAAAGGTGGAGCAACCGGCGGTGGATATGCGCAGGTTGTACCAATGGAAGAAATCAATCTGCATTTTACCGGTGATATTCATGCGATTACATCTGCAAATAACTTATTAGCGGCTATGATTGATAACCATATCAAACAAGGCAATATCCTTAATTTGGATATAGACAACATATTTTGGCAACGTTGTGTGGATTTGAATGATCGTGCTCTGCGTAATGTAAACATCGGTTTGGGCGGATCGGTTAACGGTACTCCGCGTACCGACCATTTCAATATTAGTGTTGCCAGTGAGATTATGGCAATATTTTGTTTGGCAAAAGATATTGCGGATTTAAAACAACGTCTGAAAAAAATTGTAATCGGAAAAACCAAAGACGGACGATATGTCAGAGCTGAAGAAATCAACGCTCATGGAGCAATGGCAGCGTTGTTAAGAGATGCAATTAAGCCCAATTTGGTACAGACATTGGAAAAAACTCCGGCTTTTGTGCATGGAGGACCTTTTGCAAATATCGCACACGGCTGTAACAGCATCATTGCAACCAAGACAGCACTTAAACTTGCCGATTATGTGGTAACAGAAGCCGGGTTCGGTGCAGATCTGGGAGCAGAAAAGTTTTTGGATATCAAATGCCCAGTGGCAGAATTGACACCTGATGCCGTTGTTATTGTAGCAACCGTCAGGGCTCTTAAAATGCACGGAGGTGTGGCAAAAGACAGCCTTAAGGCTGAAAATGTTGAAGCTGTCCGCAAAGGTTTTGAAAACCTGAAAGCCCATATAGAAAATATTCGCAAATTCGGAGTTCCTGCCGTTGTAGCAATTAATCAATTTGTTGCAGACAGCAATGATGAAATAAATGCCGTAAAAGAGTTGTGTTCAAAGTGCGGAATTGAGGCGGTTCTGGTATCGGCGTGGGAAAACGGAGGAAAGGGTGCGGCAGATTTGGCGCAAAAAGTGGTTGAACTAACAAAACAAAAAAATAACTATGCTCCGCTATATGATAGTGAAATGCCATTACGAGAAAAAATTGAAACGATTTCGACAAAGATTTACCACGCCGGAAAAGTGGAATTTGAACAAGTTGCTCTGCAAAAAATTGCCGAGTATGAAGCTAACGGATATGGGAAATTGAGAGTTTGCATCGCCAAGACCCAAAATTCTATTTCAGCAGATGCAAAATTGATCGGCGCTCCGAGTGGTTTTGTGTTGCCGGTAAAAGACGTCAGATTATCTGCGGGGGCAGGATTTGTAGTAGTGTTGACCGGCAATATAATGACCATGCCGGGACTGCCGGCAAGACCCGCGGCAGAACAGATTGATGTTGATGATAACGGCAAAATATCGGGATTATTCTAAAACTCGCAGTGCTTGCAATTCTTGCAATGTTTTTCAATTTGGATATTGCAGTGTCCGATACCGAATTTGTTGTTCAATAGTTGAGTAACATCACTAATTATATCCGTATCGTCGGCAATGATATGGCATTCTGCAGATACGGCATCTTCACTGATACACCAAACATGCAGGTGATGGATGTCTTTTACTCCGGATATTTTTTTGAGTTCATGCTTAATCCGCTCTAAATCCATGCCTTCGGGAGCTGCGTTCATCAATATGGCAACAACTTTTGGAAAAGCCATGACCGATTGGTAGATCATGTATGCAGAAATCAGCAGAGCAATAATACCATCAACACGATTGATCCCCAAATAAACGGCGCACAGACCAGACACAATAACGCCAAGAGAACCGAGAGCATCAGCAAGATTGTGCAGAAAAACCATACGCAGATTGGTATTGTGTTCAGAGCCGTGGTGCGAGAGTTTGGCGGTAGCAGCATCAATAATCAGTGCTACTACGGATACCCAAATAATAATCCAACCATCAATCGGTTGCGGAAAAATCAACTTTTCTATGCCTTCAACCGCCAAATAAATACCGGCAATAAAAAGCAGAATGAGGTTAACGAAACCGCCTATAATCTCTGCTCGTCTGAAACCGTAAGTATAACGTCCTTCGGCTTTGCGATGCCCGATTTTGAAAGCCACCACCGCGATTAAAATTGAAAACGCATCAGAAGTATTGTGCAGGGCATCACCAATAAGTGCAATGCTGCCGGCAAGTATGCCGCCGATAATCTCAACCACGCTCAAAAGCATATTGATGATAAAGGATATAAGTAAATATGAAACTGTTTTTTCGCTGATTTCATGGTGATGGTGGTGCGACATTGTAACCTCTTTATGTATATTCTACTTATATTCTTATTTATCATTCCATCGAAAATCAAGCAATAATTTCTACAGTTGCATAATCATAATAAATGTGTTATGTGTTGAAAATAAAAAAAATCAACGGAGTTGGCAATGATAATTAAAAATATATTTTGGGATGTTGACGGAGTATTGGCAAATTTGAATTTTGCTTATTATAACTTTTTGACCAAGCACCCGAAATATGCCCCCATATATGGCAGTATGAAGTGGGAAGATTTGCCAAAGGTGTTGCCTATTGTTCCCAAGTATGGGGCTTTGGAGTTAAAGACACATCCAGAACACGGAGTTGATATGGATTATGACTTTTGCCATAGTCCGGAGTTTTTTTGCAATCGTCCGCTGTACCCAAATGTGATTGAAGTCTTGAAAGAATTGCACGGTAAAGGATATAAACAGTTTACAATGTCAGCAACCTGGAATGTTGATGTTAAAAAGAAGTTTTTAAATGAACTGTTGCACGAAGTTACGGATTTTTTAACAATAGAGTGTGTGCAACACGGAAAATTTATGCATGATTCTGCCAAAGAAGATATGTTAAAATCATGTTTTGAAAAATATGATTTGAAGGCTGATGAAACCGTGCTGGTTGATGATAGAATTTATAACCAATATGCGACTATCAACGCCGGAGCCCATCCGGTGCGCATGAGGTGCGAATTTACAACCGATTTGCCGGAGGAGCTGAACTGGATACCCGAGGTTAAGGATATGGTTGAATTTAAGGATTGGCTATATAAAAACACCTCACAAAACAAAATTAAACCCTGTCTTGCCAACCTTTGGCAGCACGACTGACACAATCAGAGTATTTAGTGCGAAGTTTTTGCGGGCGTGCCAAAACACCGCAAACGACTTTGTCGGTTTCGGGTACCGGCCAAGGTTTTCCCTCAAGTCTGTAACGGGCAAGGTCGGCGAAAAGTCGGGCTTCCATATAATCGCCGAATTTTGAAAAACGCAATGTCGGATGGTGGAAAAAACGAGACGTCATGTGGCTGAACTGTGCTTCATGTTCGGGCAAAACAAAACTTTTGCCGCTCAGCAGATTTGCAAATGTTTCACGGACAAGCGGATTTTTCCAACCACCGCCGAACAAAATCATTTCAAACGGGAGCGGAATATTGTCCGGCACCAAAGTCAAGGCTTGTGCCGCAATATATGCAGCAAAATATTCAAAAGTGTGAACGGCATCAGCAAAAGGAATATTTTGATTTTCGACATAGTTAAAAATTTCGTCTTTATAATAATAAGCCGGATCACCCGATTTAGGTAATGCTGTTTCATAATATGTACGTCCGAAATCAAACAATTTTTGCAACATCTGGCGGTTAAGTTTTCCGGTTTTGCCGTATTTGCCGTCTTTATCAAAAGAATCATCCGTATGGCGACGAATATAGTTGTCGGTGTATTCATTAAAAGGTCCGGCATCTGCGGCAAACATCGGCTGTTCATTGACCACAATGGCAAAGTTGGAAGTGTTGCCTCCATTGTAGTAACAACCATCGCCCTCAAGACCGGCAATCAAGGCATTGTGCGGAGGGACAAGTGGGGCGCCGTCAAAGCCGGACATTATAAAATCGGAGCGGAAATCATAAACTACAGGAATACCTGTCAAGTCGGCAAGCATTTGCCCAGAACCGATTTGGAGAGTATAAGGTTGTGTACCGTCTGAAACAGCTTTTGAAGGGGGATTATGGTCAAGCGTTTTGCCGTGGAAACCTATGGCGTCAATGGCTTTTTTATCAATGTGGTTTTCGGCGCAAAGAGCGTTTATACATTCAGCTATTTGGCGTATATATTCATCGTGAATTTTTTGGAATGCCGGAAACGAGTTGATTTCTTCCGCAGTCTTATTATAAACCAAGGAGCGAAGGTGTTCGACTTCTTCCTGCATATCTCTGGTATATGGACGGGTATAAGAACAAATATCAGTCATGTTTTCGCCATCAAACTCGGTTAAAACCAAGTCTACCGCGTCCATAGAATTACCTGTCATATTGCCGATAATTGTATATTTTGGCATTTCTTACTCCTGATTTTATTATTGTATTTTATATGGTAAGCTTTATCAAATAGTTAATTATGGCATTTGGAACGTGTTTTTCAGCGGATTAAGATGTGCTTAAACCATTTTTCCTGAAATGCGGTTTGACTTTCAATTTCCTCATCTGTCAAATTGGTGTTTTCCGGCACTACAATCAGTTTATCGTCATCATCATCGGTGCGATGAATAACTCCTATACACTGCCCGACATATTCGGTCAACGACTCTCCTACTGCCAAAACATAGGCATCAAGTTCCTCGTTGTCTCCCGACTTTGTAAAAGGAATATAGCCATAATTGACAGGGTATTCAAAACCGAATTTCGGGTGTTTGCTCCCCTTGGGACGGTCAATTACAACTTTTACAATTTTCCCGATATAATCTGTCGTTTTCATAAATAGCCTTTTGCTAATAACTGAATTACACATGGTAAAATTATAATACTTGTCAGCCAAAGTAAACTACAAAAATTTATAAAACTTAGATGGCTATAAAAACTTTTGACGAATAAGGTAAATTGTGTTATCTAGCAGGAACTATTTTATTTTTATTTATGGAAATCACTTTATTATTAAAATATTATAATAAATGTTGGTTAACTGTGAAACTGCAAAAAAACAGGTTACTCAGGTACCCTGTAATGACCCTATTCTTTTAACCTCTAAACTTTTAGATTATGAACAAAAAACAAGCTATCGGCTACATTCGTAGCTGCGTCGGAAACAATCGCAAGGTAACCGTACAGTACGTGTTTTCGCCTGAGAAGCTGCCGGCTATCATCCGCCTGCATGGTATTGATGGCTTTATCGATGTGCCACTCGGCGACTATCGCGACAAGCTCCTGGCCATTGATGGCGATGAAGTCCTTACCATCGGACGGCTTCCCCTCTGCGACATTCAGGCTGACAACTATGAGGACAACCTCATCAGCCGTGTTCACGTCATCTGGCAGAAAGTCGACGAGAAGTATCTTCTCATAAACTGTGGTATCTACGGAACAACTGCCTTCACGAAGACTGCCGACGGACTGGAAGGAATTCTCCCCTTGGATGAACCGTGGGTGGACTTCAAAGAGGAATAAGATGCTATGTAAATTTCACAGCGAAAAAACAGCCCTAGTAAAGGGGCTGTTTTTTTTGTTGGCAGAATATCAAACAGTAGTTTTAAATCTCTGTCAGTAAAGAAATACTTGCACTTATAGGGTTACTCTATAAATACCCCCTCAACAGGAACTTCATTACCATCCGCATCTTTCATCGTAGCGGTCCAAGTCATTTCGTAAGAGCAATAATCATTATTCGATAAAATTTCTTGCATTCGCTTTGCTTCCGGAGATTCTGTGCTTACATGTCCTTCCAACATTGCTTGCACAGATTTAATTCCTAGCTCTGCATATTCTTCAGCAATATTGAGTGGAACAAAACAATCATAATCAACATATTTGAAATGGCATAATTCATTCTCTTTTCCTAAAATATGAAGATACTCACTTTTTGCGGGAGAGCAATTTTTCATATTTTCATAGACGGGCTGTATCTCTATAGCCATTTTTTTCGCTTCATCATTTATATTAGATGCTATAAAATCGGCAACTTCTTTATCTGATACTGCTTTACCTTTTTCATCAACCCAAACCAAATCTGCGCTTAAACATACTTGAGGCAATAGTATAAATATAAATAAAAATAATTTACTCATTTATTCAATCCTTTCCAGTTAATTGCATATGTTCGTCTTATTAATTATTTAAGAAAACACAAGCTTTGTAAATGAATTTTTGTTATGAATTATCATTTTTGTTTTGTAAGAATTCAAATCTCTGGCGGGATAATTACCAATACAAAAACCTCCCACAAGGGGAGGTTTTTGTATTGGTGAGCCAGAATCTCATGAAATCGCACTAAAAGACGTCATCAATATCAACTTTTTCTTAAAGCATCGTGAAGAAGTGTTGGCATTAAAAGAGCAAGTCCAGATGATAAGAGGTTTGCTTGCAGCTTAAACCTCCTTTCAGCCTGAAACCACGAGGAGAAAAAGGGAAATACGTTGTCAGCTAATCAGTTTGTCTGGAAATCCTTGTCAGTTCAATCTATATTGTTAGATAAACCTTAAAGGTTTTGTAATGATGAAATTGTAATAGGTGTATAAAAAGGATATTAAAATATATATTTTTATGCAAAAATGCAATAGCTTTGCAGATTTGCATAAAATATCTTGACATTTTTGCATTTTATAATACACTATAAGCAAAGGAGATATGCCATGTATTATGAAAGAACATTGTCAAATATTGTTGCAAAAGCAACTAAATCATTCAAAGTTGTAATGATTACAGGTCCTCGTCAGGTCGGTAAATCAACTTTGTTTGATAACATTATTGAGTCTAATCGTAGAAAAGTGACATTGGATGATACAGATGTTTTAACCTTGGCTAAAAATGACCCTAATATGTTTTTTCAGACCTACCAACCTCCTTTGTTGATTGATGAAGTTCAAAAGGCTCCAGAACTTTTTACTTATATCAAGAAAATTGTTGATAATAGTAGTGAAAAAGGACTTTTCTGGCTCACTGGTTCACAAAAATTTCATTTGATGAAAAATGTATCAGAAAGCCTTGCAGGACGGGTAGCTGTTTTAGATTTACAGGGATTATCACAGTCAGAGAAGATTAAAGAACCAACCAGACCAGCTTTTGTGCCTGATATTCCTTTACAAACCAAACGCCCCATTTGGACGGCTAAAGAGACATTTGAAGTTATTCATAAAGGCTCTTATCCGCAACTATATGACAGTGAAACCGATTGGGAACTTTATTATAAATCTTATAAAGATACCTATTTGATGCGAGATGTAAAGGATATTATCAAATTAGAAGATGAAACAGTCTTTACAAGATTCTTAAAGATATTGGCAAGCCGAACATCACAAGTCACGGATTACGCCAATGTTGCTCGTGATGCGGATATTGCTCCGAACACAGCCAAAGCATGGATGGGAATTCTGCAAACATTGGGAATTATCTATTTCTTACAACCTTATTTTGAAAATAATATCAATAAACGACTTATCAAAACCCCAAAGATGTATTTTATGGACACAGGTTTATGTGCTCATTTATGCGGATTAAATACACCTGAAATGTTGATGAACAGCTATTTAAGCGGTGCATTCATAGAAACTTATACTGTTTCAGAGATTATTAAAAGCTATATTCATAACGGCAAAACACCGAATATTTTCTATTGCCGCACCAGTAATAAAGAAGAAATTGATGTGATTTTGGAAGAAAATGGCAAAGTTTATCCGATTGAGATAAAACAGACAGCGACACCGACATTATCAATGACTAAACATTTTAAGTTGATTGATGAGCAAAAGAAAGGTGTTGGTGCAATTGTGTGCTTAAGTGATAAATTTATTCCGATGAATAAAGATGTTTACATTATTCCAATAAGCTACATTTAAGGAGCTTGATATGGATATGCTCAAATTAGCAAAACATGGTATAAATCCAACAAACATAACATCTGCCAGCCAAGCAGCAAGAATCTTTGATAGTATTAATGCTGAGGAAGTTAAAGAATTTAGAGAAAAACAAGCAAAATTACAGCTTGAGACACAAAGGCATAAAGAGGCTATAGAACTTCAGCAAAAAAGTTTGGAGCTTGCAGAAAAAAGCATGAAGTTAGCAGAAGACAGCAATATAATCAGTAAACAAGCCAATAAAAAATCAAGCATATCAAATTGGATTGCTCTTATTTCAACAATAATAGCCTTAATTGCCTTGTTCAAATAATCATTAGGTTACAAAATGAAATAGTTTTTTAACAAAACTATATAAAATAATAGATATCATTAAATAGAAAACTAAACAGCCGCTTGCACCTTTGGGTTTTCCTTAATCATCATATCAATTTGCTATAATCTCTAGGTATCTGAAGTTTTGCCAAGATGCCATCAATCACCTCTTGCACAGCAGAATTATCTTGATTTACTTCTGATGGTTCTGAAACTCTATGATTTACAGGAACTTGGCGAATGCGATGCACACTATGTTCACCAGCGAAGACCTTGTGATGATTGGATTTACCCCGACAAATGCGCCACCGGATATAGAAGGCTTTGTATCGTCTATCGTAACCGCTATATCATAGAAAACACCGACTTCATCATCGCTTATAACCGATACGAGGGCAAAGCCTATGAGTTTTGCAAGCAAGCCAAAGGAAAAGGTGTAACTGTTATTGAACTTTATGAGGGGAACCGCATCAGAAATAGCGATTAAAAAATTTATCAATTTATTGAAAAGTAATATTTTTCATGTTACAGTCATAAAAATTGTAACCTAGGATTTGAATATGGCGGATTCAATAGTTAACTCTGAGGAACATTTTGATAATGGAGGAGCAATAGCTCTGAAGGGATTTAATTATCAAAATGCTGTTGCTTGTTTAATCGCTATTCAAAATTATAAAAAAGAAAATTTTCTTTTATATATAGAAACAAAAGACGATATAGAGCTAGATGTAAAAGATAAGCATGCTTTTATACAAGTAAAAAGTCAAAATATGACGTTAAATAATTTACTGAAACCAACGAAGAAAAGCGGTAATACTTGTATTTTTTTTAAAAATATTAGTAAGAAACATCAAAATCCTCTTTATCAGATTGTTTTGATGGGACTGAAAACTGACCAAGAAGATGTGTTATTAGCATCTGATAATATTGTTTTTGCAAATGAATATGTGTATTCAGAGGAACAAAAAAGGACAATAATTGATAAACTTAAAAAAATTGGAATTTTGGAAGATGAAATAAAGGATAAAATACCAAATTGTCGTTTATACTTTACACCATTTAAGGATAATATAGAAGAAGCTACGCAATTTCTTATAGGTTGCATGAATGAAAATAACATAAAAGTTGATGAGAGAGGTAAAATTATACTAAATGAACTTTTTTCAATTATAAATCAAAAAGCTGAATTGCAAATTAAAGAAGATAACGACATAGAGAAGAAAACTATAACATCCGAATATCTAAAGAAACTATTTGAAACGAATGATATTTACAAGAAAAAACAAATGCTTATTGAGCAACTTTTAAATAAGGATGTGATACAGTTTACAGAAAGCCTCCTCATAGAAAAAGAATTAGTTAGCATATTATCTGTCCATAAATTTAGTTATAGACAGCTATCATCACAATTGGGAAAGTTTGACATTAATATGAATATAAAAAATTTATTTGAAATGCTTTATATGCAAGCAAAACAAATTCTTCCTCAGGAATCAAAAGAAACTATTTTTGCGTTACTTATAGAATTATATTTTGACAGATACGGAGAAATTACAAAATGATACTTACTAAACTAGTTATATTAGATAGAAATAAGGAAGAAGCAAATTCTTTTACCTTTTCCGATAAGTCTAATATAATTACATCTGAAGATAGCAATGTTGGTAAATCTTGTCTTTTGAAGTCAATATATTACGCTCTAGGATTTCCAATAAAAACAATCCAGGAAAATTGGATTTTGAAAAATAAATTATTTAAATTATACTATAACCATAATGGAAAAGATGAATTTATTATTAGATACGGAGATTTATATTGGGCTGATAATAAATCTATGAATACAAAGGAATATTCTGCATGGTTGTTAAACAAGTTAGGCATCAATATAAAACTCTCATTAAAGCAAGAAATAGATATTAGAAGCGTTTATCCTTCAGCGGTAATTCTTCCATTTTATGTAGATCAAGATGATTCGTGGTCTTCAATTCCTTATAAAAATGTGGCTAATGATCTTAATCAGTATGATAGTAGTCTTATTCCAAGCGCTTTGTTTGAATATATTTTTAATATATCAACCCAAGATATTTTAGATAAAAAAGAAAAAATAACTTTTCTTTCTAAAGATAGGGCAGTTTTAGAGCAACAATATAATGCTTTAAGTTCATTAAAAAATGAGTTTATGCAAAAAGATATTAATGAATACGTTTTTAATGAAGATGAAGCCAAAAATGATATAAAGCAATATCTTCAGTTGGCAAATGATATTAACAATAAATTAAATGATTTTAAATCAAAGATATATCGGAAAAAGATAGAGATAGATAAACTTAATGTTGAGTTATTAGAACTATCTCACGTTGTAAAAGATACAGATAGTGAGTATAAGAGTATAAAAGTGAAATGTGAACATTGTGGTTCCCTTTTGACAGAGGAACAATCTCTTACGAGAGTGCATCTGATGAATAACAAATATGAAGCCTCTTTACTCTGTGCAAATATGCGCCAACAGGTAAAGAAATTAGAGCTAGAAATTTCAGGGCTGATTAATGGAAAAATAGGATTAGAAGAAGAATATAAAAGTATTCTTTCAATAGCTGAAAAGAAACAAGGAGATGTAACATTACAAAAATTTATTGAACAACAAGCAAAAAAAGTATCAAAAGAAAATTTTATTGTAGTGAAAAACAACCTAAACAATAAAATAAGAGAACTAAACGATAATATAAATGAATTAAGTAGAGAAATAAGAAATCTCCAAAAAATTCAAAAAACACTTAAGGATGAGATAGGAAATGAATTCAATATAAAGAAAAATGAATTACGTTTTACATTTCCAAATGCTGCATTAAATGAAGTTGAATTTTTGAAATTTAGGACTATTAAAGGAAGTGGAACCGTTAATAATTTGACTTTCTTTTCAATTTATATCATTTACTTATATTTGTTAACAAAATATTCTATAATAGAACTTCCTATAGGAGTTGATGCTCCGATCAAAGATGAATTAACAGGAGAAAACACTGGGCTGATATATAAGACACTAGAAAAATACATTATGAATACTTCAAAGCAATCATTCGTCGTAATGTTAAAGGATAAATTACCCTATATTAATGATAAACACAACATCATAGAACTGACAAAGCCAATATTAAATAAAGAAAAATACGAAACCTTGCTTTCTGAATTTTCATGTATAGCGGAAATTCATGCATAGCGTTTAATATATTAAATGTCTTATTGAACACTAAAGGTCATACAGGTAATTCCCTAAACCTCTTACAGTTATCTGGATCAAAAGGTTCATAATTACAACCTTCAATTGGTTTACGCCAAAATGTTCTTTGAAAATAGCCTTTACCATCCTTTTGGTATATGTATTCCAAAGTGATAACTCTAGGGTTATCGGAGATAACTTCGTCAAATAAGGAGAAGTGTTTCGGTTTATCCATTTGAATACCAAGCTTTGTATATTTCATTGAAGACATTATCCCAGTAATAATATCGGGAACTCTAATAACAGGATCATAAGCATAATCTTTGCTATTTTTCTTAATTTCAGCCGGAAGATGGAGCCAAAAATTTGTTACTCTTCCCTTTAACAGCATAGCCAATTTATAATTAACCAAGAAAAACAAAAGACCATTGCAATGTGTTGCCATATGATCTCTATCCGAAACCCAATGAGGATTTCTTCCATTTTCTTTAATTAACAAGAACTCTAAGAGTTGGCTAACAAACTGAGAAACAAACTCTATTTGCGCTAATAACCTCCTTGAATGGCTTTTCTGTTTCACATATTCATAATATTCTCGCAGACATTTATATCTGTCTTTAATATCTTGCGATGATTTATCTAAATCCTCTGCTTTTTCATAGTCATTAAGCGTAGTTTCCAGTTGTTTCAGCAAATCTTGTTCTTGAACCATATTCTTCAGATTCTCAACAACAATGGCTATATGGAAAAAGTACGGTGAATTTTTGAGAAATTTGATACATTTATCAGGAACATGTGTCATATTCTTAATATCTTTGGGGATATTTGCCTCAATTTCATGAAGAATCTGCCGAACATGATTGTACGGAAATATAGTAAAAGTCAGTGCATCTTCTTTATTTTTATCATCAAAACAATAATCACTGAGAATACACCAATCTGTTATTTTCAGTCCTTTTAAGCCATTTTTATAAGCATTCCAATCCTCCATAAAGCCGAGAATGCTCTTTGTTAATTGAGTTGTTCTGTTCATTTCTAGTCCATCTATGGTTTAAACATAGGTTGAACATTAGAAAAAAGCAATATAACGAGCGGCAATTTTTCATTGAAATTTACGATTCTATGTTTTAAACTCAGCGCATTGTTAATTATGGAGATTTTAATAATGTCTGGGACTGAGGCGGAAGCAAGAATAAAGATTAACAAAATGCTTGAAGAAGCTGGCTGGAGGCTTTGTGATGATGAGAATGGTCGCAAAAATGTTGATTTAGAAACAGCGACCAAAGTGCGCCGCAATGAGACGGAACGCAAGGGTGCTATAGATTATCTCTTACTTGACAGTCATAATTATCCTCTTTGTGTTCTAGAAGCCAAGAAGGATAGTATTAACCCTTTATCCGCTAAAGATCAGGCTCGTGCCTATGCCGAAGCACAAGGAATTCGTTTTGTTATCTTGTCTAACAGCCAAATTCATTACCTATGGGATATTAAAAGCGGAAACCCTCAAATTATAACCTCTATGCCTACTCAAGAGTCTCTAGAGAATAAGAAGCAATTCAAACCCAATCCCAAGAATTTAACCTCCGTAGAAATAACTAAAGAATATGTTGCTCTCTTAAAGAACCCTAATCTTCTAAACGAGCCGGAATATCAAAACGAAAATACCAGAACGGACTTTTGTTGGAACAACGGCTATCGCATTTTGCGCCCTTATCAAATTGATGCCGTTAAAGCGATTCAATCTGCAGTTGCTGAGGGTAAATCTAGATTCTTGCTTGAAATGGCTACCGGACTTGGTAAGACATTAACCGCCGGAGCTTTGATTAAATTATTTCTTTCAACCGGAAACGCTAACAGAGTTTTATTTTTGGTTGATAGATTGGAACTTGAAAATCAAGCTAAGAAAAACTTTGATTCATATTTGAACGCCTACACATCCGTCATTTATAAACAGAGTAAAAATGATTGGAAAAAGGCTCAAATCGTTATCACAACTATTCAGAGTTTGTTAGTTGACAACAAATATAAAAAGCTTTTCTCTCCGACAGACTTTGATTTATTGATTTCCGATGAAGCACACAGATGTATTGGTGGCAACTCCCGAGCTGTTTTTGAATATTTTATTGGCTATAAACTTGGTTTAACGGCAACGCCGAAGGACTACATAAAGAATGTAAACATTGACAAGCTTAAAACTCAAGATCCAAAATCATTAGAGCGCCGCATTTTATTAGACACATACAAAACATTTGGTTGCGAGAGCGGAGAGCCGACATTTCGCTATTCATTAATTGATGGTGTAAAAGGCGGATATTTGATAAATCCGCTTATTGTTGATGCCAGAACCGAAGTTACAACAGACTTATTGTCTGAAAAGGGCTATGCTGTAACATCTATTAACGAATATGGTGATGAAGTAACCGAATCAATGTATCAGCGTGATTTTGAAAAGAAATTCTTTTCGGATCAAACAAATGCTGTTTTTTGTAAGACATTTCTTGAAAATGCTTTGCGTGACCCGATTTCTGGAGAGATTGGTAAGAGTTTAGTCTTTGGTGTCAGCCAAAACCATTGTGCTAAATTGGTGCAAATATTAAATGAAATGGCAGATAAAGCTTTCCCCGGAATGTATAATTCAGATTTTGCCGCACAAATAACGTCCAATGTTATGGATGCGCAGCAATCAACCATAGATTTTGCCAACGACAAGTTACATGGTCGCAGCCGCTTTATGGATGGCTATGAAACAAGCAAAACCAGAGTTTGTGTGACTGTTGCTATGATGACAACAGGTTATGACTGCTCGGATATTTTAAATATTGCTCTGATGCGACCGGTTTTCTCGCCAACAGATTTTGTGCAGATCAAAGGACGTGGCACCAGAAAACACACTTTCAAATATACTGATGCCAATAAACAAACCGTTACAGCTGATAAAACAAAGTTTAAGTTCTTTGATTTCTTTGCCAATTGTCAGTATTTTGATGAAGAATTTAACTATGATGAAGAATTGAAACTTCCTACAATCGGCACTAAGAACGAAGGTGGCACTCTGCCACCTCCTATGGATGAAATAATTGTTGACGTTCCGGATATCATTAAAACCCTTGATATCAAAGAAGTCGGGGTTCAAGGCATGCGGATTGACCGTGAATTTTTCCAAAAGACGGAAGAAGCCATTAAATCCGATCAAGATATTAAGACCGCCGTTGATAATGAAAATTGGGATAGAGCCATTGCGATTGTCAAAGAAAAATACGAAAATCAGCCGGATTTATATATGAACCTTGAAAAAATCAAACGCTCGCAAAATCTTGACCGCCGTGTAACTTGGCGTGAAGTATTGGAAAAAGTATTCGGTTTCATAGATAGTTTTAAGAATAAAGATGATTTACTGGAAGACGAATGCGACAAATTTATTTCTATTTACAAGCCTGAACCGGAAGAAGTTCCTTATATCAAGAATTTTATTAAAGCTTATACAGAATATAGTTGGTTCCGTGATATTATAGATAAAAAAGAGTTTCAAAAACTTCATATGCATGCCGGTTTTTCGGTGTCTGATTATCAAAATCTTAAGGAGTACAAGGATATACTCCCGACATACATCAAGGAAAACATCAATCTAAACACATATATGTAGGGGACTATAATGCTAGATAAAACCACTAAGACCAAAATAGATACGGCCAGAGATATTTTAGTGGGCAAAGTGCCAAATCCGCAAAGCCAAGTTGAGCTGATTACTATCGCCATGATTTATAAGTTTATGGACGATATGGATATGCAAAACATTGAACTCGGCGGTAATCGTGTGTTTTTTACCGATGATTTGGAGCAATATGCTTGGCGTAAAGTCCTTTCTCCAAAACTCAACAATTTGGAGCGAATTTCTTTATATGCCGAAGCATTGGATAAATTGCAGGTTGCTAAACAAATCCCCGAATTGTTCCGCAAAATCTTCAAAGGTGCTTTTTTGCCGTTTCGTGACGGTGCAACCTTAACCCTGTTTTTGAATGAAATTGATGGTTTTAGCTATAACAATTCCGAAAACCTTGGTAATGCTTTTGAATACTTGCTTTCTATTATGGGCTCACAAGGCGATGCCGGACAATTCCGCACTCCAAGACACATCATTGATTTTATTGTAGATGTTGTAAATCCTCAAAAGACTGATACGATTTTAGATCCAGCCTGCGGAACTGCCGGATTTTTGATTTCTGCTTACAAACATATTATGGAACAAGCCAAAGAAACAAAAAAGCCATTAACACCGGCACAGCACCAACAGTTAATGCAAAATATTGTGGGTTATGATATTTCGCCGGATATGGTAAAGCTTGCTTCGGTTAATTTGTTTTTACATCAGTTTCCGGAGCCGAAAATCTATGAATATGATACTTTAAGCTCTGAAGAACGTTGGGATGATAAATTTGATGTTATCCTTGCCAATCCGCCGTTTATGACACCAAAAGGCGGTATTATGCCACACAGCAAATTTGGCGTAAAAGCTAATCGTGCCGAAGTTTTGTTTGTTGATTATATGATGGAACACTTAAACCTTAAAGGCAAAGCCGGATTTGTTGTGCCGGAGGGTATTATTTTCCAATCAGCAACGGCTTATAAATCCCTGCGCAAATTGATGGTTGAAGAAAATTATCTTTATGCTGTGGTCAGTCTTCCAAGCGGCGTATTCAACCCATACTCCGGCGTTAAAACCTCCATTTTGTTCTTTGATAGAGAACTTGCTAAACAAACTCAAGACATTTTGTTTGTAAAGGTTGATAAAGACGGATACGACTTAGGAGCTCAACGTCGCCCAATCAAAGATAATGACTTACCGGAAGCTATTGAACTTTTGAAATTGTGGCAAAAATCCATTATTTCCGGTACAATTGATGAAAAATTAAGTAAATCGCCGCGAGTAACGATTGTTTCCAAGGAAAAAATCGCCGAAGATGGCGAATTTAATCTTACAGCATCTCGCTACCAAAAAGCTGGAGATTTTTCCAATTGTCAGTATGAAATGGTAAAATTGGGGGATGTATGTGACATAATAGCAGGACAATCTCCCAAAGGTGAAACTTACAACACTGATAAAATAGGAATGCCTTTTTATCAAGGTAAAACAGAATTTACAGAAAAATACATTTCTGCTCCAACGAAATATACATCTTCCCCAACTAAAATAGCAAACAAAAACGATATACTTATGTCTGTAAGAGCCCCAGTTGGTCCAGTAAACATAGCTATTGACCAATGTTGTATAGGACGCGGCTTAGCGGCTATTAGATGTAAAGAACGCATTAATACCTCTTTTTTGTTTTATATACTTAAAAGCATGGAAAATCAAATTAAGGGAAATGGAGGAGCAGTTTTTGACTCTATCAGCAGAAAAGATATTGAGAACATAGAAATTCCTCTGCCACCGATGTCGGTTCAAGAGGAGATTGTTAAGGAATTAGATGCTTACCAAGCCATTATAGACGGCGCCCAAAAAGTCGTAGATAACTGGAACCCCACTTTCACCATCAATCCCGATTGGAAAAAAGTAAAATTGGGTGACCTGTATGATATAGAATACGGAGTGACCGTAGCTATCCCAGATAATTTAGATGATAATGGTATTAAAATTATTTCTACAGCAGAAACAACAATAGACGGTTATTTGGATTTTTCTAAAATAAGAAAAGTAACAATGTTAGAAAAATACAAAAGTCATATACTAAAACCAAACACATTGCTTTTTAATTGGAGAAATGCACCTAAACACGTTGGAAAAACAGTATTGTTCAACGAAACAGACGAACAATATATTTGTGCTTCATTTTTACTTCCTATGAATAGATTAGATGAAAATAGAATTATCAATCAATGGGGATGGCTTGAGATCAATAGATTACGAAGAGATGGCTATTTTATGGCAAACTCTCGTCAAGCAGTTAATCAAACCAATTTTAACGGAGCCTTATTAGCTCAAACAGAAATATATCTTCCATCACTTGAAGAACAAAAGGTCATCGTGGCTCAAATAGAGCAGGAAGAACAATATGTGGAAGCCTGCAAAAAGTTAATTGAGCTGAACAAACAAAAAATCTCCAACAAAATCCAATCCATCTGGAGCAGCAATGAAGAAGAAAATTAGAAATATACGAAAATATATTCTTAAGAAGAGAGATGGATTAATTGTTTTTATAAAGCAATGGATTTTAATCATTCGTATGAGTGTCTTTTCCTTACCAATTAATAAGATGTATTATCGCTTGGTTTTAAGATATAAAATTAATACGCTTTTATTTAATGTAAAAAGCTTTTTCTTTGCTTTTCGGTATAAAGTTGAATTTAAAACAATCTTAAAGCACTCTGTAATTTTTTGCCTAGTATTATCTGGCTGTTGGTACATAGTGTCACTACCATCCAATAAAATATCCGCATTTATGTATGCCGGGTTAGGTTTTTTATTTAGTTTATATGCGACTTATGTATATGAAAAAGCAGTTAAATTAAATGAAGAAATATCATATTTACCACTAACTTCACAAATTGTTAGTAGTATATATGGCATTACCGATGCAACTTTTTTATCGTTTTTTGAACATCCGCTTGATGATACAATATGCAAGAAAGGAGATAATATTATCTACATTAATCCTTGCAAAGCAGGAGGTGGATATGATGAGATAAGAATGATGGAATACAATAGGATGATGGACAGTCTTGGTCTAGATGCATTTTGGAAACATTTTAGGCCATTGCAAACACGTCATCTTATTAAAAGTTTAAAAGAACAATCCATATATTTTAATAATACATATTCTCTAGTTTTAAATAGAAAAGATTCAATAAATAAAAATCTTTTTATACTTTTTACTCAATTTTATCAGGCATTAAATACTTTTATGTTTTTAGATTTATTGAAATGGGAAGATCCTCAAATTAAAGCAAATGTTTTTATTAAAACTAAACTACTTATAAATAAAACAAATTGTGTATTACTATTGGCACAAAGAGAAATGCAAAAAATAAGAGCTTATACCGAGTATATTGCTTATGAGCCAGTTAATAATGAGAAAAAATTGCTTGAAGGCTCTAAAGTAGTAGAGCAAAATATCATAGAAAAAACAAAAATGTATTTTAAAGAAATTCAAAAGTTTAAGAAAAAAGAGCAAGAATATATAATGAATAAATTTATTAATATTCAAAATATACTAGGAATTAAAAACAATGTCTTAAGAGATAAGACATCAAAAGGAAATCCAAATGATTGACGATATTATAGACCTTTCCGAAGATAAATCAGAATTAATAGAAATCAACAAACAAAAAATCTCCAACAAAATCAACTCCATCTGGAATAGTGATGAGGACTAATATGGAAGAAAACAGACGAGCTTTAATTAAAATTGAGTATGAAAATAGTATTCCGGCGAAAGATTTGGCAAATTATTTTATAAGCTTAAATAATGAATTTAAGGCTTTTGTCAAGGAAAATAAATACAATGATATTATATCTGATGAACTGGAAATTAAAGAAATTCGCCAAGGTTCAATAGAAATTTATCCTTTTGTGGAATATGTGGCGGCAGCTTTACCTATATTTGATCAAGCTCAGATTTTTATAGATTTTATTAACGGAGTGGTTACATTTTTAAATTTACTCAAAAAAGATGATTCAAATATTGATTGTTCTCAAAAGAAATTAGCTAATTATAGCGGCATAAATGGAGTAAACATATCCGGAGATAATAACAAAGTCAATTATATGGTTGTTAGTGTTAATAATACTGATGACGTCAAAAAAATTGCTACTATCACTAATGCCGAATCAAAAATAATTGAAAAAAATATTAGAAAGCATCTCAAAAACACTAAGACGGTTGAAGAGACATCAAAAAAAGCTGCTATGTTTTATTGGGATTCTGCAAAATTTGATCTTTCAAAACCATCTAATTATAAAGGAATTTGCAAAGAAATCAGTAATGAAACATACAATGTTACATTTGCAAATGATGAAATAGAACATTTTATGACAGGAGAAAGTCATTTAGGTAAATCTTGGCAATATTTAAACTATATCGTTGATATAGAGATGTTAAATGGCAAAAAGAAACCCTACTACAAAATAACAAAAGTCTACGAAAATCAAACGTTCTATGAATCAGATGACAATGAATAAACATTTATCTTACAAGCTTTCAGAAAAATTTTATGAATTATTCAATAGACCATATTGTTTTCATAAAAATGAAGTACTTTTTTGTGAAGAAAGAGAAGTTGGTAGATTTGAAAAAGTCAAGGTTATTGTTAATTCAAATGATCATACACCACTTCATTTTCATATAAAAACAACTAATCCGGATGGAGAATATAAGGTATTTTTAGATAGAGATTTTAATATCTGTAATATTCAGGCTAAAGAATGTAAACCTTTACCCAAAAGAATAGAAAAAACTCTGATATACTGGTTTAATGAACAAGATGGTAAAAAAGATGTAATTAGAGAACTAAAAAGAACTGGAATTATATAAATGAATTTTCCTGAATATGATTGCGATAACGAAGAAATTTTAGAACTGCTGTCCCATCTTCCTATAACAACAGTAGATGACTATCAATGGATGCAAAAGTATATTGATGATTTACAGTTACATTATGAAAAAGGGGAGTATGAGCTTGCAGTTATTTCTGCACATATGATATATATGTTCATAGTATATTGCTATATACTTAAGAAAAAAGAATTTGATATAAACGTAATTAAAGCAGATTTTCACTGTGATAAAGAACATTGTCCTCAGAAACAAACAGATATTTCTCCATATCTTTATGTTTATAAGGGGGATAAAAAATGTTTTACTCACTTAAAACTTGATACAGACCTGAAAAATCAACACAATAAAGCAGTAGATATACGAGATAGTATAGCACATTGCTCCGGCAATGTTTTAATCCAAACAGATTTTATTGACTATTTAAGAAAGTGCATACGCAATATAATTCAAGTAAAAAATATAATATGGAATAACTTTAAAAAAAGTAAGAAATTTAATCAAGCAATACAAAGTATGATTGATTGGAATGACATCATTCCTGCCTTTTTGATATCACGTAGAGAATTTGAAGATTTATTTGAAGAACGATGTAATAATAAAATACAAGAAAAATTATCAGATATTTCTTTTTGGCAGGATATGATTGATAATACTACTCCAGCTAATTACGGAGTTAATGGTTCGGATATATGGGTAGATAATATTACATTAGATTATGAAAATATGGATTCTGAATATATAGAAGGGACATTTGAAGCTGATATATCTATGGATATTACTTTTCAAATGGGAGCTTCTAATCCAGAAGATGGCTATGAAGAACACTACAGCAAGCAACACCATATAACAGGTTCATTTGATTATGATATTACTTCAGACGAATTTAATATCAAAATGGATGAATTCCCTTCCATTGATTTTTATGCAGAGTAATTTCCATATTTTCTATAATAACCATCATTCTTTGCAAAATTTTTGCACAGAATGGTAGTTAATAGCTCAAAAGTGGCAAATTAAACATTCACATAACCCTGCTATAATCTTCAGGTATCTGAAACTTTGCCAATATTTCATCAATCTTGGCTTGGACATCGTTGGCGGCAGCATTATTAATGATTACAGGTGTTTCTGCAGGTCTTTCCAAAGGTTTTTCAATAGTTGGCAATACTTCCGGCATAGTTGGTTGGTAATCATCCTCTTCTTTAATCATTGCTTGAACTTCTTTTAATGAAATACCTCTTTTCTCAAGCCCTTTGATGATTTTCTGCAGGGCCTTATCCAAATCATCTCTTTCCAAGGTTATATCAGCAATTTGTTGTTTTAATGCGGAAAGATCCTGCTTGTATTGTTTATCCATTCTTTCAAAGTTCTTAATATCTTGTTTAAGCAAGCTCTTTTCTTGGTTGCTCATATCAACACCATCAAGCGGAACATAATACTTTCCCGACAAAGCAAGCTCTCTGCGACCATTTTTGCCTTCCATCTTCAAAATATAGCCTTCTCGGACGAGCTTGTTTATCAATACTTTTGTGGAAGAGACTTTGCAGCCGATTTGTTGGGCAATACTTTCGTTATTCATAAAGAATGTATGATGATTGTTGGTTTTATACTTGATAAAGGTTAAAAGATAGCGTTCAACCATTGATAAATGTGCAGTTTCAATATTTTTAAGATTAGTCATAATATACTCCTTCAGTTGTTTTCTTAATCTCAAAAATATTTATCGGAGCATTTTCCGAAATATTCATTTCCGCAAAAATGATAGCGAAATAAATATTTCCACCTTATTTGCCATAAGGAAATGGATATTTCCACTTTTTGCAAAAAGGAAACGAACATTCCCACCATCGGAAATGAATATTTTCACTACCGGAAACGGATATTTCCACTAACGGAAATGAATATTTTCGCCTTCAATTAGCAAAACCCTTATCCGGTAAGGGTTATGAGCCTATTTTTTCACTCTATAATATAATTATAATAGAAAGAAAATACTATTATAATAGACTTTTTTACTTCGTGTATAATAGAAACAAGTGAAAATGGGAGAATAGAAGGAAGTAAATGAAAGAGCAGTATTACTGGGAAATACTGCTCTCGTGAGATTTATTAGAAACATAGTCTGAAGGAGGACTACACAAATATTTATCAGGTGAAATTGCTCAAATCAATTTTAACAAAAGTCATTTGATAAATATTTTTGTGATTAGAACAAGCCAACTATAAGGAGACTATTATGACAGAACAAACTTACGAAACCGATACTTTTAACAGATATATTCCATTAAGCGAAGCCGCTGCAGTATTTCAATTACTCAATGAACTCCACGACCAAATAAAGAAGAACCCATTGTCAGAGTTACCATACTATGAGCTTGAAGATGAGGTTTGCATTGATGATGTTGATACAATCAAGGCATATATGGAAACACATCCTGACTTTTTTATTGATGCTCCTTTGTTTATCAATAGAGCAACACTATTTTTGATTGCTTGTGAAGACGGTAGCAATGCTGATGTTATCAAGTTTCTATTGGATAACCATGCAGAAATCAATCGTTGCAATATCCTTGGCTACAACGCTGTAATGCTTGTAATCCGTAATGAAAATATGGACATTGATACCAAGTTAGAGGTCATTCAAATGCTGATTGACCGAGGAATTGATATCAACTGGGTTAATTGCTATGCAGAAACAGCTCTAAACATTGCTCTTTCAAGGATTGAACCAAGAATTGCCAAACTATTGATGGACAATGGCTGTGTATTAACTATCCCTGAACCAACAAGACAATAGCTATCTCAAGCATTTTTTAATAGCGTTTCTGCCGTCACCAACTCTACCAAAGGCATTTAATAGTTGCAGGGAGTATTCTTCATTTATAGGCTCATATTGTCTGAACAGCCAAAACAGTTTTTTCTCTATCACATCACAATCATCTATAAAGGATTGGAGCATTTCATTGGTTTCTTCCGCAGCATCATCTTCCTGTAAAATCTCATAACTGGCGATTTTGCCACAATGTCTGCCTAAATAAGCATCCATTTCCTCACGATTTTCAAAGAATTTATAACCTTTGCGGCTAATAATCGTCTCAATCAATACCTTCATAACAAATCCTTATACTTTATAAGAATATTTATGAAAAAAATTTTCCGATTCAACCCTTTGAATTTAAAATAAAATCATGCAGAATCATGGACTTATACTCATTTTTTATCAAAAAAGTGCTTGACAAGGCGATTCTGGCATGTTTAAATCATTCCAGATTTGAAATGATAACCAAATCAAAAGTGAATTTA